>Ga0182030_10018847_pt1 | contig 13199 bp, 13 predicted proteins | sample 812S3MmetaG_FD_121299 | JGI IMG/M metagenome (GOLD analysis project Ga0182030, IMG submission 121299) | Permafrost microbial communities from Stordalen Mire, Sweden - 812S3M metaG (Illumina Assembly) | ecosystem: Environmental > Terrestrial > Soil > Wetlands > Permafrost | place: Sweden... | reverse complement strand
TGATCGGCCGCTCAATGAAAAGTTGCGAGAGGTTCATTGCGGCCCCGATCCCGGTTTGGCGGCCTCCACCACGCGCACCGGCGCACCGGGGAATAGCGCCATCTGGCCGTCGGTCACCACCGTCTCTCCAGGCGCGAGCCCCTTCTCAATCACCGTCTTGTTACCCAGGGATGCGCCGGTGGTCACGGGGCGGATCTCCACCGTGTTGCCCGGTTTCACCACGAAAACCACCTGCGCCTCGCGGCCCGCCTGTATGGCCTCGGTGGGCACCACGGTAGCATTCCGCACGGTGTCCAGGGTCAGCGCTACGTTCACGAATTGGCCCGGCCACAGCATGGCGTCGCGATTGTCGAACGTAGCTTTTAAGTGAATCGTGCCGGTGGTGGCGTCCACGGTGTTGTCGATTACCGCCAGCGATCCGGTAGCCACGCGGTTGGCGCCGTCCTGTAAGGTGGCTTCGACGGCGAGCGGGTGAGCGGCGTTCAACCTGCGAATGGCGCCCAGGTGGTCCTCCGGCACGCCGAAACTCACGAAGATGGGTGCCACCTGGTGGATCACCACCAGAGGCACGTCATTCTCCTTGACCAGATTGCCGGCGTGCACCAGCAGATTTCCGGTGCGTCCCGAAATGGGCGCGTGGATTTCGCAATAACTCAGGTCGAGCCTGGCCTTGGCCACGGCCGATTGGTCGCTGGCCAGGGTGGCGCGCGCGGTGTTTACCATGGCCTCGCTGGCGCGGGCGGTGGCGCGGTTGACGTCGAGCGTGGTTCTGGCCTGGTCGGCGGCCATTTTGGAGGCCAGGTTTTCCTTGTTGAGTTGCTCCTGGCGGACGGCATCGGTCTCGGCGAACTTGGCTTGCGCCTGGTCGCGCACCAGGTTGGCGTCGGCTTGCGCCACCTGCGCTTTGTCGCGTTCCACCGCGGCGTCCGCCTGGTTCAGGGCTTCCTGGTAGGGCCGCGGGTCGATGCGGAATAGCAGGTCGCCCTGTTTGACGTTCTGGCCTTCCGTAAAACTGACGGACTCAAGCTGACCGGCGATCTGGGATTTCACCTGCACAACGGCTGAGGCTTCCACGGTCCCGACCACGCGCACGTCGGTCGGGACGGATTCCTGAGTAGCTTTGGCCACGGTCACCGGCATGGCGGGCGGTCCTGCTGGCGCGCCGGCCTGCGCTTGCTGCTTTTGGCAGCCGCAGATCACAAGCAGACCTGAGGACACGAGTAAAAGGATGGTGGTACGCAAGATGGCTCCGGTCTTTCCACTGTAGCAAAGTGAGGAGTTGAAAAATGTTAACGCTCAGTGAAGGGGGTGCTCCAACAGTTTCGGGATTTTGGTTAAGAACCGCTTGCTGGCGCGCGCGGCTCAGAATGACGTTCAGAGACTCCTGATGTCGTGGAATTTGCAGTAAGCCCGCAGGTGGGGCAGGCGGTGCTCGCCTGCCCGCCCGCGCTGAATTAGGCCCGCTGCTCGAATAGGCTCGAGGGCAGGCGAGCACCGCCTGCCCCACCTGCGAAGCTCTCGCCATCGAAAGGAATGGTTCAGCCCATTTTCCCCGCCGGGCAGGAATTGCGGGGTGACATCAGGAGTTCTGGCGTTTCAGTGTTTGTGAGTGTTACAGAGCCGGGCCCAGAGGGCGCCCCGCGAGGGAGCGGTCGTTCAGAGGCGTGGCTCCCCAGAACGTCTCAGCACCCCCGTGAAGGTGCGCCCCCGTAATCTGCGCTGCGCTACACTAGTCTGGGTTGCAAGCGGCCAGATGGGATATTGACGGTCCTCAAAGGATTAGCCAAACGCGACTTTTCCCAAGAGAGACCGTAGCCTCAAACCGATAGGAACACTTAGGAATTTGTGCCATGGGAAAAACCTCCGACGAGCAAGGCCGACAGAAACGGCGCGACGAGAAAGAGTGCGACTATGCCAAGGAACTAAGCCGCCTGCAAGCGGAGTTAGTCAAGTTGCAGGAATGGGTGCGCCATAAAGCATTGAAGGTGGTTGTGATCTTCGAAGGACGCGACGCCGCAGGCAAAGGCGGCGCCATCAAGCGGATCACCGAGTGTCTGAATCCACGCATCTGCCGGGTGGTGGCCCTCGCGGCGCCCACCGAGCGCGAAAAGACTCAATGGTATTTCCAGCGGTATGTCGGGCAACTGCCGGCAGCGGGAGAGATGGTGCTGCTTGACCGCAGTTGGTATAACCGCGCCGGCGTGGAACGGGTCATGGGCTTCTGCGATGAGAATGAGTATCTCGAATTCCTGCACACTTGCCCGGAGTTCGAGAGGATGCTGGTGCGCTCCGGCATTATTCTCGTGAAATATTGGTTTTCCGTCAGCGACGAGGAGCAGGAGCGGCGCTTCCAGGAGCGCATTCACGATTCCACCAAGCGATGGAAGTTGAGCCCCATGGACCTGGAATCGCGCCGCCGCTGGGTGGAATACTCGCGGGCCAAGGACGAAATGTTCGCCCACACCGACATCAAACAGGTGCCCTGGTACGTGGTGAACGCCGACAACAAGGAATGCGCCCGTCTGAACGTGATCCGCCACCTTCTCTCGCTGATTCCGTACGAGGATTTGACGCCCGAGCCCATCAAACTGCCCACTCTGGACCGCAAGAAGTACGTCCGGCCGCCCATCACCGACCAGAATTTCGTGCCGGAGCTCTATCAGCCGCGGGAGGGTGGGATCGCGTTTACTTCCAGTAAGTGACGCGTGTACCCTGGGGATGATGCGTTGCCGTATTCTGCTCTCCGTGGTGTTATGCGCCGCCGTCGCGCCTGCCGCGGGAAACAAAATCCTGGTGTACACCCGGAATTATACGCCTGACGGGAAGGGCTACGTTCACGAGAACATCGCCGCCAGCGTCGCCGCGATTCGCAAACTGGGCGCGGCCAACGGATTCGCGGTGGATGCCTCGGACGATCCCAAGGTCTTCACCACCGCCAACCTGAAACAATACCGTGTGCTGGTCTTTTCCAACAGCAACAACGAGGCTTTTGAAAACGACGCCCAGCGGGATGCCTTCAAAGCGTACATCCGTTCCGGCGGCGGCTTCGTGGGCATTCACTCGGCCAGCGGTTCGGAGCGCGGATGGGACTACTACCAGAAGGTATTGGGAGGAAAGTTCAAAAGACATCCGCCCTTCCAGCCCTTCACTGTGAAGGTGGTCGACCCGAAGTTTCCCGCGGTGAAGGGAATACCGGCCACGTTTGAGTGGGCCGATGAGTGCTACTACGTGGAGAAACTGAATCCGGGCGTCAAACCGGTGCTGGTGACGGACCCGCGCAAGATTGTCGATCCGCAGTTCGCCGCCGATCCCGGCGACCTGATCGATGGGATGCGCCCGCTGGCGTGGTACCAGTCATTCGATGGGGGCCGCGAGTTCTACCTGTCGCTGGGCCACAGGAAGGAAGATTACGAGAATCCCCTGTTGACCCGGATGATTCTGGGCGGCATTCAGTGGGCCATGGGAAAGCGCCATTGAACTCGGTGAACGCGGAGGTCAGAACTCCTGATGTCGTGGAGTTTTGCCGTAAGGAAGCGCGCAGGGATAACTTCGCGGCAAGCGCCGTGGCGCAGACAGTCTTGCCTGCGGCGCCGAGACTCTGGACTCCTGATGTCGACGGGGCATTCGGGAGCCGCCGAGGAATCAGCCTGAGCCACCGCTTCGCAAAACAATAATGTCTTTGCCCGGACTCGAAGAGATCACTCTCATTCCACGACATCAGGAGTCTCGACCCGGCAGGCAGGAGTGCCGGCGCTACATTTCCGCCGCAGACAATGTGAAGTTATGAAGTTATTTCTGCGTGGTTCCCAAGCCCTGAGGTGGGGCACGCGGCGTCCACCCCGATCTTGTTCGGGTAGCGGGCTGGGTTCAGCGCGGGCGGCCGGCGCCGCCCATAAGCGCCAACTTGACCTTGTAAGATCCATTCAGCACCGCTACCGGATGGCAACCCAATCAAAGCCCGACTCAAGGGGACGACGACCAGGTTGCGCTAAGTTGGCGCTTATGAGGGGACGCCCCACCGGAGCGCACGGCGCTATGTGCTTCAACCGGTAGTCATCGGGACCTACTGCCCACCCCCGCGACGGCCTCTGCCTTCGCCGGCGGGAGCCGCTCCGACCCCGGCCGCCAGATGATCGTAGTTCAACATCGCATTGAAAAGCAGGAAGTAACTGCCTTGCGTCTCATTGCGCCACATGGGATTGTTGGCGAACATCACCACGTGGCCCTTGCCGCGGGGCACGTCGACCACGGCGGCCTGGTTGGCCAACTCGGAGCCGCCGGCCAGCATGCCGGAAACCAGCAGATCGCTCTCCGCGGCGAAGCGGACTACCACGCGCGGACGCATCTCAGGCGGAGGTTGGGCTCCCCGGCCTCCTCCGCCGCCTCCTCCGCCGTTCAGGTCGCCGGAGGGAGGTTCATCGCCGGGTTGCGCCGCCGCCATAGTGGTGGACGGAGTGTTCATGGAGAGCGGACGCGCCTGCGGAGTATCCTGATCGCTGGCGGTGCCGCGGCCTGTGGGACGGCCGGCGCCGCCACCTCCGCGGCCGCCACCCGCTGCCGCACCTCCTGCCGCACCCCCGCGGCCGCCGCCTCCGCGACCGCCGCCCGCGCCGCTTACCGACAGTACCGGCGCCTGGCTGAAATACAGCGCCAGTTTGTCGCCGTAGCCATACGCGATGGGGCTGCGCTTGTCGCTGACGGTGGAGTTGAGTACGCTGCCGCGCACCCGCAGGTCGGCCGCATTGAGGATGCTGACGCCTTCCGCCAGGCCGTAATCGATGGGAATGGAGGCATTCCCCGTGATGGTGACGAACAGGCCGCCGGCGTCGATGAACTTGCCGATATTGTCGATGCCCTGGAGTCCCATGCCGCCGCGCATGTCGTCTGTGGTATCGGGCGCGCCGCCCAGGTTGGGGGTGATGTCGGTCTTCATGAAAGGCACGGGGTCGCCGTTCTTCGGGGTGCCGTTGACGATGCGCTGCGCGGTGCCGCCGACGGGGCCGAGCACGATCACGTCATACCTGGCGCGCAGGTCGGAAATGGCGCCCAGCTTGATATCCGAGATGTAGTCGTAGGGGATCTGCAGATGGTCGAACGCGATCCGGAACCAGCCTTCGCTCTGGGTGTTGGTCCACGTATGCACGAAGGCGATGCGCGGCACGGCCAGTTCGTGCAGGGGCACGCTGGGGACGGCGGCGGTGGCGTAGGCCGCGACGCCGAGCGCCACGCCGGCGCTTTGCAGACGGGCACGCAGGTCGGCGGGGTTGCCTTCGGAGCGGATCACCCAGGAGCCGGCATTGAAGTCGCGGCCTTCGGCTTTGAAGCCTTCCTCGGCGGCGAACATTTTCACGTCTTTGAGTTTGAAACGGAGAGTGGCCAGAGTGTTGTCGGCATTGTGGTTGATGAGGTAGACCGCGGTGGCGCTGCCGGTGACTCCGCCCGCCGGTTTGGCGTCCGCGGCCAGCAGCGTCATGGGCGCTTTCAGGATGGCGGGCTCGCTCACCCGCACGGTGGTGACGTTGTGCAGCGGGCCGAGGGTCCAGCCGGTGTCATCGTATGGCGGCGGATCGTTCACGTTATAGTACTGGGTATCGAGCAGCATGTCGGCGCAGCGGCTGTAGGGCTGGTCCATGCGGATGACGTAGCTGCCGGCGGGGAATTTATCGGTAGCGGCATTGAGGCGGTGGACTTCGACGCCTTGCATGCGGAGCGCGTTCACCAGTTCGGCGGACTCGGCGGGGCGCGGATCGTCGGCGGGAATGACCCATGCGGCGGGCCCTTCGGCGGTGGCTTTGGCGATGCTGCGCTGGCTCTTGAGGTAGAAATTATCGAGATACTGTTTGCGGTTGTTGGCCACGCCGGTCATGGAAAACAGCAGGCCGCTTTGCTGCAGATTGATGTTGTTGCGGATGGACCAGTTGACGCGCGCCATCGGCGGATTGGGCCGGTACCAGGCGCGGCTGGTGGCGTTGCCGGGCACGGTGCGGACGCCGGTGTCGGCGCCGTTTCCGCCGAAGGTCTCATAGAAACGGCCGATGGAATTGTGGCCGTTGGCCACGTAGAACATGTAGTTGGGCGCCCAGCCGTCGTAATAATTGTGGGTCCAGACGCCGGGGACGCCGCGCTTGGTGAATTCCTCGATATCCGCGTAGGCCATCTTCTGCCACTCGTCGATCACCAGCGGGTCGAGCCACGCATTGTAGGGACCCATGCCGGTGGAAACGTAGAGGAACGGCTGCGATTCGTGCAGATCGTGCAGCACCGTGGGGTGGAAATCGAGGAAGGTGGCCATCATGGTTTTGCTGAGCTGGAGGGCCATGCCGATGCCGTCGCGGTTGTTATCGTGCGCCACGTATTTGCCCCAGTAGACCAGGTTGGGCGCGGGCTTGCCGGGGAAGGCCTTGCGATAGTTGTAGACGTCGACCTCGCGGTCGCGGCCATCCACTTCGGTGGTGGGGGTGAGGAGCACGATGGTGTTCTTGCGGATGTTGCGGATGTAGGGCGATTCCTCGACGGCCAGGCGGTAGGCCAGTTCCATGAGCATTTCGGGCGAGCCGGTTTCGGTGGAGTGAATGCTGCCCGATGCCCAATAAAACGGCAGGGCTTCGGAGGTAAGTTTTTCGGCCTCGGCGGGGGACGTTTTGCGCGGGTCGGCGAGGCGCGCGGTAAGGTCCTTGTAGTGATCGAGTTGGGCGATGTTGGCTTCGTCGGAGATGGCCACCAGCAGGATTTCGCGTCCCTCTTCGGAGTGGCCGATGACGAACGTCTTCACGCGCCTGGAAGCCTTTTCCAGTTCCCGCATGTAGCGGTGGATGTCCTTGGTATAGGTGAGCTTATTGGGTGTACCGATGGCGTAGCCGAGCACCTTTTCCGGGGTGGGCACGGTGTCGGACGCGGGTAAATGGTCCACCAACTCCGTCAGGAAATATTTCTCGGTGGTGTATTGCAGGATTTTTGCGGTGTAGCCTTCGTCGTTCTTCTGTGCGGGCGGGGCGGCCCGGAGGGTCAGGGCAACAAACAGGCAAGCGGCGATTCTGCGCATGATCCCGCCATCATATCGGATTTCAGGGCCGCGTTTACAGAGGCAGTTTTTCGCGGACCCGCCAAGCCTGGTCCAGATGGCGGCTTTCGTGGGCGGCGATTTGGGCGAACATGGCGCCCAGACTCATTTTGAGGAAGCGCGAGATGGGAGTGGCGACTTTGACGCGGCGCAGGTCCAGGCCGTCGGCGCGGGCCAACTGGTGCAGCAACTGGCTCTGGACGTGAAGGAAGGTAGGCAGCACGGCGGTGACGGGTTGGCCATGCAAGGGGACAAAGTGCGGCGGGGTGGGCAAGGGGCGGCGCACCGGGGGTTCGGTCTGGTGGACGATGAAGCGGTCGATGGCGCCGTACTCGAACGGTCCCTGGCCGGTGAGGCCGCGTTTCCTGCCGCGGTCGACGGCTTGCTCGATGGCGCGGATTTCCCATTGGCCGACCATGATGAGGTGAGCGAGGCATTCCTCGATGGACCAATCCTCTGGGGAGGGACGCCAATTGAAGCGGGTCTCATTGAGATCCGCGGCCAGTTCGCTGGCTTGTTGCTGAATCTGTTCAAACTGACGGCGATAGAGTTCGAGTTCGGGAACGGCCACAGTGGTGATTATAGCGAAGGCGGGCCGGCTCCATGGCGGGCGGGCTTTGGGCGAGTGCTGAAGCAGTTTCGGGATTCTGGCTAGGAACCGCTTGCCTGCGCGCGCGGCTCGGATGGCGTTTCAGGGTTTGTGAGTGTTTACAGAGCCGCGACCGCGAGGGAGTGGTCGTTCATTTCAACCATAATATGCGAGGCGTTGCCTACCGGTGGGCCAGTTCCGATTCCTCGGTGTTTGGGGCTGCCGGCGCGCTGGACAGAGCGGCGTGTGCTTTGCTGTTGATCAGCGCCATGGATTCCCGGGATTGAAACTGGAAATCGGCGGAGAGCAGGTCCTGTACGCCATAGAATTCACGCCCCACGCCGTTGGAGCCATGTCGTGTAGTGTTGGCAAAGATGTGATAGAGCTCATGCGCCAGCACGCGGCCGAGAGCGCGCCCGAGAACCTGCTCGCGATCCTGTGGACGAATGAAGAGCAGCTCTTTTTGAAGGAAGCTTCGGACGGCCGAGCAATCCACGTCGGCGAACGGCAGGATGGCGCCATCGCTCATATGAGTCCAGCCCAAGGCGCCGGGGTTGGAGTCATGGGCAACCAGACCGGCAACGTCGCAGCGGCCTTTGAAGTTGATGACCGCCAGCTCGACCGCTACTTTTTTCCCGTCGGAGGTGGAAAGGCTAAGCCATTGGAAATTCAGACCCATGGGCGCCATTATGGACTGTACTTCGGTTTGCAGGGACTCCAGAAGTGCAGGCGGTGGTTGCTGGTGAAATTGGGTGTAGAGCGTAATGGGCGCCAACGTTGCACCCGGTTGTGCCCCGGACACCGGCAGCAGGGCCAGTGCGAGGCAGAAAACCAACAGCTTCATGATCAATCTCCGGACTTCAACCTCTGCCCAGGTCCGCACTCCGATGCCGGTCAACGGCCAGCTCCGGATGAGTTCGGACAAGCGTGTTCCCCATGTGACAGGCGAAGCATATCGGCGACGCGGCCGCCAGCGTTTCCGTTAATCGGTCGGCTGGAATCTCGCTCCACTCCACGGAAATGTTATCGGCACAAAGGACAGCCGGCTTCACTCCAGCCAGCGAAATTTCGCCAAATGGCTGCCCGCAGGAAACGCAGCGTTTGCCTGCATACCATTGAACGAAGATGTTGCGGACCAGGCAGTCTTCCGGTGCGGCTGCCACCTGGCTGAGGCATTGCTGGCCACAGCCGGCGCGTTCCGGCCATCGCGAGCAGGCAGAGAGCCGTAGTTCCGGGTTCTTGGTGAATGGCTTGGATGCCGCGTGCCCGGCATCGATGGAAACTCCCGCCGGCCGATGGTTCTCCGGACAGGTAATCACTCGGGCGCCGCGGTACTTCCACCACAGCCGCACGACTCGCGCGACTGCAATGCCGGCCAGCAAGATTGCGATGGCCGATGCAACTGTCGCAAAAACAGTCATAACAGCTCCTCGACTCTGAAATTAAGCAAGGCAGGAGCCACTTCCTCACAAATCGCTAAGTGTTTGATTTTGCGTGCCGAGAACAGCCGGAACGGTATGACGCTGTGGGCGTAGCCACAACCGGTGGGTGGTTTGACCCTAAATAGCGAGCCCACGCCGGCCGCATAAGTGTGCGGAATCACCCGGGGCGCGGTAAGTTGGATGAGTATGGCTCCGAACAGCAACTCCGGCGGCAGGGGGCGCGTCTACAGAACCGTGACGAGATTGCGGCTTTTGCCGGCCTTGCTGCTGCTGGGGGTGACTGCGGGAATACCGTTCGATTTCTATTCTTCGGCCCGGCAGAAGGTCGATTCGATCGAGAGCGGGCGCTTGCAAGCAGGCGCGCGCGTGGACCTCAGCCTGAAGGAACTGAACGCCTTCGCCGAAAAAGAGGTGCCCGTGGGTGTGCGCAATCCCACACTCGTGCTGGCGGAGCCGGAGACCGTGACGGGCACGGCCCTGGTGGATTTCGGCAAGTTGCGGCGCGCCCAGGGCTATCGCCCGGGATGGCTGATGTCGAAACTGCTCGACGGCGAGCGGCCCGTCAGCGCTACCGCGCGCATTCATACCGGCGGCGGGAGGGTCACGGTGGAAGTGAAGCGGGCGGCCGTCTCGGGCATCGAGATCGACGGCGCGACACTGGACTTCATCATTCAGAATTTTGTCGTGCCGTTTTACCCCGAGGCGGTCGTCGGACGTCCGGTGGTCATGGGATTCCGCATCGACCGGCTGCAATTGGCTCCGGCGGGAGTCGGGGTAGTAATCGGGCAGTAGGCATCGGGCTGGATCCAGGATCACCGGGACACGGGCCGGCCAGGAAAAGCTGGCGCTCGATTCCCATTCGATCCCGTCCACCAATTGCACGCGCGGGAATTTGCGCGACTTGCCACTCCAGCACCTTGGGATGAGAGAGCGCCTCCAGCATCAGAACTCCTGACGTGGCGCAGGCACTCCTGCCTGCTGGGTCGAGACTCATCTCGACCCTCTTCGCGAGCGGCATCCAGCGCCCCGGAGCGCCGAGAAGAGTCTCGGCGCCGCAGACACGAGTGTCTGCGCCACGTCATGGCTCAGGTCAATTTCCCCAACTATCCGAAATCCCCGGCCGACATCACGAGTTCTGAGCATCTGGCTGCGCGCCACCAGCTTGCCGCTGACGGTAGTGGTCCGGGGTCGCGGAAGGCGGCCAGCACGCCGGCGTACCGGACGCGGCGACGGCATCATGAGCCGTGTTTCCGGAAGCGGCCATAGTTGTCGAGAGTGGCGAAGGATCTCGAATTCATCCGGTCGATATAGAGAACGCCGCCCAGGTGATCGATTTCGTGTTGCAGGATGCGCGCATACCAGCCTTCGCCGTCGATGACCACCGGCTCGGCGCGCTCATTGAGACATTCCACGTGGACTTTGCGCGCGCGCGGAACCACGGCGGTAAAGCCTGCCACGCTGAGACAACCTTCGAAGAATTCCGCGGGCTCGCCAGGGTGGATGGTAATGACGGGGTTGATCAGAACCTGGAATGGCACGGGACGGCGGTCGCGCTCGGCGGCCTCTTCGGGCGGGATTTTACCGATGTACTCCGGCGGGTCCTCCAGGACCACCAATTGCAGGGGCACTCCGATTTGGGGCGCGGCGAGGCCTACGCCGGGCGCGTCGCGCATGGTGGCGCGCATCCATTCGATGAGATCCTGGACGGCATCGTCGAGGATCTCGGCGGTGGTGAGAGGCCTGGCCTTCCGGCGCAGAACGGGTTCACCGGCCTGACGGATCTTGAGGATCATCTCTTAAAGGTTAGCGCGCCGCCAGATCTTCCAGAAAGATGCGGCGGGCGCTGGTGTAGTCTTCGGGCAGCATGGGCCCCAGTTTGGCCGATTGATCGGCTTCGTTCCGCTCCTCCGCAAGAGTGGTTTGCAGGGACTGGAAGGCAAGCAGGCAAGCTTCCACTACGCCGGAAGAATAGCGCGCCGAGCCGTCCAACAAATTATTGGCGGTGCCCAGAATTCCCTCCGCGGTCCGAATGCGGGAGGCTCCGCTTTCGACGATGGTCTGGCGGCGCGAAAGCTGCATATGCGGGCCGAAAGCCTGGAGCAGCGTGGACCAGCGGTCGAGCACAATCAGAGCGCCGTAGCGGTGCGTGTCGAGCGTCATCTCATAGGCGAAGGCCGCGCCTTTGGATTGGCCTTCCAGGCGGCGAAGGGCGCTGGCGGCAGCGTTCAATTCGCCGAACAGGGAGTCGACGAAAGCGGCGGTGCATCCGAAGAATTGCGGTTCGGAAAGGGCAGGGAACCGGGTGATTCGCAAAATCGCGCCTTAGGCCATGTGGTCGCCGAGCGCGCGCTCGACTTCCTGGGGATCGATGCGCTCGCCGTTATTCAGGCGCCCCAGCAGGGAGGAGATGATCTCTTTGGCCTCGTCCTTCCCGAAATTCTTGATGAAGCCGTCGAAGAAATGCTCGCCGGCGAGGGCGTGATTGATTTCGGATTCCTTATTGTGGTCCTGCAATTCGGTAAAGTAGACCACGCGGTACTGCCCGGTGTACTCGGTCTCGCGATAGATTTCGAACATCACCTTGTCGGACTCAAACAGCATAGTTTCGAGGTTATCACAGGCGGGCCGCGAGGTTCAGGCCGCAACGTTTAAGATGGGGAAATGCCCTTTTCGCTGGAGCAGGTGGAGGAAGCCCGGCAGAACATCGCCTCGATCGCATTGCGTACCCCGCTGGTGCCTTGTCCGTGCGACAGTCCGGTGGAATTGTACCTCAAACTGGAGAACCTTCAGCCCATCGGTTCCTTCAAGATTCGCGGGGCGGCCAACGTGGTGGCGCTGACGTCGCGGGCTAAGCTGGAGCGCGGGCTGCTCACGGCCTCGGCGGGCAATATGGCGCAGGGAGTGGCGTACTGCGCGCGCCGTCTGGGTGTGCCGGCGACGATTGTGGCGCCCGATACCGCTCCCGCCACGAAACTGCGCGCGGTGGAACGTTTGGGCGGGCGCGTCATCCTGGCGCCGTTTGCCGAATGGTGGCGGACTTTCGAGACACGCAGCTATCCGGGCGTGGATGCCACTTTCATCCACGCGTTCGACGATGAAGACGTGATGGCGGGCAACGGCACCATCGCGATGGAACTGCTGGAGGATCTTCCGCGGATAGATGCCGTGGTGATTCCGTGGGGCGGCGGCGGGTTGTCATGCGGGATCGCCAACGTGCTGCGCGAACTGGCGCCGCAAGTGCGCATCTATGCCGCGGAGATTGAGACGGGTGCGCCGCTGGCCGCGTCGCTGGCGGCGGGCGAGCCGCGGACGGTGGAGTATACGCCGTCGTTCGTGGATGGCATCGGGGCCAGGATGGTGTTCCCGGCAATGTTCGAGAGGGCGCGCCGTTTGCTGGACGGCTCGATTGTGGTGACGCTGGACGAGGCGGCGCAGGCGTTGAAGTTGGTGGCGGAGCGGAATCGGGTGATCATGGAAGGCGCGGCGGCATGCGCAGTGGCGGCGGCGCTCTCGGGCCGGGCGGGCGGCGGCAAAGTGGTGGCGATTGTGTCGGGCGGCAATATCGATCTGGATAAATTCGCCGGGTTGGTGGCGGGCGGGGCGTAGGACGGCGGCCCGACATCGGTCACCGATCCCGGAGCGGCGCCCGCGTAAATCAGCGTGGCGCCGTTCTGAATGAAGGCGGTGTAAATGTTGCAGTTGCATAGCTGCTGCGCCGCGGTAGTCTCCTGCCCATCGGCGCCGGCAATGGGCAGCCCCACTCCAGTGGCCCAAACCGCCACTATGGTCCCGCTTTTCGCCGGATTGGTTTTCGAATTGCAGAACTCCTGACGTCGTGGAATTTGGGATGAGCCCGTTTTCGTGGCGCTGGCACTCCTGCCTGCTGGGTCGAGACTCTGGACTCCTGATGTCGCCCGCAATTTCGGTTGGCCCGGGGAAATACGGTGAGCCACTTCGGGCCGCCACTCGCTGGCAAGCGTTTCGGAGGTGGGGCAGACTTCAGTCTGCGGCGGGCTTCAGCCCGCCCTCCTGCCAGCGATGTGAGACCTGCGGCGGGCGGACTGAAGTCCGGGGTCCCCTCTGGGGAAGGCTGAAGCCTGGCCCCACC
>Ga0182030_10018844_pt1 | contig 13199 bp, 9 predicted proteins | sample 812S3MmetaG_FD_121299 | JGI IMG/M metagenome (GOLD analysis project Ga0182030, IMG submission 121299) | Permafrost microbial communities from Stordalen Mire, Sweden - 812S3M metaG (Illumina Assembly) | ecosystem: Environmental > Terrestrial > Soil > Wetlands > Permafrost | place: Sweden... | reverse complement strand
GAAATCGTGGTGCCGAGCACGGTCGGGTCGCAATCGAAACTGCTCGCCGAATAGCCGGCCTCGGTCGTAGTGATCTTGTAGTAGCGGGTCCCCACCGTCACGGTCACCTTCTTCGGGATGATGTCGAAGTCCATTGACCCGAACAGCGCCTTCTGCGTGTAGCCGCGCGTGATGTCGTCGAAGTACGACTCGTTATCCGGACGGACATTGGGGTTGTTGACCTCGGCACCGGGTGCGGGTCCGACATTGGCAAGACAATTGGACTGCAAGGTTACGCTGCACGAGGGTACCGACTTGTAGAACCAGTCGGTGTTGTCATGGATCGAATAGCTTTCCCAGAAAATGCCGCCGATGCCGCGCAGCCGCCAATCATCCGGCGTGCTGAGGCGAAATTCCTGACTGTTATGCGTGTTCCTGACGGTATCGCGCCAGTAACCCGCGGGAGTTCCGCAACTGGCTTGCGCCGCGGGCGCGCCATACGGCATACACTGGTAATAAGCGGCATTGGCACCGCGGGCGTAGCCGGTGTAGTCCTGCTGCTGCTCGACGTTGCGCACCAAGTACCCGCCGGTATAGACCAGCTTTAAGTCGCCCACGCGACCATTGATGGTGAGCGCGGTGTTTTCAAAGCGGTCGTGATTCCACGACGGTACGAAGCTCTCCACCGACAAGTCGGGCAGCGGCTGCTGCAAGCTCGGCAATACGCTGGAGGTATGCGGCATTTCATAGAACACGCCGTTCGACTTCATGTCCTGGTAGGACTGGGTCAGCAATGCATCCCATTGGTCGTTGAGCTTGTACGCAAGACCCACGCGGATGCCCTGGTAATCGACTGTATTGATGCCGTTGGCGGCGATGGAGTTGTTGTTGATCGACGTGACGGAATTCGGACCGCTCGGCACGGCACCCGCATAGTAGTATTGGATGCTGTAGTCGCTCGGCTGGCGACTGAACGTCGAGCGGATATTGTTGATATAGCCGCCCTGACTATTGGTGTACACCACGGCGCGCAATGCCAAGGTGTCCGAAATCAACGGCAGATTGATCACCGCCTCGGCATTGCTGCTTGGATCACCATGCGCGGTCGTCTCATAGGCCGCCGTCACGTTGCCTTCGGTGACATTGAGTTTTGGCTTGTTGGTGATGTAGCGCATGACGCCGGATTCGGCGCCGGCACCGAATATCGTGCCCTGCGGACCTTCTAGAACTTCGATGCGCTCCAAGTCCGCGGCATACACGTCGAGGTTGCGGCCGGGCAGCGCGCCGGATTGGTCGTCGAGGTAAATCGCAACGCTCGGAAAGCCGCCGACGCTGCCGGATCCTTGCACGCCTTGCGGAGTCGTCGATAGACCGCGCATGAATACTGAGCTTTGGCCGGGACCCGTGTTGGTTGCCGTGACATTGGGCAGGTATTTGATGAAGTCACCGAACGTTTGCACGTTCAACTGACTGAGTGTTTCCGAAGTCAGGGCCTGGATCGTGACCGGCACGTCCTGCATATTCTCCACGCGACGCTGTGCCGTCACCGTGATTTCCTGAATTTGGTCCATCGTATCGGCGTCGGCAGCTAGCGCAACCCGCGCCGTGCCGCCGCCGACCCCACTCAGGATCGCGCCGATGGCGCAAGCCAATTTCGGATTTGCCTTCATGTGTCCCATCCCTAAATATATTTATTGATCGCGCGGCTGTCGCCGCGGAATTGACAACGCGGCCGCCCGTCGTCCTGCTTCGGATCATAAGACATTCGAGCGATCCCGCATACTTACCTCGCGACGATGCAACAAGTTCCCGAGCTGGCTGCGCAACGGATCGAGCCACGGTTCGAAGTGGCGCCATTGGTCCAGGCCGGCGCGATTGATGGGCTGTCGCACTTGTTCCGAGCTCGCCGTGCGAATGCTGCGATCGGTCTTGTGGAACCTGAGACAGGCAGGCTCGAACCCAAGGCCGCAGAACGCGAGCAGGCGATGCACATGGCCCGTCAGATCCTCGACCAGTTCTTCGTGCTGAATGCGCAGAACCTTGCCGGGCAGCACTGCATCCCAATGATCCATCAGTGCGATATAGCAGGAGTAGTAGCGCGCGATATCCTCGAGGCTGTACGTAAATTCCTGCCCCGCCGCAAATAACTGCTTGAAATTGCTGAAGCAGCAGGCCATGGGCTCACGCCTCGCATCAATGATCCGCGCATTCGGCAAGATCAAATGAATCAGCCCAATATGCCGGAAGTTATTCGGCATCTTATCGATGAAATAAGGTTTGCCGGTACGGTAGGGACGCGTATCGGACAGGTAGGCCTCCCCGAGGCGCCGAAATTCTTGCGGCTGCATGCTCTCGAGAATGGCCGGATAGCGCGGATTGTCAGCTTCACCGTCGCGGCCCACGAGTTCCGCGACTAGACGCGGAATATTCGGTAGCTCGAGCGTGCCCTCGACCAGCGAATGCGAAGCTAGGATTTGTTCCAGTAGCGTCGATCCGGCGCGGGGCAGTCCGACGATGAATATCGGCGCCTCGCTCGGACACCCGAACCCGGCACGCTCGGCGAAGAACTGCGGCGTGCAAACCCGCATCTGCAGCCGCGCATTTCGCTCGATTGTCTCGGGACGATATCGGCTCACGGATTTCTTCAGTGCATTGCCCCGTTGGTAGTAGTGGAATGAGTTGGCGTAGTCGCCTCGGTCCTCCAGCGCCTTGCCGAGCGCGAAGCAAAAATGATAGCGATCCTCGAGCGAGGTCGTCTCGCCGGACTCCTCGCGGCGCATGCTGTCGATCTCCGCGTCGCTGAACCGATAGGTCTTGAGGTTCGCCAGGCTCCAATATGCGTCGCCGAAATCGGCGCGGCAACGCGCGGCCCGGTAAGACTCGATCGCTTCGTCGCCACGGCCAAGCGTTTTTTGCGCATGACCGACCGACAGGTGCAATTCCTCCGCCAGAGGAGTTTCAGCCAGCAGTTTGCGATACAAAAGCAGGCTGCGTTCATACTCGCCAAGACCGGCGCAAGCCGCCGCGTAAGACATGATGTAGGCACGGTTGTCCGGTTCACTCTGTAACAGCGTGTCGAGTTCGGCGCGCGCTGCTGCATGCTTGTGGCGCTCCAGCAACACTCGAGCGTAGTCATAGCGTGCCGCCGAATAGTCGGGCGCCAGCAGCAACACGCTCTCGAGCAGCAGCTCCGCATCGTCCAGCACGTCGAGCTCCAAACCGATCTTGGCCAGCAGCCGCATGGCTTCGACGTCATCGCCATGCTTCAACAGGTACTCGCGCACGATTTTCTCGGCGGGCAGCAACTCCCCATCCTCGAGCATCCCGGTCGCAGTCACGATCTGCGGCGGCAGCTGCGCCAGCTTTGCCACGTGACTGTCGGCGTTGGCCGCGCTCTGCGCCTGGTTGGTCATGCGAAACAGCGTTTGCAGCGCCTTCCAGCTGGCCGCTAGCGCGTGATTCAGGCTTACGGCTTGCACGAACGACTGGATCGCCGGCTCGGCCTCACGCCGCGCTACGTGACAGTAGCCGCGCTCCTGGAACAATCGGCTGAACTTCGGGTGCCACTTTTCGAGTCGTGCCAGCGTTGCAAGCGCAGCGGGAATGCGGTCGAGATATCGCTGGCACACCGCCGCCATGTATAGAGCGTCGCGGTTGCGCGGATTGTCGGCGGCGAGCGCCTCGGCCGCTGCCAGTGCCGTAGCGAACTGCCGCTGCTCCATCAGATCTCGAATACGCAGCACCTCGGATTCCACCGGTGAAGGAATTTCGATCTTCGGAGCATCACCCAGCATTGAAAGTGCAGTCATGAGCCGCCGTCCGCGGTTAGCTTTCGGACCTTCCAATCCTATATTGAAAGCCGGTTCGCACGCCTGTTCCGAACTCGTCCTGATCCTGTCTAAAACCGGCATCGTCAGAGTTTCGAGCCCAGTCGCACCGCGATGCGGCGAGCGAAGACTGCGGCCAGAGTCGGCGCGTGGGACGGCCGGATGGCCGCCGAAGCGGCCCGCGATCCCGCAACAGGAGGGCGAAGAACAGCGGCTACGCGAGAACCCACCAGAGCCTTGCCGAGCGCTCAAAAAAACGGTCGTATCATCTCAAGTTCTTGATTGTCATCATAAGCTGTGCCGCAGATCGTGCAACGCAAAGCCCGAAAGTTGAGCGTGCATGCCGCGCGTCCACGCCATCGCCTTGAACCGCTCGCCCATCTCGCCCGGCATCATGAGCTGCCGCGCCTCGTTGGCCAAGCGTGCGAGCTCAGCGGCGCTCCCATCCGCCAAAACTTGCATCTCTCGATCGACTTTCAGAGCCGCCAGGAAATAAGTTTGTGTCGTGAACCCTGCCAGCGCGAAGCCTGCAGCGCGGGAAGCCTCGGCAAGCCGCGTGAAGTCCACCCAGGCGGTGATGTCCTGCAGCCCCGCATGCAGAAACGGATCGCCGTGCGCGCGATGGCGGAAATGGCACATCAAAGTCCCGTCGTGACGCTCCGCCAAATAGTACTGAGATCGGGGAAGTCCATAATCGAACCAAAGCGCCGCCCCGGCGCGCAAGCTCGACGTCACGCGTTGCGTCCATGCGCCGAGGCGTGGACAGTATTCCGACACGTAACCGTCCTCCCAAGTCCCGGCAGCCTCCGCCAGCCGCTGCACCTCCTCGGCCGCGGCGGCCCCGGCCGGCCGCGATGCCCAGCCGAAGGCGCCATCCACGACGGCGACGCCCAGCTCCTCCACTCGAGTGCGATGCCAGCGAAATCGTGCCACGGGCAGCGCGTCCAGCACTTCGTTGGCGAGGACGACGCCGTCGAAGGCGGACGCCGGGGGCTGATCGAGCCAGCACACCCGATCCAACCAGTGCGGCACATGCTCGGCGAGATGCGAGCGCTGCCGTTCGCGGAGGTCGGCGCTGACTTCGAGAATCCAATACTGCTCGGGCAAGGTTCCGAGCGAGCCGAGGCGCAGCAAGATGTCAGCGGCGAGCCGGCCGCTGCCCGCGCCGACTTCCAGGATGGATCCGGTGCCGAGCGTGTCCAAGACTTCGGCGCATTGGCGCGCGATGCAACGGCCGAACAAACGCGAGATCTCCGGCGCGGTTGTAAAATCTCCGCCGGCGCCCAGTTTTTGCGCGCCGGCGCTGTAGTAGCCCAAGCCGGGCGCATACAGGGCGAAGTCCATGAATCGCTCGAACGAGAGCCAGCCGCCCGCCGCGGCAATTTGCCGGCTCAAATAGTCTGTTACCGCCGCCGAGTGCTGTAGTTGCGCATCATTCAGCGTGATTTCACGCTGCAGTTGCGTTGCGGTATCGTGCTTGCTCATGGACTCCAGTATCGAGAATTCGGGCTTGCGAGACCAGGTCGTGCTCATTACCGGCGGCGCCCGGCGCGTCGGTGCGCAAATCGCGCGCACTCTCCATTCGGCCGGAGCGAACATCCTGATTCATTACCGCTCCTCCGCCGGTGCCGCCATCGCCCTGGCGGATGACTTCAATCGATTGCGCCCTCGTTCCGCCGCGATCCACTGCGCCGAGCTCTTGACCGCGCAAGCCCCGGAGCAGTTGGTGGCCGCGACGCTCATGGAATTTGGGCGCCTCGACATTCTAATCAACAATGCGTCGAGCTTTTACGCGACGCCGGTGGGACAAATCACGCTGCCGCAGTGGGATGATCTAATGGGCACCAATCTTCAGGCGCCGCTGTTTCTCTCCCAGGCGGCGGCACCCAGTTTGCGCGCCCGGCGCGGGCTCATTATCAACATGATCGACATCCACGCGTTGCGCCCGCTCAAGGCGCACCCCGTGTACAGCACGGCCAAGGCCGGGCTCGCCATGCTGACCCGCGCCTTGGCGCGCGAATTGGGCCCGGAAATCCGCGTCAATGGCATCGCGCCGGGTCCGGTGCTGTGGCCGGAGGGCGGCATGGACGATGACTTGAAACGCGAAATCGTCGACAAGACCGCGCTCAAGCGGCACGGCACTCCCGAGGACGTGGCGCGAACGGCACTTTTCTTGGCGCAGGACGCGCCCTACCTCACCGGCCAGATCATCGCGGTGGACGGGGGACGCAGTATTTAAAGGAGTTCTGCCGGCGGTGTGCGCAGCAAGGCGCGGGCGCGTTGAATGTCGCCGGCCAACGGCCGGTCGTCGCGATACTGCGCAACGACGCTGCGTACCCGCCGATACAGGGCGTCGGTTTGGGCCGCCCGCGCCAACGAATCGCTTTGTAATTCGTAGGCCTGCGCGGCTGCCAGCAATTCGATCGCGAGAACGTTCTCGGCATTGTCGATGATGGCAAGCAGCTTGAGCGCGGCGGCGGTGGCATGGGTCAGATGATCCTCCTGCAGAGCCGAGGTGACGCCGCCATCCAAGCTCGCGGGCGCGGCCAAGCGCCGATTGTCGGCAACCAACGAGACCGCCGTGTATTGCGCAATCATGAATCCCGATCCGACGCCGCCGTCGCAGGCCAGAAACGCGGGTAGTCCGCTCACCAGCGGATTGATCAGGCGATCGATGCGCCGCTCCGACATCGCCGCCACTTGCGCCAGCGCCACGCCGAGCGAATCGGCCGACAGCGCCAGCGCCGCGCCCACGGCATTCGCGCCGGAGAGTGCCCGCGGCTCGGCCGGGGTGCCGACCACCGCCGGATTGTCGGATACCGTTGCGAGTTCTGCGTCGACGACGCGCGCGGCCTCGGCGAACAGATCACGCACCGCGCCGTGCACCTGCGGGATGGCGCGCAGGCTCAAGGGGTCCTGGGTTCGCCGGCCGGCACTGTGCTGCAAGATCTCGCTCCCCTTGAGCGTCGCCCGCAGCCTCTCGCCCACCTCGCCCACGCCCGGCGAGACACGCAATTTCAGGGCTGCGGCGTCGAAGACCGCGGCTTGACCTCGTAAATTTTCGAACGACATGGCGGCCACCGCGTCCGCCCACTCGATCAAGCGCCGCGCCCTGCCCAAGGCGATCGCGGAGAGCCCCGTCGCGCACGGCGTGCCGTTGACCAGGCTGAGTCCCTCCTTGGCACCGAGTACCAGCGGGGCAAGGTGCAGGGACTTGAGTGCGTCCGTGCCGCTCATCGATTGACCGCGGCAGCGCGCCGACCCTTCGCCGATCAGCACCAGCGCGATGTGCGCCATGTGCACGAGGTAGCCCACCGACCCTGCCGCCGGTACTTCCGGGATGCAATCATGCGTCAGCAGCGCCTGCAGACGTTCGACCACCTCCGGCCTGACACCCGAGTAGCCGAGCGCAAAATTATTGATGGCCGCCACGATCATGGCGCGAACCGACGTCCGTTCGAGAAGCGGCCCGACCCCGACGGCATGGCTCATCAGGATATTTCGCGACAGTTGCCGTTGCTTGGATTCGGGCACCACCACATCGCACAGCGCGCCCACTCCGGTATTTACGCCATAGGCGCGCACGCCCTTGCTGACGATGGCCGCCACCAGCGCGCTGGCCGCACGGATGCGCGCGTGCGCGTCTTTCGCCAGAATCAGCGGCACCCCTTCGGCCACGTCGACCACCTGACGCCACGTCAGCGAGCGATCGAGGACGACGGGTTCCGACATGGGCGGGGTGTTGTTCAAGCCTTGCGCGGCGCGAGCGCGCGCCATTTCTTAAGATCGTCGCGATTGCGCTCGAGCATCACGCCGACGTCGCGGGAACTGCGGATCGCGCCCGGTTTGCTCAGGCTCAAACGCACCCACTCGACCCCGAAATCCTCGAGTACCAGCATCGCGATATATTGGGCGAGGGTTTCGACCAAGTGAAATTGCGACGCTTCGACGAAAGCCAACACCGTCTTGGCAACCCGTTTGTAGTTCAGCGTGTCATCGATGGAATCGGACGCCGCGGCCTTGGCGATATCCGCGCTGATTTCGATATCGATGAGCACGGTCTGCTTGACCTGTCGTTCCCAGTCGAAGATACCGATGATCGCCTCGGTCTTGAGCGCGTGAATGAAGATCTTGTCCATGGAAGCCCTTAAACCCCTCCGCTCTGTCCGAGTTCCCAATTGGCACGGGCGCCCACGAACCCGGCGGATTGCATGCCGCGCGCCAGCCGCATACATCCCGCGAGCGCAATCATCGCCCCGTTGTCCGTGCAGAATTCAGTGCGCGGGAAGTACAGCGTCGCGCCGGCGCTCTGGGCGACGACCGCCAGCCGCTCGCGCAAACGGCGATTGGCTCCCACGCCACCCGCGATCACCAGCCGCCGTTGCCCGGTTGCCGCGAGCGCGCGGCGGCATTTCTCGGCCAGAGTATCGATCACCGCCTCCTGGAAACCGCGCGCGACGTCTGCTCGGGTCGCCTCGTCCAATACGCGGCCCCGCAAGGCTACTAGGGCCGCCGTCTTCAGGCCACTGAAACTGAAATTGAGGCCCGGTCGATCGAGCATCGGCCGGGGAAATACATAGGCGCCGCTGCGCCCGGCCTCGGCCAGCTGCGACAAGGCCGCGCCTCCCGGATAAGGCAGCCCGAGGAGCTTCGCGGTCTTATCGAATGCCTCGCCTGCCGCATCGTCCAGGGTTTCACCGAGAACCCGGTACTCGCCAAGGCCCGCCACATCGACCAGTTGGGTATGACCGCCGGACACGAGCAGCGCCAGAAACGGGAAGTCGGGCGGATTGGGCTCGAGCAGCGGCGCGAGCAGGTGCCCCTCCAAATGGTGAATGCCGAGCACCGGCTTCCCCCAGGCGAGCCCCAAGCTGGCGGCGAACCCGGCCCCCACCAGCAGAGCGCCGATCAGCCCGGGACCGGCGGTGTAGGCGATGCCGTCAATTGATTGCCGATCCGAGCGGGCGTCGGCGAGCGCCTCCCTGACCAGCGGCAGGAGCCGTTTTACATGATCCCGAGAAGCCAGTTCCGGCACGACGCCGCCATACGCTTGGTGCATTGCGATTTGGCTATACAAACGATGCGACAACAGCCCTTGTTCGGCGTCGAAGACCGCGACCGCCGTCTCATCGCAAGAGCTCTCGATACCGATAACGCGCATAGTTGGCCTCAACCACCCTAAAGGCCGCCCGGCAGCCTTTGCCTTTTATGGGGGCGCACCTTAGAATGCGCCCCCCTGTCGCCGAATGCCGGCGGCTGCGCCAACCATTTTGAGGTCTGAATGCCCAGCGTTCGTGTTCGCGAGAATGAGTATTTTGACGCCGCCCTGCGTCGCTTTAAGCGTGCCTGCGAAAAGGCGGGCGTCCTCACCGAGCTTCGGCGACGTGAATTCTACGAGAAGCCGACCCAAGAACGTAAGCGAAAAAAAGCAGCTGCGGTTAAAAGGCACTTGAAGCGTCTGTCGCGAGAGAACATGCGCGGCACGGGCGGCCCGCCCGCGGCGCCCGCTGCGGCAGCGCCGGCACGGCCCTCCTACTAGGGGCCGACCCGTCAAGGATGTCTCTCAAAGAGCGAATCACGGATGACATGAAGGCGGCGATGCGCTCCGGCGAAAAGCAGCGGCTGGGGCTGATCCGCATGATCACGGCAGGCATCAAGCAGCGCGAAGTCGATGAGCGGATCACCCTCGACGACAGCCAGGTGTTGAGTGTTCTCGAGAAAATGATCAAGCAGCGCAAAGAGTCGCTGGTGCAATTCCAAGCCGGCAATCGTCAGGATCTGGTGGAGAAAGAGGCCGCGGAAATCACGCTGCTGCAAGGCTATCTCCCCTCCCAGCTGAGCGACGCCGAACTCGACGCGCTGATCGGCGATGCGATCACGGCGAGCGGCGCCGTCAGCGTCAAAGACATGGGCAAGGTCATGGGCATCATCAAGGGCAAGGCGCAGGGCCGCGCCGATATGGCCGCCGTCGGGGCGAAAATCAAAGCCAAGCTCGGCGGTTGATCGCAGGCGGTCCATGGCCGGCCGTATCCCACAGCCGTTTATCGACGAAGTCGTCGCGCGTTCCGATATCGTCGAGCTCATCAACGCACGCGTGCCGCTGAAAAAAGCCGGCCGCGAATACAAGTCCTGTTGTCCCTTCCATAGCGAGAAATCGCCGTCTTTCTGGGTCAGTCCCGACAAGCAGTTCTTTCACTGTTTCGGCTGCGGCGCGCATGGCACGGCGATCGGCTTCCTGATGCAGTACGAGAAGATGGAGTTCGTCGACGCCGTGGCCGACCTCGCGCAGCGCGCGGGACTCGAACTGCCGCGCGAGGCGCTCGGGCCGCGCGAATCGGGCAGCGCCGATTTGCACGAGGTGATGGCGCGCGTGGCGCGTTTTTTCGAGCAAAATCTCGCCGACAATGCACGCGCCCAAAAGTACGTCGCGGCGCGGGGAATCGACGCCAAAACCAGGGGCAGGTTCAGCTTGGGCTACGCGCCGGATTCCTGGGATGCCCTGCTCAACCGCTTTGCTGCCGAGGAGGACCAGCGGCGCCAAATTCGCGAGCTCGGCTTGATCATCGAGCGCGACACGCGCGGCGGCGAGCGGGCCGCCGGGTTCTACGATCGATTCAGGGATCGGCTGATGTTTCCGATTCGCGATTCGCGCGGACGCGTCATCGGCTTCGGCGGCCGGATCATCGACCAAGGCGAGCCCAAGTACCTCAATTCCCCGGAGACACCGCTGTTTCACAAAGGCCGCGAACTGTACGGACTGTACGAGGCGCGCCAGGCGCGGTCCGATTTCAAACGCTTGATGATTGTCGAAGGCTACATGGACGTGGTGCGACTGCATCAGGCGGGTATCTGCTACGCGGTGGCGACGCTCGGCACGGCGACGACCCAGGAGCATCTGAACAAAATTTTCCGGCTGACCAGCGAAGTGGTGTTCTGTTTCGACGGCGATCGCGCCGGCCGGCAAGCCGCCTGGCGGGCGTTGGAGAATTCCCTGTCTCTGGCCAAGGACGGTCGCGAGCTCAAATTCATGTTCCTGCCCGATGGCCATGACCCCGATACGCTGGTCGGCGCCGAGGGCTCCGAGGCGTTCGAGAAGCGCTTGAATCAGGCGCTGCCCTTATCCGAATATCTGATCCAAGAGCTCGCTGCCCAAGTGGACCTGGGTCATGTCGACGGCCGCGCCAAGCTGAAAGCCTTGGCAGCACCGCTGTTCGCGCGCATGCCCGAGGGCATTTACAGGGAAATGCTGGCCGACGGCCTTGCCGCCCGGGTCGGCATGCCCGCGGCGACTTTCAAGAAGTCCTTTGCGACGGAGGCGAAACCCGCCCCGCAGTGGCGTGAACCGAGCGCCCCGCACCGCGGTCGAATGAGTGCGGGGCGGGGCAATTTGCTGACCCAGGCCATTACTTTGGTCCTGCACCATCCCGCGGCGGCTGCGGCGGTCAAGGACCCGGAGGCGCTGCGCAGCGTCGCTAAGACGGGGGTTGCCGTGCTGCAGGAACTCCTGACGCAAGCCACGGGCGCGGCCAACCCGAGCACCGCACTGTTGCTCGAGCGCTGGCGGGAGCTTCCGGAATATGAGCGTTTGGCGGAACTTGCCATGGCCGAGCCGCTGGTGGCGAGTGCCGAAGCCGCCGCCAAGGAGCTGCAAATGGCGGTCGAGAAGCTCATCGAGGAGTACGGTCCCGGGCGGCGAATGGACGAATTATTGCGAAAAGCGCGGGAATTGGGCTTGAATTACGATGAAAAGGCCGAATTAAGTCTACTTCTCAAATCCAAGGGCCGCTCTCGATCGGTCCACTGAAACGGCAAGCATCAGTGGCTTGGAATTGATCAAAATCGTATACTTGTCGGCTTGCATTTAAATTCTCTAGCTTTCTAACGAGGCGTCCACCTTGATCAAAAAAGCGCCAGCAGGCACAGCGACACAAATCGCGGACGAGCGTCAGTCGCAACTGAAGTTGTTGATCGCGCGCGGCAAGGAACAGGGCTACCTCACCTACGCTGAAGTCAACGATCATCTACCGAGCGAAATCGTCGATCCCGAACAGATCGAAGACATCGTCAACATGATCAACGACATGGGTATTCCGGTGTACGAGAAGGCGCCGGACGCCGAGTCTTTGCTGCTCACCGACGCCACCGCCGCCCCCGACGAGGAGGCCGTGGAAGAAGCCACCGCTGCGCTCGCCAATCTGGACGCCGAATTCGGCCGCACCACCGATCCCGTGCGCATGTACATGCGCGAAATGGGTACCGTCGAATTGTTGACCCGCGAAGGCGAGATTCGCATCGCGAAGCGCATCGAAGAAGGTTTGGAAGCGGTGAAGATCGCGCTCGGCAGCTATCCGGGCACGTACGATTTACTGCTGCGGCATTACGAGACCGTCAAAGCCGGTCAAATGCGCCTGGTCGATGTCATCGTCGGTTTCGTCGACCCGAACGCGCCGGATGAAATCGCGCAGCCGCAGAATCCGAAAATGATGGCGTTGGAACGCGAAGAGGCCGCCAACGACGACGACGAGACTGAAGGCGAGGAAGACGAAGAAGCCATCGATACGGGTCCGGACCCGGAAGAGGCCGGCAAGCGTTTCAGTTCGATCGCGAAGATTCACCACCAGTTTCTCAATGCGCTCGACAAGCTGGGTTCGAAAGACCCCAAGACCCTGAAGATCCGCAAGAAGATCTGCGGCGAGTTGATGGAATTGAAGCTCTCGCCGAAAATGTTCGATCAGCTGATCGACAATCTGCGCCAGCACGTCACTGAAGTGCGTCTGCTCGAGAAGGAGATCATGTTCCTTTGCATCAAGCAGGCGGGCATGCCGCGCAAGGACTTCATCTCGACGTTTCCGAAGAACGAGACCAGCACCCGTTGGCTCGACAAGCACATCAAGGCCAAGAAACGCTACTCGGCGCCGCTTGCCAAATTCAAGGACGAGGTCGAGCGCCGCCAGAACAAGCTGAAGGACCTGGAAGGCTTGTTCCATGTGCTGATCAGCGAGATCAAGGAGATCAACCGGGAAGTCTCGATCGGCGAAGCCAAGGCGCGTCGCGCGAAAAAGGAAATGGTCGAGGCCAACCTGCGCCTGGTGATTTCGATCGCCAAGAAATACACCAACCGCGGCCTGCAGTTCCTGGATCTGATTCAGGAAGGCAACATCGGCTTGATGAAGGCCGTCGACAAATTCGAATATCGTCGCGGTTACAAATTCTCGACTTACGCGACCTGGTGGATCCGGCAGGCGATCACGCGTTCCATTGCCGACCAAGCGCGCACCATCCGTATTCCGGTGCACATGATCGAAACCATCAACAAGCTGAACCGCATATCGCGGCAGATGCTCCAGGAAATGGGCCGCGAGCCCACGCCGGAGGAACTGGCGGTGCGGATGG
>Ga0182030_10018842_pt1 | contig 13200 bp, 13 predicted proteins | sample 812S3MmetaG_FD_121299 | JGI IMG/M metagenome (GOLD analysis project Ga0182030, IMG submission 121299) | Permafrost microbial communities from Stordalen Mire, Sweden - 812S3M metaG (Illumina Assembly) | ecosystem: Environmental > Terrestrial > Soil > Wetlands > Permafrost | place: Sweden... | reverse complement strand
CGGGGGGCCTGCTCGCCAATCTCGGCGCCGACGTGATCAAGGTCGAGCCCCTGGACGGCGACCCCTTCCGGAGCGACGGCGGCGGCTTCTTGGCCTACAACCGCGGCAAGCGGGGTCTGGGGCTGGATCTGAAGCAGCCGGCCGCGGTCGCGCTGTTCCACGACCTGGTGCGGCGCTCGGACGTGGTCCTGGACAACTACCGCTACGGGGTGCGCCAGCGCCTGGGCATCGACTATGCGGCGCTGAAGGCGGTCAATCCGCGGATCATCTCATGCTCGATCAACGCCTATGGCGACCGGGGCGAGCGCATGCGGCTGCCGGGATTCGACCCGCTGCTGCAGGCCGAAGGCGGCATGATGTTGGCCCAGGGCGGCGATGACGAGCCGATCTTGCACACCATCCCGGTCAACGACGTGGCCACCGCCGCGGTGGTGGCCTTCGGCGTCATCGCCGCCCTGAACGCCCGCGAGGAGACCGGCGAAGGCCAGGAGGCGACCACCAGCCTGATGGCCCAGAGCCTGACCTTCCAGCTGGCCGAAGTGACCACCTATGACGGCCGCCCGCCCAACGACGTGGGCGCCAGGGACTGCGTCGGGGTGCGCGCCCTGCACCGGTTCTACCGCTGCGGCGACGGGGGCTGGATCGCCGTCGTCTGCGAGCGCGCGGACGAGGCGGCCGCGCTGGCGGGGGCGCTGGCGCTGGACCTGGGCGCGCCGGACGCCGCTCTCGCCGCGCCCCGCGACGGGCCGCTGGCGGCGGCCATCGCCGAGGCGCTGGCCCGCAGGTCCCGCGACGACGCGCTTGGCGCCCTGCTGGCCGCCGGCGTCGCGGCGGCGCCGGCCCTGCGCGGCCTGGAGGCGCTGGACAGCGAATGGCTGTGGGAGAACGGCCTTCTGGAACACTGGCGCCACCCCCGCGTCGGCGAGATGATCAGCATCCGCGCCTATGCCGACTTCAGCCGCGGTCCGGCCGGTTTCCACCGACCGACGCCGGACCTGGGCCAGCACAGCGCCGAACTGCTGCGCGAAATGGGCATAGCGGAAGACCGCATCGCCGCCCTGTTCGACTCCGGCGCGGTGTTCGGCGCGACCGAACACCTGTCCCGCCTGGCCAAGTCCGCCCGGCCCGGCGACGGGGGCGGCGCGCTGATGACGCAATAGGCGCCGATCCCGCCGCCGCCCCCCGCTTCAGGCGGCCAGCAGGTGGTTCCGCAATTCGGCGTTGAACGCCTCGGCGCGTTCTTCGGGGAAGAACAGCCGCGCGCCGGCGAACTCCACGGGCGGCTTCGCCCCCGGGATCGCGCCGGCCAGCCAGTGCGCCCATTTCACGGGGAAATAGACGTCGTCCGTGCCCCACGCCAACAGGGTCGGCGCCATGAGGCCGCGCAGCTGCGGCTCGATGGCCAGGGTGTGCCGCGGGTCGAAGGCGGCCAGGAACCGCTGGAAGTCGCGGGTCCGCTGCTCGGTGCGCACCAGGGGCCGCAGGTAGATCTCGATGTCCGCGTCCGACACCGTCTCCGGCCGCTCGTAGGCCGGGCCGAGCGCGCCGGGCGAGCGGTAGAGGGCCTTGTCCGACAGCATGGCGTTGAGGGTGTCGGACAGGCCGCCGGCCGCCGCCATGTCCAGGAACGGCTTGAAGGGCTCTGGAGGCCAGTTGTCGTGGGCGTCGCAGTCGGTGAGCGTCAAGGTCCGCACCCGTCCGGGATTCAGTGCGGCGAAGATCTGGGCGATGCCGCCGCCGCTGTCGTTGCCGATCAGGTCGACCCGGTCGATCGTCAGCGCGTCGAGCAGGTCCTTCAGCATAGCCGCGTTGGCGGTGACCGAGACGTCCTGATCGGGCGCGATCTCGGTGTCGCCGTGCGCCAGCAGGTCGACGGCGATGCAGCGTCGGATGTCCGACAGCCCGGCCAGTTGGCGGCGCCAAAGGTGCTTATTGAGCAGCACGCCGTGGACGAACAGAGCCGCCGGCCCGGCGCCGGCCTCGGCATAGCAGATGCGGCCGGAGGGGGTCTCGACGCTGCGGGTGGTCAGCGCGGTCTGGGGCGTCGCCATGGCTCAGGCCTCCCCCGGCTCGGCGGCGCCGGCCTCCTTGAGGGCGATGGCGCACTCCTGGCAGCACACCTCGAGGGGCCTGCCGCCGATGTTGACGTGGATGGCGTCGTCGTCCAGCGGACAGTCGCACGCGGCGCAGGTTCTTTCTGACATGGGTTCGTCTCCATTGACGATCGGTCTCGATCGACGGGGACTGGGCCGCAAAACGGCAGCGCGGCGCTGTCAGGTTCTTTAGCGATCGCATCCGCCGCGGCGCGGTCTCACCGGACGCGGGCGTCGCGCTGAAACGCCATCGGCGTCCGACCGTAGGCCTTCTTGAAGGCGGCGCTGAAATGGCTGTGGCTGGAGAAGCCCAGGTCGAGCGCGAGCCCCGTCAGGTCCTCGCATTCGCCAAGACGATCGAGCGCGCGGGCGAGCCGCAGCTGAAGCTGATAGCGGTAGAGCGGCAGGCCCTCGACCTGCTGGAAGACCTGGGTCAGGTACACCGGCGAAACGCCGACCCCGGCGGCGATCTCGGCCAGCGTCCAGCGGCGGCCGAGGTCCGACGACAGGACGAGCTTGGCGCGGTCGACCAGCTTCAGCCGGCCGAAGGCGCCGGCGGCGGCGCGCGACGTACGCTCGCCCAGCGCGCGCCGGACCAGGGTCAGGGCCAGGATCTCAGCCTCGAGGGTCTCGATCGCGCCGCGATCAAGGCTGTGGCGCAAGAGAGCGGTCAGCGCCTGGGTCCGCGCGTCGATCCGCAGGCGAGGACGGCTGAAGACGGTCGGACCGGTCTTGCGCAGATAGTCCGCGGGCGACAGCTCCCGCAACATCGGCTCGCTGACGCCGATCGAGAGGCTGGAGTCGCCGCCGCCGACGGGATGACTGACCTGATAGGGCTCGTCCGCGTTGATGAAGACGACCTGGTTGGCTTCCGCCACCGCCGCCTCGCGGCCCACATGGTGCATGTAGACGCCGCGATAGGGGAAGACGAGATAGGTCGCCGCGGCGCACTCCTCGGCGCCCTTGTGCCTGCAGCCTCCCTGGCAGACCACGTCCCACACCGAGACCGTGTCGGTGATCAACAGGGGATGGGTGTCGAATTCGGCCATGTCGCGTCGCGGAACTCACCACTCTCGTCAGCGATCTTATCTGGGCATCTTTGCGGAAAGCACAATCCAGAAGGATCAGACGACCCTGGCAGGCCGGTCGGCCGCCGCGCCGCCGAAGGCCGCCCGCGCGGCTTGCTCCACCCCCCGCATGGCCGTGAGGTAGGGGCCCGGCCCATGACTGACCCGCGCCACGCCGACCCGAGCCAGTGCGGCCAGAGTGGGCGTCGCCTGGGCCGCCATGATGTTCAAAGGCAGGGGCGAGGCCTTGGCGGCGATCTCGATGAGGCCGATATCGACGAGGCCGGGCATGAAGATCCCGTCGGCGCCCGCCGCCGCATAGGCCCGGGCCCGTTCCAGCGCGGCCTCGACCATGGCCGCGTCGTGCGCTCCGGCCGGCGCCTGGAAGAAGACATCCGTGCGGGCGTTGAGGAAGCCCGCCGCCCCCGCCCGATCCATGGCCTCCCGCGCCGCGCGCAGACGCTCCGCCTGGTCCTCGACATCGCGAAGTTTGCCCGTGGCCGGGACACTGTCCTCGAGGTTGCAGCCGATCGCGCCGGCCGCCATCGCAGCGGCGACAGTGCGCCCGACGCCCGCCGGATCCTCGCCGTACCCGCTCTCGAGATCGATCGAAACCGGCAGGTCGGTGGCGGCCACGATCCTCGCGAGGTTGGCGAGGGCCAGGTCCAGCGGGAGCCGCTCGCCGTCGGCTTGGCCGAACGCCGCGGCGACCGACCAGCTGCCGGTGGCCAGCGCCGCCGCGCCGGCCGCTTCCACCGCCTTGGCGCTTCCCGGATCCCAGACGTTGAACAGCACGATGGGCCGTCCGGCGACGTGAAGCGACCGGAACGTCCTGGCCCGGCTCTGCTGATCCGCCATGGTGTTCATCTCCTTTGTCTGGAGCCGATCATCGGGCGCGGGACCGATCGGCGATATCGAGATCTTTAGCGATCGCGCGGACCGGCGACCGTGCGATTGACAACATACCAACCGGTTGGTATGCACGAGTCCATGACACCCATAATCCCAGAACCGAGCCCCGCCCCCGCGCGATCGAAATTGCTGGACGTCGCCCTGCGCGTCCTGCGGGAGAAGGGGTACAACGGGATCACGGTCGACGAACTCTGCGCCGCGGCCGGGGTGACCAAGGGCGCGTTCTTTCATCACTTCAAGTCCAAGGAAGACATGGCGGTCGCCGCCGCCGATCACTGGTCGCCGGTGACCGGAGAGATGTTCACCCAGGCGGCTTACCACCGCAGCGCCGATCCGCTCGATCGCGTGCTCGGCTATCTCGATCTTCGCGCTTCGCTCATTCGCGGCGCGCCGGCTGAGTTCAGCTGCGTCGCCGGCACCATGACCCAGGAGACGTTCCTGAGCCATCCGCAGATCCGCCAGGCGTGCGCCGCCAGCATCATCGGCCACGCCCGGACCCTGGAGCAGGACCTGGCCGAGGCCATCGACAAGTATCAACCCCTGGGCGGCCTGACCGCGCATGGTCTGGCGATCCACACCCAGGCCGTCCTGCAAGGCGCCTTCATCCTGGCTAAGGCCGCGGACGATCCCCAGGTCGCGGTCGATAGCGTCCTGCACCTGCGGCGCTACTTCGAGCTGCTTTTCGCCTCCAAACCGGAAGAGGATCCCCGTCATGCAACATGAAATCGTCTCCCGCGAAGCGTGGCGCGCCGCGCGCGAGGCCCTGGTCGCCAAGGAAAAGGCCTTCACCCGCGCCGGCGACGCCCTGAGCGCCGAACAGCGGGCGCTGCCCTGGGTCGAGATCGAGAAAACCTACGTCTTCCAGAGCGCCTCGGGACCTCGGACCCTGTCGGACCTCTTCGACGGCCGCAGCCAGTTGTTCGTCAAACTCTTCATGCTGGACCCGGGGCAGAAGCAGCAATGCACCGGCTGCTCGCTCGAGGTCGACCACGTCGCGGGCCTGCTCGAGCACCTGAATGGCAATGATGTGAGCTATGTGGCCATCGCCCCGGCGCCGATCGACGAAATCGAGGCGCTGCGGCGGCGCATGGATTGGCGCTTTCCCTGGGTCTCATCCTTCGGGAGCGATTTCCACCACGACGCCGATGTCGTGTTCAATCCCGGGCCGCTGGCGGGCGCCACCGGCAATCTAGTGTTCTACAAGGACGAAGGGGGGCGGATCTTCCATACCTATTCGGCCTATAGTCGCGGCGCCGAAGGCTTCCTGGGCATCTACCGGATCTTCGACCTGATGCCGAAGGGACGCAACGAGAACGGCCCCTATCACGCGATGGGCGACTGGGTGCGGCCGCGCAACATGTACGGCAAGGGCGGCATGGTCGAGCGCAACGGCCGCTATCACCCGCGGGCCTGCGGGTGCGACGCCCATGCCGAGGCGCACTGACGGGCTCGCGCGCGGTCACGTCCCGATGATCGCACGGCGCGCCACGGCATTCGGGCGTCGAGACTCCAGGGGCCGGGACCCGCCAACGACAGATAGAGAAAGACGAAGCAGAACAGGATCGCCGCGTCGCCCAGGTTCACCCCGGGCCAGAAACTGTGCGGCGCATGAACCAGGAAATACCCCACCGCCATTTCGCCCGAACAGATGAACGCGGCGACGCGGGTGAATAGACCGACCAGGATCAGTCCCCCGCCGACCACCTCCAGGATGGCGGCGGCCAACAGCAGGGGCGGCAGCGGATCGGGCGCTCCCGGTTGCGGCGCGGGAAATTGCAACAGCTTCATCAATCCGTGCTCGATGAAGAGCAGGCTGGCGACAATGCGACGAACGCCGCGCATCCGCGGCGCCCAATAGGCCCGGGTCATGCCCTTGCTCTCCTCAACTGGACCCGCCGCCAAGCGCGCCGCAGGGACGCCCGCTCCGATGGGCCGGTCGCCCGCGGCAATTCCCGCCCCGGCTATTTAGACCCGCCTTGCGGCTGCGCGAATACCCGGCGCCCGGCAGACACCGTTGCGCAATCCGGTCGATTGAAGGCTCGGGCGCCATCCCGCATCGCCGAGCGTGAAGCATCGGCGGCGGGCGCGCGTAGCTGGGGGCGGGATCGAACCGCCGACCTGTGGGTTATGAATCCACCGCTCTAACCATCTGAGCTACCCAGCCATGCACACGCGGCGCAGGGCCGCGGCGAGCGCGGGGTTATAGGGGCTGGGCCCCATTCCTTCAAGCGGGCGCCGCGACGCGGGTTTTGCAAAGCGCCGCTTCCCGCTAGAGCATGACAGCTTTGAGCGGAAGCCGGTTAAAGCGGCCGTCATGCTCTAGATTCAATACGTTAGAGCCCTTTTCAACGCTTCAAATGATTCCATCTAAAGCTAAAGGGCTCTAGGGTCCCGCGCCATGAGCGTGCTGCATCTGTTGGGCTCGGCCGACGACGGCGGGGCGGAGAAATATTTCATAGACCTGATCGGCGCGCTGCACTGGGGCGGGATCGCTCAGGGCGCCGCCCTGCGCGGCCATGCCGGGCGCGAGCAGTCCCTGAAGGCGCTGGGCGTACCGACGAAGGTCCTGCCCTTCGGCGCAGCGCTGGATTTCACCACCAAACCCGTCGTCGCCGCCATGGCGCGGGAAATGGGCGCCAAGGCGCTGGTCGCCTGGATGAGCCGCGCCGGAGCGCACGCCCCCGCCGGACCCTGGACCCGGATCGGCCGGCTGGGCGGCTACTACGACCCGAAATATTTCCGCGGCTTCGACATGATGGTGGCCAATACGCGCGAGATCGCCGACTGGGCCGTTGCGCAAGGCTGGGCGCGGGACCAGACCGCCTATATCCCCAACTTCGCCGAGGCCGGCGCCGGGGCGGCGCTGGACCGCGCGGCCTTCGACACCCCGGCGGACGCGCCGCTGCTGGTCGGCATGGGCCGGCTGCACTCGGACAAGGCCCACGACATCAGCCTGCGCGCGCTGGCGGCCCTGCCCGGGGTCTATCTGTGGATCGCCGGCAGCGGGCCGCAGGAGGCCGAGCTGAAGCGCCTGGCCAAGGACCTGGGCGTCGCGGACCGCGTGCGGTTCCTGGGCTGGCGCGACGATGCGCCGAGCCTCTACCGCACCGCCGATCTCTGCGTCTTCCCTTCGCGGATCGAGCCGCTGGGCAATGTGGTGCTGCAGGCCTGGGCGCACGGCGTGCCGGTGATCGCGGGCGCCAGCAAGGGCCCGGCGGTTCTGGTCAAGGACGGCGAGGACGGCCTGCTGATCCCCCTGGAGGATCCGGACGCTCTGGCGCGCGCGGTCCAGACCCTGCTGGGCGACGCACCCCTGCGCGCGCGCATGGTCGCCGCCGGTGAGGCGCGCCTGGCCGGCGAGTTCTCGCCCGAAGCTGTGGTCGCCCAGTGGCGCGCGCTTTTCGCCCGCCTGGGCGCCGCCTGATGTGCGGCATCGCCGGCATATTGAACGGCGAAGGCTCGGCGCGCGCGATGATCCAGGCCCTGACCCATCGCGGCCCCAACGGGATCCGCATCGAGGAGGGCGAGAACCGGTCCCTGGCCCACGCCCGCCTGTCGATCATCGACCTGGAGGGCGGCTGGCAGCCCCTGCACGCGGCGGGCTCGACCGTGATCGGCAATGGCGAGATCTACAACTATGTCGAACTGACCGAGGACTTCCAGCTGGGGCCCCGGCTGGCGACCGGCTCGGACTTCGAGCCGCTGCTGCACCTGGCGGCGACGCGCGGCTGGGACGCGCTGGGCCTCTTGCGCGGCATGTACGGCCTTTGCCTGATCGGGCCGCGGGACCAGTTGGCCCTGGCCCGCGACCTGTTCGGCATCAAGCCGCTCTACACCGTGCGCGCGGGCCGCCGCGTCGCCTTCGCCTCCGAGCCGAGGGCCTTGTTCGCCGGCGGCGAGGCGGCGCCGGCGATGGACGCGGCCCAGGCCGAGAACCTGCTGGCGCTGAACTACACCCTGGGCGCGGGGACCATCTTCCGGGGCGTCAACCGCCTGGCGCCCGGCGAAGTGCTGGGCGACGCCGACGAAGGCTGGAGCCCCCTGCCCGCCGGACCGGCCTGGCGCGATCGCCGGCCGGAGCAGGCCTTCACCTCCGAGGACGAGGCCGTAAGCCAGCTCGACGCGATCCTGGAGGACAGCGTCCGCGTGCACCAGCGCTCGGACGTCCCCTACGGCCTGTTCCTGTCGGGCGGAATCGATTCGGCGGCCATCGCCACGCTGATGAGCCGCCTGAACGAACGGCCCGTCACCGCCTACACCTGCGGGTTCGATGTTCCGGACGCCGCCGACGAACGCGGACAGGCCGAGCGCGTGGCCCGCGCCCTGAACCTGGACTGGCGGGAGATCAGCTTCGGCGAGGCGGACTTCTGGCGCGTCCTGCCGAAGGTGGCCTGGGCGCTGGATGATCCGACCACGGACTTCGCGACCCTGCCGACCTACAAGCTGGCCGAAGCCGCCAAGGGCGTTCTGACGGTCGTCCTGACCGGCGAGGGCGGGGACGAGCTGTTCGCCGGCTATGGCCGCTACCGCCGGGCCCTGCGGCCCGCCTGGCTGGGCGGCCGGGCGGCCGAACCCCAGGTCGACGCGAAATTCCTGAAGCACGGCGGCGCCGCGGCCCTGGCCCGATGGCGCGAAGCCGGCGCGGCGCCGGCGGGCCTCACGCGGCTGCAGCAGGCCCAGTGGGCCGACATCCAGACCTGGCTGCCGAACGACCTGCTGCTGAAGCTGGACCGCTGCCTGATGGCCCACGGCCTGGAGGGCCGCACGCCGTTCCTGGACCGCGAGGTGGCCAGCTTCGCCTTCAACCTGCCGGACCGGCTGAAGGTGCGCGGCCGCTATGGCAAGTGGCTGCTGCGGACCTGGCTGGCGAGGACCTGTCCGGCGGCGCAGCCCTGGGCGCGCAAGCAGGGCTTCACCGTGCCGGTCGCGGCCTGGATCGCCCCGCGCGCCCGCGACCTCGGCCCCCGCATCGCCGCCAGCCCCGGCGTGCGGGCGGTGTGCGACGTCGACGCGGTGCGCGCGGCGTTCAGCGACGACCGCCACGCGGGCGCCCGCTGGCCCCTGCTGTTCTTCGCCCTGTGGCACGCGATCCACATCGAAGGGGCGGCGCCCGAGGCAGGACTTGAGGCGTTGCTGGGGAGTTGATCGTGCGTGCTTCGACACGCCGCTCGCTCACGCCCCCAGGAGCCCCGCCACCTCTTCGCCGATCGCAAGCGAACTGGTTAGGCCTGGGCTCTCGATCCCGAACAGGGTCACGAGCCCTTCCAGCCCGTGGACCTGCGGCCCGTCGATGCGGAAGTCCGGCTGGGGCTCGCCGGGGCCGTGGATCTTGGGGCGGATGCCGGCATAGTCCGGGCTCAGCGCGTTCGGCGGCAGCCCGGGCCAGAACTTGCGGATATAGGACTCGAAACCCACGACCCTGGCCGGGTCGACGCTGTAGTCCTCGTGGTCGACATATTCCAGGTCCGGCCCGAAGCGCGCCTGTCCGCCCAGGTCGCGGCGATAGTGCACGCCCAGGGCGCCGGGGATCGGCGGCGGGTAGACCAGGCGCGAAAACGGCGCGCGACCGTGGAACACGAAATAGACGCCCTTGCCGAAATGCGCCTTCGGAATCAGCGCGACGGGGAATCCCTCGATCCGCCCGGCGACGGCCTGGGCGCCCAGGCCCGGCGCGGTGACCAGCAGGCGGCAGGTCAGGTCGGCCGGATCGGCGCCGCCGGTGCGCACGCGAAATCCGCCGCCGGCCAGGGCCTCAGCGCCCGCGAAGGGGGTGTCGACCACCACGGCGCCGCCGCGGTCCTCGATCTCGCCCCGCAAGGCCAGCATGTAGCCGTGGCTGTCCATCACCCCGCTCTCGGGCGAAATCAGCGCCATGACCGCGCGCAGCTCCGGCTCCATCGCGTGCGCCTGGGCCGCGCTCAGCGGCGCGATTCCCTCGACCTCGTTGACCAGGGCCTGGCGCTCAATCGCCTCCAGCCGCGGGACCTCGGCCTCCTCGGTGGCGACCACCAGCTTGCCGCATCGGTCATAGGCCACGCCGTGGCTGGCCAGGAACGGATAAAGCATGCGCCGCCCCTGCACGCACAGCCGCGCCCGCAGCGATCCGGTGGGATAGTAGAGGCCGCCGTGGACCACCTCGGAGTTGCGCGAGGAGACGCCCTGGCCGATGGCGTGCTCCTGTTCGACCACCACGACCGACAGGCCCCGCCGGGCCAGGGCGTAGCCGCAGGTCAGGCCCACCGCGCCGGCGCCCACCACTACGGCGTCGAAATCGAATGCGCCCGTCGTTCCGCCCAAGACTCGCCCTCTCCGATCGCGGCGCCGGCTGAGGTCCCCGCGCCGCCCGCTCATGGCAAACGCCGGCTCCGGGATCAACCCTCGCCGTCCCGCGGCCGCCCGGAAAGCTGAGCGCTTGCAAGATCGACCAAGGCCAGCGAAATTATCCGCCATGGATGCCGCGATTCAGGCATCCGCTCAGCAAGAATCGCGCGTCAATCCCAGCTTCGAGGAATGGAATTTGTCCGATGCCCTCGATGCGGTCGACGCCAAGATCCTCGATCTGATCCAGCACGACGCCGCCCTGTCGGTGGCCGAGGTCGCCGAGAAGGTCGGGCTGTCCTCCAGCCCCTGCTGGCGGCGCATCCGGCGCCTGGAGGAGGCGGGGGTGATCCAGCGGCGGGTGACCATTCTCGACCGCGAGCGGCTGGGGCTCAATTTCGAGGTCTATTGCACCGCCAAGCTGTCCCTGCCGACCAAGGCCAATCTGGAGGCGTTCGAAGCCGCCGCCCTGGGCTGGGACGAGGTGGTGCAATGCGCCACCGTCACCGGGCCGGCGGATTTCGAGCTCAGGGTGGTGACCCGCGACATCCACGGCTTCGATGCATTTTTGCGCGACCGGCTGCTGTCCCTCGGCTTGGTCTCCAACATCGAAAGCCGTATCGTCATCCGCAGCGTGAAGAACACCACCGTCGTTCCGCTCGGCCTGATCGAACCGGGATGAACGACCCAGCCTAGGGTGATGTCATGATCGAGATGCTGATCGAGGCGCGGCGGCGCGACCTGGGCGGCTTTGAGGTGGGCCGGGTGCTGCCCTTCGCGAAGCACCGCACCGTGGGCCCCTTCGTGTTCTTCGACCATATGGGGCCGATCGACATGCCCGCGGGCGTGCCGCGCAGCACCGACGTGCGCCCGCACCCGCATATCGGGCTCTCCACGGTCACCTATCTGTTCGAGGGCGAGATGCGGCACCAGGACAGCGTGGGCTCCGACCAGCCGATCCGCCCGGGCGAGGTCAACTGGATGACCGCCGGGCGCGGCATCAGCCATTCCGAACGTTTCGACGGACCGATCCGCGATCATGGCGGGCGCATGCACGGCATCCAGGCCTGGGTCGGCCTGCCCGACGGCCAGGAGGAGATCGATCCGGCCTTCGCCCACCACGGGCCGCAGGACCTGCCGACCTATGAAGCCGACGGCCTGTGGGCGCGGCTGATCGCCGGCTCGGCCTTCGGCGCGACGGCCAACGTCAAGACCTATTCACCCCTCTTCTACGTGCACTGGGAGCTCGCGCCGGGAGCGCGGGCGCAGCTGCCGGCCGAATATCCCGAGCGCGCCGCCTATGTCGCCAAGGGCCGCGTCGAGGTGGACGGCCGCGCCTATGGCGCCGGCCAGATGCTGGTGTTCGCCCCGGGCCAGCCGGTGCTGTTCACCGGCGCCGAGCCGGCCACCGTCATGCTGCTGGGCGGCGAGCCCCTGGGCGAGCGGCACATCTGGTGGAACTTCGTCTCCTCGTCGGCGGACCGCATCGAGCAGGCCAAGGCCGACTGGAAGGCCGGCCGCATCCCCCTGCCGCCCCACGACCACGACGACATCATCCCCCTCCCGGACGACCCGCCAACCCCGGTGCGGCCGTAGGGGGGTGCTCGAGGGGTGCGTGCTTCGACACGCCGGCTTCGCCGGCTGCTCAGCACGACAAAGTTTTTTGATTTCAACAGGTTATGTCATGCTGAGTAGCGGCCGCAGGGCGCGTGTCGAAGCACGCACGGCTGCAGCGCCTCACCCCGCGAACTGCGCCCTCAGCGCCTTCCACGCGGCTCGCGCGTATTCCAATCCGGTCCACAGGGTCACCACCGCGGCGAACGCCCAGAGGATCTCCGCGCCATGCAGGGCGATCCTCAGATGCTCGGGCGCGGCCTTCAGGCCCCAGACCGGCCAGAACCAGAGGAACATGATCGCCGCCAGCGCGACCAGCTGAAGGGTGGTCTTGATCTTGGCCAGGAAGGTCACCGGCAGCTTGATGCCGCGCGGGGCCAGCACCTCGCGCATGGCCGAGACCGCGAGCTCGCGGAACAGGATCAGCGCGCCGGGGATCAGCACGCCAGGCGCCTGGACCGCCAAGAGGCCCAGGATCGCGCCGCAGACCAGGATCTTGTCGGCGATGGGGTCCAGGATCGCGCCCACCAGGCTGACCGCCTTCCAGCGCCGCGCCAGCCAGCCGTCGAAGAAATCGGTGACCGCCGCGACCACCAGCGCCGCGAAGGCGAACCGCGCCAGCCACAGCCCCCCCGCCGGCCCGGCGCCCGCGCCGGTCAGTCCGAAGCCGATCGCCACCAGGGCGAAGAACATGGCCAGCGACAGGACCAGCCGCAGCACGGTCAAGAGGTTCGGAATGTGATGCATCGGGGCCTTTCGATCGCCGGACCGGATCTAAACGCGCGGAACGGGGCCGGGTATGGACCAGGCGTGGCCAGATCGCATCGGCTTTCACGCCTTGCGGAAGAAATCGTGGATCCGCTGGGCCAGGGGCTCGCTGACGCCCTCGACCTTGACCAGGTCCGCGACCGCCGCGCGCGACACCCTGCGCGCCGAGCCGAAGGCGTGCAGCAGGGCCCGCTTGCGCGCCGGACCCACGCCGTCGATCTCGTCGAGGGGATTCTTGGTCATCTCGATCTTGCGGCGGGCGCGATGCGTGCCGATGGCGAAGCGGTGCGCCTCGTCGCGCAGACGCTGCAGATAGTAGAGCACCGGACTCTTGGGCTCGAGCATGAAGGGCGTCTTGCCGGGCATGAAGAAGCGCTCCAGGCCGGCGTCCCGGTCCGGCCCCTTGGCCACGCCGACGACGGCGATGT
>Ga0182030_10018840_pt1 | contig 13201 bp, 4 predicted proteins | sample 812S3MmetaG_FD_121299 | JGI IMG/M metagenome (GOLD analysis project Ga0182030, IMG submission 121299) | Permafrost microbial communities from Stordalen Mire, Sweden - 812S3M metaG (Illumina Assembly) | ecosystem: Environmental > Terrestrial > Soil > Wetlands > Permafrost | place: Sweden... | reverse complement strand
GGGACACGGTCAACTTCTGGTCGCAGATCGCCTTTGCCTTTACGGGACTGGAACTGGTCTCGTGCATGAGCGAGGAGGTGCGTGACCCGCGCCGCACGCTGCCCAGGGCCGTCTTTGGCGCCGGCGCCCTGATCGCCCTGATGTACATTGTCGGCACGTTCGCGATTCTTGCCCTTGTGCCAGCCGCCGGTCTGGACCCGAAAAGTGGCGTTTTCCAGACTATTTCCATCGGGGCTGTCGCCTTGAAGGTCGGCTTTTTGGGAATTCTTGCGGCCCTCGTCGTCACGGTGGGCAACGCCGGCGGAGTGGGCAGCACCGTGGCCGGCATCGCGCGCGTCCCCTTTGTTGTGGGGGTCGACCGCTACCTGCCCGCCGCCTTTGGCAAGATTCATCCGCGCTGGAAGACGCCCTATGTGTCGATTCTTGTGCAGGCCCTGATTTCCGCCGCCATCCTGCTGGGGAGCCAGATCAGCGAGACCATCCAGGGCGCGTATCAAATGCTGATCGACGCCGCCATCATTCTCTACTTCATCCCGTTTCTCTATATGTTTGCGGCCGCCATCAAACTGGCGAGCCGCAAAGACCGCAGAGAAAATTCGCACGCCGTGCTGGTGCCGGGCGGCATTGCCGGCGTCTGGCTTTGTGCAGGTCTTGGATTCGCCGTGGTGCTGATCGGCATTGTGGTTTCGCTCGTGCCGCCTGGCGATGCGTTGAACAAACTCGGGTTTGAGCTGAAGCTGGTCGCGGTCACGGTTGCTGCAGTTTTGGTTGGCTTGACCCTCTATTGGCGTGGTGCGCGTGCAAAGCAGGCGGAAGACTAGAGACTTGCCGGTGGGAATTGCACGGCTGGTTCTAGCGCGACGTTACGAAGTGGTTGCATTTGAGCAGCGCAAGGAGATGCTGCCAGCCGAATCCGCCGGTGACGCGGGGTGCGGCGGCGGCAACAGACCCACCAGCGATCCATGTGCGTTGCAATGATTCGAGTTAGCCTTCGGCCATAAAGTGTAAGTGAGTGAATCAACAGACTACAGTCAGATAACCCAAAGCTAACCCAATGTAATGTAGGTCACGCCACAATGTCTGCAGCCTAGAAAGACTAGCTCGGTTCTCCGATACAAAGGGGGGCGATCCCGGATGCGATCGCCCCTTTTAGAGATTGGAGAATGCTATCTTTATACAATTATTTTTTCCGACGCCACTGAAGGTTGCACCATTCCATACCACTCTCCGAAGCGCGACTTTGGAATTGGGCAAGTGCCCCAAATCTCGTTCCAAGTCTGGTGTTTCCAGGTTCTTCCGAGCGCGTGCTGTGCTGGCATTTCGCTTCGCGCTCTGCGTTGCTTTTTCCAGTTGCGTGGCTCATGCCGCGGATCAAACCGCACTGGAAGGCCTTGTGGTGTCACCGTCGTCGGCCCTTCTCGGCAACGTATGGGTCGGGACAAGTGCCAGCAGGACCATCTCCGTGTCTAACCATAATTCGGTTCCGGTAACAGTGAGCAAACTGAGCGTAACCGGCCAGTTCTTTTCCGTTTCTGGGCAGAGTAGCCTTCCGCTTTCGATTGCAGCAAACAGCAGTCAAAGCTTCACCATCACCTTCGCCCCGACCAGCGTTGGAGCCGCGACCGGACAGCTGGCGATCACCTCCACCGCTTCAACCAGCGCAACAATCGTGAGCCTGAGCGGCACCGGTGTGGCAGACCCTCCGCCGGTAGTGACGGGATTCACGTGCAATAGCGCGTCGATGGGCGGAACCAGTACGAACACTTGCACCGTGACGCTCAGCGGGCCAGCTCCTGCCGCTGGAGTGAGGGTTGGCATTTCGAGCAACAATTCGTCCCTCACGACGACGACCGCGGCGATGGTGCACGCGAACACATCCAGTGTGCAATTCACGGCCAGTGCTACACCGGTTTCGACGGCGCAGACGGCGGTTCTGGCGGCCGCTACGGGATCCGTCACTGCCGCGTTTACCATTCAGTTGACTGTTCCCGTTCCCACGCTGAGCATCAGCGCGGCCAGCGTGTCGTTTGGAAGCGTGTCAGAGAACACACCTGCAACTCAGGCTGTGACTCTCAGCTCCACCGGCACAGCGCCCGTAACCGTAAGCGCGGCGACCGTCACCGGCGCGGGCTTCAGCATGACACAGGGGACCTTCCCGATCACGTTGAACCCGGGTCAATCGGCAACGATCACGGTGCAATATGATCCCACTGTGCTGGGCGCCGAGACCGGTCAGTTGACCGTTGACAGCAACTCCTCCACCAACGGAACCGCAACGATTCCACTCAGCGGTACAGGACTTCCAGTGCTGACGGGCTTCACTTGTGCCAGCGCGTCGATGAGCGGAGCGGGAACCGACCAGTGCACGTTGACTTTGAGCGGGCCAGCGCCTGCCGCCGGCTTGAGAGTGGCCATATCGAGCAATAATGCCGCGGTTGTCACGACGACCGCAGCAATGGTGCACGCAAACACCTCCAGCGTACAGTTCACGCTGAATGTGTCGGCGGTTTCGACTGCGCAGACGGCTGTCGTGACTGCGGCTGCGGGACCAGTCACCGACACCTTCAAGCTGCAATTGAATGCGGCACTACCAACCCTGGGCGTCAGCGGTTCGAGCGTAGCCTTCGGAGACGTCCCGGTCAATGTGGTGACGACCCGAGCGGTCACACTCACATCCACAGGCACGGCCACTTTAACGGTAAGTGGGGCAACCGTTACCGGCACGGGCTTCACCTTGGCGCCGGTCACCTTCCCGCTTTCATTGACTCCTGGCCAAACGGCCACGATCAGCGTGGAACTCGATCCGGCCAAGGCAGGAGCGGTGACCGGCCAGTTGACGGTTGTCAGCAACTCCAACACTGGGAGTGAAGCGACGATTTCCCTCAGCGGCACAGGATCGGCGACAGGGGCGTTCTCCTACTCTGGAAGTTCGCTGGTGACCACCCTGATACCGCCAAATCCCAAAGCTGCTATTTCGGCCAATTTCTTTGGCATGACGATCCATCACACGGCAACGCCGTTCCCTGCATTTCCGGTGTCCACTCTTCGGTTCTGGGACGTCGTGGCCTGGGCGGACATCGAAGCCACCAGTGGGCAGTTCGATTGGTCACGCTTGGACGCCACAATTCCTGCGGCCCAGGCGAATGGCGTCACCGATTTCGTCTTTACCCTTGGCAAGGTGCCGGCGTGGGCATCGACAAACCCGACCGACCCGTGCACGGGCGGAGAGGGGGCCGGAAGTTGTTCCGCTCCGATCAAGGCCGATCTCGACGCCTTCACGACGCAACTGGTTCAGCGCTACTGCGGAAAAATCAAGTACTTCGAGACATGGAATGAGCCGAACGGCAGTGCTTACTGGGATGGAACCAACGCCCAACTGCTGGCCGTTGCGCAGGACTTATACACAATAGTGAAGAATCCCGCCAATTGCGGCTGCACGAACGGCATCTGCGCTCCCAACGGCGGCACCAATCCGAACCAGGTCATCATGCCGTCCATCAGCCGTGTCACCGCCGCCAACCTGAGCTGGCTGGATACATACCTGGCCGGCACGGGCGCGAAATATCCTTACGCGGATATCGCGTCGTTTCACGGTTACGGTGACACGAGCCCTGAGCAGATAGCAACCGATGTTCAGTCGCTTGAGGTGACCCTCGCCAACCATGGCCTGTCCGGCCTTCCCTTGTGGAATACGGAAGCCAGTTGGGGCTCGGCGACATCAGTCGATCAGGATCAGGCTGCGTGGCTTATGCGTTATCACGTAGTCCAGGCCGCGGTGGGGGTATCACGCTTTACCTGGTACGCATATGACAACTGCGGTTGGGGAACTCTCTGGGAGGCGACCTGGTGCACCAATCCTCAGATGCCTACGAATCAGTTGACGGACCCAGGGCAGGCCTATGGCGTCGTCGAGAGCTGGCTCATTGGAGCAAATTTGACAGGTTGCCAGCAGTACGCAAACGGGCTCTGGGCATGTGAATTGCAACGCGCGAACGGATACGATGGCTGGATGATCTGGAGCAGCACGGGGACGGATATCACCGTTCCGGTTCCGGAAACTTTCGGCTTGGCCCTCTATCGAGACTGGCAAAACAATGTGAACGCGCTGCCGAGTGAGATCACGGTAGGTGAGATGCCCGTACTCCTGGAGAATTACGATCTCTGATCGCAGTGCCAGCCGTGCATGTGTCCGGTGAGACTGCACGGGACACATCGATTCGGGGCTCCTCGCCGAGCTGCGGCGAAAGACTCAGAAATGGCGGATGGGGTCTACGGGGACAGCAGCCGGGGAAGTGGGGGGGGCGATGCCATGTTCGCCAGCGCGGTCCACGCGGCTTTCCAGTGAGCGGCTGACCAGATCGCGGGAACCGAGGCCGACGGCGAGAGAGAGCGTGAGTACGATTCCGCCGAACAGGATGCCAAACGCCAGTTCAACCACATGGCCGCCGATCTGGAGATGGTCGAGGACCATGGCGGCGGTGAGCACCAGTACCAGCCACTTGACGCCGAGCGCGAGGAATCGCGCGTATTGAAGCTGCGCGTTGACGGCCCCGATCAGGACCGAGCGCTGAAGGAATCGCGCGATCAGGTTTCCGGCGATCAGGATGAAAACGGCGCCAACCGCATGGGTCAAGTAAGTGAGCAGCGAAATGGGAAGCGTTGCCGCGGTGGCGTAGGAGGCGTCGAAGGCGGAGACGCCGATGATGAGTCCGAGCAGGATGCAGCCCCAGAACGCAGCGCGCGCAACCAGCGCGGTGGGAGAACTGGACGGCGCCCAATCGGCATCGCCGCGATCGCGAATCATGCGTTCGTCGAACTTTGCGATGGTCAGCCCGCGGCGCAGCAATGCTGAAAGAGCCATGCCGATCAAGGTGAATACACTGAGGGCGACCACGAGGGCCAGGATGCCGGGCAAGATGGCGATAAGCAGCGAGAGGACGCGATAGAGCGACTGATGCAGCGCGTCGGACATGTGGTGCCAGATGGTTGCGTTGTCAGTATAGACAGGCTGGATGGCCTGGATGGGGTCCGACTGGAGGATGGTGGCAAGGGCATTTTGCATTGAAGTCACTCCTTGAACCGACGCTTGGGCTGCGCACCGGAAACCGCCGCTGGCGGGTTGGATTGGGGACGTCCGCTCTTTTGTTGCTCAACTGGAAGGGCGCTGCCAACGCCGAGCCAGGAAACAAGCTGTCGCGTGTGATTGCGCCTAGTCATGGGTTGAACCTGTCAGGCCAGCGCCAGCGCCCAAAGAGATAAGGTTTGTCGGCCTCGAAGGCGGCGGCCACCGCCTCCACGTGGCGCTCGGGGTCTACGCCGGAGGAAGTCAAGTTGATGTGGCTGGCAACCCAAGCCAGATACAGCGGAATCAGAGCGCCGAGAAGGTGGCCGCGGGCGATGGTGCGGAGCCGGTAGGCGAGAAGAAAGTCGAAGACAATGCGCGCCCAAAGATTGTCGGGCATCCGGAAAGCCGCGGCCTCGGCCACGGAGAGGCGCTTGAGCCCCAGTAGAGTGTTCGGCGGCAGGACCAAAGACCAGATTTCCTGAAGATTGGTGTAACCCAGCCGAAAAGCATCGAGCATGGGAGCGATATCCGCTGCACCATCAGGCCATGGCGCCACCGGGGCGGGATTGCGCGCGGCAGGCAACTGGCGGGAGCGCTGCCAGAAGGCGGCCTTGGCGTCGATGTCGGCGAAAAGAGAACCCGTGACCAAGGGGAGGATCGTGCTGAGGTCGGCGCTCGCCGGTTGGGGTTGCGCGCGCGGGCCCACATCGATTTCGTGGATGGCGAACCCGGCCATCGAAGCCTCGTTGACAGGCCAGAGCAGGGCATCGCCATGGTTGAGCGCGGTGAAGCGCTGGGCGGCGGCAGCGGTGCGCTCGGCCATGCGAAGCGAGAGGCCGAGATCGATGGCCAGGGGGAAACGGACGCGGCTGGCAAACAGCGCGCGAGTGAGCGGATAGAGGATGGCAGAGTTGACCAGGCCGGCGTGAGGCGGCATGTCATAGCAGGGGACCGCGAGGTCGGTGGACCCGTCGCTGGCGGCGTCGGCAAGGCGGCGCAAGGCCGAGGGATGCAGTGAGCCGCTTCCGGGTCCCAGCATCAGGATGGTGCGCGCCTGGTTTTTCTCCGCGAGTTGGTACGCGTTCACGAAGTCAACGGCGGTGAGAGTCCACGCGGGGTTGGCTGCGGGAATGGGGACGATCCGGAGGTTGGGATACGAGGCAGTCGCGATGCCGTCCGGGGAGGCGACGATCAAGGCTTCCGGCGGGAACGTCGAGGCCAGGTTGGCAAGGACGCTTTCCAACTGCTCGGGCGGCATGGCGGCGAGCAGGACGAGGAGGCCCGGGCCGGCAGGCGCGGGAGGCGGTGGACTATCGGAGATCGAATGAGCGGTCGCCATGGTTGCTTTCTCTGGGAGTCAGTCCTGTATCGGTTCAGGAACTCACGGGCCTCAATAGGTTTAAGATGCCGGCCAGTGGAATACGAAGCCAGGTGGGGCGATTGTTGAGCTCGTAGAGCAATTCGTAGAGCGCTTTTTCAAGCAGGTAGGCAGAGAGCAGCGCTTGAGACTCCTGAGCTGAAGGCAGCAAGGCGGGATGGGCAGCGATGGTCTCGCGATAGGCGCGGAGGAACTGCGATGAGGCGGAATTCTGCCAGAAAACAGCCCAGCCGGCCAGATGATCGGAGTCAGCGGGCGAAAGTTCGGGATGCGCGATCAGGAATTGATCGAGGCCGGAGTGGGCGGCGTAGGAGAGGGAGCGGATCATGCCGGCCACGTCTTTCAAGGGGGATTGTTTCTGCCGTCGCTCGGCCAGCAGACGAGCCGGTTCGCCTTCGAAATCGATGAGGACGAAGTCCCCCGGCTCTTCCTCAGGGCCGGTCCCGCCGGTTCTCAAGGTCTGTCCCAGGTGGTAGTCGCCGTGGATGCGTATGCGCTGCCCGGCGGCGCTCAGGGTCGTGATCGCACGGGCGCGGGCAAACAGGTCGAGGCGGTGCGAGAGAAGTAAGGCGGCATCGTCGGCGACGAGGTCTTTGAGGGTGGAGAGCTTTGCTCTGAGTGTCCCAAGGACTGCGGCGATTTGGGCTTCGATGCGTTCCGCGTCGCGGGCAAGGTCCTCCGAAGTGAAGGCCTCGGCGGCGAATGCCGGATCGTTGGTGGGAGTCGCGAGAGCGAGGTGCATCTCCGCAGTGCGGCGGCCGAGGAGGGTGGCGGCTTCCAACGAGGACTGGGCGAGTTCAAGAGCAGCGGGAAGGGGATCGTGGTTGCTGAGGAAGCTGGGAGGCTGCGCCTCGGGCGCTGGTGTCGAAGCCACCGATGCGAAGAATTCCGAGAGTTGATCGAGAAACCACTGCCAGCCATCGCCGTGGTTGGCGACCAGTCCTTGAAGCATGGCGACAGTGGTCTTCTCTCCGCCGGCTGAAGTGATGGCAAGCTCGCCCATGAACGGCGCAATCCGCGGGAAGTGGGCTATTTCCGTGAGGAACCGGCCGATTTCGACATCAGGATTTTCGCCCGGCTGGAGACGCCTGAAGAGCTTCAAAATCAATTGATCGCCGTAGAGGATCGAAGTGTTCGATTGCTCCGCGGAGCCGACGCGCGCAGGCAGATTCTTTGGGGGTTGAGCGCCGGCGAACTCCGTGGAGGCGCGCCCATCGAGGCGGCCTGTGCGGGGATCGGGGTCGCCGGCAGAGGGAGATTCGCGCTGCCTCCGGTGAGCGCTGGCCGAATGCCGGGTCGCCGCATCCGAGCGCGGCGATGCGGCGGCTTCACCGGGTTGAGCGGTGATGGGCAGAGGCGCGACCTGGGTTCCAGGAGCGGGCTGGGCGGACGCGCCCTTGGCCTTTTCTTGGTCAGGGGAGACGGAACCTGTGCCGGCTGGTGCCTGGGCCGCTTGGTCAGCCTGCGAAATCAGGCCCACAGCTTGATCCTTGCCAAGAAATTCGCTGGTGTAAACCGCACCCGGGGCGGCGACCTCAATGGGCGCGGTGCGGTTGGTTGACAGGGCGAGAGTCGTGTTTTGCTCAATGAGTGCCAGCAGACCCTGCCGGAAGTCTTCGCGGGTGGTCGCGTCGTGCAGAATCGCGGGGCCGGAGGACGTTGTGAGGTTCAGGAGAACGCTCTGGGGGCGGTTGGTTGTGAGCTCTTCGGCCTCTGCGGCAGCGCTGAAGGCAAGCGGAAGCTGATAGGTGTCGGAAGCGCTTTCGGCGTAGGCGATCTCAACATAGAGGAGGGCTGGCGGGATGGCGCTGCCGGAAGCGTGGTCCGCGTTGGTCGAGCTACCACTGCCGGAGGCCGGGCCGGGAATCTCAACCCAATCGAGCACGTGCGCCGACTGGATTTTGCGGGTTTTCGCACCGAACCAGCGCTGGCGCGGCAGCCAGGCAGGCAGGGCGGCTTCAATGAGGGCGAGACCCGTGCCAGAGAGCAGCCCGGACCAGCCGCCGGATAGCAGATCGAGCGCGACGGCTTCGCTTTCGACAGCGTCTTCCACGGTCGCAGATTGCGGTTCGGGCAGCGGTTCCGGCTTTACGGTGGCCGGCTGCAACTCCAGCCAGAGGAAGGAATAGGGAGCGAGCGTGAGTGCGTAAGCGGTTTCGTCGATAGGCGGGAACGCAACATAGCCGAGCATCTCGACCGGCTCGAATCCGGCGTAGTCGGCGAGGTCAAGCGAGACGGGCTGGGCGAAGCGGCTGAGGTTGGCCACGCAGAGGACGGTTTCGTGCGAGCCGTCTCCGCGGTCGAGATCACGCAGGTAGGCCAGGATCTTGCGGTTCGCCGGGTTCAGAAAACGAAGCGTGCCGCGGCCAAAGACCTGGAAGAGCTTGCGCAAGGCGATCATGTTGCGGGTCCAGTGCAGAAGGCTCGACTGATCGCTGAGCTGCGCCTCCACATTGATGACCTGATAGCCGTAGATGGGATCCATCACCACGGGAAAATAGAGCCGCGCGGGGTCGCAGCGGGAGAAGCCGGCATTGCGGTCGGAGTTCCACTGCATGGGGGTGCGCACGCCGTTGCGGTCGCCGAGGTAGATGTTGTCGCCCATGCCGAGCTCATCGCCGTAGTAGAGGATTGGCGTGCCGGGAAAGCTGAGCAGCAGCGAATTCAGCAGCTCAATGCGGCGGCGATTGTTATCGACCAGCGGGGCGAGCCGGCGGCGGATGCCGACGTTGACTCTCATGCGCGGATCGGCCGAATAGGCGAAGTACATGTAATCGCGCTCGTCGTTGGTGACCATCTCCAGCGTGAGCTCGTCGTGGTTGCGCAGGAACAGGCCCCACTGGCAATTGTCGGGAATCGGTGGCGTCTGGGCCATGATGTCGGTGATGGGCAGACGGTCTTCCTGGCGAAGCGCCATATAAATGCGCGGCATCAGGGGAAAGTGAAAGGCCATGTGGCACTCGTCGCCGTCGCCGAAGTAAGGGCGCACATCGGCCGGCCACTGGTTGGCTTCGGCCAGAATCAGTCGATTGGCGTATTCGGCGTCGATGGTGGCGCGAATGCCCTTGATGACTGCGTGCGTTTCGGGCAGGTTTTCGCAAGAAGTTCCTTCGCGTTCGACCAGGTAGGGAATGGCGTCCATGCGCAGTGCGTCAACGCCCATGTCGAGCCAGAAGCGCATGGCCTTGAGCACTTCTTCAATGACCAGCGGGTTGTCGAAGTTCAGGTCGGGCTGGTGCGAAAAAAAGCGGTGCCAATAGTAGGCTTTGGCCGTCTCGTCCCAGGTCCAATTGGACTTTTCCGTGTCGGTGAAGATGATGCGGGCGGCTTCGAAGAGCTGGTTGGTCGTGGACCAGACATACATCTCGCGCGCCGGGGAACCGGGGGGCGCCTGGCGCGCGGCCTTGAACCATGGGTGCTGATTGCTGGTGTGATTAATGACCAGCTCAATCATCACCTGCATGTTGCGCTGGTGTGCGGCGTCGAGAAACTGCTTGAAGTCGTTCAGCGTTCCGTACGACGGGTTGACGTCGACGTAATTGGAGATGTCATAACCGTCGTCGCGCAGTGGTGAGGGAAAGAAAGGGAGAAGCCAGATGCAGGTGACGCCCAGGTCCTGGAGATAGTCGAGGCGCGAAAGAAGGCCGGGGAAGTCTCCAATGCCGTCGCCGTTGGAATCGGCAAAGGCGCGCACATGGAGTTCGTAGATGATCGCATCCTTGTACCAGAGGGGATCGGTAGCACTTGCCAGCTTCTTCACGCTTTGGCTCTCCGAGAGCTTTGGACGGGTTGTTCCGCGGTTCGTTTGCGATTTGGCCCGGAGTGGGGCATGGGCGTCTGCGCCTGGGAATTCAGTTCCGCCGATTCAACGATCCCTAGAGACTAAAGATGCAGGAACGCGATGTGGGGGTTACTTGAACGGGAGAAAAGGCTGCCCAGGGAGCCCAAAGTCGCCACCCCAGCCCCAGAATGGAACGAGTGCGCCGGTGATCGGCTTTCCACGGAATGAGCCTCGCCGAAAAAGCGGCCAACGCATTGACGAAACGGACGTTGCGCCTGCCTCTGCCAGGACCCCGACAACCTTTGGAGACATATCGGACTCCTAGATATTAAGCGCGCAAAGCGATGTTCGGAGTCGCGCAGGAAATCTATGCGACGAATCCCCACGTCTACATACCGTCTGCAATTGCACGCAGGTTTCACGTTTGAGGACGCTGCCAAGGCCGCCGGCTATCTGAAGGCGCTCGGCATCTCGCATGTCTATTGCTCGCCCTATCTTCAAGCCGCGCCCGGCAGCATGCATGGCTACGACGTGGTCGACCACCAGAAGCTGAACGAAGAACTGGGCGGCGAAGAGGGGCATCGGCAGTTCTGCCGGCGGCTGAAGGAACTGGAACTGGGCCAGGTGCTGGATATTGTGCCCAACCACATGGCGTTGGGGCTCAAGAATCGCTACTGGTGGGATGTGCTGGAGAATGGCCCATCGAGCCAGTATGCAACGTGGTTCGATATCGATTGGCATCCAGCCGAGGTGAAGCTGCAGAACAAGGTCCTGATTCCGGTGCTGGGGGACCAGTATGGGCGGGTCTTGAGCGCGGGCGAGATCAAGGTGGAGCACGAGGGCGAGTGTTTCCAGGTGCGGTATATGGACAACGTGCTCCCGGTCGCTCCGCGCTCTTTGTCGATTGTGTTTTCGAAGGCCGCGGATCATGCGAAGAACGATCTCTTGAGCTTTATTGCCGACAGCTTTTCGCGGTTGCCGTCGCCGGAGTCGACCGATCGCGACGATGCCATGGCGCGCCATCGCGACAAAAACGTGATCTACGCGCTGCTGCGTCGGTTGTGCGAAGAGGAGCCGGCGGTCGTCGCGGCGATTGACAGCGCCGTGAACGAATTGAACGGCGACTACGATGCGCTGGACCTGGTGCTCAACCAGCAGCAGTATCGTCTGGCCTACTGGCGCACCGCCGACCAGGAGTTGGGGTACCGACGGTTCTTCGATGTCAACACGCTGATTGGCCTGCGAATGGAGCGGGCGCATGTGTTCGAAGCCACCCATCGCAGAATTCTGGAGTGGCTGGAAAACGGCGTGCTCGATGGCGTGCGCGTGGATCATCCTGATGGTTTGCGCGATCCTCAGCAATATTTCGACCGGTTGCGGGGACGGTCGCCGGATGCGTGGATCATCGGCGAGAAGATTCTGGAGCCGGGTGAGTATCTGCGCGAGAGCTGGCCGATCGATGGCACCAGTGGCTACGACTTTCTGAACGTGTGCAACAACCTGTTGGTGTACGGGGAAGGCCTGAAGGAAGTGACGTCGATTTACAGCGACTTCACCCATGAGCCGGTCGACTTTGAAACCGTGGCGCACGACAGGAAACTAGCTGTGCAGCAGGAGGCGTTGGGTAGCGATGTGAACCGGCTGACCAGTCTGTTTGTCGAGATATGCGAAAACAATCGCGACCGGCGCGACTATACCCGGGCGGAGATTCGGCGGGCATTGCGCGAAGTGGCGTGCTGCTTCTCGGTCTACCGCAGCTATGTGGTTCCCGAGCGCGATCAGATAGAGGACGAAGATCGCGCCCGCATCGACGAGGCCGTGGCCCAGGCCAAGGCGCGGCGGCCTGACCTGGGCGAAGGCCTGCTGGATTTTATGGGCGACGTGCTGGCGCTGCGTTCACGCGGCGGGCGCGAGAGCGAGTTCCTTTTGCGCTTTCAGCAATTCACCTCGCCGGTGATGGCCAAGGGCGTGGAAGATACGGCCTTCTACTGCTATAACCGCATGGTCGGATTGAACGAAGTGGGGGGCGCGCCGGGCCGCAATGGCCTGACAGTGGCAGAGTTTCACGAGTATTGCGCCAAGATGCAGGCGACGCATCCGCTGACGATGACCACTCTTTCAACGCACGATACAAAACGCGCCGACGATGTGCGCGCGCGGCTGGCCGCGATCACTGAAAACCCCGGCCGCTGGCGGAGCACGGTGAATCGCTGGTCGCGGGCGAATGCGTCGTTTCGAACCGGCAAATATCCTGATCGCAACACGGAGTTCTTTCTCTACCAGACGCTTGTCGGAGCCTGGCCGATTAGCGCGGACCGTCTGATTCCCTATATGGAGAAGGCCTCGCGCGAGGCCAAGCAGCAGACCAGTTGGACGCAGCAGAACGTGGAGTTCGAAGAAGCGCTGCGGACCTTCATTGAGCGGATTCTTGCGTCGCGGCTGTTTATCTCGGCGCTGGAGAGCTTTGTGGGGCGCGTGCTGGAGCCGGGACGGATGAATAGCCTGGCACAAACCCTGATCAGGTACACCGCGCCGGGCGTGCCAGACACGTATCAGGGCAGCGAGTTATGGGATCTGAGTTTGGTCGATCCGGACAATCGCAGGCCTGTGGATTACGATCTGCGCCGACAAATGCTGGCCGAACTTGAGGCCGGCATGGACGTGGAAGAGATTGTGCGCAGAATGGACAGCGGCCTGCCGAAGCTATGGGTGGCGCACAACGCGCTCCATCTGCGACGCGAGCATCCTGAGTGGTTTGGTGGGGAGGCTGCGTATACGCCGATCATTGCAGAGGGGGCAAAGAGCGATCACCTCGTCGGCTATTGCCGCGGCGATCGCGTGGCCGTCTTTGTGCCCCGGTGGACGCTGAAGCTGGGCGGCAACTGGTCGGCGTCGACGGTGGAGCTGCCACCGGGACAGTGGAAAAATATTCTTACGCGCGAGACGGTGACCGGAGGCCGCGTGCGAGTGCAGACGC
>Ga0182030_10018836_pt1 | contig 13202 bp, 8 predicted proteins | sample 812S3MmetaG_FD_121299 | JGI IMG/M metagenome (GOLD analysis project Ga0182030, IMG submission 121299) | Permafrost microbial communities from Stordalen Mire, Sweden - 812S3M metaG (Illumina Assembly) | ecosystem: Environmental > Terrestrial > Soil > Wetlands > Permafrost | place: Sweden... | reverse complement strand
CCGGCGGTCTGCACGTTGAGGTTGTAGGTGGCCAGGTTCATGCCCAGCTGGATTTCGGGGGTGAGGTCGTCGGTGCAGGCCGGATAGCGGTCGCCCAGGGTCCCGGCCAGGCCGACCAGGTTGGACATGGCCCACTCCAGGCCGCCCTGGGGCAGATCGACCACCACGTCAACCCGGGTGAGGTGGGCCAGGCGGATCAGGTCCTCGGCCACCTCCACCAGCAGAGCGGCCATGCGGGGCTCCACGATGGCCGCCCCCAGGTCGATGGAGACCACCGCCCGCTTGCCGCTCAGGTCGAAGGAGTCCAGACCGGCCTCCCATCCCTCCACCCGGGGCAGGCTCAAGGTGTCCCGGGGGTCGAAGCCGTTGCAGGTGTCGAACCAGCGGGCGGTATCCCGCACCGAGCGGGACAGGCATCCGACCACCACGGTGAGCGGCGGCTGGAGGGTGTGGGGCCCCTTGGGGATCCGGCCGAAGGTCGACTTGAGCCCGAACAGGCCGGTGAACCCGGCCGGGATGCGGATGGAGCCGCCCCCGTCACCGCCGCTGGCGATGGGCAGTAGTCCCCCGGCCACGGCGGCGGCCGACCCTCCCGACGACCCGCCCGGGGTCCGCTCGGGGTTCCACGGATTGCCGGTGGTCCCGTGGAGCTTGGTGGAGGTGCAGTTGACCCCACCGAACTCGGAGGCGGTGGTCTGGGCGGCCAGGACGGCCCCGGCGGCCCGGAGCCGGGTCACCTGGGTGGAGTCGTGGTCGGCCAACCGGTCCTTGAACACCAGGGAGGCCTCGGTGTAGGGCCAGCCGTCGACCGACTCCAGCTCCTTGATGCCCACCGGCACCCCCCCAAAGGGCAGCGAGACGTCGGCCGCGGCCGCCGTGGCCCGGGCGGTGTCGGTGTCGAGGTGGGAGAAGGCGTTCAGCCCGGAACCGTCGATGGCGGTCAGGGTGGCGTCGAGCGCCTCGAGCGGGCTGAGGGTGCCGGCCCGGAAGGCCTCGACCAGCGAGCAGGCATCTCCGAACCAGGGCCCATCGGTCACGGGACCCGACGCTACCGGCAATGGATCGACCGGTGCGAGCGTGGGGCCTGCCAACCGGTCGTCGCCGACCGGTCCCGAGCCGGGCCTCGCTCCAACCGGTCCCACGAGTTTCCCGCCGCGCCTGGCACGAGTGGTGACGAGTCGGGCCCCGGGGATGTCTAGCGTGGGGGCATGAGCGACCAGACCCCCGCCGACGACCATGCCGCCCCCGACGGCCAGCAGACCTCCCCGGGTGCCGTGGCCCAGTCGGGTGGGGATCCTCGGCATCCGTTCACGCTGGCGGTGGACATCGGCGGCACCGGGCTGAAGGCCTCGGTCCTCGACGCCGACGGGCTCATGGTGGCCGACCGGGTCCGGACCCCGACCACCTACCCGCTGCCTCCCGACAAGCTGGTGACCGAGCTGACCCGGCTGGTGGCTCCGCTGCCGGTGGCCGAGCGGGCCTCGGTGGGCTTTCCGGGCATGGTCCGCGACGGCAAGGTCCTGTCGGCTCCCCACTTCTCGTGCAAAGGGGGCCCGGGCAGCTCGGTCGATCCCGAGTTGGCCGCCCAGTGGAATACCTTCGATCTGGCCACCGCCCTCGGTGGTGCGCTGCACCTCCCGACCAAGGTGGCCAACGACGCCGATATCCAGGGGGCCGCGGTGGTCAGCGGAAACGGGTTGGAGCTGACCATCACCCTGGGCACCGGATTCGGGACCGGGGTGTTCTACGACGGGAAGATGATGCCCCACCTGGAGATCGCCCATCAGCCGTTCCGGAAGGGCGAGACCTACAACGACCAGCTGGGTGAGGCCACCCGCAAGGAGATCGGCGAGGAGCGCTGGAACAAGCGGGTCCACAAGGCCATCGTCAACCTGCGGGCCATGATGTTCTTCGATCACCTCTATATCGGGGGTGGGAACTCGCGGCGGGTGACCCGCCATCAGCTGGACGATGACGTGACCATCGTGGACAACACCGCCGGCATCCTCGGAGGCATCAAGCTCTGGGAGCAGGACCACGTGGGAGTGAACAAGGTCCCGAGCTGACTCCGCTGCCGGGCTGACCGGCCCGGCCGAACGCCACCCGGTTCCGGGAGGATCAGCCCTGCCACTCCCGCCAGCGGCGCTCGACCTCTTTGACTTCCCGCTTCCAGCCCTTGCGGGCCAGGACCGCCGCGTCGAGCTGGACCAGTACCAGCTCCCGGATGGGCTCGGCCAGGTCCAGGTGCTCGAGGGCCAGGGCCCGCAGCCACTCGATGGAGAAGACCGCATCGTGCAGGTCGCCCAGCTTGATCTGCAGCGCTTCGGCGGCCTTGGCCGTTTTGCGGGCCGGTCCTCCCTCCACCAGGGCCACGGTGTTGCAGCCGTAGCGGAGGTCCTTCATCCGGATCCGGAGCTTGTGCAGGTTGGCGTCACTCGGGTCCTTGCGCGCCGCCCGGGTGGCCCCCCGCACGTCGTGCCAGGCCCGGTGGAGCATCTGGGGTAGCACCTCCCCGGCCGGGCGGGCGGCCTTGGATTTGAAAGCCGGGCCGTCCCACAGCACCATCATCTGCTCGGTCAGCTGGAAGCGGCGGGCCCCACCACGCTGGGCGCCGATGTCGTCCACGGCCTCGGTCATCCGGACGGTGAGTATCTGATCGAGTCGGGCCACCTGCTCGGGAGCGATGACCCCGGGGCCCTTGTCGTTGATCAGCTCCCGGATGATGTTGAGGTCCCGGGCCTGACCCAGGCACTCCCCGTACCAGGCCAACTCGGCTCGCAGCGACGTGCCCCAGGTGGGGTCGAGCAGCAGCCGAAAGGTCCGCAGGTTGGAGCGGATCCTGCGCATGGCCACCCGGCTCTGGTGGATCCGCTCGGACTGGGTCACGGCGCGCTGGGAGCCGTCGAGCTCGCTGGCGGCCGACTGGGCCCACACCGGTCGGGACCGCATCAGGACGTTCAGTGCCCCCACCGTCTCGCACCGTTTGTTCTCGTCGACCAGTTCGTCCCCCATGTCGTTTAACAAGAAGGTGCGGGCCGCTCCGGCCAGGACCCGGTGCAGCACCATGCCGGCCGAGGGATCGGCGAAGCGGTCGCCGTCGCCGTCGTCGGTGACCTGGCGGAGGCGGATCTGGGCCTCCGGCACGGCACGGCCTCCCTGTTCCGCCAGCCCGGCGCTCATGCCCGGTGCCCTGTGCAGGCGGCCCACCAGTGCCGGATCATCACCCAATCACTGTACGGGGTCAACGGGGTCAGACGGGTTATCGGGTCTACCCTTGCCCCCATGCAAGCGGTGACCATTGTCGGCGAGGCCCTGGAGTGGCGCCAACATCCCGATCCCGATCCGGGGTTCGGTCAGATTCTGGTCTCGGTGGCCGCGGCCGGCATCAACGCCGCCGACCTCATGCAACGACGGGGCCTGTACCCGGCGCCTCCCGGCTACCCACCCGACATACCGGGCATGGAGTTGGCCGGCCAGGTGGTGGGCGTGGGGCTCGGAACCAGTCGGGTGGCTGTGGGCGACCGGGTCATGTCCATCACCGGGGGCGGGGCCCAGGCGGAGTTGGCCGTCATTCCCGAAGCGCCGGCCATGACCGTGCCCGAGGGGATCCACTGGGACCAGGCCGGCGGGTTCCCTGAGGTGTTCTGCACCGCCTACGACGCCCTGTTCACCCAGGCCGGCCTGCTGGCCGGTGAGCGGGTGCTGATCTCGGGGGCGGCCGGCGGGGTCGGCAGCGCCGCCGTGCAGCTGGCCCATGCCGCCGGGGCGCACGTGGTGGCGTCGGTCCGGTCCACCGAGCGCTGGAAGGAGGTGGCGGCCCTCGGTGCCGACGAGGTCATCGAGCCCGGGGCGGTAGCCGACCACGGCCCCTACGACGTATCGCTGGAGCTGGTCGGTGGCCCGGGAGTGGCCGCGGTGCTCCCGGTGCTGGCCATGGGGGGACGGGTGGTGGTGATCGGCGTGGGCGCCGGGGCCAAGGTCGAAGTCAACCTGTTGGCGGTCATGGGGCGGCGGGCCACCATCACCGGGTCGACCTTGCGCTCGCGGACCGTGGCGGAGAAAGCCCTGGTGGCCGAGGCCGTCCACGAGCACGTGGTCGGACTGCTGGCCCAGGGGACGGTCGCCGTGCCGGTGGTCGAGACCTTCCCGATGAGCCGGGCCGCCGAGGCCTACGACCGGTTCGCCGCGGGCGGGAAGCTGGGCAAGATCGTGTTGCTGGCCGACTGACCCGACGGGCGGAGACCGGAGGGTGGTGCCGACCGGGCCGGTGTGATCACCGCGAGACGATGACCGACGACCCGTGGCCGAACAGGCCCTGATTGGCGGTGATCCCGACCCGGGCCCCTTCGACCTGGCGACCGGTGGCCTGGCCCCGCAGCTGCCACACCAGTTCGCACACCTGGGCGATGGCCTGGGCCGGGATGGCCTCGCCGAAGCACGACAGCCCGCCGCTGGGGTTGACCGGGACCCGCCCCCCGATGGTGGTGTCACCGTCGCGCAGCAGTCGCTCGGCCTCACCCTCCTTGCACAGCAGAATGTCCTCGTACCAGTCGAGCTCCAGGGCCGAGGACAGGTCGTAGACCTCGGCCAGACTGACGTCCTCGGGGCCTACCCCGGCCTCCTCGTAGGCCGCCATGGCCACGGACTGCTTGAAGCCCGGACCCACATGGTCGGTGGTGGCCGCGGAGTCCGTGGTGATCCCGGGCATGTCGAGGACGGTCTGGGGGAAGGTGGGAGTGACCGTCGAGACGGCGTCGATGGTGACCAGATCGTCGGTGCCGGCCTGGCGGCGGGCGAACTCCATGCTGGAAAGGACCAGGGCGGCGCCGCCATCGGAGGTGGCGCAGATCTCCAGCAGGCGCAGGGGGTCGGCCACCATGGGCGAGGCCAGCACCTCGTCCGCGGTCACCGCCTTGCGGTAGCGGGCGTTGGGGTTCTCCACTCCGGCTCGGGCGTTCTTGACCTTGACCGCGGCGAAGTCGGCTTCGGTGGCTCCGAACAGCTCCATGCGTCGGCGGGCGTAGAGGGCGAAGTAGGTGGGGTTGGTGGCCCCGATGAGGTGGAACCGGAGCCAGTCCGGGTCGTCTTTGCGATCGCCCCCCACCGGCTTGAAGAAGCCTTTGGGCGTGGTGTCGGCCCCGACCACCAGGGCCACATCGCACAGCCCGGCCAGTATCTGGGCGCGGGCGTTGTTGATGGCCTGGGCCCCCGAGGCACAGGCGGCGTAGGCCGAGGAGACCCGGGCCCCGGTCCAGCCCAGGGCCTGGGCGAAGGTGGCGCCGGCGATGAACCCGGGGTAGCCGTTGCGGATGGTGTCGGCGCCGGCCACGTACTGGATGTCGGTCCAGGGCAGGCCGGCCTCAGCCAGGGCGTCCCCGGCCGCAGCCAGCCCGTACTCGACGAAGTTGCGGCCCCACTTGCCCCAGGGGTGCATACCCGCACCCAGCACGGCGACCCGTTTTTCGTCAGGCATCGGTCGACCCCTTCCGGTCGGTGGCGCCGGTCACTGGCCGCCACTTCCACACCACGTATTCGTGCTCGTCGTCCTCGTAGAGGGTGTCGAGGACCAGCTCGACCTGATCCCCCACGCGGAGGTCGTCCACGTCGACCCCGGGGACGACCTGGCCCATGACCACCATTTTCTCGTGGGCCAGCTCCACGGCGGCGATGGCGAAGGGGACGTAGGGGTCGGCGGCCACGTAGGGCTCGGGGGGTTGGTAGCCGGCGTTGGTGTACGACCACACCTTGCCCGTCCGGCTGAGCGGCGTTTCGGTGAACTCTCTCCCCTGGCAGTACGGGTTCCGGCAGAAGAAGGTCTCCTTGGGGAAGGCGAAGTTGCCACAGGAGTCGCACCTGCTCCCCAGGAGGGTGGGGGTGTCCTCGTCGAGGGTGAACCACCCCTCGACGGCGGGCAGGCGGGTCTTGGCCGGGGACATGGCCGGATCCTACCGCCGGCTCACTTGGGCCCCCCGAGCCCACCCCGGGCCCGGGATTCGGCGATGCGCTCGTCGTCCCAGCCGAGGAGGTCGCGCAGGACTTCGTCGGTGTGCTGGCCGACGGTCGGGGCGTGCTCGGGAACTGGCAGCTCCTCGTCCACGAACTTGAGCGGGGTGCTGAGCTGCTCGGCACCCAGCTGGTCGACGGTGTACCAGGAGAAGCGGTCGTTGAACTGGGGGTCGTCGGCGATGGTCTGCGGGGAGTTGACCGGGGCCACCGGGAAGTTGGCCGTGGTGCCGAAGTCGATCCACTCGACGGCGGTGCGGGTGCGGAAGATGTCCCGCAGCTCGGCCCGCAGTTCGAGGTTGCCCCGGGCGTGGTCGGCGTACTTGGAGCCGGGCCACCGCTCGAACAGCTCGGGTCGGCCGACCGCCTCGCAGAAGTTCTTCCAGAAGGCCTGCTCCGAGGCCATGAAGAGGACGTAGCGACCGTCCTTGGTCTCATAGACCTGGTAGCGGACTCCTTCGACCATGCCGGCCGTACCCGGCTCGCGGCGCTCGTAGTCGTCGGCCTTGTTTCCGGTGACCTCGGACTGGGGTCGCTCGTAGGCTCTCCATGTCTCGCTGCGGTACCAGTCCATGGCCGCGGCGGCATCGGACTGGGCCACTTCGAGGAAGGAGCCCTGGCCGGTGGTGCGGGCCCGGAGCACCGCGGCCAGGATGCCCAAGGCGCCGAAGAGGGGCCCGGCATGGATGCCCATGGATGCGTGCTCGGGGAGGTAGGCGAAACCGTCCTCGTTGACCTGGGGGGAGACGATGCCGGCCCAGGTGTCGAAGGCCACCCCGTGTGCTGGGAGGTTCTGGTACGGCCCGGTCATGCCGTACCCGGAGATGGTGCAGAACACCAGCCGGGGATTGATGGCCTTGAGATCGTCGTAGCCGACACCGCGGCGGGCCAGGCCGCCGGGCCGCATGGCCTCGACCACGACGTCGGCGGTCTTGGCCAGCTCCTTGAAGGTGGCCACATCCTCGTCGTTGCGAAGGTCCATCACGATGCTGCGCTTGCCCCGGTTGATGTGGAGGTGCATCAGGGAAACCCCCTCCACGATGGGCCAGGTCATCTCGCGGATGTAGTCGCCCGACGGGGGTTCGACCTTGATCACCTCGGCCCCCAGGTCGACCAGGGGCATGGTGATGGCGGCGGGGCCGAGCGCCGAGCACTCGATGATGCGGATGCCGTGTAAAGGGGCGTCGACGGGCATGGGAGGATTGTATCTGACGCTCCGTCAGACCCTTCTTCCCATGGCCCGGGCCTCCGGCGTGGGCCCGGTTGGCGTCGGGTAGAGTTGGCAACCGTTTCCGGGCATGTCGGTCCCGGGCACAGCGACGTCTGACGTCGGAGTGCCCGCAACGACGGACCGGAGCAGCAATCTGCGCTCGTAGCTCAACGGATTAGAGCATCTGACTACGGATCAGAAGGTTGCAGGTTCGAATCCTGCCGAGCGCGCTGAAAGTCCAGGTCGGCGGCCTGCCAAGGGTGGTTGCGGACGCAACAGAGCCAACATTGCCTTTCCGAGCGTCTCGGGGGAACCGCGAAAGCGCATGTCAGGGGACTCATATGGCCTCTGTTCCCCTCTGACGAAAAGCCAACATTGGCTTTGGTCCTCGATGAGATGCTGAGAAGCCAACTGGGACGCGCGGGCACACCGTCCGTCTGATAGCCGCAATGTTCGGCGTAGCGCGTGTCTCAGATTGAGTCGCCTGAGCGCGGGGAACCTCGAGAACGCAAGCGAACACCTGGCCACGCCCGATTGAGACTCGACACTGCGGGGCAGCGGGAGGATCGCCATCACTGGTTTGGCAACTGGGCCGTTGCCGCCACGGAACCACGTCCGGCGTCACACCTTCGGCGTACGATTCTCACGTGACCAGACGCCCGCGCCCGATCCGGGAGTCCTCCCGTTTCTCTGATGGGTACGTCCGGCGACGATGAACTACGACGAGATCGCTGACCTGAGGAGCCAGCATCCGGCGTGGGTGCTCCTGCGCTCGAACAACGTCGCCCTCGTACTCAGTTTCCTCGGTCGAGTATTCGTCGACGGCAATGCCAGTGGGATCCCGGCGAGCGAACTCGCTGATCAGTTGGACGACGAACTGTTCGCGCTCAAGCAGCGGCTCGGGGAAGATGTCTTTCCGAGGTCGGCGACTGCCTACCTCGATGATTGGGCGTCGCCCGAACACGGCTGGCTACGGAAGTACTACCCGGCTGGTGCCGATGAGGCCCATTTCGACCTGGCCCCCGCAGTCGAGAATGCACTTCTCTGGGTCCAAGATCTTCCCGCTCGCGAATTCATCGGTACCGAATCACGTCTGAATACGATTTTCGAACTGTTGCGTCAAATGGTCTTCGGCGCCGATGACGACCCCGAACGTCGTCTCTCCGAGCTTCGGCGGCGGCGGGCACAGATCGATGAGGAGATCGCTGCTGCCCAGCGGGGGGAACTCACCATGCTCGATTCAGTGAGCCAGCGCGACCGGTACCAGCAGTTCGCCCGCACTGCCCGGGAACTGCTTGCCGACTTTCGACAGGTCGAGGAGAACTTCCGCGGGCTCGACCGCTCACTCCGCGAGCAGATCGCAGGCTGGTCGGGATCCAAGGGCGCCCTCCTCGATGAGGCACTGGGGAGCCGTGCCAGCATCACCGAGTCGGACCAGGGCCGCAGCTTTCAGGCCTTCTACGACTTCCTGCTGTCCCATCACAAGCAGGCCGAGCTCACCGAGCTACTCGAGCGACTCCAACAGATCGAGGATCTCGGGAGTCAGGACGGGCGACTGCGACGGATCCACTTCGACTGGATCGACGCCAGCGAGCGTACCCAGGCAACTGTTCGTCTCCTCTCCGACCAGCTGCGCCGCTTCCTCGACGATCACGTGTGGCTTGAGAATCGGCGGGTCTTCGACCTGCTCCGCTCCATCGAGGGCAAGGCACTCCGCATTCGCAATCAACCCGAACCGGCGGTCGCCATGGAGCTTGACGACCTTGGTGTCACCGTCGGCTTGCCCATGGAGCGTCCGCTCTTTCGTCGTTCGCGCCGCAACCGACTCGAGACTGAGTCGATGGAGCATGGGGACGATGACTTTGACGCCTCGGCCATGCTGAGCCAGTTGTATGTCGACCGGGACATGCTCGTGCAGCGGGTGTTTAGCTCGCTCGGAAATGACGACCAGGTCGGACTCCGTGAGGTGATTGCGGGTGAGCCGCTGGAGCAGGGCCTGGCCGAGCTGGTCGGGTACCTGTCGTTGCAGGAGCCCGGCCTCACAGTCGTCTTCGACGAGGACCGCCATGATCAGATTCAGTGGAGCATCGGGGAAGTCGAGCGAGCGGCCGACCTGCCCGCAGTTTCGTTCAGTCGGGATCATGCGGAGCCGTCGTGACGGACACGCCGATCGACCCGCCGAATGAGCCGACGGACCTGTCGCTGGTGTTGGTCCATCTGATGAAGGGTCCGCTCTACCGGGATGTGCACGAGAAGCAGTGGGGTCACCTGCTCGGACTGCGGAACCAGGTCGGCGACTATGTCTCCGTGCTCGGTTTGAGTGTCGTCGTCGACGAGGCGGAGGGATATGCCTACCTGCGCAGTCAGGTTGTCGATCAAGACGCAACCGAATATCCGCGGTTGGTGGCCAGGCGCACGCTGCCTTTCAAGGTGAGCGTGCTCCTGGCCCTGTTGCGCAAACGCCTGGCCGAGTTCGATGCCAGCAGCTCAGATGTCCGCCTGGTTCTCAGCCGCGACCAGATCATCGAGCTACTCCGCCTGTTCATGCCCAACAGCACTAACGAAGCGCGCCTGGTGGACAACATCGATACCACCATCAAGAGGGTCTGCGAACTGGGCTTTCTACACCCGCTTCGAGGCGAGCAGGACAGGTATGAGATCCGACGGATTCTCAAGGCCTACATCGATGGGCAGTGGCTGTCGGAGTTCGACGCACGACTTGACGAATATCTGTCCGATCTGGATGTGTCGGAGGAGTCGGCGTGACGTCCTCGCTATTCAGTCCGATCGAGCTGGAGGACCAACGCCCCGACCGACTGCCCGGCTGCCGCCTGCAGCGACTCGAGGTCTATAACTGGGGAACGTTCGACCAGAAAATCTGGTCGTTTGAACTCGCCGGTCGCAACGCACTTCTCACCGGCGACATCGGGTCGGGAAAGTCGACCCTGGTCGATGCCGTCACCACCCTCCTGCTGCCTTCGAACAAGATCTCCTACAACAAGGCTGCCGGCGCGGAGACCCGAGAGCGGGATCTACGCTCCTACGTCCAGGGTCACTACAAGTCGGAACGCAATGAGACGACCGGGGCCTCACGGCCGGTCGGACTTCGAGACGACCGGCAGTTCTCGGTCATCCTCGGGGTATTCGCAAACACTGACTTCGCCACGACGGTCACATTGGCCCAGGTGTTCCGGACAAGGGATGTCGGCCAGCCCGAGCGGTTCTTCGTGGTCTCCGATACCGAGATGTCGATCCTCAAAGAGTTCGCCGAGTTCGGCTCCGAGTTCTCCGTTCTGAAGCGAAGGCTTCGTGATGTCGGAGCCCGGCTCTACGAGACGTTTCCTGAGTACGGCCGAGACTTCCGACGACATCTGGGAATCGAATCCGAGCAGGCCATGGAGCTCTTCCACCAGACCGTGTCGATGAAGGCGGTCGACAATCTGAACGATTTCGTCCGCAGCCACATGCTCGAGCCGTTCGACACCAGTGACCAGATTTCCGATCTGATCAATCACTTCGACAACCTGACCCGGGCCCACGATGCGGTGCAGCGCGCACGCGCTCAGCTCGAGCTCCTCCAACCTCTGGTTGCCGACATCGAGGAACATGATCAGCTGTTGGAGCAGCGTTCCTCTCTCGAACAGCTGCAGCAGGCACTGCCGCTCTACTTTGCCGACCGGATGCGTCAGGTCCTCGACGAGGAGCTCGCCGCCATGGAGAACCGGTCTCATGAGCTCGGCCGGTCGCTCGAGTCGCTCGAGTCGGGAATAAAGGCGTCGCGCCAGGAGGAGAGCCGGCTGATCCTCCAGATTGCCGGAAGTGGAGGTGATCGGCTGGCTGCCATCGATCTGGAGATTGGACGGCTCGACAGAGAAAAGCCGGTCCGCAGGGACAAGTTCGATCGTTACAACCGGCGCCTGGCGGAGGTGGGCATGGCGCCGGTATCCGAGGCGGAGCAATTCGCCGCCACCCGTGCCCAGGCTGATGCCAGAAGAACTGAGTTGGAGAGCGAACATGCCGCTCTCCAGAACGACCTGAGCGAGCGGCGGTTCGAGCAACGCTCGATCGACGAGGAGTCGAAGCGGGTCAATGACGAACTGCACAGCCTGCAGTCCCGTCGCAGCAATGTCCCCCGGGCAAGTCTCGAATTGCGGCAGCGACTCGGTGACGACCTCGGTATCGATCCGGACGACCTGCCGTTTGTCGGTGAGCTCATCCAGGTCCTCGAGGAGGCGAGTGAGTGGGAGGGTGCGGCGGAGCGGGTTCTGCACTCATTCGCACTCTCCCTGCTCGTTCCGGAACGCCACTACGAAGCTGTGGCCGGTTGGATCAACGATCACCACCTCGGTGCCCGGATCGTCTACTTCCGGGTTCCACCCCGCCTCGCCCGGACGACCCCTCCGGATCGTCCGTCTGCCCATCCGCTCCTGATCGACATGCTCGAACTCAAGCCCGACTCAGGATTCGAGCAGTGGTTGGAGAGCGAGCTCGGCCGTCGTGCCAACCACGCATGCGTGGACACTATGGGCGAGTTCCGCTCCTCCCGGAAAGCGGTCAGCCGATCGGGGCAGGTCAAGGACAGGGAGCGGCACGAGAAGGACGACCGCAAGAGGATCGACGACCGTCGGGAGTACGTCCTGGGTTGGACCAACCTGGCCAAGGTGGAGGCGCTCGTGGCCCATGCCACCTCACTGCACCAGCGGCTTTCGTCGGCCACACAAGTAATCGCCGAGCTCGTCGGGCGCGAGAGATCAGCATCGTCCCAACTTCAGTCATTGGCCGGTCTTGCCGAGCACGACCGATGGGAGGAGCTGGACTGGAAGGCACTCGTCAATGAGATCGCAGCGCTCCGGGTCGAGCAGGACCGCATCGCCTCCTCGTCCGACAAACTGACCCTCTTGACCACTGAGCTGGAACGTGTTCGACAACAGGTGAGCGTCGCCGAGGAGGAACGGAACGGGTTGCAGCGCGAGCAGGGTGCCGTGGAGGGACGTCGACGGGCAGCCGAGGGTGAGCGCGACCGCTTCGCCACGTTGCTGTCCGACGGTGATTCGCTCGAGGACGCCTCTCCGTCGTTCCCCTCGATCGACAAGATGGTGACCACGTTGCTCAAGGGCCGTGCGCCTGATGCAGTCGTGCTCACGTCCGCACAGCAGGAGATCGGTGCCCGCCTTGCCGATCAGCTCAACGAGATCACCAGGCAACGGGGGAATCTCGAGGTGCGCATCGTCCGTGGCATGGGTGGCTTCCGGACGAAGTACCCGACCGAGACGTCCGAGTTCGACGATTCCCTGGGCTCGGCCGGCGAGTACCGCCAACTCCACCAGCGGGTGGCCACCGACGATCTCCCCCGCTTCGAACAGGAGTTCAAGAACTACCTGAATCAGAACACGATCCGGGACATCGCAGGGTTCTCCGCTCAGCTCAACAAGCACGAGCGGGTGATCCGTGACCGCATCGAGACCATCAATGATTCGTTGAAGGGCATCGACTACAACGACGGCCGCTACATCCGGCTCCTTCCCGACCAGACGCCGAATATCGAGGTGCGCGAGTTCCGGTCCGAGCTTCGGGCCTGTACGGACAATGTGATCGGTGCCGTCACCGACAATCAGTATTCGGAGGAGAAGTTCCTCCAGGTGAAGAAGATCATCGAGCGGTTCAAGGGTCGCGAGGGAACTGCTGATCAGGACCGCAATTGGACCCGCAGGGTGACGGACGTCCGTCAGTGGTTCGTGTTCTCCGCATCCGAACGTTGGCGTGCCGACGACGTCGAATACGAGAACTACACGGACTCGGGCGGCAAGTCGGGGGGGCAGAAGGAGAAGCTGGCCTACACCGTGCTGGCTGCGTCACTGGCGTACCAGTTCAAGTTGGATTGGGGTGCCGAACGATCGAAGTCCTTCCGGTTCGTCGTGATCGATGAGGCGTTCAACCGGGGTTCGGAGCTCTCGACCCGCTACGCCCTCGACCTGTTCACCCGCCTCGG
>Ga0182030_10018835_pt1 | contig 13203 bp, 11 predicted proteins | sample 812S3MmetaG_FD_121299 | JGI IMG/M metagenome (GOLD analysis project Ga0182030, IMG submission 121299) | Permafrost microbial communities from Stordalen Mire, Sweden - 812S3M metaG (Illumina Assembly) | ecosystem: Environmental > Terrestrial > Soil > Wetlands > Permafrost | place: Sweden... | reverse complement strand
ATCCTATTTCAGAGAGGGGACACTAGAGTTACTGGTCCCACGTCGGATTGCAGGTCCCGCTCACGGGATCGCACTGGTTCGATATGCAGTCGCCGCTGAACTCGCATGATACGCAGCGCATCATCGAATTACATATAGGCCTATCGGTCGGGCACTGAGAGTCGGACATGCAGTCTACGCAGCGGCCATTGAAACAGGATCTCGTGCTCGAACCGTCCGAACAATCCCTGCTGTCCGTGCATTCGGAACACTGACCGCCGTCACAAGCCCCGCCGCAATATGGGTTGCCGGGCTTGCACCCAAAATTGCTGCAACCGCCATCAATGACTGAACCGGTGCACGTGATGAGAACGCAAACGTGCCCCGAGCACAGGAACGGCCCGGCGGGACAATCTGAACTCACGTTACACTTGGATACGGAACAGGACGCGGCGTCACAGTAGGATGGGAAGCTCGCGGACGCGGTGGAGTCTGAATTCGTAGCCGAACTGCTCGAGTCCACGATGGACGCAACTCCGGAATCTTTGGGCCCCGCAATCGTCCACGTGTCGGGTGCACAGGCCACACATCCGAAGAGAAGCAGCCTTCCGGCGATTCGCATCACGGCGAGGATACCGCTATCGATTCGGCCTCTGCACGCGCATATCCGCTCGGATATCGGGCAAGGTACTGCACGGCGGCCATGCGCGCTTTCGACGGCGACACATCACGCAGGAGCCTCATTCGTTCGACACCAGCGCTCTCAGCGAAGGGGCTCGCGGGATATCGAGTCGCCAGGCGCTCGAACACTCCCGCAGCACGCCAGACGTCTCCCTGCCGCTTCGCGGCGAACGCTTCAGCGAAGAGATCATTCTGATCGCTCAAGTTCGAAGCTGCGCCAGCCTGCATCGGCACCGCGGCAGGACCCGGCTTGAGAGATCTGGACCCGGAGGGCGAGTCCCCCGTCACCGGCAAAAGAGACATCGCCGCTTCATGTCGACACCCGCTCGGCCAACGCGAACCGGCTGCCACTTGCGTCTCCTCTCCCCCGTGGCGAACGACGACCACCCCTTCCGTGACGACAACACGCGTCCACGTACCATCGCCACAGTCCCGTTCGGGAGGCACAAGCGCGACTCGGAACTGAGTGCCTCGGACCTCGACTTCGGCATCCGAGGTATCCACGAGAAACCGTTGAGCCGCCGACTGCTTCGCAACGTGCAGATCGATCGCCCCCTGATCGAGTCGCAGCCGCTCGGTCGCCCCCTGGGACACAACGGTCATGTCCGCCCCCTCTCCTAGAGCGACGACGGTGCCCGTAGAGAATGCGAGAGTTGCACGCCCAGTCGCTGGCGTCACGATGCGACTGCCGGGGCCAAGCGCCCAGCCATCCGACAGATCGGAAGCACCCGTAGACCCCATGAGCCGTACGCCGCTCCCTTGCGGATGGGCTACGATTTGGAGAGCGCTTGCGGGGATCCCTCCTTCATCCAACGACTTTATGGTTGCAACTCGAGGCAAGTGGTTCCGCTCGACGCGCACGGAAATTCCGACCACACCGAGCACGAGTGCCGCCGCCGCCGAACAGGTTCCCACCCACCGGATACGCCAATGCGTGCGCAGGCGCGAATCGAGTGCCCGCTCGATCGCTGCAATCGCTGCGTTTCTGGCCTCGACTGAAGGCGGATCCACGCAATCGCCATCCGTTCGACGTGAGAGGATCTGGCCCGCAAGTTGTGCGTATCGCGGCGCGCTCATGATTTGCCCTCGCCTGATTCGAGAAGATGAGCGAGCTCCGGATCACCACCGATTCGCTCGTGCAACTCGCGCCGCCCGCGCACGAGACGCGTCTGAGCGGCGGAGATACTTACATTCGTGATGCGCGCCACTTCGCGCAGATCATATCCGCACACATCGTGGAGGACGAAGGTCCACGCTTTTTCGTAGTCCATCGCTTCCAAGTGACCCAGCACCCGACCGGTGACACAGCGAGCGATGGCGTCTCTGCCCACATCGATTGGGCCCGCCACCAGCGCAGCGCTCTCGCCGTCGAACACGCCGAATACTCGACGCTCAAACCGCCGACGACGGATGTGCTTGTACACCACATGGGCGGTGACCACACTCGTCCACGATTCGAGGGAGCAATCCCCACGATAACGGTGAATTGTGGTCACGAGCTCGATCAAAGCCTGCTGAGCCACGTCGTCGTGCTCGGTGTCGTTTGGTCCCAGAAGGCGGCGAATCGTTCGATCGACCTGAGGGCGGACGCGGTCGTGAAAGGCTCGCGCGGCGCTCTTTCGAGCGGAACGCATTGCCGCAAGCAGCTCGCTGTCATCGAGCGGCGCAACGGGCTTAGGCGCGGCATCCTCCTGCGACGGGCGCGGGACAACCCATAACCGAGAGCGGTCTGCCGCGCGTGAAGCCATTCGAGAATTATGTACCGCGACCGGCGGGAAGCCAGGCAGGTCTGGTCTGCCCCAGTCTGCTTCGGCCGCCGCGTCGCTCGGGGCGCCCCCCCCCGAGGAGCCTATCAGAATTCCACCCGCAGCCCGGCCTCACCGGCAATGCAGAGCGTCGGAAGGCTCGTCACGGGGTTGTTTCCGATCTCGATTTTGGTCTCCCCAAATGCGTTCTCGATTCCGAGTCCGAGGACGATTTGGGTACCCGCCGCCAGGCGATATGTCCCGTCGACGAAGGCATCCACCGCAGAAACCGGAGGACTGGTATGCTTCCCCTGAGGATCGTCGGGACTCGCCGAGTAGCGCGTCATGAACCGTTCCACGGTCAAATAGTCCAGTCGGAGCGACAACCCGGCACGCTGCCCCCGAGACACCCTCCACGGATGCCACGCCACTCCGGCTCCTTCCGAGACGGTGAGCGTGCTCGCACTGGCCGCGGAAATTTCTCCCGCGCGAACACTCATGCCCAGCCGTAGCGAGACATGCGACCCAATAAACCAATAGAAAGCGCCTGCCCCGCCTGCGTTCGCGATGCCATCGAATCCGCTTGCCACCGATGCCAGAAGGTCGAACGCAACCTCGGGGGAACCTACCGCAACCGGGCGATTCGAACCGGATAGAACGGATTCTCGGCCGCCCCTCTCCTGCGTGAGCGATCGAGCCAACGGTGCCGGTGCCGGTGCCGGTGCCGGTCCCGGAAGCGGCTTGGGCTCTTCCGACTCGTCGGACTTGGTGGACGGGAGCATCGTTGCGAGCGCGTAACCGAGCGCCCTTCCCCGTTCTTCGACCGCGTCGACCACATCGAAGTCGATCCGCTTCTCGATCCAGCGCCGCCCTTGCGTCGAATGAACTCGGAGAAGCACTCGTCGCCCTCCCGCTTCATCCCCCCCAACCTCCACGAGAACATTGGCGTGAGCGCTTCGCTCTACGACGAGGGCCTCGTCGTCATCAGGCATGACAGCGGTCGACCGCACATCGACTCGTACGGACGACGCGATCGCCTCACGCATGGCCCCGACGAGGGGCGCCGTCATCGACCCCGGGTCGCGCCCAGCCACCACAAGCACGAGAATCGCTAACGGTTCCACCATGGAATTGGAGACGCTGGTGTTTCGACTTGCTTGCCGTGACTTGAAGCAGCCTGCTCGACATCATCGTAAGCGATTTTGACAAAGAAAGGCTTGCTGGAGGAACATCAGCGTTGAGCTGTTGACGTCGCCACCCAGAGCATGCGACCACAAAGCTCACGCAGTTTCATGATCCGGCGTTCGGGGCCTGACGCCCGAGTCGTTTACCCGCCTTGACATCATCTCCTCTCTACTCGTCTGGCATGCACTTCTGCTCCCCACTCCAATCTCCGACCATCGCATGGGAAATCGTATGATCCGATCGGCAAGCCTCACCATTCTTGTATCGTTTGTCGCCGCCATGTCGGCTTGCGGAGGCTCGACGCCGCCCGCTAACAGCGCATCGCCTGGCTCACCAGCGCCCAGTTCATCCGATCTTCCGACCCCGTCGGGCGGCGCTCAGCAAGCCGCAACTCCGACGCCGGCCCAGCCGGAGCTGCCTGCCCCCGCGGCGCTCGGATCGGCCAAGGCCGCGGTCGAGATCATACCGCCGTCAGCTGATGGCAATCCGTTCACCGGCAAGGAATTTTATCGCTATCCGCGCTACATCGCGCAAGTCGAGGCAGCCGCGAAGACGGCCAGCGCGGCGGACGCAACCCTCATGAAGAAGGTGGAAAGCTACCCGGTCGGGATTTGGCTTGAGTCCATCGAGCGCGCGAACTCGGTCTCCAAGATTCTCGATGACGTGGCGGCAACCGAGAAGAAGACCGGCAAGACGCAGTTGCCGGTGTTCATCGTTTATGACCTGCCCGAACGGGACTGCGCCGCGGTCGCTTCCGCAGGGGAGTTGTCGATCGCGAAGGGTGGAGAAAAAAGGTATAAAGCCGAGTTCATCGACAAGATCGCCGCTGCATTCAAGTCGCATCCGAAGCAGCACGTAGTCGCGATCCTCGAGCCTGACTCACTGCCCAATCTCGCGACCAATCTCGACAAGCCAAAGTGCGCCGCGGCCGATGGCGCATACCGACATGGCGTCGCATATGCGGTCAAGTCGCTGGCTCTGCCGAACGTCGCCGTCTATCTCGACGCCGCTCACGCGGGATGGCTCGGCTGGGGCCACAATCGCGACAAGATGGCAAAGATCTACACCGAGGTCTTGGCGGAAGCCGGCGGTGCGGACAAGATTCGAGGGTTCTCGACCAACCTCGCAAACTACGATTCGCTCGAAGGCGGAGACCTCCACAAGCTGGAGCCGACGGATCCATGCCCGGACGAACTTAGCTACATCAAACTTCTCGACTCCTCTCTCACCGAGGTCGGCATCAAAGGCAAGGCGTTCGTGATCGACACGAGCCGCAACGGCCGCGCGGGAATCCGGACCAAGTCTGGTAGCTGGTGCAACGTCAAGGGCGCAGGGCTTGGCGAGCGCCCGCAAGCGAATCCCGCACCGCTGGTCGACGCGTATTTTTGGCTAAAGGATCCTGGGGAATCCGACGGAGGCGGTGACGCGTCGAAGCCAGGCTTCGACAAGAACTGCGGGCCCGATTCGGCCGACGCAAGCCCGAATGCGCCGCCCGGCGGAGCATTCTTCCCAGCCTACTTTCTCGACCTAGCCAAGAACGCCACTCCGCCACTCTAGATCGCGGGCGAGCCTGAGACTGAACCGATAGGACAATGCCATGATCCGTCATTCAAAGTTCATTTGTCTCGCTGCAGTCATCACCGCCTGCGGCGGGTCCGAGACGCCTCCTCCCAACGCAGCACCGATTCCGTCCGCGCCGCCACCAGCGACCACAGCGTCGGCGGCTCCAGCGTCTTCGTCGGACGCTGCAGCTGCGGAAGTCACAACCGCGCCGGCCGCGATCCAGGTGACGCCACCGTCTCCCGACGGAAATCCGTTTGCGGGGGCACGCTTCGCGATCGATTCGGCGTATGTCGCGAAGGCAGCAGCCGCGGCGAAGGCAGATGCTGCTGACGCCGCAATGCTAAGCAAGGTCGCGTCATACCCGACAGCGGTCTGGCTCGACTCCATCAAGAGTGTCGCTCGAGTCAAGAAGGCCCTGGATGACGCAGCTCCCCCGTCGAAGACCGCGTCGGGAAAGACTGCCAAGGCCGCTGCAGCGGAGCTCGAACAGCCGAAGCCTTCTGTTTCGGTGTTTGTGCTCTACGATCTGCCCGAACGAGACTGCTCTGCGTCAGCATCGTCCGGAGAGCTCTCCATCGCGAATGGCGGCGAGAAGAAATACGCGCGCGACTACGTCGACAAGATTGCGGCCATCTTCAATGCCCATCCGAAGCAACGGATTGTTGCGCTCGTCGAACCCGACTCCCTGGCCAATCTCGCGACGAACATGAGCGTTCCAAAATGCTCAGTGGCTGCACCCGTGTACAAGCACTCTATCGCCTACGCCATTAAGACGCTGTCAGGGTTGCCCAACGTGAGCATTTACCTCGATGCCGCGCACGCGGGGTGGCTCGGGTGGAACGGCAACCGCACGATGATCGCGAAGATCTACTCCGAGGTCCTTACGGAAGCTGGAGGCCCTGACAAGATTCGAGGGTTTGTGACGAACGTCTCGAACTATGACTCACTGCGCGGGGGTGACCTCGCGAAGCTTTCGCCGTCTCACCCTTGCCCCGACGAGCTCTCCTATATTCAGAAGCTCGATGAAGAGCTGACGACCGTTGGAATCACCGGCAAGGCGTTCATCGTCGATACGAGTCGCAATGGCCGCGACGGAATCCGAAGCAACGGCGGAAGCTGGTGCAACGTCAAGGGAGCGGGACTTGGCGAGCGACCGCAGGCCAGCCCGGTTCCACTCGTCGATGCCTACTACTGGGTCAAGCCACCGGGGGAATCCGACGGCAGCGCAGATCCCAAGAAGCCTGGATTCGATAAGTCCTGCGGACCCGAAAATCCGGATGCCGCCCCGGGCGCACCGCACGCGGGCGACTGGTTCGGCAGTTACTTCGTCGACCTCGCCAAGAACGCAAATCCGCCGTTATGAGGTGACGATCTGTGGGGTGAGAGGTCATCTTCGCGCAAGCTGCTCTCCGATTGGTGGGACTCGCTCTAAGCTCTAGACGTGCAGGACCTCCGTCCCAAGACCATCCTATTTTGCGCCGTGCTCGCATTGGCGATCGCGCTGAGCGTTCTATTGCGCGGCCGCCGTGCGGTCCACTGGCTGTTTGCTGCCTTCGCCGCAGACATCGCGCTCTGGTACGGGAGCCAGTCACTGGCCGGTTTCTTCCGAGCGGACATCTGGGAGCGCGTGACCGGAGTTCTCACGGCGCTGCTTCCTCAGTTTGCCGTCCACCTGTTTCAGAACGTCATTCCCCTCGAGGTCCACAGCACCGAGACAAGGCTCGCTCGATTCGCGGCAGTCGCAGGCATACCTGTGATTCTCGTGTCGATCTCGCCCTACCACGACCGACCGCTGGCTCTCGGTGCCGTATATACCTACGTCTTCGGATTGCTTGCGGCCGCACTCATTTCGCTCGCTCGCAGAGGCCAGCGCAGCACGTCCCGAGCGGTGCGAGACCGCGTGCGTTTCCTAGTCCTCGTAGGCGCAGCGGCCATGACGTTCTCGATGGCCGACTTTCTATCCTATCTCGGGGTATCGCTTCCCCCGATCGGCGCCGTGCTGTCGATTGTCTTCCTGTTCGTACTTGCCGAATCGGTAACCCGACCGAGGCTCGCTGACATCTACGAACTCGCGGGGCGACTTCTCGTATCGACCGCACTCGCGTTCTGCCTGGCAGGCATCTTCTACCTGTTTGTGATGGTTATCGGGGGATTTGACACGATGTACCTGAACGCGGTGCTTGCCGCGATCGTGTTTCTCGTGCTGTTCGAACCGCTGCAGACGGAAGTTGAGACACGCATCCACCAGTTCTTCTTTCGTGAGCGCTACGACCTCGAAAAGAGCGTCAGCGACTTGCGCAAGCGTCTTGTCCACGCGCTGGAGGTCGACGAGATGGTCTCTACGCTCATGCAAGAGCTCACGCGATCGCGACGCGTCACGACGGCGGCGTTCTATTTGCGGGATCCTGAGGGAGACGGCTTCGACCTAGTCGGAGCGATCGGAGCGGCCGTTCCCAAACGTATCGAAATGCTCGGCGCAAGGCCGCTCATAGAACGGGTGGAAGCGCGCGGAGCCGTTTCTCTCGAGGAGCTGGCACGAGAGGCAAACAAGGCGGACTCCGTCGTGCTCGCTGCGGCGGAGACCCTTGGAGTGCTCAAGAGCGCGGTCACGATGGTGGTTCGCGGAGACGACGAGGAGAGCGCGGGCCTTCTTTTTTTGACCGACGATCGCGTGCGCGATGCGTTCACTCCTGAAGAGGTGTCTCTGCTCGAAACCGTCGCCGCCCAAATCGGAGTCGTGCTCGCCAACAGCCGCCTCTACTCACGCATGAAGGAACGAGATCGACTGGCTGCGCTCGGTTCGATGGCCGCGGGTTTGGCCCATGAAGTGAAGAATCCGCTCGGAGCCATCAAGGGGGCCGCCCAACTCTTGGAGGACGTCGACGGAACGTCAGTCGACGAGCCAACCTCGCGCGAGTTCGTTGGGATCATCATCGAAGAGGTCAACCGGCTCGACCGCGTCGTGGGAAGCTTTCTGGATTACGCGAGGCCCCACGCGGGCAATCCGATCCCCCTCGACATCAACGCTGCGGTCAGACGCACCGTGCAAATTCTGTCGAGCCAAATCGCGGACGGCTCGATCGACGTAGCGCTCGATCTTGCGGAGCCCCTGCCTCGAGCTCGCATCGACCCCGAGAAGTTTCGGCAGGTCCTAATCAATCTCGTACAGAACGCCATTCAGGCCATGGATGGCCACGGGAAGATCACGGTCTTTACGTCCATGCGGCGTTCGGGGCGAGGGCGCCTCTCGGGACATGACTCCACGAGCTCCCACATGAAACGCGCCGGTGCCGAAGACTGTGAGCTCGTCGAAGTCTCGGTGCGCGACACCGGCCCTGGAATCTCACCCAAAGTGCTCCGAAACCTTTTCGTTCCGTTCTTCACGACCAAGGTGGAAGGAACGGGGCTCGGGCTCGCGATCAGTCAGAGCATCGTTCAGAATGCCGGGGGAACGATAGAGGTCCACTCCCAGCCTGGAGCTGGAACGACATTCACTATCGTACTGCCATCCGCCGACGGAGCACTCCACGCACATCACGGGAGCGAGACGGAGATCGGCGTCGACGATCGTGACGATCGGGCTACAGCGAGTGCGGAACCCGCTTCGACACGCACGTAACCCCAGACACACCCACGATGCGCGAGCCTCCAATCGGTAGGCAACTTGACCATGCCGGTTTGAACCCACTAGCCTGAATTCGCGAGAGTTTCAGGATGGTTCGCGGGTGGCGCGCCCCCTTCCGCCCCCCGGGAGCCTTGTCTGAAAAGCGTAACGGGACGTTTCCGTCGGACGAGAGATGCAAGACCCCTCACCCAAGGTGCCAACGTCGCCTGCACAGCCGCCAGGGGGTAGGTCGTATTTGCTGCGATTTATCAGCGGCAAGTATCAGGGCGGAGAGTTTCCGGTATCGCGGGACAAACCCATTCTGGTCGGGCGTTCGAGCGACCTCGACATGGTGCTGGTGGAAGATATGGTCTCACGCAAGCACGCTCGTATCGGCGTGGATGGCGATGAGATCTGGATCGAGGACCTCGGCTCGACGAATGGCACGTTCGTCAACGGAGAGAAGATCTCGCGAGCGCGGCTCAACCAGGGGGACCGCGTTCTGATAGGCACGAGCATCCTGAAACTCGTCGCGGGCGATTCTCCGACGGGTCCTCAAGACGCCAAGAGGGACCTCGAGCACGTAGCTCAAGCCCGCCGAACGAGTCAGCAGCGCACGATGAGCGGAAGTATCGAGGAGGTTCCCCTGCCCGACCTCCTGCAGCTCTTCAGCACATCAAAAAAGAGCGGCGTGCTCGTCATCCGAACGGAGGAAGACACAGGACGCATCTATCTCAAGAAGGGAAACGTCGCCTACGCCATCATCAACGAGCTCGAAGAGGTCGGCCCGCTAAAAAGCCTCTATCGGATGCTCGGGTGGCAGTCGGGCCTGTTCGATCTCGATCCAGCCGAGGAGCGCTCATTCCCTCAAGAGCTGAACGCCAGCGTTCAGGAGATTTTGATGGACGGCATCCGTCAGCTCGACGAGTGGAACCGGATCCGAGACGACCTTCCTGCGCTTTCGTCGAAAGTCGAGCTGCCTTCTCCCCTGATTCCACCGTTGCGAGACCTCAAGCCGACGGAGCTCGACGTACTGCAGCTCGCACACAACTTTGGACTGTTCGCGTCCGTTCTCAACAAGAGCTTGGCGACGGACCTCGAGACGGCGCAGATCGTCATCCGGCTCATCAAGGCGTCGTATCTGCGCGTGGCCGCCGAAGACAGCCGCACCTTCGCTCCGTCATGAAGAAGACCGTCGTCGTGACGGGAGCTTCGAGCGGGATCGGCCGAGCTCTGGCGATAGCCTGGGGCACGCGAGGGGCCCGAGTCGTCCTTTGCGCGCGCGATGAAGGTGCGCTCGCCCGGGTCGCCGAAGATGTCGCTCGCGCGGGAGGGAGCGCAGTGGTCGCGGCTGGGAATATCACGCGGGAACCCGACCGCCTCCGATTGATTCAGGTGGCTCGTGACGACTCCGGACGGATCGACGTCTTCGTGAACAATGCCGGACGCGGGTACTATGGCGGACTGGGAACCGTCGACGTGGACGAGGTTTCGGCCCTGTTTGCGCTGAACGTTCTCGCTCCTCTTCGCCTCGCACAGCTTGCGATCGACCCGCTGGGGCGCGCGGGAGGCACTCTCGTCATGGTGTCGTCGGTGGCCGGTGTTTTGGCGAGTCCACACATGGGAGCCTACGCGGCTAGCAAGTTCGCGCTCGAGGCCATCACGGCCGCACTCCGGGCGGAGCTTTTTGGGACCGGAATACGAGTGCTCGTCGTTAGACCTGGTCCGGTCGATACGCCATTTCGAGCTCGCGCGCTTACGAGCGAAGGACCCGCTGGCGTGCGCCCCCGAGGCATCGCCGTTCAAACGGCGGAAGATGTCGCCAGCCAGATCGTACGAGGGGTTGAGACCGGTCGGTCCGTGATCGAGACCACGCCATTCGTGCGCGCGGCCAGTTGGGTGGCACGCGTCACTCCAGCTTTGATGAACTGGGTCGCGGCCGCGATGTATGCGCGGGGCGCCAGGGAGCGTTAGAGCGTCGATCCGGGCTTATCCACCAATCGAATCTCGACCGCACGAGCATGAGCTTCTAACCCCTCGAGTCGGGCGAACGTACACACGGCGCGCGCGTCGCGCTCGAGCGCCTCGCGCTGGTAGTCGATCACAGATGTGCGCGTGACGAAGTCGTAGACTCCGAGGGGCGAACCGAATCGCACGGCTCCACCGGTCGGAAGGACGTGCGAAGGTCCGGCAACGTAGTCGCCGACAGCTTCTGGAGTCATCGACCCGATGAACACCGCTCCAGCTCGATGGATCTGCGCGAACAAATCGTGGGGATCTCTCACATGCAGCGCGAGATGTTCAGATGCAATTCGGTCAGCCACCTCGGCCATGCGGACCCGGTCGGGAACGACAAATATCGCACCGTGAGCGAGAGCAGCCCGTGCGATGGTAGCGCGCGGAAGGGTTGCAACCTGAAGCTCAACTTCGCGTTGAACCGCACGGGCCATGAGAACCGACCCGCAAACGAGCACCGGATATGCGGCCTCATCATGCTCAGCCTGCGACAGAAGGTCGGCCGCAACGACCCTGGCCTCCGCCCCATCGTCGGCCAATACCAATATCTCACTCGGTCCTGCGATGCCGTCGATGTCGACCGCCCCGAATACCAGGCGCTTGGCGCACGCTACGTAACGGTTCCCAGGACCGACTATTTTGTCGACGCGCGGAATCGACTCCGTACCGTAAGCGAGAGCAGCGATCGCCTGCGCTCCACCCGCATCGACGATGGCGGTGACTCCTGCGAGATACGCAGCGGCATAAAGGAGATCGTCCGCCTTATCACCCGCGAGAGGAGTCGCCAGGATGATGTCTTGAACGCCTGCCACGTGAGCGGGAACGGCCGCCATGAGCACGCTCGAGGGGTAACGAGCCTTGCCTCCTGGCGCGTATACGCCCGCGCGAGACACCGGCAAAACCCGAACTCCCAGCGTGACCCCAACCTCCGTGTACCGGAACCCCTCGTCCCGCTCACGCTCGTGGAACGCGCGAATACGACCCGCGGCAAGTTCGAGAGCTTCACGCGCTTCAGACGGCAAGCTCAATAGGGCTTGACGGCCTGGGTACTCCCTCATGATGAGCGTCGGAGTGCTGCGCCCGAATCGCTCGTTGTATCGCCGGACGGCGGTGTCCCCTTCCTTGCGGACCGCCGCCAGGATCTCACGCACGACCGGCTCGACGGCCTCAAAATCGGACTCTCCACGAGCCTCCAACACACCGAGCGCCTCATCGAACTCCGCCGTTCCATCGATAAACATGGCGAACATGGCGCTCCCTTTCTAGCACGCGTACCGTGTCATCCCGTCCCGATGCATTCCGCAGACCACGGCGTCGCCCACCTCACCGTGTACTGGGTCGCAGCGAGCGTCGCATGCCTCACGTGCCTGCCGCCGGTGAATGGCGGAATCAAATCGAGAACGAGCTGTTCCGGAGAAGTCGTTCTAGGTGCGTGCGTTCCAGTCGCCGTGGCGGACGCATATTGCGAGGCCGGACAGACCCACAGCGCCGGCCAAGGAGCCTTTGCGCATATGGGACCGGAGGGATGCGTTTTCCGAGAATGCCCATCCGGAGAGCACCTCGACATCGTGACAGGGTCGTGCGACTCGGCACGCGGCTCATGTGACGAGGGGAGGACGAAGGTCCTCTCGCACGGGTTGGTCGTATGCCTTCCCAACGAATCGTTGTGTCCGAGAGGAACTATCGACGCGTACGCGGCGGACGGCGCGCGCACCGACGGCGGTCAAACCCAGATATGCTCGCGGCCGGTGAAGTGCCCTCTCGGTTCAATTGCTACGCCTCATGGATGCGTCCGTCTGGTCACCGCGCAATCGGACGAGCCGCTCCACCCTCGGATTGATATCGCAACGTGGAGCGCCGAAGCGTTCGGTCCTCACGGGGGCCAGGGTTCTCCTGACCTATGCCGGCCGCTCTACTGGGCCACGAGCCGACGCGCGCAGGATGGCCATCTTTCGGTGAGATTTCGCGTCGCTATCGTCGTGCCGAACAACGATATCAGCCAAGTCCGATCTTCCGTCACGGGAACCCTCGCCGGTGACGGAGGCCCGGCTCCTCCGGGGATAGTGGACGCAGCGAGCCGATCGGTCGCAAGTCTCGTAGAAACTCTAAGAGCCTGGGGGGGCGACGCCAGCACCGCCGCGATCGCCTCGGAAGTCACGTGCACCCTGCAGTCGGTCAACGAGGCCAGCCTAGCGCCGCCAGCACCATCTCGCTGATAGCCCGCAGCGGAGGTGGCATGCGAGGCCGGCGGCGAGCCGCAAAGGGAGGGAAAGCGACGGATATCTCGGACTGAAGCGGAGAAGGCCGGCGTATTTCGGCCGAATCGACGCAAGATAAGCACAATAGCCTGGAATTACAAGCAGATGAGGCATGTGATGGCGAGGTGCATTCCGTCATCGAAACGCCTTCTGGATTGCCCTCGTTGACGGT
>Ga0182030_10018833_pt1 | contig 13203 bp, 11 predicted proteins | sample 812S3MmetaG_FD_121299 | JGI IMG/M metagenome (GOLD analysis project Ga0182030, IMG submission 121299) | Permafrost microbial communities from Stordalen Mire, Sweden - 812S3M metaG (Illumina Assembly) | ecosystem: Environmental > Terrestrial > Soil > Wetlands > Permafrost | place: Sweden... | reverse complement strand
TCCTTGATCCGCGAAGCTTTGCAGATCATCCGCAAGATATTTCCCTTTCGTACCTGTGAACCTTTTGCGGATAAATTATGCCTTTATTATGATCTTGGCCTTTGCCAAGGTCCTTGTGAAGCCAAGGTCAGCAAAGAAGACTATCATCGCAATATCCGCAGCATCAAATATATCCTGGACGGTAAAAAGGATGATCTATACCGCGATCTGCATTTGGGGATGGAAGAATTATCCCGTCGGAAGGATTTCGAGGGAGCGGCCCGATTGCGCGACCAGATCCGTGCCATCGGTGCATTGTATTCCGGCACAGGGGACATCAATTATTTTAAAGAAGCCGAACAGCTTCAAAGGGTGATCGGGCTTGAGCGTGCCCCGGTACGCATAGAATGTTTTGATATTTCGAACATCATGGGCAATCAGTCGGTCGGCTCCATGGTGTCCTTTTTGAACGGTAAACCCGATAAAAGCAATTACCGTAGGTTCCGGATCAAGACGGTCAAAGGCATCGATGACTTTCAAATGATCGCCGAGATCGTGCGTCGGAGATACACGCGGCTTCAAAAAGAGGGATCAGGTTTTCCGGACCTGATCGTGATCGACGGAGGGAAAGGGCAGTTGGCGGCCGCGATGAAGGAATTAAAGAAATTGAATTTGATCCTGAACGTTATTTCATTGGCCAAGCGGGAAGAGGAGATCTTTATTCCGGGCAAACGCAATCCATTAAAATTATCCCATGATTCGCTGGGCCTCAAACTTCTGATGCGTGTCCGGGATGAAGCCCATCGTTTTGGATTGAAATATCATACGTTATTAAGGTCAAAGAAATTCTTTTCCCTCCCCCCTGTGGGGAGGGTTAGGGAGGGGGAAAATGAAAGTTAAAAAGCAATTAACTGATTTTGAATGGCAGGTTTTGCGTGCATCCCTGACCATCCCTTTGGGCGAGACCCGTTCTTATCAGTGGGTCGCCAATAAAATAGGACGCCCTAAGGCCGTGCGCGCTGTTGGTTCGGCTTTGCGTAAGAACCCATACCCTTTGATCATCCCTTGTCACCGCGTGGTCAAATCAGATGGAACCCTTGGCGCTTATGCCGGGAAAATGGATGGTAAGAAAGCCAAACTTTTAGCGATCGAACAAGCGATCGCGTCCAAGATCAGATCTTAAGGGGTACTTCGTAAAACACCTCGACAAGCCCTGAATTTAAGATTATCATGTACAAGTTTTTATAGGTTATCCCCTAGGAAAGGTTTTTAATGGAAATAGGTATTGTAGGCCTGCCCAATGTCGGCAAGTCCTCGTTGTTCAATGCATTGACCGGTGCTGCCGCGGCAGCGGAGAATTTTCCTTTTACCACGATCGAGCCCAATATCGGTGTCGTGCCTTTGCCGGATGAACGGCTGCAATTCTTTGCCCAGGAATGGAATTCGGCCAAGGTCACGCCTTCGGGGATCCGTTTCGTGGACATTGCCGGTATCGTGGAGGGAGCTTCCCAAGGAGAGGGTCTGGGCAATAAATTCCTGGCCCATATCCGTTCGGTGGACGCCATTGCCCACGTCGTGCGTTGCTTCAAGGATGAGAATGTGGTCAACGTGATGGCAGAGCTTAATCCTCAATCCGCCGCGGATATCATCACCACTGAACTTCTGCTGGCAGATATCCAGCAATGCCAAGCCGCGGTCGACCGCTGGTCTAAAAAAGCCAAGTGCGGGGATAAAGATGCCATTGCCAAATGCAATGCCCTTAACGATTGCATGAAAGCCTTCAATGACGGCATACCGGCCCGCCGGCTGAACGATATCCCGGAAGAGATCCTAAAAGAATTCCAATTCCTGACAGCCAAGCCTTTGATGTATGTGGCCAATACGGATGAGGGAACACCTGATGAAACTTTGATGAAGCCATTACGCGATCGCGCCACAGCAGAAGGAGCAGCCTTGGTGTCCTTGTGCACCAAACTAGAAGCTGAGATCGTGCAGCTTCCCCCTGAAGAACGCGACGAATATTATCAATCCGCGGGCATCACTTCGCCTGGATTGGCCCGTTTGGCCCAGGCCGGTAAAGATCTCCTTAAACTGATCTGCTTTTTTACGGCAGGCCCGCAGGAAACGCGTGCCTGGCTGATCCCACAAGGAACAGCCGCTGTCAAGGCCGCCGGCAAGATCCATACAGATATTGAACGCGGATTTATCCGCGCGGAGATCTATAAATACGATGACTTGAAACGTCTTGGCACCTATAAAGCCGTGCAGGAGAAAAATCTGGTCACCCTCGAGGGTAAAGAGTATATTATGCAGGATGGGGACGCCGCCTATTTCCGGTTCAGCGTGTAAAATGATATGACAGACCAATTGATCAAACAATTCGATGAACTTGCCCATAGGCTGGCCGGCCTAAGGGGGTATCTTTGACGTGCCCCACAAAGAAAAATCCATAGCCGAGATCCAGGCGCAGATGTCCCAGGAAGGATTTTGGGAACATCAGGAACAAGCCAACAAGGTCATGCAGGAGCTTAAGGGCTTAAAGAATATCGTCGAGCCATTTGCAGAATGTGTGAAGCGTGTCAATGAATCAAAAGAGTTCCTGGCATTGGCTGAAGATGATGAAGATCTCAATGCCCAATTAGCGGATGAAGCGGCTGTATTAAAAACCCAGATCGATGCGCTGGAACTTCAAGCCCATTTAAGCGGACCTTTTGATAATGCCAACGCGCTATTAAGCATCAATGCCGGTGCCGGAGGGACAGAGTCTTGCGATTGGGCTTCAATGCTCATGCGCATGTATGTGCGGCATGCGGAGGCGAAGAAATACAAATGCGAGACCATTGATATCCTCCACGGTGATGAGGCAGGGATCAAGAATGTGACCCTGCGCATCGAAGGGGAAAAAGCTTACGGTTATTTGAAATCTGAAAAAGGCGTTCACCGGCTGGTCCGAATTTCCCCTTTTGATTCCAATAAGCGCCGGCATACTTCTTTTGCTTCTGTTGAGATAATTCCTGAAGTGGAAGATGATACGGAAATTGATATAAATCCTGCGGAATTGCGCATTGATGTGTTCCGTGCGTCAGGCCCTGGGGGCCAGAGCGTCAACACCACGGATTCCGCGGTACGCATCACGCATTTACCGACAGGGATCGTGGCCCAATCACAAAAAGAACGCTCGCAATTACAGAACAAGGCCCAGGCCATGAAGGTCCTGAGGGCACGCCTTTTGGCCTTAAAGACCCAACAGCAGGAAGAAGTGATGAGCAAAGAGGCCGGTGACAAACAAAAGATCGAATGGGGTTCACAGATCCGTTCCTATGTGCTGCATCCGTATTTGATGGTCAAGGACCATCGCACAGGGGTCGAGACAGGCAATGCCCAAAAAGTTTTGGACGGAGAGATCGATGGGTTCATTGAAGGATTCTTAAAAACAAAACCAGAGGACCGCGACAAGCGTCTTAAATCACGAGGGAACGACGATGTTTGATTTTCTAGTACGTAAGAGTGCCGTGCAAGGCGCTCAAAGGTTCATTGATAAATTAAATCCACCGGTGCAGATCCATATCCATCCGGAAGCGCCATTGCCGTCGATCGGCCTGGTCAAGAAACATTCTGTCCGCGCTGCCGAGATCTGTGCCCTGGAAGCTAAGATAAAAGCTTTGTCCGACAATGAGCTTCGTGCCAAAAGCACGGAATTCAAAGAGCGTATCACCAAGGCTGTCAGCGTTAAAAAAGCCGAGTCTGAACAGGCCCAGGCTAATTATCGCAAAGCCTCTTCCGGCCAGGAGCGTGAAGACCTGGCAGTGGAGATCAAGCGTTTGGAAAAGGAACTTTTTGAATCCAAGCAAGGCGTTTTGGACGATATCCTCAACGAGGCTTTTGCCGTCGTGCGTGAAACAGGGCGCCGGGTATTGAACATGCGCCATTTTGATGTGCAATTGGTCGGCGGCATGGTGCTGCATAACGGCGGCATCACGGAGATGACCACCGGTGAAGGTAAGACCTTGGTCGCTACCTTGCCTGCGTATTTGAACGCATTGACCGGGGATGGCGTACATGTCGTGACCGTCAACGATTACCTGGCACACCGTGACCGTAACTGGATGGGGCCGTTGTATGAATTTTTGGGACTTACCGTGGGCGTGATCCAGCATGATATGAGCCCGCGCGAACGCCAGGCCGCCTATGGCTGTGATATCACCTACGGGACGAACAATGAGTTTGGTTTTGATTATCTGCGCGATAACATGGTGTCATTTAAAGAAGAAATGGTGCAGCGCGGCCATGCCTACGCGGTTGTCGATGAGGTTGATAGTATCCTGGTCGATGAGGCGCGCACCCCGTTGATCATCTCTGGTCCTGCAGAAGAAAGTACCGATAAATATTATAAGGCTTTTCAGATCGCCCGTCAGCTTAAAGGACGCCGCGTCACCGAAGCCCAGGAGATCGATGCCAAGCATAAGGGCGAAGACCTTTATAAGGGATTTGATTATCTGGCTGATGAAAAATCCAAATCCATCGCCTTGTCAGAAGAAGGTGAGACCAAGGCCGCCCAATTGTTCGGGGTCAAAAATTTACACGAGATCGATACCAATGAATACCGCCATCATGTGATCTGTGCCCTGCGTTCCCAGGAATTCTTCACCCGTGATGTGGATTACGTGGTCAAAGAGGGCAAGGTCATCATTGTCGATGAATTCACCGGGCGCATGATGCCCGGCCGCCGCTGGTCTGACGGTCTGCATCAGGCCGTGGAAGCCAAGGAAGGCATCAAGATCGAGCGTGAGAACCAGACCCTGGCCACCATCACCTTTCAGAATTATTTCCGCATGTACGGCAAATTAGCGGGGATGACGGGTACGGCCTATACCGAAGCCAATGAGTTCAAACAGATCTATAACCTGGACGTGGTGGTCATTCCCACCAACAGGCAGCTTGTCCGTATCAATCATGCGGACTGTATATTCAAGACCGCTCAGGAAAAATATAACGCCGTTGTTGACGAGATAGCTGCCTGTCACCAAAAAGGACAGCCGGTCCTGGTGGGTACGATATCGATCGAGAAATCCGAATTGATCGCAGGCCTTTTGAAGAAAAAGGGCATCCCGCATCAAGTGCTCAATGCTAAATATCATGAACTCGAAGCGCATATCATTGCCCAAGCCGGACGTTATAACGGGGTGACCATTGCCACCAACATGGCAGGCCGCGGTACGGATATCGTCCTGGGGGGTAATGCCGAATATTTAGCACGGGCGCTAGCTGCTGAGAAGGGCAAAGACTTAGAAACCCTGGCCCAGGATGAGATGATCAAGAAATTCATTGCCCAGTTCAAAGAGCAGGTGTCCAAAGAGCGGGAACAGGTGTTAACCGCAGGAGGTTTGCACGTCATCGGTACGGAACGCCACGAGTCACGGCGTATTGATAATCAGTTAAGAGGACGCTGCGGCCGTCAGGGAGACCCCGGTTCATCACGGTTCTATGTATCTTTGCAGGATGATCTGATGCGTTTGTTCGCCTCCGAGAACATCATGGCTGTCATGGACAAGCTTGGGATGAAGGAAGGCGAGGTCATTGAATCGCGCATGGTGTCAGGCGCGCTGGAAGTTGCTCAGAAAAGGGTTGAAAATTATAACTTTGAGATCCGCAAGCAATTGCTGGATTATGACAATGTCATGAACAAGCAGCGTGAGGTCATTTATAGCCTGCGCCGCTCCATTCTCGAGGGTGAGAACTTAAGGGATGTGATCCTGGACGCCATCCTGGTTTCCTCGGACGATCTGGTGGATAGTCACTATGCCCTTGAGCAGAACGAAGAGACCGTCAATCGCCTGGCCACGGATGTGCAGGCCAAATTCATGGTGAATATCGATGCTGTCAAGGGTGAATGGAGCACCTTGAACGGCAAGCAGATCAAAGAGGAATTAGAAAAAGTTTTAATGCAGACCTATGAGGCCAAGGAAACCCAAGTGACGCCGGAGATCATGCGCCGTATGGAACGCATGATCCTTTTGCATGTCATTGATACGAAATGGAAAGAGCATTTGTATAGCATGGACCAGGTCAAAGACGGGATCAGTCTCAGGGCATTGGGCCAGCGTGATCCTTTGGTGGAATATAAGAAGGAAGGCTTTGCCATGTTCAAGGCCATGTACGCGACGATCAATCATGATGTGGCCGCGATGATCTTCAGACTAGAAGCGATGCCGCAGGAATTCCGTCCGCGTTCGGTGTTCAGTGCCATCCCTCAGCAGGCAGTGCACCAGGAATATCAGGGCGGCATTCCTAAATCTGTAGCGCAGCCTCAGCAGGCAGCTTTTGAACAAACGGAAGTTGCGCAACAGCCCGCGGCCGTGGCTCCGGTCGTGCGCAGCGGTGACAAGGTCGGCCGCAACGATGCCTGTCCCTGCGGCTCAGGGAAAAAGTACAAAAAATGCTGCGGGGCGTAAGGTCCTACGATCATTTGGGCAAGCAAACAGCCATTGGGATGAATTTTTTCAGCCAAAATGCTAATGGCAACTCATGTTTATTGACTTTCCTTTCTCTACCGTTAAAATAACCGAATGACGTTTTTATACTGTTTATTATCCGCTGCACTATTAACTTTATCTTTCCCCAAAATTGAATATTCATTTTTAGCGTGGTTTGCCTTGGTGCCGCTTTTATGGGTTCTTGACGGGCAGAAGTCCTGGAGAGCTTTTAGGCGTGCCTATTTGTGCGGGTTTTTATTTTTTGCGGCTACCTTGAGCTGGTTTGTTTATGTCACCTTTCCCGGTGCCATCCTTTTAATTGTTTTTTTGTCTTTATATTTTGCGCTTTTTGGGGTGTTCTTTGTCTATTTTCAGCGCCTGGCATTGATACCCCGTATTTTTGTCTTATCGTCGGTATGGGTAGCCCTGGAATTCACTCGTGCGCATCTATTTACCGGATTCGGCTGGGTGATGCTGGGGCATTCACAATTTAAAAATATTTGGCTTATTCAAATTGCCGACAAGACAGGCGTTTATGGGGTCTCGTTTTTGGTGATGCTGGTCAATCTTTTGATATTTGAAACCCTGCGCTCGCGTGTGCTATTGCACAAGGCGAATATGGCGGTGGCTGCAGTGTTGATACTATGCCTTGCTTACGGGTATTGCCTCACCGGGCAGAAAAAACATTATGAAATGGTAAGGGTGGGCCTTGTGCAGCCGAATATCCCATTATCAGTTGATTGGGATGAGAGTAAAAAGCCATGGATCATCGCCAAGACCATTCAATTGACCCGAAAGTTGCAAGATCAAAGATTAGACCTGATCATCTGGCCGGAAGCATCTGTGCCGGGCTTGATCAATGACGATCCTTTCCTGATCAATGAAATACAAGATCTCGCTGTTGACCTGCATACGCCCATCTTGATCGGGTCCACGGCCCAGGACGGCGATAAGTATTTCAATTCAGCGTTCATGATCGGAGCCAATGGACAGATCTTGGGCCGTTATGATAAGATCCATTTAGTGCCTTTTGGGGAATTCCTGCCGTTAAGGCCTGTTTTGGGCTGGATCAATAAATTTGTTCCCCTGGATGATTTTACCTCGGGCAAGGCATACAAGATCTTTTCCACTGCAGGGGATAACAAAAAATTCGGTGTATTGATCTGCTTTGAGGATACGTTAGGTTATTTACGCCGGCATTTTGCCCAGGCAGGGGCGGATTTCTTTGTGAACATGACCAATGACGCTTGGTTCAAAGACACCAAGGCGCCATTTTTGCATTTGCAGGCCGCGGTTTTTGGCTGTGTGGAGAACCACCGTTCGCTGGCGCGCGCGGCCAATACCGGTATCAGTGCCCTGGTGGACCCATGGGGGCGTATCATTACCACGGTTGACGACGGGCATGGTAAGAAAGCCTTTATCGATGGGACCGCCTGGGGAGCCATACCGGTAGTTCACGAAAAGACTTTTTATACAAAGTACGGAGATGTTTTTACTTACCTGTGTTTTTTGTGTATATTATTGGCAGCGGTTATAGTATAAGGAGAATTTTATGTCTAAAAAGATCTTATTGGTTGATGATGACCCGGGCGCGCATTTGATCATTGTTCCGATCTTAAGTAAAGCCGGGTATTTAGTGATTTCCGCAAAGAATGGGGAGCAAGCTTTGCATCTGGCCCTCAACGAACGCCCTGATATGATCATCCTGGACGTCATTATGCCGGGCATCAAGGGTCGCGATCTGTGTAAAAAGATCAAAGCCTATGATGTGCTAAAAGATATCCCAGTCATTTTCCTGACAGCTAAAGATTCTGAAGACGATGTGAAGGCCGAAATAGAAGCTGGCGCGATCACCCACCTGACCAAACCGGTCAATCCGAACGATCTGCTGAAAACCATCGATGGGATCATAGGTAAATAATCATGGCTACAGAAGCAAAGAAGAAGATCGAGAGGACTTTCGTGCGCTGGGCGTATTATTTTTTTACCTGGCTGTTCAAGGTGCTTCCTTACTCTGTCATCAAGGCGATATCCGGCTTCCTTTTGTCGATCACCTTTCTTATTTTAGGGCGTATGCGCAGGACAGCGATGAGCACCCTGGAGATAGCTTTTGGCAAAGAAAAATCCCAGGCAGAATTGAAAAAGATCTGTAAGGAGTGCTTTAATAACGGCGGGCGTGGTGCCATTGAGCTTGGGGCTTTTATAACCCGACCATCACTTATCAAAGAGAATTTTACTTTTGAGGGCAATTCCCGTGAGAATTTAGATGCAGCCTTAAAAGAAGGGCATGGGGTCATTGGTATTTCCGCGCATTTCGGTAATTTTCCCCTGATGCTGCTTTATTTGGCTCAATTGGGATATCCTACCAATGCCATCATCCGTCCCAGCCGGGATGAGATCATCGAAAAGGATTTTCAAGACGCGCGTTCGCGGCTGGGGCTCAAGACAGTGCATAGTTATCCCCGCGAGGCCTGTGTGTCGCAGTCGCTGAAAGCTTTGAGGGACCAGGAACTGTTGGTGGTCATGCTCGACCAGAACACCGGCAGCAAGTCGGGTGTATACGTTGATTTTTTTGGACAAAAAGCCGGGACAGCGACAGGTCCGATCATTTTTGCCATGCGCACCGGGGCTCCATTATTGCCGATCTTTACCTTACGCAACGGTGAATCCGATACCCATACCCTGGTGATCGAAAAGCATTTCTATCTGGAACAAAAGGCAACAGATGAAGAGACCATTCAATACAATGTCCAGAAATTGACGAATATCATTGAAAGGTATATCCGAAAGTATCCCGCCGAATGGGGCTGGATGCATCGCCGCTGGAAAAGCCGTCCCAAGCCGGTGGAAGCACAAGAAACATCGAGGACCAAAGTTGCGTAAAATAATTTTCTTTATAGCAGGTTTCCTTCTGACGACCCTCGGGATCACCGTTGTTTTACAGCAATGGCAGGCGGTGGTGCTGGTGTTCAAGGCATTTATAGGAGCATTTTTGGCGGTGACAGGGTTGGTCATTATGTTTGCCTCCACATTGAAGCAGCATGATTAAATTGGTCATTTTTGATCTGGATGGCACCTTGGTCAACGCGTATCCGGCGGTGAGCCAAAGTGTCAATCATACCTTGAAGGTTTTGGGGTTTGCCGGGCGTTCCCATGCCGAGATCAAGCGCAGTGTCGGCGGGGGAGATCGCAAGCTGATGGCCCATTTTGTCGGGGAAGAATTAGCGGACAAGGCGATCTCTATTTACCGGCCGCATCATACCAAGATCCTGGCGCAAAAGGGGGCGGTAAGATTTTTGCCCGGCGCTCTGGGGTTATTGAAATTCCTCAAAGCGAAGGGATATAGGATCGCCATTGCCAGCAATCGTCCGACCAGGTTCACGCGGATCATTTTGAAAGTGTTGGGCGTATCGGAACTCTTTGATGTGGTGCTTTGTGCGGATATGGCCGAAAAGCCCAAGCCCTATCCGCATATGCTTTGGGCCATTGCCAAACGCTTGGGTTTTAAAAGATCAGAAGTTTTGTATGTCGGAGATATGACCATTGATGTAAACTGTGCCCGCAGGGCCGGTGTGCGCATGGTGGCCGTGGCTACGGGCTCAAGTTCTAAAAAAGAATTAAAAGGTTTGAAACCGTGGCGTATTATCGATAAAATAAATCAACTTAAGGAGATGATATGAGCAAAAGATTACGTAAGGGCAAATTGAACTGGCGTTCCAAAAAAGCCAATCACGGCGCCAAACCCGGCAAGGGCTAATTTAGAGCTGGTTTGTGTCATTGCGAGCGAAGCGAAGCAACCTTTTTATTTAGGATAAGTGTATGAATTATACCGCTAAATACCTTCAGATATTACTGGTGGCCTTTTTCTGTGTCTTTTCCAGCGGCTGCTGGTTCTTGATCATCGGGGGTGCCGGAGCTGTCGGCGGGTATGCTATAACCCAGGATACTTTTGAAGGGATCAGCAGCAAAGGCCAGGAAGAGCTGGTGACCGCGGCCCAAAAAGTCCTGTCAGTGATGGGAACTATTACGGATAATCGTCCTAAAGACGGTGAGATCGTGGCCGAAGTCTATGGCAGCCATGTGGTCGTGGATGTCATTCAAATAAATTTGACTACCAGCAAGCTACGTGTCAAAGCCCGCAAAGATCTACTTCCCAGCCGCGCCATTGCCCAGCAAGTTTACACCAAGATCATGAATCAGCTGGAGCAATAAGCAAACATTATCTTGCCCATAAGAAGATTAATATTCCCTATTTCTTCATTTTGCGGTAATATATTGGCTCATTTAGAAGCAAGTAGATCTGGTTGGGTTATTTAATTATAAGGAGAAAATACAATGTCTGTCAAAGTCGGTATTAACGGATTCGGACGTATCGGACGCTTGGTATTTCAGGCGATCTGCGACCAAGGGCTTTTAGGAAAAGAAATTGATGTGGTGGCTGTCGTTGATATTTCAACCGACGCAGAATATTTTGCTTATCAACTCAAGTATGATTCAGTTCATGGTAAATTCAAACATACAGTGACCACGGCTAAAATTGATCCGGCCAAAGAAGAAGCAGATACGATCGTGGTCAACGGATTTAAAACCAAATGTGTGATGGCTACCAAAAATCCGGCCGAGCTTCCCTGGAAGGCATTGGGCGTTGATATCGTCATTGAATCGACAGGTCTTTTTACCGACAGCGAAAAGGCTGCCGGACATTTACAAGCCGGTGCCAAGAAGGTCATTATTTCAGCGCCAGGTAAAGGGGATGTTAAGACCATTGTCATGGGTGTTAATGAACATGAATATGATGCGGCCAAGCATAACATCATCTCCAATGCCAGCTGTACCACCAATTGCCTGGCTCCGCTGGTCTATGTGCTGATCAAAGAAGGTATCGGCATTGAGACGGGTCTCATGACCACCATCCATGCTTATACAGCCACTCAAAAGACAGTCGACGGCCCTTCCAAAAAGGATTGGCGCGGCGGGCGTGCGGCAGCGATCAATACCATCCCTTCATCAACAGGTGCGGCCAAGGCCGTAGGGGAAGTGTTGCCGGTGACCAAGGGTAAATTAACAGGCATGGCTTTTCGTGTCGCGACTGCGGATGTTTCCGTAGTTGATCTGACCTTCCGTTCCGTTAAAGAGACCTCGATCGAAGAGATCGATGCCTTGTTGAAAAAGGCATCTGAGACCTATCTCAAGGGTTATCTCGGGTATTGCAACGAAGAACTGGTATCCACGGATTTTATCCATGATCCGCGTTCTTCGATCTATGATTCTTTAGCCACCACCCAGAACAATCTCAAAGGCGAGAAGCGTTTCTTTAAGATCGTTTCCTGGTATGATAATGAATGGGGATATTCCAACCGCGTTGTTGATCTCGTGCGGTATATTGTTAAAAAATAAGAGTGAAATCTAAGTCTCTCATAAAAAATAGCCAGTTATCGAAAGATAGCTGGCTATTTTTATTTGACATAGCCAAAGGCATCGCGATCATCCTGGTGGTGTATGGGCATGTGATCGAACATAGCATGGCGCCATGGGGGCAGGATTTCTTTCAAAACCCTGTTTTTAAGATCATTTATACCTTCCATATGCCATTATTCGTCTATATCAGCGGTTATTTGATGGCGTTTAGTTTAAAAAGGAATAGTGTTCAGGATGTTTTTAAAGCCAGGGTTAAAAGCCTGTTTATCCCATTTGTTTCGTTAGCGGTGCTTGGCACATTAATGACGTATGTACTGAATTTGATCTTTGGTAAAACTTTCGGCAGGGTTGATATCGCAGGGGACCTGGCGGATCAGTTATTCTTAAAACCGTCAGTATGGTTTTTGTTCACTTTGTTTGTGTCGAGCGGCCTATTGATCTATTCAGTTAAATTAGAGAAGAATTTTGGAACGGTCATTTTTGCGGTTATTTATTTTCTGTTAATGATCATACCCTACAACGATTACTGCGCTCTTTATTATATTAAGTGGTTTTACCTGTTTTATTTGGCTGGATATTTCTTAAATAAATACAATGTTAAGGTTTCCAATCCGGTGTTTTACGTAATTATCTTTCCTGTTTCATTGATCATGTTCATCTGGCTTTCAAGCTTTTGGCATACGAATGATTATATTTACATCAATAAAATGAATTTTATGTCTTATCAGTATTTTGACGAGATATTAAGGGTGATATATAGGTATGTCACGGGCTTTCTGGGGATCATTGTTACTTTTTATCTAAGCGGGTTTCTATTAAAGACTAAAGCGGCAGGACTTTTGGGAAGGATCGGGGTCTATTCTCTGGATATCTATATCATCCAAATGTTCATTCTCGAGGGGATTTACCCGCGTTTGATCTATAAGGCACAGATCCATCTGGATTTTAATTCACCATTCGTTCTTTATCTTGTCGCGCCATTGATCTCGATATTTTTTGTGAGCGTGTGCGTTTTAAGTTCAAAGTTCCTGATCAGGAAAAATCGTTTATTGAATACGCTGTTGTTAGGCGGCAGGGGATAGTTCTTTAACGATCATATCAACAGGATGGATCTTGTTCAGGGTGTAGAAATGCAGGCCGGGAGCGCCTCCTTTAAGGAGATCCCGGCATTGTTTTAAGCAAAGGTCAATTCCCGCATACAGCGTAGCTATAGGGTCATTCTCGAGCGGTTTGAAAATGTCATGCACTTCCTGAGGAATGGAAGTCCCGCACTTGGAGCAAAAGTGCACCAGGCCCTTGTAATCAGTGATGGGTAAAATTCCAGGAATAATAC
>Ga0182030_10018832_pt1 | contig 13204 bp, 9 predicted proteins | sample 812S3MmetaG_FD_121299 | JGI IMG/M metagenome (GOLD analysis project Ga0182030, IMG submission 121299) | Permafrost microbial communities from Stordalen Mire, Sweden - 812S3M metaG (Illumina Assembly) | ecosystem: Environmental > Terrestrial > Soil > Wetlands > Permafrost | place: Sweden... | reverse complement strand
CGATCGAAAAGGGCATCCATCTGCCTCAACAGAAAGAAACCAGCGTTTTGCCCGTACCCATTTCGCCTCCATCCGTAACGCCTATTGCATCCCCAGAGGAGGTCCAGCGGTGAATTCCGTTCCTGACATCTACCGCATCCTCCCCGAGGTCATCCTCACCCTCACCGGCGTGGCCGTAATGCTGATCGACGCATCCTTGCCTCCCGGATGGGCCCGCCGGCCGTTGGGCTGGGTCGCCGCTTTCGGAACCACCTTTGCCTTGTGGGCCAGCCTGTGGCAGCTCTCGTTGCCCATGGGAACCGGCTTCTATGCGACCGTCGAAACCAGCGCATTCACCGTCTTCTTCCACGTGCTCATCTGCGGCATCGTGCTGGTGGCGCTCTTGCTTTCGCTGGACACACTGCCCGAGGACAGCCATCACCAGGGCGAGTTCTATGCGTTGATGCTCTTCGGCGCGGTGGGCATGTGCCTGCTGACCGGCGCGGTCGAACTGCTGCTGGTCTTCATCGCACTGGAAATCTCCTCCATCTCCACCTACATTCTGGCCGGCTACCGCAAAGAGACCGGACGCGGACCCGAAGCCGCCATCAAGTACTTCCTGCTGGGCTCCTTCGCGACCGCCTTTCTGCTCTATGGCGTGGCCCTGATCTTCGGCGCCACCGGCACCACCCAAATCTACGAGATCGCGCATCTGGTTCCCGCGGCTCCCAATCACGCACTGATCCTGGCCGGCCTGGGACTGATGCTGGTAGGCATTCTCTTCAAGGTCTCCGCCGCACCCTTTCATGTCTGGACGCCCGACGTCTACGAAGGTGCTCCCTCGCCTGTGGTCGCGCTGCTCTCCACTGCGCCCAAGGCCGCTGCCTTCGCCCTGCTGCTGCGTGTGGTCTACGAGATGCTGCCCACGCTGCGCCCGGTCTGGTCGCCGCTGCTGTGGGTGGTCGCCGTGCTTTCCATGACCGTTGGAAATCTGGCGGCGCTTCGCCAGCAGAACGTGAAGCGCATGTTGGCCTACTCTTCGATCGCTCATGCCGGCTACCTGCTGGCGGCCTTCGCGGGACTGGGCTCGAGCGGCATTGCCGCCGCCAGCTTTTACACCGCGGCCTATGCGGCCATGAACGTGGGCATCTTCGCGGTCGTCACACTGGCCAGCGGATACGACGAAAAGCTGCCTTGCATTCAGGATTTTCGCGGACTCATCTATCGCTCGCCTCTGCTGGGCAGTCTGCTGATCTTTTTCCTGGTTTCCCTGGTCGGAATTCCCTTCACCGGCGGATTCTTCGCCAAGTTCTATTCCTTCTCGGCAGCTGTCGGCGGCGGCGCGGTTTGGCTCGCCATCATCGGCCTGCTGAACTCCGGCCTTGCGGCGGCCTACTATCTTCGCCTGGCTCTGTCCGCGGCACAACGCAGCGACGAACCCAGCGCCGCTCCCGCGCCCCTGGTGGGCGTTGCGGTGAGCGCTGCCTTGCTGCTTGCGGTTGCGGCCACCCTGGTGCTAGGCATTGTTCCTGGAGACATGCAGCGCGCCGCCGAAGCTGCCGGGCACACGCTGCAAGCGCCCCCACTGGAAATCTCAGCGCCCGCTGTCCCGCCTGACCCACAGCCCGTACCCTAAGGCTGCTGAGAACTGCGGCTCTTCCTTCTCTACTTGCGCCAAAAGACTCTTGTAGAGCGAGGTGGTCAGGCCCAGCACCCGGCGGCTGGCATAATGCTCCAGCACCCAGGCCCGGCCTGCCTTGCCCATGCGGCGGCACAGCCTGCGGTCGCGGAGCAGCTTCAGCACCGCTTCCGAGATAGCCTCCGGGTAACCCGGCGGAATCAGCAAGCCCGTCACTTCCGGCACCACGGCATCGCGCGAGCCGGTGCACAGGGTGGTCACCACCGGAATTCCCGTAGCTGCGGCTTCCAGAACGACATTGGGAAAGCCCTCCCGCCAGGTCGGCAACACCAGCAAATCCATGGCGCGGAAATAAGGCGCGGTGTCGGCCACAAACCCGGTCGTCACCATGCGCGGGTGGCTCTCGATCCGTGCGCGCACATCAGCCCCAAGCGCATCTTCAGATGCGTCGAACCAGCCCACCAGCAGCAGCCAGGTTTCCGGTTCCGCCTCCAGAATGGCGTCGAATGCCTCAATCAGCTCGGGCAAGCCCTTGTCGCACGTCAATCGGCCAACAAAGCCGACAACGCCCGCATCCTTGGGAAGACCAAGCTGTTGTCGCACGCGGCTGCGCCCCGGCGAGAATCGCAGCGCATCGACCCCGTTGCTGCTGCCGTCTCCCAACATGTGCAGCTTCGCCTCAGGCGCCAGGCGCAAATCCAGCGCCTTTCTCCGCAAACTCGCACTGTTGCACAACACGATATGAGAACAGGCCGCGGCGATTCTCTCGGCAGCCAGAAGAACCAGCCGCTTGAATCCCGTGCAGGTCTCGAGCTTGAGTCCGCGCAACATGTAGACCCGTATGCGCACCCCCGCCAGCATCGCCGCCAGGTTGCCCAGAAATCCCGCCTTGGGCGTACTGAATTCGGTGATGTCCGGCCGCAGACGCCGCAATAACCACCAAAGGCGCACCAGGGAGACCATATCCGCAGCCGGTGCGATGCCCCGCCGGATCGGAATGGGGACCGGCTCAACCCCTTCCCGCTCTGCCATGCGCTCCAGCAACTCGCCGGGGCTGGCCACCAGCGTCACGCGAAAACCCGCTTCGCGCAGCGACCGTAGCCGTCCCACCAGGTTCAGGCAGGTTTGTGGGTGTGTGATTCCCACCAGAATGTGGGGTTGCGGGTGCTCTGCAGGTCTCCGCAACTCAGAATTGTATCGAAGCGCTCGTGAGAAATGCATGCTTCGGCGTTTGCTCCCTGCAACCTCCAGATCGAAACCGGGAGCCCTTCAGGAGGTTTGCATACAACGCCGGGGAAAAGGTCGTTCTCAAATCAAAGGGGTTTTATCCCCAAAGTGACCAAACGTGAGAAGTTCTTTCCTGACAGTCCTCGTGTGCTTGGGAAATTCAAAGAAACTGTATCATTTATGCACAGATTTTGGTGAATTTAAGTCAAATCTTTTCCGGATGAGACTCTTGTCATATACTCGCCTTACTTTCAATCGGACACTCTAAATACCCATGAATCAACGACCCAGAGTCCTTTTGCTGATTCCGCATCTGGGCGGCGGCGGTGCAGAGCGCGTGATGGCTCTCGTGGCGCGTGGCCTGTCGCGGGAAAAGTACGAACTGCATCTCGGACTCATCACGCAGACAGATGCGGCTTGCGCAGAACGCCCATCCGGTGTCGTCCTCCACGCTCTGGGCGCTTCCAGGGTGCGTAACGCGGCCTTGCGCCTCATTCGGCTCGTGCGGATCGTGAAACCAGACTTGATTCTGTCCGGGATGTTTCACCTGAACTTCCTGGTGCTAATGCTGCGGCCGTTCTTCCCGTCTGGAACGCGGATCCTGATCCGGCAGAATACAACGGTTTCTTCCTCTTTGGCCCTGGATGGCCTCCCCAGTTTTACCCGTCCTCTGTACAAGCTCCTTTACCGGCACGCGGACAGGGTTGTCTGCCAGAGCCGGGCGATGGCTGCGGATCTGGCGCAGGAACTGGGACTTGGCCCAGAGAGCCTGTCGGTCCTGCCGAATCCTGTCGATGTGGAGGAGATTCGCAGCTCGATCAGGAAGGAGCCCCGCAGAGGAAGCGGTTCCTGTCTGCATCTGTTCGCCGTGGGCAGACTGTCCAGAGAAAAGGGCTTCGATCTCCTCCTCCAGGCTTTGGTCCTGGTGCGCGTGCGATTTCCAGGGATCGGCTTGGTCATCGCAGGCGCCGGCCCCGAGGAAAAGGCGCTCAAGATGCAGTGCCATCAACTCGGACTGGACCAAGCGGTGGAGTTTGTGGGTCTTGTCGACCAGCCCTACAGGTACTTCCCCAACGCAACTCTGTTTGTTCTCTCCTCCCGGCACGAGGGCCTGCCCAATGCCCTGCTTGAAGCCGCCGCCGCAGGACTGCCCATTGTGGCTGTACCCTCTTCCCAAGGTGTGGTCGACCTGTTGCGCGGGCAGCCTGGGGCGTGGCTGGCGCGGGAAATCTCCGCCCCCGCGCTGGCCGCAACCCTGCTCTCCGCAATGGAGACGTTGCGGCCAAGTGAGCGCTTCGCCTACTCCTTTGTGGATGAATTCCGGTTCGACCGCGCCATTCCTGCCTATGAGAGACTGATCGACGCCACCCTCGGGGAGAAGCAATCGTGAACCATGTGGCCCTGGTAATTCCCGGCTTCGAGCAAATCGGCGGCGCGGAACGCCAGGTCCTGCTATTGGCCAAGGGGTTGCGCCTGCGCGGTTGGCGGGTCACGGTGGTCGCGCTTTCTGGCGTGGAAGGCGAGGCGGGCAGCGAACTGGCTGCCGCAGGCATCGGATTTCTGAGCCTCGGAATGCGCAAGGGACTGGCCGATCCCCGCGGCTGGATTCGCTTCCACCGCTGGCTCCGGCGGGAGAGGCCGGATGTAGTCCATGGTCACATGCCGCACGCCGCGTGGCTGGTTCGGTGGTCGCGGCCAGCCGCTCCGGTGCGCGCGGTTCTGGATACGATTCATACCTCGTCGACCGGTACACGGGGGCGAAGAATAGGGTACCGCTGGAGCGACTGGCTCCCGGACCGGGTCACCGCCGTCAGCCGTGCAACTGCCGAAACCTATCGCACCGCCAGGATGGTTTCTGCGCCCCGCCTGACGGTTCTGCCCAATGGGGTGGATGTGGAGGCCTGGCGGCCCGATGCGGCGGTCCGGACCGCCGTGCGGCGCGAACTGGGAATCAGGGATGAATTCCTGTGGCTCGCCTCCGGTAGGCTGGAGCCGGTGAAGGACTATCCGACTCTGTTGCGCGCCATGGCGGATCTTCCCGCCTCTGCCCGGCTCGTGGTGGCTGGCGCGGGATGGCAGGAAATCGAGCTGCGCACCTTGACCGGGCAGCTTGGACTCGAACAAAGGGTCCATTACCTGGGCTTCGAGCCCGACGTATGCCGCTGGATGCAGGCTGCGGACGGTTTTGTTCTCTCCTCCCGCTGGGAGGGTCTGCCGCTGGGCCTGCTGGAAGCTGCGGCCTGCGGCCTCCCGGCGGTGGCCACCCAGGTCCCCGGTACCCCCGAGGTCCTCGTCGATAGCGTTACCGGCTGGCTGGCTGCGCCAGCGGATCCGGCGGCTCTGCGCGCAAAAATGACCCGGCTGATGCGGACTTCGCCCTCGGAGCGCGCTGCAATGGGCGAAAGAGCGCGCCAACGGATCAGCGCCCAATTCAGCCTGGAGACGGTTCTGGATCGATGGGAAGCGCTCTATGCGGAGTTGCTGGAACGCAATCCCTTACCCAGGCGGTGGGGCGCTGCGAACTGACCGTTGCAGGGAATCGAACTCTCGCACCTTCCGCGGAGCACGGAAGACTCAGGCGCTGCGGGAGCGGCGCTGGTGATGAGTCCAACCCTTCCTGACACCAGATGCGCGCACCCTCCAGAGCGCCAAAGCTTCATGGATCCATTCGAACGGACCCAGCCTGACGGGGGTAAACTCCGCCAGTACCCGGTCCAGAGAAGTGAATTGGTCCGCGTGCCTGCGCAGGAAATCACGCAACTCTTCCACCTCTGCGCCGTGGGTCGAGTTGCTGTGAATGCAGATGGTCCACAGGCCCTTCGATTTCTCCAGGGGACCCCAAAGCTGCTGCGGAATCCAGATCATCCCGCCCCTGGTAAACGGAACCCGGGCAAAGCCGTCCGAGAGCACACCGATTCCCTCTCCGCGCAGTGCGCGAAGGGTCTTGCGATCAAAGCCGTGGCGCGGCGCAACCCATATTTTTGGATGGAGACCCTCGCCGCGAAGTACCTCCAGCCCGGCGTGAATCCACTCGCGCTGGGTCCGTTCGGGCACCCCCGCAAATTCCGTGTGACCATGGAGCGGCACCAGGCTCCGGCCCGTGCTCGCGCACAGGTGACGGTAGCCGTGCAGGGCGATGCTGGATCCCGCCGCTTCCAGCGCGCGCATCTGCGCCCAGAACTCCGGGTCCGGCGGCGAAAGTCGCAGGCTGCGATCCCGGTTGTCCGGGACCACTGCCAGAATCGGCCGAAGTCCAAACTCCTGAACCATCGGCAGAAAGCGCTGCCACCGCGCGGATGAAACCGTGGGACAAAGATCGTCGAAGCGAAGAAGATATTGCGCCGGCGTGGGAATCATCTTGCTGCCCCCAGTTCGATCTTAGGGGTTGATGCAAAGGCCTGCACGCATTATTTCCGTTCCCATCTCCGGTCTACGCGCTTTCTGCGGATGCTTCCGCGAGGAGTCTGCTGGCCCAGTACCAGAGGAATAGAAATGTGCCCACGGTCCAGAGCGACGTGGCCAAAGCGATTCCCGCAACGCCGTACCACCGCATCAGGACCAGGTTGAAAACAATGTCCAGCGCCAGGTTCAACACACCGCAATAGAGGATCAGGTCGGTGCGGCGCATGGCCACCAGAAAGCGGTAAAAGACCCGGCTGGAGACAAAGAACGGGATCTGCAACGCATACATCGCCAGCACCGGGGTCACCAGCGCGGTATCGCGCGGCCCGAAGACGCCGTGCTGGAAGGTGACCCGTATCAGCAGGTGCGCGCCAAGGATAAGGACCACCGCGATCGGAGCGGAGACCAGCGCCGTCAGCCGAACCCAGGTGCGCAGCGTAACGCGGCAGCCAGACCAGTCGCGATGGGCAATCATGCGCGAGAAGTAGGGCACCACGGCCGAGGAGATCGCCCCGGCCAGCAGCGTGATGACGACGCTCACAAAGCGGTTGGCATACGCCAGCGCCGACACGCTTCCCGACGGCAGCATGGCGGCCATCGACTGATCCACCAGCAGTCCGCCGGAAGCCACCACACTGCTCAGTAGCACCGGCCCATACTGGTGGGCCACTTCGCGCGTGGCTTCGGTGGTCCCATGCCAGAAGAGGCGCAGCTTGTAGCCGTGCGACTCCATCATCCAAGCCACCGCCCCGGCATTGAGCAGAGCGCCAGCCAGGCTGGAGTAAACCATGGCCCACACCCCCAGCCTCCCGCTCAGCAGCAGCGCGCCCAGGATGATGAGCGCGGGAGTCGCCACCGGAGCCAGCGCCGGCCACGCAAAACGGTCGAAGGTATTCAGGACGGCGGTGCAATTGGTGGCAATCCCGGTAATCACGACGATCGGAAGCAGCGCATGGAAGAGCCGTATTGAAAGTTCCAGCTTGGCGGGAGAAAAATTCCAGGCAATCAAAGGAAAGAATCCGCGCGCACCCAGGCCCATCACGGCCGTGACCGCCGCCAGCAGCAGGCAGACCGAGAGCATCGAACTGGAGAGCAACTGCTGCGCGCGTTCGCGGCCCTCCAGTTCTCTCACCTTGATCAGGGTTGGCACCAGGGCCTGGTTCATCGATTCCGAAATCAGGTTGACCAGCAGATTGGGGATCAGGATCGCGGCCAGAAATGCATCCATTGCGTCGGAGCGGCCATAGACTCCGGCAACCGCGAACTCCTTGAACGTGGCCACCACCTTGACCACCACTCCCGCCGCCGCCACCGATGCGGCCGCGCGGAAGATGCGCCGATTGACGCTTGCGCCCTGGAACCACCGCTCGGTCTGTTGGAGAACGGCCATGCCGGGAAAGATCACCCCATGATTCCTTCCGTCTTCACCAGCGATTCGGAGCCTGCGTCCGGCTCGGAATGCTCGGCACCTGCCGGGAAGCAAGCCTCCATCCGCTCCGGTTCTTCCACCGTCAGTCGTCCGGCCAGCGCAATCAAGGCCAGCAGAAGCCAGGTCGTGCGGCTCGTTTCCACCGTAGAGACCAGGGACGTCACGACCCAGGCCACCAGCGCCGTCCCCATGGCCCATCGGACAGGCCCCCTGGTTTCGTACGTTGCCCAGATGCACGAGGCCAGAATTGCCGCAGCCAGAAACAGTGCCACCAGCCCGCCGGTAACGGCAATCGAGAGCACAGTATTGTGCGCGGTATCAAAACTGGCCAGCCCCGCCGCGTCCACAAATGTACCCGCTCCCGTTCCCAGGAATGGCGCGCGCACAAAGGCATGCCAGCCCGAGTCCCAAATGTTGAGCCGCTGGTTCAGGTCGCCACCCCCCAGTTGCTCGAAAATGGTGCCCAGCCGTCCCAAAGTCTCGTGAGGAACCGCCAGCCAGAAAACTGCGGCAATCACCGGCAACACCAGCGTTCCGGCCAGCACCTTCCGTGGATCGCGCCGAGCCAGCAGAAAGGCACTGCCAGCCAGTGCCGCCACTGCCGCCAGAAACCCGCCGCGCGATCCTGTCAGCAGCACACCCACCAGGCCCAGCGGAAGATAACCGGCACCCAGCAGGCGCCAGGGCCAGCGGTTCTCACTGGTCCATAGCAACGCCGCCAGCGGAAAGCTCAGGTCGAGAAACCGTGCCACATCGTTCGGGTCCTGCCCGGTCGCCGCAAAACGGATCTGGCCCGCGGCGATCGCCTCAGGGGAGGCAAGATTGGCCAGCGTGAGCACCGCCAGCACCCAGGATCCCGCCACGCAGGCGCGCAGCAGCGCCCGCAGATCTTCCGCGCTCCCGGCGAACTCACCCGCCAGCCACACCGCCATCATGACTTGGAAATAACCGCGCAGCGTACTTAAAGTTGCTGTCCGGTCGACGGTCCAAAGAGCGGTACAACAAAACCAAAGAAAGAAGGCCAGCGCCAGCCACTGCAACGGTCCTGGAGTCCGCAGGCCACCCGTCTCGCAGACCGCGGGCACCGCCGCCAGCAGCAGCGCCAGGCCCACGATGCGCGCAACATTGCCCAACGGCGCGCCCAGGTCCAGGGAGTATTCCCACGGGATGGCGAAGGCGAACAGGACCAACAGGCCCCAGGCCACGCGCCTCATCGCTTAAAACCTCTGCGAATAGACCAGGCCGGCATAGATCGTCACGCCAACCGCCGATTGAATGGCGGCTTCCAGGGTCTTGTTCCAAAGATTTTTAGCCGTCGAGTCGGGAATGAAGAGAATATCTCGGTCGTGGACAGGCTGGTCGGGGTCCAGACCTTTCAGCAATCGCTTCAGGTTGAGTTCCGTGAGAGTCCGACCGCGTTTCTGTTCGCGAATAAGCAGAGCCCTGGTGGTGGCGGCGTTCTGGGCCGGTCCCCAGGCCAGCGAAAGCGCCTGCACCACGGTCAGTCCCTGCGCCGGATCCACCGGAAATCCTCCCGGCCGCACCACATCGCCAATCACATAAACCAGCCCGGCGCGGCTCACCTGAACCGTGTCTCCGGGCACCAGTTCCGGGTTATGATCCGCATCGGTGTCCGTTCCTCCGGGGTCCAGCACCACCGGATGCGGCGTCTTCGGGTCGTCGCGGTGAAATACATTCACCAGCCTGCCCGCCGTCGGCGCCAGGCCCGAGGCCGCCGAAAGCAGGTCCAGCAGGCGATGATGCAGCGTGTAGGGATAAACCCCAGGGCGCGCCACCTCGCCAAGCACGCTCACGTCCTGCCCCGCATACGCGGTCACCAGCACGGAGACTTTGGGGTGAAGAAGCATCCCGCGAGCCACCAGCGCGGATTCAATGGCGTGAGCCGCTGTTTGCTCGTTCATCCCGCGAATCTGCACATCTTCGATCATGGGCAGCGTGATGGCGCCAGTCTCGGAGACGCGCACCCCGGAATGAAACTCCGGCGTGTGAAACTCGCTGACGTCGAGAAAGTCGCCCGGACCGATGGGTGCGGACATGGGAGAGCCCGATTGCGCCGCCGCAAGGGGTAGCGATCCGGCCTGCACCTGGCCCCCAGGATTATCCCAAATCGTTGGAGCTTCCTTGGGGTTGGGAACGTTCTTTGTCTCTGGAGAAACGGGAATCCGCGCCACTCCCGTGGGCAGCCCTGAGGTGCTGGGTGTGGGTGCCTGCGCGCTTCCCGCCGCGGCCGCCAGGACCACCAGAAAAAGTGTTACGGCCGCGCCAACCTGCGAAGGACGAAGCGATTCCATCAAGAGAGCGCCTCCCACAGCCAGCCACAGGCCGGCAAACAGAGTGATGCCCAGGTAGAGCGGAAGGTCAGGCGCCACCGGCTTCACCGTCTGGCGCGCATAATCCACCACCGAAATGTCCGAAGTGCGGATGCCGGCAGCCAGCCCCGCCTCGGCCACCTTTTCCTGCACCTGTACATAGAGTTCGTGGCTGGCATTGGCCTCCGCGCGCATCACCGCATATTCGGTGGACGCCTCATTGACCTTCATCCCTTCGCCGGTCGCTTCCTGCAGACTCTTGCGCACCAGTTGCTCGCGATCGACAGCCGTTTGCCAGGCACTGTGGAAACGCCCCAGCAGCTTGGCGTCTTCGGCCTTCTTCTGCCGGTCCAGGTCCTGCAATTGACCGCGAACCTCGACCACACGCGGAAAATTCGGACCATGTTCAATGCTGAGCTGTGCACTTTCCTGTTCCAGTTCGCTTTGACGCTCGTGAATCTGCTGCAGCAGCGCAGTGGCAAAGCTGCCGCCATCGGCCTGTAAATGTTGGTCGGAGGCAAAAACCAGCTCCGGATCGCCTTGAGAGGCGGCGCGAAACTCCGCTTCGCGCAGAATGCGGTCGGTGGTGGCCGCCACCAACTGGCGCCCCAGTTCGTCGATCTCCAGCAGGACCGATGTGTGCTGGATCTGTTCCGGCTGGCCGTTGGCCAGAGTCTCGGTTGTACTCAGAATCCCGTGATCGCGCTGGAATGCGGCGAGGCGCTGCTCGTCCTGGTCCACGCGCGCCTTCAGGGCGTCGAGCTGGCTGGCCAGCCAGACTGACGCTGCGACTGTCGCCTGCTGGCGGGACTCCCTCTCCTGGTCCCCGTAGGCACGAATCAGGGCATTCACAACATTGGCCGACAAGGCCGCGTCCCGCGAACGGAAGCGAATCTCAATCAGTAGCGTGCGCGGCACAGTTTGCACCTGAAGCCGCCGCTCGAACCGCTCCAATAGATAGGCCTGTGCGTCGGCAGCCGGCGCGTCCGGTCGAAATCCGGGAAAGCGCTGCGCAAATCTGCCCATGAACCCCGGCTGCTGGTAGAGCTTCAAGCCGACGATGACTTTCCAGGCCAGTTGGTCGCTGCGGAAAACGCCGGCCACAGTCTCCTGTTCCACCGGTGCGGCAAGGGCCGAAGCGCTGGCGGAAGGTTCCGACGCTTCCAGGCTCAGCGGAGAAGCGGGCACGGTGCGCAACGCCACTCTCGCAGTAGCTTCGTATTGATTGGGAGCGATCAGGCAATACAACAAACACAGCAGCAGCAATCCCCCCACCACGGCGCCAATCAAACGGCGGCGGCGAGCCAGCACCACCCAAAGTGCGGGAAACGATCCCGGGGACTTGCGTGCCCCGCCTGCGGCCAGGGAGGGCGCATCGGGCACGCGACGCGAATCAGGTTGAACAGAATTTACTTCCGCCAAGGGATTGGAACCTCTGACCCACAAGCTCTCCGACAGAGCAATCCCTGGGATTCAAAGCGAGAAGACGCTGCGGAGGAAATCCCCGCCAGTGTGAGGTATCAAAGCCAATCCGTCAATAGGTTCCCGCACCGGAGGAAACCAGATGTGCAATCAACCGGCCGCGAAGGCGAGCTTCACGCCTCCCCGCCTCCGCCCCGGTACCATTCCACGGTACGGCGCAGACCCTCGCGGAAATTGACTTTTGGCTCGTACCCAAGCAGTTCCCGGGCCAGGCCGATGTCGGCCAGCGAGTCGCGAATATCTCCGGCGCGCCCCTCGGCATAGGCCGGCCGGCCGTTGTACCCGGTCAGTTCGCGCAGAATTTCAAAGGTCTCGTTCAACGTGATCCGGCAGCCCATCGCCACGTTCATCATCTGGCCCGCCACCTTTTCGGCAGGCGCTGAAGCGGCCAGCAGGTTGGCGTGCACCACGTTGTCGATATAGGTAAAGTCCCGGCTCTGCTCCCCATCGCCGTAAATCGTAGGTTGCTCCCCGGCCAGCATGCGGCGGCAAAAGATCGCCAACACGCCGGAATAGTGCGAAGTCGGGTCCTGATGCGGGCCAAAGACATTGAAATAGCGCAGCACCACCGTCTCCAGCCCGTAGACGCGGGCAAAGACACGCATGTACTGCTCGCCCGCCAGCTTGGCCACGGCATAGGGAGAAATGGGATTGGTCGGCATCTCTTCCCGCTTGGGCAGCGTGGGCGTGTCGCCGTAAGCCGAAGAAGAACCCGCGTAAACCACCCGCCGCACCCCAGCCGCCCGCGCAGCCACCAATACATTCAGGGTCGCGTCCACGCAGTTCACGTTGGTTGAGACCGGATCGGCCACCGAACGCGGAACCGAAGCCAGCGCCGCCTCGTGGAAAATAATCTCCACGCCCGCGCAGGCCTGGGCGCAGGCCACTGGGTCGGCCAGATCGCCCTCCATGAACTCCATCTTCTCCAGGCCCACCAGGTTCGAGCGCTTGCCGGTGATGAAGTTGTCGATGCCACGCACACTCTCGCCGCGCGCCAAAAGTGCGGCTGCAATGGAGCGGCCGATAAACCCCGCGACTCCGGTCACTAAATACTTAGGCAAGGTAACCCCCTCGAACTTTTTTCAAGCGGGCACAATGGTCGCACACCGCAATGAAAAGAATACTCCCGTGAGCTTTCCAACTCTCTCGGTGCCGTTTCACAATCCGGTTCATGTTTTGGCACTAGAATTGAGAGCATGATGACGAAAACCGGGAGTGGGCTGTCTAGCCTGAAGCAGAAAATGGAGACCCGTGAGGCCGCGATCGGCATTGTCGGGATGGGATATGTGGGACTGCCGCTGGCTCTGCTCTTCAGCGGCGAGCGGTTCCATGTGACCGGCTTCGATATCGAGCCGCGCAAGGTGAATACCCTCAACAGCGGCGGTTCCTACATCGTGCGCATCCTCCCCGAGGAGATTCTCGAGGCCCGGAAGGCCGGCTTCCGCGCCACCACCGATTACCGCGAGATCGCACAAATGGATGCAGTCATCATCTGCGTCCCCACCCCGCTCAACGAGTATCACGAGCCCGACCTCAGCTACGTCACCGAGACGGTCAAGTCGATCGCCCCCTACATTCACGACGACCAGTTGATCGTGCTAGAAAGCACAACTTATCCCGGCACCACAGAAGAATTGGTTGTACACCTTCTCGAAGCCGGAAACCCGAACGGGCTGAAAGTCGCGCGCTCGGCCGATGAGCGCGGCGTGCACGTGG
>Ga0182030_10018831_pt1 | contig 13204 bp, 12 predicted proteins | sample 812S3MmetaG_FD_121299 | JGI IMG/M metagenome (GOLD analysis project Ga0182030, IMG submission 121299) | Permafrost microbial communities from Stordalen Mire, Sweden - 812S3M metaG (Illumina Assembly) | ecosystem: Environmental > Terrestrial > Soil > Wetlands > Permafrost | place: Sweden... | reverse complement strand
TAGTGTCCTACGCCAGCCGGCTTGGGATTGGCCTTGTCGTAACGCGCTACTTGAATCTTGCGGGCCAGACCAAGCTTGCTGAGCGCCCAGATGATGTAGAAGTTGGGATCAACCTCGTACCAGGTGAGGCCGTGCTTGGCAGAAACGGGATGAGCATGGTGGTTGTTATGCCATCCTTCGCCGCCGGTGAGAATGGCCACCCAGAAGCTGTTGCGCGAGTCGTCCTTAGTTTCAAAGCGGCGGCTGCCCCACAGATGCGTGGCGGAGTTCACCAGCCAGGTAGCATGCAAGCCGAGGGTCACGCGCAGGAAAACGCCCCAGAGCACCATCTTGAGCCCACCCATAACGCCGTGGTCGATCCAGGCGCCAAGGCCAAAAAGAAGTACGCCACAGCCCACCAGCGAAACCCAGTGATACTTGCTCATCCACACATGGAAGCGGTCTCGGGAGAGATCAGGCACGTACCGGGCCAGGGTCGCGGTCTTGGCGTGCATCGATTTGCCGAGCACCATCCAGCCGATGTGCGCCCACCACGGGCCTTCCTTCGGAGTATGCGGATCGCCGGTATGGTCTGAATGCTGATGATGCACCCGATGCACAGCCACCCAGAAGATTGGTCCGCCCTCAAGAGCCAGCGTCGCGCAGACCGTGAGGCAGTACTCAACCCACTTGGGAGTCTGGAAGCCGCGATGCGTCAGCAGCCGATGGTAGCAGACGCCAATGCCAAAGTTGATGGCCAGAATCCAGAGCACCGCGGCGACAGCCAAACGGCTCCAACTGAAGTAAAAAAGCGCGACAACCGCGCCAACGTGGAAGGCGGCAATAAAGCCGGCCGTGACCCAATTGATACCGCCGCCGCCATTGGCTTCGCGGCCCATGCGGACCTCTTCCCCGATGGGGACGCGCTTGGCTGCGGTACGCGAACCGAGGCTCGCGGGAGATTCGACGGGTGTGGCAACTGCAGAAGAGGCGTCATGCAGGACGTTCTGGGCGACTGGGGGCATCCGGGTGGTTCCCTTTCCGGTAAAGCTTAAATCGGGTTCTCGAGTCAGATGGAAATTGACTGGTACTCCGATTGTATCGTCAGAGTGCGCTCCGTGCAGCAACGGAATCTGTACGGTTTGATACAGATTGAACCCGTGGGGCCGGATACCGGTTGGATTCCAGCCCCGAATTGGGAATTCCAAAAGAGGTTTCGCTCTATGCCGCCGGCGGCGCAGGCACCGGCAATGGATTGCGCTCCGTAAATTGACGTTGATGCCAATAGGGATAGACAGGTGGGACTTCACTGACGCGGTCCAGTTGCGCTACCTGTTCCGCCGTCAGATTCCAACCCTCAGCAGCCAGATTCTGGCGCAATTGCTCTTCGTTGCGAGCGCCAATGATCACCGAAGAGACCGTCGGCCGTTGCAATAGCCAGTTCAGAGCAATCTGTGGAACGGATTTGCCCGTCTCCGTCGCCACCGCGTCCAGAGCATCGACGACCTTATATAGATGCTCATCCGAGACCTGCGGCCCTTGCTCCGATGTCTTGTGCAAGCGGCTGGTCTCAGGCAAAGGCTGCCCACGGCGAATCTTGCCAGTCAGCCGTCCCCAGCCTAGCGGACTCCAGACCAGCGCCCCGACCTTCTGGTCGAGTGCCAGCGGCATCAGTTCCCACTCGTATTCGCGGCCGATCAGCGAATAGTAAACCTGATGCCCGGCATAGCGGGTCCAGCCATAGCGGTCGGCAATCCCGAGCGATTTCGCAAGGTGCCAGCCGGAGAAGTTGGAAGCAGCAATGTAGCGAATCTTTCCCTCACGCACAAATTTGTTCAGCGTGTCGAGAGTCTCCTCAATCGGCGTAAGCGCGTCAAAGCCGTGCAGGTGGTAAATATCTACGTAATCGGTCTTCAGCCTGCGCAGGCTGGCTTCAAGAGACTTCGTCAGATGGTAGCGCGAGGAGCCAACGTCGTTCGGCCCATCGCCGAAGCGGAAAGTAGCCTTGGTCGAGATCAGCGCCTTGTCGCGCTTGCCCTCGAGCGCCGCGCCGAGCACTTCTTCCGAAAGACCGTAAGAATAAATGTCAGCCGTATCGAAGAGATTCACCCCGGCATCGAAACAGATGTCGAGCAAGCGACGGGCTTCGGCAACGTCGGTCGAGCCCCAGGCTTTGAAAAATTCGCCGCCACCGCCAAAAGTGCCGGTGCCGAGGGAAAGAACGGAAACCTTGAGGCCGGAGCCCCCGAGAATTCTATATTCCATATCGCTATGGATGCAGTTAAACGACGATTGGGTGCTGCTTCTGGCGAATTTTCAACTACCGGGACCGAAACCGCAGCAGGTGCGGGACAGCCGCTCAATTGCCGGATAATGAAGGTATGACATCGGTCGCAGTAGCTTCTCCTATCGAGACGTTGGCAGCGCGGATTGCCCCCTTGCGGGTTCGGCTGGCATCGCATCCTCTCTACGCAAGCATCCGCACCCCCAGCCAGTTGCGCATCTTCATGGAGTCGCACGTCTTTGCCGTCTGGGACTTCATGTCTCTGCTGAAGGCTCTCCAGACCCGCCTGACCTGCGTGGATGTACCGTGGCGCCCCACTCCGTGGCCGGAAAGCCGGCGTTTCATCAACGAGATCGTGCTCGGTGAGGAAAGCGACCTTTTCGAAGGCCGCGCCATCAGCCATTTTGAGCTGTATCTCGAAGCGATGAGCGAGTCAGGCGCGGATCTCGGTCCAATTTCGGCGCTTTTGGCGCAACTTTCGGCAGGTTGCACTGAATCCGACCTGCAAACTTGCGGCGCACCCGACCCTGCGCGACAGTTTGTAGCTTCAACGTTCGCCCTAATCGAGTCCGGCGGACTGCACCAGATCGCCGCAGCCTTCACCTTCGGTCGAGAAGACGTGATTCCAGAGATGTTTCGCGGCCTGGTGCGCGACCTGAACGCGCAACTCAGCGGCCAGTTCGCGAAATTCCAGTGGTATCTAGATCGTCACATCGAAGTGGATGGCGAAGATCACGGCCCGCTGGCGCTGCGAATAGTTGCCGATCTCTGCGGCGAGGATGATGCGCTCTGGGAAGAAGCCGCACTCGCAGCGGAGTTGGCGCTCACCGCGCGGATTGCGCTTTGGGATGGGATTTTGGCGAGGCTGTGAAATTTTGCCCTCATTTCCATTTCATCGCCATTATATTGTAGATACAATCAAGCAGTGTTCGTTTGGGACGAGACAAAGCGGATTTCCAACCTGAAGAAGCATGGGCTGGATTTTCGCGATGCTCACCTGGTTTACGACAACCCAAACAAGATCACCTATGACGCCAGCCGGCACAACGAATACCGGCTCATGGATATCGCGCTGCTGGTGCTCAGAGGCAAGTTGCTTACGCTGGTCTACATGGACATCGGAGAGGATGTCCGGGTGATCTCGTTTCGCAACGCTTCGCGAGAGGAGCGAAAAGCCTATGAACAAGACAGACCCGGCGGCCACTTTGGTCAGTGATACGGATTGGGAGCGTGTGCTCGCGAATCGCGAGGGCGATGCGATCCCCTATGAGCCAGAGGATGGCCCATACGACCCAAATGATGCCGCCGCAGCGCGAGCATGGCTAGCCCAAGCAGATGCAATTAGCAAAGGAAGGGTAGTGCGGCGCGGCAAGCGTGGACCGCAGAAGGCCCCAACGAAGAAGCTGGTTTCACTGCGTTTGTCGCTAGAGGTAATCGAGCACTTCAAGGCAGGCGGCCCAGGATGGCAGACGCGGATCGAGCGCACACTGCTGGACGCGGTTAAACGGGGAGCTTAAAAGGCGCCGATTGTGACGATCTACGCCAGGCGTTTATGCTGAGCTCGCGAAGGCGAGGGGCCAATGAGCGATCCTGTAACTAGCTTCGGAGTAACCGCAAAGTCGCTGGCTAGGAACCCACTCGGAATCATCGCTCTTTTCATTGTGCTCGTCTACGGGTTTGCGTCCATGGTAACAGCCGCAACAGGACCTCTCGCCGCCGCTGAACGTCTACCACTTATCTACTTCCTTGTTCTGTTCCCCGTTCTGGTATTAGGGACCTTCGGGTGGCTCGTCAGAAATCATCACGAGAAACGATACGGGCCAGGAGATTTTCCCGTTAAAGGAGACTTCTTAAAGATTGCGCAGATGAAGATTGCGGACATGAGAGCTGTAGTTGCGCTCTCCGATGCTTCCGCCAAGAGCGGAGCCCCCGCATCGGAGCCTGAGCTTGTCAGTGCTGTGCTAGCTGCGGGTCCGGCCAGTACCGCGAACGGGGATAGCTGGATGAACCATATTCTGTGGGTGGATGACCGCCCTGAGAACAATACCTATGAGCGGCAAGCGTTCGAGGCTTTGGGTCTGAGGTTCTCGTTAGCTCACTCTACCGATGAAGCGTTTGAACGTTTGGCGCAAACGAAATTTACAGCGATCATATCGGACATGGGACGTCGCGAAGGACCCCGTGAAGGATATGTCTTACTTGATCGCCTTCGACTCGAAGATAACAACACGCCACTGTTCTTTTATGCTTCTTCGAACTCCCCGGAGCACAAGCGGGAAACCCGAGCACACGGCGGGCAAGGATGCACCAACAACGCACAGGAGCTCTTTGAAATGGTTACGCGGTCGGTGATCCAAAGGAAGACGGCGTGATTCAAAGGAACGAGATTCGGGTCGATTGCTTCGACGACGAACCGATTCGTGCGAGGCTTGAGGAGTGTCTAATTAATGCGGTTTAGACGAACCACTTTGCAGTTTCACAGGAAGAGCTGAATGGAAGAAACGCGGCCTCAGTATAGTCGGTAGAGCCTGCCACCGGAAAGTGCGCCAGGACCGGGAGCTAGAGCAAGGCGAGAAATTCATCGACTGTTAGACCCATAATTTAATCAATCCCCTCAGAGTTCCTTGAGCCAATTCGGAGTGCATCGGCACGGTCAAGTTCGAGCGTTCCCCAGATTTGGTGAGAACGCGATGGCTGCCCACCTGGCCGCGCGCTGTCCAGCCGATCTTTTCAAAGGCCTTTACCGCTTCCTTCCCCGAGATGTTGCTGAGCTTGCCCACGAATTGCCCTCTGCATCAATTGCACCACAAATGCGGCACGACCGCATTGTGGAGTCGGTGGAAAAGGCGGTGGCTATTGAGGAGGTAGGCGAGAATGGTCTGACTCAGACGGCGACTAACTGCGGAATTTGGCCTGTCGGGAGTTCGTCCGTCGCTTTCTGATCCTCAGCCCAAAGCCACGCGGTAATGGCTTCGCGAATGTTCGCAAGGGCTTCCTTCTCGTCCTTGCCCTGGCTGATGCAGCCGGGGAGCGCAGGACATTCTGCCACGGTCCAGCCCTCTTCTTCGGGTTGCAGAACGACGTAAAACATCATGGCATGGCCCCCTAAACGATCCGTATGTCGTATTGTGGCTGCTTATTCTATCCGCCGTCAATTCCGCAGCTAACGAGGGGCAATCGCGTCAACCGGCGCGAAACCCGAACGCGGGGCTTTGAAACCAACCCAAATCCATCCACACTCCATCCAGTTTTTGCCCCTCCCAGCTTGTCACCCAGGCAAGTTGGGTTGAATTATTCACGAAAAGCGCATAATGGAATTGAGATGGGATTCCGGCAACCCTAAGTCCTTCTCCGATCCCTCCCGGACTGGGTTGAATCCTCAGCAGAGACCGCGCACAAATGGTGCCTAAAGTACGTCAAATGCGCACCTGATCGCGTCGAAAAACTGTCATATGTATTTCATTCCATTGGGCATACGTCAGAACACAGCACCCACCCCCGGTTTTGCTGGCAGTTTTGTTAGCTTTTCGGCAGAATTGGACGAAGTCTGGTTCGTGCAATTGCCTGGCTACTCATCGTCGCGGGCAAGCGGACCATTTGCGACCGTTTAAACTGAGAAGGTTATGAGCACATTGAAAGCAGTACGGGGAACGCGGGATCTCTTGCCTTCGGAAACAGGACTCTGGAACCGGATTGAGGCAACCGCCCGGTCAGTCTTTGAACGGTACAACTTCGGCGAGATTCGCACGCCAATCTTTGAGGATACGGCGCTCTTCGCGCGCGGCGTAGGCGAAGAAACCGACATCGTCTCCAAGGAAATGTACACCTGGGAGGATCGTGCCCGGGCGCAGTCGGAAAAGACGCAAATGCTCACCCTGCGGCCGGAAAACACCGCCGGAGTTGTCCGGGCGTACATCGAACACAAGCTCGGCGAAACCGGCCAGTTGCAGAAGCTATATTACATCGGCCCGCAGTTTCGGCGGGAACGGCCGCAAAAGGGCCGCTACCGCCAGTTTTCGCAAATCGGCGCGGAGGTCATCGGACCCGTTTCTGCCGGGAGCGAATCGCCCCTGCGCGACGCCGAGGTTCTCGAAATGCTGGCCACGCTGCTCGATGAACTGGGCATCTCCGGCTGGGTGCTGAAGATCAACTCCGTCGGCTCGGCGAGCGACCGCCCAAAGTATATCGAAACGCTGAAAGCTGCCCTGGAGCCCGTAGTCGGCCAGATGTGCGTGGATTGCCAGCGTCGCGCCACCACCAATCCGCTGCGTGTGCTGGACTGCAAAGTCCCTGAGGATCAGCCCATCATCGATGCGCTGCCGAAGATTGCCGACTCGCTCGACGAAGCTTCCCAGGCGCACTTCGCGGCGGTCTGCGCAGCGCTCGATGCGGCGCGCGTGCCTTATATTCGCGACCATCGCCTGGTCCGCGGCCTGGACTACTACACCCGCACCACGTTTGAGTTCACCCACGACGCCGGATTAGGCACGCAAAACGCGCTCCTCGGCGGCGGACGCTACGACGGCCTGAGTGAGCTGATCGGCGGCCCCAAAGCGCCGGGCATCGGATTCGCCATGGGCGAAGACCGGTTGGTGCTGACGCTGCTCGAACAGCAACAGGCCAAGCCTGTGCTGGCCGATGCCTACATCGCTCCTCTCGGCGAGGCGCAGAACGCGGCGGCATTGGAGCTGGCGCAAGAGCTGCGCCGCTCCTCGGCCGGCCGCCCAGGGCTGCGGATCGAACTGGGCGACGGCAGCTTTCGTTTGAAAAAATCCTTCGAGGCGGCTGACAAGGTAGCGCGCGCCATTGTGCTGATGGGCGAAGATGAGGTTAACTCCGGTATTCTTACGGTGAAAGTCTTTGCGACAGCGACACAAAGCAAGGTGGCGCGAGCCGAATTGGCGGCTTTCTTGATGGCCGCTGCAAGCTAGCGGGATACCAACCAGTTCAAGTGGCTTGAAAAAGGATATTTGTGCTTGATTTCATTGGTAAGTTAGAACGGACGCACATGTGCGGCGAACTGCGCGCCGCCGATGCCGGCAAAGAAGTTGTCATCATGGGTTGGGTAAACCGTCGGCGCGACCACGGAAATCTCATCTTCCTCGACGTGCGCGATCGCACCGGCATCGTGCAGGTAGTGCTGGACAAGGAGTTGACGCCCGCTGGCCACGCCAAGGGCGAAGCAATTCGCCCGGAGTACGTGGTGGCGGCGATGGGCCGAGTTTGCCTGCGCGAACAGTTGGCCATCAACCCCAAAATGCCCACGGGCGCGATCGAGATTGAGACCACCGAACTGCTGGTGCTCAACGACGCGCGCCTTGCACCGTTTTCCCCCGCCGAAGAGGCAATCGCCAACGAAGAAGTGCGCCTGAAATATCGCTACGTCGACCTGCGCCGCGCCGAAATGCAGCGCAACTTCGCCATCCGGCACCGCATCACGCTGGCGATTCGGCAGAATCTCAGCGATCAGGGTTTTCTGGAGATCGAAACACCAATTCTCACCAAGTCGACACCTGAAGGCGCACGCGATTTCCTCGTGCCCAGCCGTGTTCATGCGGGCGAGTTCTATGCACTGCCGCAGTCGCCTCAGATATTCAAGCAGATACTCATGATTTCGGGCTTCGATAAGTACTTTCAGATTGCCCGATGTTTTCGCGATGAGGACCTGCGCGCCGACCGGCAGCTTGAATTTACTCAGGTCGACCTGGAGATGAGCTTTCCGCAGCAGGAGACGGTCTTTGCAGTCGTCGAAAAGTTCATGGTGGCCGGTTTCGCCGCTGCGGGAGTTACCATCCCCGCACCATTTCCGCGCATTACTTACGACGAGTCCATGCGCCAGTTTGGCAGCGACAAGCCGGACCTGCGCCTGCCTGGGCTCACCGATGTCCGCCCAGCATTCACCGAGGAAGCACTGGCCACATTGCAGATCGATCCAGCGCTGCCGGTCGTTGCGCTGCGCATTCCGAATGTCGGCGAGTTAAGCCGCAAGGAACGCGAAGATAATCACCCCCTGTTCGACCAGAAGAAGGGCGCGAAGTTCATTGACGACTTCAAGCGTCTGGCCAAGGGATTTCCCGATACCGCAGCCAAAGTGCGCGAACTGGCCGGCGCTGAAGAGGCAGACTTCGTAGTCGTCGTCTCCGGCGATCCGGCGCACCATATTCACGCCAGCGACACCAAGTTCCCTGGGCGGCTTTCCGAACGCGAAATCAACGTCTATCTCGCCGCAGGCAGCTTCCGCAGTGAACTGGCGAAGAAATACGCAGCGCGTCATGGAGCCTTTGGAGTTACAGACGCGACCGTCACCGAGGCTAACTCCTTTGCGCTTGGATCGGGAGAGTTAGCCGATGGATCCAAGGCGTTTCAGCCGATCTGGATCACGGATTTTCCCATGTTCGAATACGATGCCGCCACTTCCAGATGGATGCCGGCGCATCATCCTTTCACTTCGCCGCATGAAGCCGATATGGCCAACCTGGTCAGCGATCCGGCAAGTGTCCGCGCCAACTGCTATGACCTGGCGATGAACGGGTTGGAGCTAGGCTCAGGATCAATTCGTATTCACCGCAAAGATGTGCAGCAGCAGATCTTTCAGTCGCTGGGCATCACCGAGGAAGAAGCGCGTGCGCGCTTCGGATTCTTCCTCGACGCGTTGGAGTATGGAACTCCCCCGCATGGCGGCATCGCGTTGGGACTCGACAGAATCGCCATGTTGCTCGCCGGTGCGCCAAGCCTGCGCGAAGTGATTGCATTCCCGAAGACAGCCAAGGCAATCGACGTGATGGTGGACGCGCCTACATCCGTCACGGAACAGCAGTTGCGCGAACTGCACATAAAAGTAGCACTGAAGAGTTAGCGATCAGGCCGAACTTCACTCAACATAGAGATGCCGCGAGTCACCTGCAGGTGACTCGCGGCATCTTTTTTTTCCGTACTTGCTTCCGACTATTGCTTGCTCAGCCAGGACTTCAAATTCGCCTCCTGAGCAGCGCGCAAATCGATGCAGTCGCCTATCTGATCCTTGGCGCGCGCCAGGGCATGCTCTGAAGCTGCGACCTTGTGCGTATTGAAGAATGCAGTCATCTCATCAAGCTTTTCCGCGCTGCAAAAGGCGCCCGTCGATTCGACCAGTCCCGCCCCTGAAGACATGGTAAGCTGCGCAATAACCTTGTCCCAGTTCTTCTGGATGTAATCCCAGGCAAGATCCTGATTTTCACGGCGCTGCAACTCAATGGCGAAGAGAATGAAGGCATCCTGATTGCGAACCTGTCCGGAGACGGCAAAGTCCAGCGCACGCTTGGCAAGCACTGGATCGCGGAACTCGGCCAGCGCAAAGAGAGCACTGGATCGAATCTGCGGGTTCTCTGCAGCCGTACTTAGTTTCTGCAACTGGTCGAAGAACGCCGCGTCTCCGTAGTGCGCCGCAATAAAGAGCGCCGTCTTGGCCAGGGTCGCGTCAACGCTCGCTGGATCGGCAAGACTCTTCACCGCGATAGCCTTGGCCTCCTCGATTGCTCCCAGGTCTTCTCCCATACTTGCCGCGATCGAGAGCAGAGTTGAGCGCATCTCCTTGCTTGCAGGCGAATCGGTAGGACTTGCCGGCGGCAAGCTCTTGTAAGTCGGGACAAAGTTGGCGCGCAGCCAGGCCGAGAGCCCTGCATGCTCTTCGGGCGTTGCCGCGATGCGCGAGTCGATTGCGCCAATGTTACCGACAGCGGAGCCGAGAACTTCAGGACTCGCATCCTTATCGACTGCCTTCACAAGATCCAGATAGGCTCCCACAGTCGTCTTGCCCGCGCGAGAAAGCGCCCATTGATCCCCGATGAGACTGATGCGCTCTTCCGGCTTGAGGTCGCTCTCCACATGCCCCAACAGTTCGCTATAAACCTTGTCTGGATAACTTGTCCGGTAATATCCTTTGCCCTCCGCGTCCGCAAACAGATAGGGAGCAGCCGGAATGGCGATGTTACGGGTGTCACTCGATGCAATCTCGCATTTCTCTGTACCGGGGGTCTTGAAACAGACCGGCACAACCCACTTCTCCGTCCCGTTCGGCTTGCCCTTGGGAGTAAGAAAAAACCGCGACTCAGTTACTGGGACTGTTGCGCCGGAAGGCGTTCCGAGTTCGATAAACGGAACACCCGGCTCCGATACGAGACTGTCCATGATCTTGTCTACGGGCTTGTGGCTAACTTCGGTCTGTGCTGTCCAGAAATCCTCCGCCGTGGCGTTGCCGTAAAGATGCTCTGAAAGATACTTATGCACTCCGCGGCGAAACGTCTCTTCCCCAAGATAGTTCTCGACCATCAGCAGGACGGCGCCCGCCTTTCCGTAACTGATGCCGTCGAACATTTCATTGATCTCGTCTGGCGTGTCGGCTTTGGCGCGGATAGTGCGGGTAACTCGTCGGGCATCCAGGTTCAGCGTACTCTGGTTTCCGGCCGCGACACTTTGCGAGATATTCCACTCCGGCTTCCAAGCCTCCAGAGGCTTGTTCTCCATCCATGTGGCAAACCCCTCATTGAGCCAGATGTTATCCCACCACTGCATGGTGACCATGTCGCCAAACCATTGATGTGCCATTTCATGAGCGACAACGTCGGCAACTTCCTTTTGCTCACCTACCGAAGCATTCCTGGAGTCAAGTAAGAAGTCGGATTCGCGATAGGTAATGGCGCCGAAGTTTTCCATGGCGCCAGCCTCGAAGTCAGGCAGCGCAATCATGTCCAGCTTGGGCATAGGATATTTGATGCCGAAGTAACTGTCGTAATAGTGCAATACATATTCAGCCGCCGAGAGAGCAAAAGCTCCGTATTGCACTTGATCGGGAGTGGCGCAGGCCCGGATCGGTACGCCGTCGCTGGAGCCCGAGAGACATTGAAAGTCTCCGACCAAAAAAGCTACCAGATACGTGGACATCTTCGGCGTGGAGGCAAAGGTGATTGCATGTTTGTCCGCGCCGCTCGGCACGTCATGAACGATATTGGTGTTTGAGATTGCGGTGTCGCCCTTGTCGACGATCAGAGTCACATCGAATTTCGCCTTGAAGGCCGGCTCGTCGAAGCTGGGGAAGGCGCGACGGGCGTCGGTCGACTCAAACTGAGTTACAGCATAGTTACGCTTTGCCGTCTTCGACAGATAGAATCCGCGCAGTTCGTTATTGAGGATGCCGGTGTACTGCACATCGATGGCGACCTTGCCCACCGGTATCTTCTGGCCGAAATCGAAGGTCACTTGCTGTTTCCCGGTATCTTCGCTCACTTTGGCAGTGAGCGTCTTCCCGTTGACCACAGCCGTCACGCTCTGGAACTTGATTTCAGCGGCATTCAGCGTGATGACGTCGACCGCCTGAAGCACGGCGACATCGATCGATTCCTTGCCGGTGAAGGTCGCGGTCTTCAGGTCTGGCGCGAGGGTCAGTGAGTAATGCTCCGGTGTAACGGTTTTTGGAAGCCGCTGTGCGTTCCCGCGAATCGGGGACCACGATAGCAACAGGGTGAAGGCAACGAACAGGGTAGATTTGGCAGGCCGGGAGAACAAGCAGCGCATGATTATCCTTAAAGAACTCTTGCTTATTTTTGCACGTCAGGTCGCTACGACCGAAGGGGATTGATGACTGGCGTCGGGCAGTTGCTCATATCTCCAGTAGGAATCTAGCCGGCTCGTTGCGCCGCAATCTCGCGAATATGCGAAGGGCCGGTTCGGCAGCACCCGCCCACGATCTGTGCCCCGGCTTCGAACCATCTCTCGGCTTGGCGGCCAAATTCTGCTGGATCGGAAGATCCGGTCCAGCAGCGGGCTTCTGCGTCCCAGCCTTCGCCTGAGTTGGGGTAGACGACAACCGGCTTATCGGAGGCGGCGCGCACTTCGGGGATCAGGCCTGGGAGCCATCGCGGCTGGGTGCAATTGATCCCGACCGCGATGGTCTGCGGAAAGCTGGCCGCGAACGCCGCGCAGTCGCGGAGCGCTTCGCCGTGGGCCACTTGCAAATTGGCAGCCTGCTTTTCCGGGCAGTTGAAGCAGAGCCATGCGGCCAACTCCGGCCAGGGCTTGAGCGCCTCGCCGATGGCGCGAGCCTCTTCCAGCGAAGGCAGCGTTTCAAATGCCAGTAAATCGGCATCGCTTTCCGCCAGAACCGCGATCCTCTCCCGGTGAAACTGAACCAATTCGGAGAACGTGCGGTCGTAATTACCGTGATATTCGGCTCCGTTGTGGAGCGCCGCGCCGTAAGGGCCAAGCGATGCGGCGACGAGAACCTTGCGCCCCGGAAACTCCACGCGTGCTTGAAACGCCAGTTCCACCGAACGCAGCAGCGCGGCATCGGCGCGATCTGGCCCCAGACCAAAGTCTGCGTAGCCCTGACGCGAGACCTGATAGCTGGCGGTGAGGAGAATATCGGCCCCTGCTTCCAGATAGGCACGATGAACGGCTACAACTTTCTCCGGAGCGTCTTCAAGCATATGCGCAGACCAAAGCGGACCGCTGATGTCCGCGCCGAGGAATTCCAGTTCCGATGCCATGCCGCCGTCGAGAACATGCGCCTCAGCCAGTTGAATCTGGTCACGACCGGTCATACGTCGATGATAGTCTCTCGCTTGCCTGAGGGCTGCTACGCAAGTGCGAGACAGCGAGTCTTTTCTCCAGCAGCGGAGCAACGGTTTTGCTGATGAACTCCGAACCGTTGTCGGAGTGGAAGTTGAGGATGACGAAGGGGAACTGCTGGAGGATGTTCTCCAGCAAGGGCATCAGCCAAGCCTCTGAAATGCGGGGAGTTGCCAGCACGATCTCCCACTGCGTAAGCTCGACGACGGCGTTGATGTGGTAGATTCCCTTGCCTCCTCGCCGCGTCCTGGGCCGTCGCCCTGGTGCACGGTGTCGATGCGCAGAAAGTCGGGCTGGCCGTTGGGCGCCGGCTTCTTGCGTTCGCCGATCTGCACTGCC
>Ga0182030_10018830_pt1 | contig 13204 bp, 10 predicted proteins | sample 812S3MmetaG_FD_121299 | JGI IMG/M metagenome (GOLD analysis project Ga0182030, IMG submission 121299) | Permafrost microbial communities from Stordalen Mire, Sweden - 812S3M metaG (Illumina Assembly) | ecosystem: Environmental > Terrestrial > Soil > Wetlands > Permafrost | place: Sweden... | reverse complement strand
CTTATTTAAATAATCGAGAATATATAAAGGATTTATTTTATATAGCTTTTATAAAATAAATCCTTAATAATTCTTTGAGTTTAATAAAAGTAAATAAAATACAGTCTAAAAAGTCTCTACTATACTTATAATAACAAGTAGAGGAAGTAAATATAATACGTAAAGTTATTAGAATAAAACTAGTATATTCATATAAAGCCCCGCAACTCTATACCTTTTCTTCAGCCTATACTAATTCATTAGCTGAATGTCCCAGATCAAGACCGTTCATTCATTACTGGGCAAGGCAATAAACTTCACAAAGAATTCCCAAACATTGGATTTGCACTAGCCGATCGCTCTTCTTCCGACAGAGGCGTTACCATAGGACTATCTTCCTCTACAAGTACACATAGCTTGGCAGAATTTATAACATGTCTAATAGGCAGATTTTGGATTAGTGACAAATGGGCTTCGTTTCTTGCTCATACCGAGTACTCTGGTTTTAGAACATCTCGTCTCACTAATGTTAGCCTTGTTCCTCAAAGCCAATGCCCAGTCCTCGCGGCTTTGCCACCGCGTAATCTGGCCATCCATCATTGAATTGCCCACTTTCACCCAAGATACCGTGCAGCATATACCCTTGACTAGGCGTTGCTTGTCAGAGGCTTTAAAAGAGCGGGGTATAAGTAATAGAACTAGAGAGACAGTTTAAGAGGTAGTTTAAAATCCCTCTGACCGGTTTTAGCATAAACGTGCAATTAAAGCAATATCCTACCAGTTTTTAAACGATTATTAACAGAATAATAAAGGGCTTTAATGCCTCGCCATCGAACAGATTCCGAATTGACCCCTCCAAATAATAAAAACTATACCCAAAAATGAACATAAGGAACCCAATGCAATAATTCCGCCGCCTCGTCCTCGTCGCATGAAATAATATCTCTCGACAATCTATCATCTCTTGGATCGCTATAGCTTACGCTTCGGTCACTTGAATCATGCTCCCCCAAGAACTTATTTACCTTCCTAATTAATCTACTTGCGCGTCCGGTATCTACTGGCGTACTAAGCCAACGATCTCGGAGCTGCCGGGTAGCATTATGAAGTCCACGACAAACTGATTCATCTGTCATGCCTCCGTCTCTTATCCCTTCATATGTAATTTTCGTTATGTCCACGCAGATCTCGTCCCTAACCTCCCATAAAGTACCAATAACATGTCGAAAGCCGGCCAATTGACATGCCGTAATCAGATGAATACTTTCGTCAAGGTATTCCTTGCCTTCAATTCGACCGGTTCCGCAAGCTGACAGATAAGCAAGAAAGGGCGGGCGTTCGTAAAGGTTAATCTCTAGCAAGTCGGCCACTCTAAGTAGATTTTCTTTCCAGTTCTCTAGACGTAAATGACTTTGGGAAGGATCTCTAACATCTGTATAACCATGGCCAGCGAAGTGAAAGATATCGCAGTCTCGCAAGTGTAATAGGACGTCTTCTTTGCGTCGATCTGGCTCTATAAGCTCAAGTGACGTCGACTTGCAAAAAACTTCCCGTATTACCGCTGCCTCTTTGGTGGCGAAAGGGAGAGATTTGCTACCTGGTGTGTCCTCCATCGCAACAATTAAGACCTGCTTGCTGGTGGAAGTTGATTCCTGGTGGCGAAGCTTGTAACCTTGCAAGACAGATCTGATAGAAGGACTATATGAAGACATAACTCTGTCAATTACAGCTTCATTAGACCTTTCAATATGTCGACCTGCTGCATGGAGTGGAAACCTACTTAGGGGTCCAGTAGGAATCCACCACACATGTGGCCAGCGATCATGGAGCGGAGGTCCAGTAAATCCAAGTACGTCTAGGATCGGACCAGTAATATTATCCCAAAGCCATTCAAGAACGCTGCGGCGTCCAAAATTTCCTTCTCTAGCCTTCTTCTCGATCTCTTCTCTCGAGATGGTATGTAACGGCAAGACGCGTAATCCCTCTTTAACGAAAAGAAAAGCATCACAGCGGTAGCTAACATTGATAACAACGATAGGACCATCTTTTGTAGCACGACTGTAGACAATTTCATCTGGTGCTTCAGGGAATATCAGACTTCTGGTTTTTGCTCGAAAATCTGAAATTAATGAGTCAAGTTTTCTGCTTGCATCTAGATGCCGAGTCAATTTATGTAGAGCGGATTCGCTTTCTTCATAGAGCTCGGTTGATGTCATGCGGCCTCCCAAGGGAGTCGCTAGTTGATCACGGAGGCTCAGAAATTTCTTTCCAACTTCAGGGCGAAAGTCCGAGAGCTGTGATACAGAGATACGAAGTTCATTCATGGCAACTGCAGCAATCACACGGCCTTCTTCGAGATGCTGGATCGCTTCAAAAGGCTCACGTCCAACGCTCAACGTTACAGCTGCAGCATTCGATGCGAAGCCGGAATGTTGTGAAAGTAAGGCTTGTCTCTCCGAATTCTCAAGAAACCGCGGTGTCATCCCTCGAATCATTGGTATGGCTTCACAGACTATACACCAAGCCTCGTGCCAATTCTTGCTGAGTATCAATGTGGACACGAGCTTCTTAGCCACATCTAAGCGTTGTCCGATAGTGGCCCCAGGGGAGTCCCAGAAGGCTTCACTATAGGATGCGGTTGCCGCCTCAAGGTCTGAGTTGGACTTTGTTGCGTTGTATTTCACTTCATAGCAGTATGCGAGGGCCGAGAACGTTGAGATATGGTCTGGGTGCTCCGGCGGCGTCGCATTAGCAGCCTCCTGAAAGAGCCGAGCTGCCGTGTCTAGATATGTCGTTATGCCAACTTTTATGTAGCCCGTAATGTAGCAGCGTGCCAGGTCCACGAGTAGCATTGCATTGTCTGGTGAGTCTTGCGATTCAGAATCCAGGGCATTCTGGAAGCTTTGAATTGCTCCTTCAAAATCTGGTTTTGCTTCCATTATTTCATACTTCTCAAGGTATGCCTGCCCTAGGCAACCCAGGGTCGCGGACAAGAGGCGATCATCCAGACATATATCGACTGCATCTTGATACACCTGGAAAGCAACTTCAAGATTGGCTAGGTTTTTCGTGTTGTCATACTTGGCGTGATGGGCGGCTCCCAGGCTCTTAAGATAGTTAGCCCGGAATGTAGAATTCCGACCTGTGATGTCGACAGCTTCTTGGAATAGCTGAATTGCTGTTTCAATATCGGCCATATTTCCGAAAGTTACAAATCTGTCCCTTTTGAGTGATCCCAGCTTTTCAAGTCGAGCCGCACGGTCTTGATGGTTCTTCGGTGTGCCATCTACTAAATTTTGATATAGCTGAAGTACCATCTTAAGATCTCCCAGGTCTCCCGTAAAGCAGAACCTCTCATCATACAAATCACAAAGGCGGCGGAGTGCAGAGACCCAGATTAAACCATGTCGTGGTGCCACATCAAAAATCTCTTGGAAAAAGGTTATTCCGTTGTCGAGATAATATTTATTCTGCGCTCTTGCGTTGGGGTGATTCTCTGCAGTGTCTGCATTTCTTTTCTCACGATAGAGAGCTTCATAGCACTCTCCAAGGCAATAAAGTCGAACCGATTTCATTAAGTGTCCATTTGGCGTAGCTCCATCTGACCTTTCACACAGCCATGCGGCAATAGAAAGATCCTTTACTTCTCGTGCTTTTTGGATAGCCCCCTTTTCAAAGCGCTCGAAATGCTCAGCTCCAAGGTAGTGCAGTCGAGTAGGACAATCCGGAAAGTCCTGAGGTACAATGTGGATGGCTTCGTTGTCTGCCTTCCTGGGGGTGGCTTCGTTATCTGTTGTCCTGGGGTTGGCTCCATTTTTCGTTCCCAAGTGCATACTATAATAACTGGCACTTAAATCCTGGTGCCGCGCGGACAGCGCCGCGATATTGTTCTTTAATACATTCAGAGCTAACTCAGAATCGCGCTGGTATTGTATGGCTCGCTCAAGATCGGCCATCGCTCCTTCTCTCAAATATTTATCACCAAACCACGCCGCAAGATTGCACGCACACCAGGACCGGTTGCAGTAGTCTTCTAGAGACTTTCCCAGTGAGAGACTGAAAGCTTGAAGGCTAAGATTGATGCATTCGTAGAGATCAGGCAGTCTTCCGGTTGCCCAATACCGGCAGTGAAGTGCTTTTGCAAGCACCACTAGATAGAATGGCCGTCCTTCATGGTCAACTGACGCTGTGTCTACAGCTCGTTGGCCAAGACTGACGGCCTCCTCAAGATCGCCCGGGCGCTCTATCTTCCAGAATCGATGGAGGAGCCCCAATGCCAGACAACATATATGCCATGGTAGGTCTGAATGATCTTTTCGAGTTATATCGATAGCTTGTCGTCCAAGCTGGACAGATTCGTCGAGGTCAACCGATGATCCTGTACTATTCAATTCAAATGCAAGGTTGCTCAAATACCGTGCTTTGTTCGGGTGATTCTCCGCTGTCACTTCCAAAGTCATCCGAATATCTTCAATGGTTCCTAGAGCATTGTCCTCATCAGGAAACTCGAATACCCATCCGTCGCCAAGTCCCAAGTAGCAGCAAACTCTGGTGTGGTTTAAGTGATAGAGTTGGTACCTTGTAGTTCGAGTTCTGGCTTCACGCACAAGTTCGATGGCCTCCTGGAAGTCGGCTTTTGACCCTGTCCTTATATGTCGCTCACATAGCATCGACGCAAGGCTGATACGAGAGTAGAGGCTGTGATATAGCGGCAGCATCTTCTGCACCAATGTCATGGCTTGTCTCCCAAGTCGAATGGCTTCCTCAAGATCTGTCATTGTACCCACTCTCAGATACCGTTGGTACAATCCAATTCCAAGCCTATTCAAAATAATTTCCCGATTTGGGTACCCGTTGCACGTTGCATCCGTAGCTTCCCGCCCAAGACTGATGGCCTCCTCCAGATCCGTCAAAAGGTTTGTGCTACTGTACTTCTGTAACAGGCCGTATGAAATATTACTTAGAGCTTTTGCTCGTTCTGGATGATCTTCCGACATCGCGTTGGCTGCCTTCTTGCTGATGGCAATTGATTCATCCAGAAAGCTCCTCGTTCACGTGATGCCGTATTTACGATAGTACAATTCCCCGAGATCTGGTAAATATTCTACCTTCCGCTGGTCGCAATCTGGAATCATTTTAATTGCTTGCGTCCTAGCCTCAATGGCCTCGTCAAGCTCCGCCATGTTCCCCGATATCTGGTGCCGACGGGAAAGTTGAACAGCTAGGGTAACAAGATTTGTGGCTCGGTCTGAGTCGTTGCTAGTTGTATCGACTAACTGAGTTAATATTCCAATGGCTTCGTTGATCGCGGTCGGGCTTTGTGTCTGGTCATAAAATTCACCAAGGTGGGCGCTCAAGTCGGCCAAGTCCGAATTGTTAGGCACCATATCAACTAAAAGCCTCTTAATTTGGACAACTTCCAGGAGGTCATCCAGTTTCCCTGTCTTCCTATAGCGGATGTACAGCCTGTTTCCAAGCTTACTCAAACTCCCAACTTGATTTATGCCTTTTCCAAAAGGAATAATGGCTCTTTGCCCAGCCGTTTGAGCCAGTAGGGCTGAATCGGCTATAGCGTTTGTTTTTTCAGCCCAGTATAAGCTCATAAGTGAACGGAAGCCTCCAGAAGTCTGTCTGCGATTGCTGAAGAATATAATATAAGCTTGTTGACTGGCCATTTTGATAGATTCGTCGAGATCGGTCATCGATCCGACTTTTTTGTACCGCTCGAGAAGGAGATGTCCAAGAAAATCTAAATTCTCCATTTTTGCCCCGGGAGACTCAAAGCGTGTCTCGGGAGTCTGTCCTGTTTCATTGACTGCTTGTCTGGCAACTTGAATGGCTTCATCAAGGTCAGTTAGCGTCTCTTTCGTTTGATATAGCCTGAACAGCAGATCCGCAAAGCTTGCCAAATGCATATTCAACTTCTCAGAAGCTCTCCCAACAGCTTGTTTTGCTAATTGAACAGCCTCTTCGATATCGGCTGTCGCTTCTGTCTTGAGGTTACGCTTGCCAAGGAAAATTGACAGGTTTCTTAGTAGAGAGACAGGAGTCGTGCCCTCGAGCACTAAATCGAGTGCTTGTCTAGCAGATCGAATAGCTTCATCAAGATCGTCTATGGCATCTGTTTCGTAGTAGCGATCGTAATACCGAGCTCCCAGAGTATTCAACCAGTCTGACCGAGCCGCCGAGTCATTTGGAAGTAAACTAACCGTTAACCTAGAAACTTGAATGAGTTCCTCAAGGTCCACCATCGCTTGGTTCCTGAGACCAGTCTGCTGATCTATCACTTCATCAACATGTGTGACTTGATCGGGATCCTTGAAACTAGGATCAACTCCTTTGCCAGCTTGCATAGCTCTCTCAATATCTATTAGTAGTAATGCTCTCTTGTACCGCGAGTGGAGCATATCTTCCAGCTCTTCCAAAATTACAACTTGATCGAAACTATCGGGAGTAATATCAAGAGCACTTCTTTCTAATTCGATGGCTTCATCGAGATCGAATATTTTCCCCGTCAGGATATATCGGTGCTTGAGTAGACTTACCGGTTCGCTCAAATGTATAGCTTGACGTAGTGCCTTAGGAGTTATGTCAATAGATTGACTTTTTACTTGAATGACCTCATCGAGGTCAGGCATTGCGTCCGTCGTGGAATATCGATTTGCTAGAAGAATCCCAAGTTCAGTCAAGCGTTGGGCTCGATCTGTGTGGCCTTTTGGCGTTTTGTTGGCTGCTATTCTAGCTGCTTGAATGGCCATTTCGAGGTTCTCCGTCTCAATACCACTAACCATCGTGTTCGTCATAGCCACAGATGATTCCAGTCTTGTTATCTGACACCTCAGTTTCGAGACTTCGAGATGGGCTATATTCAAAATCGCACCTCCCTTTCTTCTAAGACAGTCCTATGGTAAACCGGCTTGGGAGGTTGGGTGGAGCCTGCTGAGATAGTCTTCTAGCAAGATTTTGCTTAGAGAAGCCGGTTGCGACTCTAACGAAGGATCGAGGACGTTGTGATCCCAGTGAAGTGGAGGCCTTCTTGTATTGCGTTGGACGCAAGTACATCCGAGGGAATGGTCTGTCGATTTAGGCCGCGTTTTTCGACTCGACTGTCTAATGTAGATGGCCCGTTTTAAGACAGTTGCTATTAGAATGACCGGAGCTTATAAGCCAGATAATGATCAACAAAAGTAGCTTTTCGGCGAGGGAGAGGGCGTGATCGAAGGGATGTTCCTGTGTTGTGGCACGAGAAGGCGCAGAAAGGTTAGGTTGTGTTGGAAGACTGACATGTGATACTGAGGGATCACGTGATATGGACCGCAATACGTACTAGCGGAGGGTATATATTCAGAGGCTAGAGTACTCCTAGATAGACACGCATAATAAGACTCCCTTTAATGGACACGACTCACGAACCCGACCCCTCTTCTGATACCTATAGACTCATGATTAATTTTCCCTGTCGCTGGTTCCGTTTTAGTCTGCGGACGTAAGCAACTGCTGCTTTACCCTGAGCTGAAGGTGAGTATACCTAAGCCGATGGTGAGTATGCCCGAGCAGAGCCTAAGCAGAGCCTAAGTATTATAATGTGGAATCTATTTTGGCCTCCTGTGTGCGCTGAATGCAGTTTCCTTACCGAGTTTTGCCCGGGAATCCGTTTCTGCTCTCTTACAGAGTTCCTGCTGGGGCAATTTTGAATCCCTCTTTTCAAAGAGCACGTGACTAATAATTTAGCCCCACAATGTTAGAATACCCTCAGAGCGAGTCACGGGACTCTATCACATGATGATTAACATATCCGTCTCCTTTATTGCCTTCGGCTGGGTACTGTTCCGCTTTAAGGGTCATCAGCCAAGCGCCACTAAAGTAATACAGAGCTCCAATTCCGCCGATAGGTCTGAATGCGATTGTTGCAGCCTGAGGTTACACAGACACGTGATGAGACTGCAAGGAAAGTCTCATAAGTCTCTGGGCTATCAGTGCATATTGGCCGGGATTTGGCATTCTGTGAGCAGCACTACCTGGGCCGTCGCACATTCGATCAGCATGTTCGAAACGTCTGAGGTTGGATGCTAGTCAGTCGAGGCACGGGATGGAATCGATCTCAACTCGGGCGATTCTTTTCAGCCGCTCCTCGCGGTTTGACGGCACCCGGTTCCACTAAGAAGCAACGGAGGTCTGGTTCCGCCGATAAACCCAGCCTTGCCTAAGGCTACGAATATTGTCCTTATGATGAGGAGCCGGAACCGGATTAACTACAAGCCCTGCAGAGGTGTGGCAACGCGAGGCTCAAGTTCGCCGCATGTCTATGTCTATTCTTTTTGCGTAAGCAGCTACCTCACCCCATTTACCTATATATCTCACCTAGCCTAAAGACAAGTCTCCGCTGATTATTTGTAGACTCTCGTCTCTAAGATCATTCTCGGCATATAAACACTTCAATAGTCCGTTTCCTAGTCTGTACGTATTTACTCATCCTGACAATATTGTTCTAGCTTAGATATGCAGCCTTAGATACCAAATCCTAACATCGAGCCCAACTAAGGTTTCTCACCCCTCGCACTGCCACCCTACATCAGCTTGCCTAAACAGTCTGAAAGGCTTCAGAACTTTTCATTCCACATTCTCTCCATTGCGCTCTCCACAATGCCTCTATTTACAACGATCTTCCTTACGCTAGCTGATACAATTATGTCAGGCTCTCATTCTTCGCAGGGTTCTCCGCGGATGACTCTGAAGGCACTTGAAATACTTTGCCAACATTTATCTTCCCCCATGGCCAAGGCGCAAAAAATGCTGCCAAAAATGAGACCACAGACAAAGCTATAGCCAGAGCAAACGCCACATGCAGCCCATCGAGATAGCTGAGGAGGATGCCAGGAATATCTTCCTTGGCAAACGAGACCCGAATCTGTGTCGCACCTACTGCAAGGACTTGGGCTGGGGAAGCTTGCGGCACATTGGTTTTGACGCTTGAGACGAGGGTATTCCCAAATGCACACTGAGCAGCTGAAACGAAAGCAGCACCGCCGATAGTTTGGAAGACTAGTATGGATTAGCTGTGCGAAAAATAACTGGGGACTTTCTGCTTACAGAGAACAATCGAAGATGCAGTGGAAATGTCGACGACGTCCACACTCGCTTCTAGGTAACGGAGGAGTCAGCAATTGCTTGATTCAGAGGGGATTTCTCTCAAAGCATGTCTGAAGAGCGACCTGCTTCAGAGACAGTCCCGATTAGGAAATTTTCTCCCTCCATTTACTTACGAGTAGCGATCACAGGGACTTGAAATCCACCGCCAAAGCCCATACCGGCTATGATCTGATATCCGATCCAGTGTGAAGAAGGACTTCCAATACCTAGAGTATAAAGAAGACCTGAACCGATTGCGGCTAAGACACTTCCTCCGATCATCCAAGGTACGTAATGGCCAAAGACTGTGATCGCTGCTCCGCTAATAACACTGAACAGACTTAGCGAGATAATCAGACCCAGATTTCTTGTGCCGGAAACTAAGGGCGAGACTCCTGAAACCGATTGGAAGTATATCGGGAGATAGTAGACCAATGAGAAAAATGCTCCACCCAGAAACGTTCCATATACAGATGACACGATAATGATCCGCTTTTTCAGAAGTCGACCTTGTAAAAGAGCACGATCACCAAGGTACCATTCGAGGACGCAGAATATGACAAGCAGGACCACGAAACCAACCAATGTGCCAACAACGTCTTTATCGCTCCAGGATTTCGTCACACCAGCCCACTGCAAAGCTAGCAAAAAGCATGTCGCAGCACCCATTATGACGAAAGTCCCTAGAATATCCATCTGTAGGGTCTTCTCCTTCCATCCGACTTCCTCCACTTGCACAGACTTCGGCACTTCCAGGGTGAACAGGATTATACCAGCTGAAACCCCACCAATCGGGAGATTGAGGTAGAACACCCACCTCCAGCTGACATTTTCCGTCAAAACTCCCCCCAAAAGTGGACCAACAACGCTTGCAATACCATATACAGCTCCAATGAGCCCAGTGTATAAAGGTCTTTTGTTTGGTGGCCCACTCAAAGCAATCAGAATGTATGCTCCAGCAACAATGCCCGCTCCTCCGCATCCCGAGATAGCTCTGCCCACAATCAAAGCCGTACTGTTTGGAGCGACTCCAGAAACCAAGCTTCCGAGCTCGAATAAGAAGATGGAGAAGAGAAATACGAACTTCATGGGGAAGTACTTGTAGCATTTGCCCCATGTCGATTGGAAGGAAGCGAGAGTGAGGAAGAAGGCCGAGGCATACCAGCCAACTTGCGAGAGGGAATTGAATTCGGAAGTAATCCGTGGGATTGCAGTGGCGATTATGGTGCGGTCAAGGGACACGAGGAAGACGGAAAGGATGAGAGCGGTAAGGGTCGAGATGAGACGAAACCCGTGAGGATATTCGGTGTCGTCTACATTTTGAGGCTGAGAGGATGATTGATCTTCGGAATCCTTTGTCGCTCCTTTTGTTGAATCAGTTCCGCCGTGGGTATGTCCGTCGTCGGGAGCGTTCTCGTGGAGGTAAGGTGACTGATCGCCTGACATTGACTGGGCAGCTGCCATTTCCACTTCGATTTTTGGTTGAGGATGTTGTTGGCGTACAAGTCGCTATTTTGATGTTTAAACTATGGGAAACAAAATTCATGGGTTTCTCAAAAGTAAGGTTATGAAAATGCTCTCAGTGGAGACTTATAAGGGCTTGAGGAGCTCAGCCTGCCTAACAAATGAAGTCGTTACTTCTACAGTACCATTATTTTCTTTTAAGTTCCCCTCAATTTCTCATACAAAGTATACAAGGGAGATTGTGAGTTGAGTAATCTAGGTGGCGGAGCCAACGGACCAAAAAGTCGGACGAAGAGCTGCATTAAAAAATTCATCCGTCAACGTAAGCAATAGGTAAATTTTGGTTGTTCCTTATTGATTATTGATTTCACTATTATTTCCCTTTACGTGTAAGACCATGAGTTCTCTCTACGCCGTTATTAATTAATTCTTTCTTTCAGTTCCCTCTAGTTTCTCCTTTAAAGTCTGCAAGGGAGATTATGAGTTGAGCATTCTAGGTGGCAGAAGAGATGTAAGGTTCGTGAGTCGTGTCTCTTCAAAGAAGTCTTATTATGCGTGTCTATCTAGGAGTACTCTAGCCTCTGAATATATACCCTCCGCTAGTACGTGTCGCGGTCCATATCACGTGATCCCTCAGTGGCAGAGCCGACGGATTAAAAAGTCGGACGAATAGCCGTAGTAAAAACTTGGTCCATCAACGCGATTAACAGATAAATTCTGGCTGTGCCGTTGCTTGTTGATTTCAAATACAGTCAGCTTACATCCTATACTCGGCGGTTTATTGATGATCTTCTTCTTAGCCTCCTTGAGTGCCAATTAATGCTCTGTCAGCCCAATATGTAGTGAAATATGTAGGTCTATACAAACGGTTCTTTTGCTCTATTTCTTTTCCAGAGTTGACTCTCTTCAAAATCTCGAAGACTACGATCAAGAAAAATGCGTATTCTCGATACTAACGCAACCTTTCTCCTTGCTCTCTCAGTCCCAGTCCTCTCCAGTCCGTCTCACGTCGAAGCTGATCACTCCCATCTCAGTTCCCATTCCACCACGAAAATTCCGAGCATTGTTTCCAACGATACAAGTGCAGCTCACTACATTTCCAATTTTTACGGCCCAGATAATCCTCAAGTGAAACCTATCGACGAAGCTGCAATCGACTGGTGGTACTTCGACGTCGTTTCCGATGACCTGCAAACCTCAGCCGACGCCTTCTTCTACGCAACACCAATCTTAGTCGGCGATGGAGTGCATGCCCTTTTCGTCTCATTTTCTGCTCGTTTTCCGGACGGTACATCTTTCAATGCCAATATCACCGCTGAGAGCGCGACTGTTGTGACGGATGGTAATGGCTCCGCTGGATTCTTCGAAGGCACGGGATTTGAATGGAGCAGTACGCCAGACCTGTCGCAATACGTTGTGAAGATAAATGCGCCAGAGCTTGGTATTAAAGGAACCATCTCTATGAAATCAGTAAGTAATTGTTGACGAAGCTTTTGGAATGCGCTAAATAATCCGGTAGAAAGCGCCTGGCCATTATCCTTGTGGCCCAATAGCTCCAGGTGAGAACATGGCCGTCAGCCCCGGTTTAGGCTGGTCAAATATTCTGCCAGATTCAGAGGCTAAAGTCGACTTTGTGTTGAACGGTACTGCCTTGTCTTTCAATGGTGCAGGTTACCACGACCAGGTTCGTAATGGTCTTGTACATCCTTCTTTGAAATGTTCAATTTGTGGTTAAGGATGGAGGGTGGACGAATCCAACGGAAGGCAATGCGTTTTCAAACTACTCCTCCATTCCCTTGCTTGATTCGGCAGAGGATAAGTAACCTTACCTAAGCTTCTTTGTTCGTGTCTCATCCTACTTTTGCAGCTTGCGAGTGCCGGCAGAACAAGCCTTGACGCCGCTATTGCCCCAAATACTGCACGGCCGCTGAACGAGAAGATTGTCGTGTAGTAGCTGCTACGAGATGATGCTCATGGTCTCGTCGCAGGTAATTCATCGCACAGAAAGCGTTCCGGTTGAAGGGTGGATAAGTGTTTCAGATACACTAGCAGTTCGGCGGCGGGCTGCTGCAAAGCCACGTTGTTTTAATTACTATGCGGCCCAATGGCCTTAAAATTCTTTCTTATAAATATGAGAGAATTGCACAGCTAATTATTTCCTCAATAGAGATGGGCCACAGAGTATTTTTCCAACAACGTTGACAGTTGGTTCTGGGGTCACGGACATTTTGGACCTTATTCCATCGTCTGGTTCGATCTTATCTCGACGGACGGCACCGAAGACGTTAGTGGGTATGCTTCACACGATGGTAAGATACTCGTTGCCGCTTGTAGCGGACTAGTTGTTCGACCAACGGGAGATAACTCCACTTATCCTCCTGGACCGGATACTGGAAGGCCTAGGGGCTTCCACATCACGCTTGAATTAGAAGGCGATGGGACTTTGCAGGCGGATGTGATACCTGAACAGGTTATCTTCGCTAATACCAAGCAGTACACGCGCTGGATTGGGAAGATTAGTGGATTTTTGGTTGGTAGTAATGAGATATTCGAAGGAGTAGCTTTGTTTGAAGAGTCAAACTTCCTGGCACCTCTGAAGTAGAGAAAAACTATTCTGTACTACTGGCTTCAT
>Ga0182030_10018829_pt1 | contig 13205 bp, 7 predicted proteins | sample 812S3MmetaG_FD_121299 | JGI IMG/M metagenome (GOLD analysis project Ga0182030, IMG submission 121299) | Permafrost microbial communities from Stordalen Mire, Sweden - 812S3M metaG (Illumina Assembly) | ecosystem: Environmental > Terrestrial > Soil > Wetlands > Permafrost | place: Sweden... | reverse complement strand
GCGAAGGCCGCTTCCTCATTGGGGAATCCGAACTCCTGCGCCTTAGGCCACACGGACGCGATCTCGGCGGTGGTGCGGCCGGGCTTGATCAACGCAATGGAGGCGTCGAGATAATCGCGGCAGCGGCGATAGGCGTCGTTGAGCGCATGCGAGCCGTAGCCGATGGTGAACGTGCGGTAATAACACGTGCGATATCCCATGTACGAATGCAGAATGTCGAAGTAGATGGGATCGCCGGGGCGCAGCGCGCGATCGGAAAACACGTGCGGGTGCGGGCTGCAGCGCTCGCCGGAAATGGCGTTGACGCCTTCCACGTATTCCGAACCCATGTCATACAGAACTTTGCTCGCGAGGCCGACCGCCTGGTTTTCCTGGACGCCCGGCCGCAGAAACCGGTACAGTTCTTCGTACGCCGCGTCCACCATTCCGGCGGACATATTCAGCAGCGTCAGCTCATCCTGCGTCTTGATCATGCGGATGTTGGACATCAACTGCTGGCCGTCGACCACGGTCACACCGAGCTTCTGCAAGGCGAACAGAATCGGCGGTTCGATGACGTCGATGCCGACCGGTTCATTCTGCAGGCCGCGCATTTCGAGCTCAACCTTGATCTTCATCGCCACGTTTTCGGCGCGTCCCATTTCCGGCGACATTGCGCCGCGCAGCAGCGAAATGCCCGGGCGCGAGCGATCCCCGAGCCACGGGCAATTCAGCTGATGATGCCGGGCGGCGGAGCCGAAATCCCACAGGATGGGTTCGTCATTCTGCGGCAGCAGCGTGAAGCGGCTGATTTTATCCTGCGCCCAGGTGCCGATGTGCGTCGCCGTGAGGTAGCGCACGTTGTTCATGTCGAAGCACAACAGCGCCCCCATTTCGGATTTGGCCAGCGCGTCCTTGGCGCGGGCTAGGCGGTCGGTGCGGAGCCGGTCGAAATCGACGCGCTGCTCCCAATCCACTCCCATCGTGCCGTAACTCTTAATTCCCATTGAATACCTCCACGTGGCCGGGCCGCAACCCGGCGAGAATTCTGTCTAGACCAAATCTGTTTTCACGCCCGACATCCTGGCGAGCGCTTCGAAAATAATCGCGAAATCGAACTTGCCGAGGCCCATGCCGCGCGCGGCGGTGAGCATTTCGTTGGTGGCGGCCGTGGTCGGCATCGGAACATCGAGTTGGCGGCCGAGTTCGAGCGCGAGCAGCATATCCTTCTGCATCATGGAAACGTCGAACCACGCCTCTTCGATCATCTTCAGGACGAACGGTCCGCGATACTGCACCATGGGCGAGGCGATCACGCTGTGCGTCAGAACGTCGACGGCGACTTCGCGCTTGATGCCGCTCTTTTCGGCGATCAGAATCCCTTCGGAAAACGCCAGCATCTGCACCGCGAGGCTCAAATTCGTGGCGATCTTAGTGACCAGCGCGAGTCCGTTCTCGCCCACGTAGGTGACCTTGGGGCCGATGTCGCCGAGCACGCCCTTGACCTTTTCAAACGTCTCGGCGCGTCCGCCGACCATGACGGAAAGCTTGCCCTGCTGCAACGTGATCACGCTGCCGGAAACCGGAGCATCCACCATGTCGCCGCCCTTTTCGCGCGCGCGATCGGCAAGCTTGCGGCTGACGGCGGGACTCACCGTGCTCATATCGACGAGCAGCTTGCCGGGCTTGACCGCTTCCAGGATTCCGTTGGGCCCTTCGAACACTTCGAGGACCGCCGCCGAATTGGTCACCATCGAAAACGTGATGTCGCAGGCTTCGGCCACGGCGCGGGGCGAATCCGCCCACTTCATGCCTTTGTCGAGGAGCCACTGCGCTTTGGACTTGGTGCGGTTGTAACCGGTAACCGAATGTCCCTTTTCGAGCAATCGGGCGACCATGTTGCCGCCCATCACGCCTAACCCCACATATCCAAGATTCGCCATTTCGGTTCGCTACGCCCCTTCAAGAAGACAGAAAGATCAGTGTATCAGAGCTACGGCGAAGGCGATTCAAGGAAGCCAATAGAATGACCAGGAAGTTGACTTTCCTGCCAGGCGGTCAGCGAGTCGCGCACCGGCTAAACTTCGGCAACGAGAGCCAGTTCGCTGGATTTCTCCAGATTGCGCTGCAGCATTTCGCCGGTGACTTCTTTTTCCCAACGTGCCACGACCAACGTCGCGATACCGTTGCCGAGCATGTTCACCACCGCGCGCATCATGCTCATAAAGCGGTCGATCCCCAGAATCAGCGCCATCCCGGCGACAGGAATTGTCGGGATCACTTGCAACGTTCCCACCAGCGCGATGAAGGCCGCGCCTTGCACGCCGCTCGCACCTTTAGAAGTGAGCACCGCCACCGCGAAGATCGCGAGCTCTTGCGGAATCGTCAGGTGAGTGTGCGTCGCACGGGCGACGAACAGCGCCGCGAGCGTCATATAGATACTGGTCCCGTCGGTGTTGAACGTGTAGCCGGTGGGCACGACCAGGCCGACCAGCGCGGGCGAGCAACCGAGGCGCTCCATCTTTTCCATCAGCGTCGGCAGCGCGGGTTCGGACGAACTGACGGCCAGCGTCAGTATGATTTCTTCCTTGATATACGCGAGATAGCGGAAGACGCTGAATCCGGCGAGGCGGCAAATGATGCCGAGGATCACGACGACGAATAAGATCGACGTTACGTAAAACGTCGTGACGAGCGCCGCGAGCGGCCGCAGAGATCCAATGCCGAACTTGCCGATGGTAAACGCCATCGCGCCGAAAGCTCCTATGGGTGCCGCGCGCATGACGATGTTGACGATGCCGAAGACGCCGTGCGTGAGAGCCGCGATCCAATCAACGAGCGGCTTACATCTCGGGCCGGCCATGGAAAGCGCGAATCCAAAGAGCATCGCGACAAAGACGACTTGCAGAATATCGCCCTTGGCAAACGCATCGACGACGGTGGTTGGAATGATGTGCAGGACAAAATCCGAAGCGCTCTGGGCCTTGGCTTGTCCGGCATAGGAGGCCACGGCTTTGGCATCGAGCTGAGCGGGATCCACGGTGAAACTACCCACGGTATCGACCAGATGGCCGACGATCATGCCCGTGAGCAGCGCCATTGTGGAGACGACTTCGAAGTAGAGCAGCGCCTTGCCGCCAACGCGCCCCACCTTCTTGATATCCTGCATGCCCGCGATGCCCGAGACGACCGTGCAGAAGATGACGATCGTGATGATCATCGTGATCAGGCGGATGAATCCGTCGCCCAGAGGCTTCATGGCCGCGGCTTTCTCGGGCGCGATGTAGCCGAAAATGATCGCGAGTACGATGGCGATCAAGACCTGGGTGGTCAGGTCGGTGTACCAGGGCTTTTTGGCGATTGTCGGTTTGCTCATGGAGTTGGCTCAGTGTGCGTCGATCCATCGTACTTGGGAATCGGGCTCACTGCAAGGCGCGCGGCACCTAGTGGCTTTGTTTGAGCTCCACGCGAATGATCTCTAGTGGCTTGTCACTCAAGTTCTGATCCGCATGCGGGCCGCTGCCAGGAGCCTCGTAACGAACCGTGCCTCGTTTGTAGTGATTCTCGTGCGTCGTGCCATCGGGGAAGCTCTGGCGAGCGTCCTGATCGGTCAGCAAAATCAAAACGGCCCCGCGCGCTGGATGCCGGTGCATCGCCACGTGATCGAGAGGCGCAATGCGGACGCGAATCACGCGGACGTAGCCGTTTTCAAACTCTACGTGGTAGCGGGCGGAATCGGAAATCGTGGGATCCGGATAGTCGGTAGGCGCAGTTGGCAGGGTGGCGGGATTCGCTTGCACCTTGGGCTCGACCTCGACGTAGTCGTAATCGGAATCCATCAGATTGTCGCCGCGATGCGTGCGTCCGGTGGCCCAATTGACACGGCCGGGGACGCCGTCGGTCATCACTCTGACGGAGCCGTCGGCCTGAGTCTGTCGCAAATTTTGATAGGTCAGCGAAACGACCACGCCGCCCGGATCGGGATGCGTGTGCATCTTGACGCCTTCGTGCGGAGGCATGTGCTCATGGACGACGCGAACAAATTCGTTCTGGAGCACCAGCGTGTAATGTTGCGGGTCTGCGGTGAGGAGATCGGGCGCGATGGAATATTGGGGTCCGGTTTGCGCGATGCATCCGACCGAAAGCGACACCGCGAACGCGGCTATGAAAATGTACCTCATGGCGATGCTTATCATATAACACGTGGAGCTATTTAGACGGAGGTCGTCATGAGCGAAGTTGTGGCCGGAGTGCTCGGCCTGGGGATTATGGGAAGCGAGTTCGCCGCGCACATTGCAGCAGCGGGTGTGAGGACGCTCGGGTTTGATGTGCTACCGGAAAGGCGAGCGGCGCTCGAGGCTCGCGGCGTCGAGGCATGTTCTTCCGCCGCGGCGTTGGCGAAAGAAGCCGACGTGATTCTGACCTCGCTGCCGAGCGTCGCGGCACTGGATGCCGGGCTCTTCGGCGAAGGCGGCGTGACGTCGTCAGGTCGGAAGGGAATGCTAGTCGTCGAGCTCAGCACCTTTCCTCTGGACGCAAAAATAAGCGCGCGAGCGCGGCTGGCAGAGGCGGGCATCGCGATGCTGGACGCTCCGGTGAGCGGCACGGGAGCGCAGGCGGCGCGCAAGGACATCACGGTGCTGGCAAGTGGCGATTGCGCGGACTACGTTCGCGCCGAAGGGGTGCTGAAACATTTCGCAAACGTGGTCCAGCGCGTGGGTCCGTTCGGCGATGGATCGAAGATGAAGTTCGTCGCGAATCTTCTCGTCACCATCCATACCCTTGCCGCGGCCGAGGCCGTCGTGCTGGCCGAAAAGGCCGGGCTCGATTCAAAGCTGATGGTGGAACTGCTGGCAAAGAGCGGAGGCGGATCGAAAATGATGGAGGTCCGCGCGCCGAGCATGGCGGCGAGCACGTATCAAACGCCGCAAATGAAAGTGGACGTGTTCCAGAAGGATCTGGACATCATCGGCAGCTTCGCGCGGGAAGTGGGGTGCGCGGTGCCGCTGTTCAGCGCGAGCGTTCCGTATTTCACGTCGGCGACGGCCCAAGGCATGGGACCTTACGATATCGGCGCGGTGGTGGCCATTCTGCGCGAGATGGCCGGATTGGCCAAATTCTAAGCGTCCGGCAAATTATTTCGCGTCCGCGATCGGCTTGAGCGGACTGATGGGGGTCGCTTTAGGATAAGGCGTATTCTTTTGATCCCGCACGCTGGCCGCACGCAGCGCGTCCGTGGAGGGAAGATTCGTGTTATCCCAACCGCCGCCCACCGCTTTGACCAGATCGATGGCAGCGGCCATGCGGCGCTGCAAAATGGCGACGGCCGTCAGCTCGTCGCTGAGCGCGATGTTCTGCGTGGTGATGACGTTCAGATAGGAATCCGTTCCGGCCTTGTAGCGGTCGAGTTCGAGGCTGAGCGATTCCTGCGCGGCCTTGACGGTGTCATCCTGTTGCCCGGCTTCTTCGGCCAGATAGCGGAGACCGGCGAGGTCGTCTTCCACTTCTTGAAACGCACCAAGGACCGTTTGCCGATAAGTGGCGGCAGTGGCGTCGTAGGCGGCCTGGACTCCTTGTAGCGCCGCGCCTCGGCGGCCGAAATCGAACAGCGTCTGCGAGATATTCGCTCCGGAAGCCCAATCGCGGCTGGCATAGGTGAACAAATTCGCCAGACTATTACTTAGAAATCCAGCGCTGGCGGTAAGGGTCAGCGTGGGATAATAGGCGGCCTCCGCGATGCCGACGTTGGCGTTCGCGGCCGCAACCAGGCGCTCGGTGGCCGCAATATCGGGACGGCGCTCGAGCAACGTGGAGGGAACCGCCACAGGAATGGGCGGCGGCGGCGCTGCGATCTTCGTCGGCTCAATGGACAGGGAAGCCGGCGCCTGGCCGGTGATCATGGCGATGGCGTGTTCGAACTGTGCGCGCGCGACATGCAGATCGGTGGCTTCCGCCGTCGCTCCCAGAAGCTGGGTCTGGGCAAGGCTCACGTCGCTCTTCGAAGCGACCCCGAACCTAAAACGATCCTGCGTCAGCTGGAGGTTCTTCTGGTAGGCTTCGATCGACTCTTTCAGGACCGCTTCCTGCATATCATTGGCGGCGAGCGCGAAGTAATCGGTGGCCAGGAGAGCTTGCTGCGCGAGCAGGACGTTCTGGATGGTCGCGGCATCGGACTGCGCGTTGTCCGTGGCATTCTCGACCGACAAACGAACGCGGCCCCAGAAATCGGGCTCCCACGACGCGGCCGCTCCCAGGTTAAAGCTCTGCGCGGTTCCACCGGCGCCCTTCTTTCCCGTGGCGTTTTGCCCGGTATCGCCCTGCGTGATCCCCGGAGTGGACCCGATGATGGGGTAGTAATTGGCGTGGTTGGCGGAAACCAGCGCGCGCGCCTGCCGGAACTGCGCCTCGGCGAACTTGACGTTCTGGTTGTTGACGCTGACAAGTTCTTCCAGGCGGTTGAGTTCGAGATCGCCGAACATCTCCCACCACTTGCCCTTAATCAGACCGTCGCTCGGGGTGGCGACCTTCCATTGATCGTTACCGGCCAGTTCCTTCAGCGCAGGCGGCGTCACCGCCACCGGCCTCTGATACTTCGGGCCCACCATACAAGAGGAACAAAGGAGCGCCGCAGAAAGCGCGGTACAAATCGAACGTCTGGTCATCTAGTCGCCACTCTCCGCTAGCCCGCCCGGAACCAGGAAACCGGGACGGTTGGTGTACTTGGGCTGCCGCCGTTCAAAGAACCTGCGCATCCGATCCATGTAGAGGTAAATCACAGGCGTGGTAAACAAGGTCAGCATCTGGCTCACGGCAAGGCCGCCGACGATGGCGATGCCGAGCGGTTTGCGCAGTTCGGCGCCCGCACCCCAGCCAAGGGCCATCGGCATGCCGCCGAGCAGCGCGCACATGGTGGTCATCATAATCGGACGGAAGCGCAGCAAGCACGCCTGATAAATAGCGTCACGCGTACTGAGTCCCTCGTTGCGTTCGGCCGCCAGCGCGAAATCGATCATCATAATGGCGTTCTTCTTCACAATACCGATCAGCAGAATAATGCCGATCATCCCGATGATGTCGAGATTGGCCTTGAACAAAACCATCGCCATCAACGCGCCTACGCCCGCCGAGGGGAGCGTCGAAATAATGGTCAGCGGGTGGATCAGGCTTTCATAGAGCATGCCCAGCACGATGTACACGGCCAGCAGCGCCGTTCCAATCAAAATGGGCTGGTTACTGAGCGAATCCTGATACGCCTGGGCGGTGCCGGCGAATTTTCCGGTCAACGTGGCGGGCAGGCCCATCTCGACTTCCGCACGATTGATGGCCGTGACGGCGTCGCTTAAAGCGACACCCTCGCCAAGATTGAAGGAATACGTCGTGGCCGGGAACTGCCCCTGGTGCGGCAAAGAAATCGGCGTAATGCCCTGCGTGAAGTGCGTGAAGGTAGAGAGCGGGATGGACGTCCCTTTCGGAGTCTGCACGTAAATCGTGTTCAAGAAGTCCGGGCTCTCCCACCACTGCTGTTCCAACGCCAGGACGACGTGATACTGGTTGATCGACTTATACATCACCGAGACTTGCCTCTGTCCGAACGCATCGTACAGCGCGGAGTCGACCGCTTGGGCGGTCAGACCAAGCCGCGAGGCCGTGTCGCGGTCGATGACGACGTTCGAAGAGAGTCCGGAGTTCTGCTGATCGTTGCTGACGTCGGCGATTTCGGGAAGGGAGGAAAGTTTATCGAGCAGCCTCGGCCCCCAGATCGCGAGTGTCTGGAAATCCGGGCCCTGCATGGTGTATTGGTATTGCGCGTTCGAGATGCGGCCGCCGATACGCACATCCTGGCTGTTCTGCAGGTACAAGATCGCACCGGGAACGCCGTTAGTTTTGCGTCGGATGCGCGCAATCACCTGGTCGGAGGTGCTCTTGCGATTCGCCTTCAGCTGGACGTTCATGTTGACGTTGTTGCCGCCGAATCCGCCGCCGCTGGTGCCGGCCACCATGGTTACGGTCTCCACATCGGGATCGATATACAACTGGTGCTCGAACCATTTGGCTTTCTCGACCAGCGATTGATACGAAATATGCTGTTCGCCGACAATGTTGCCCTGCAGCCGGCCGGTATCCTGCTGCGGGAAAAATCCCTTGGGCACCTTGACGTACAAATAGACGGTGATGCCGAGCGTAGCGACGACGATCATCAGGATCGTGGCCGGGTAGCTCAAGGCGATATCGAGTGCCTCTCCGTAGGTGGAGATAATCCACCGGTAGAATTTCTCCGTCTGGTTGTAGAGACGGCCGTGTTTCCCGTGCTCCTTGAGCAGCCACGCGCACATCATGGGCGTGGCGGTGAGCGAGATGACCATGGAAATCGCGATGGCGACGGACAGCACCACGGCAAATTCGCGGAACAGACGTCCCACAACGCCGCTCATCATCAGAATGGGAATGAAGACGGCAATCAGAGAAATGCTCATCGACAGAACGGTGAAGCCGATTTCTTCGGCGCCTTTCAGGGCGGCGGCCATCGGTTTCATGCCGCTTTCCAAATGGCGCGTGATGTTCTCAATCACGACGATCGCGTCGTCCACCACAAATCCCGTGGCGATGGTCAGCGCCATGAGCGATAGATTATCCAGCGTGTAGCCGATCAGATACATCGCTCCAAAGGTGGCGATGATGGAAACCGGGACGGATATACTCGGGATGAACGTCGACCATCCGTTGCGCAGGAAGACGAACACCACCAGGATCACCAGTCCGATGGAAATGATCATATTGCGCTGCCCGTCTCTGAGGGATGCGTCGGTGGTGATCGTCCGGTCGCTGGCGATCGTAAAGCGGACGGACGGCGGAAGCTGGGCCTGAAACCCGGGCATCAGCGCCTTGACGCGCGCCACGGTTTCGACGACGTTGGCGCCCGGTTGACGATTGACGTTGATCTGCACCATCGGCTTGTCATTGACCAAGGCGTAATTGCGGATGTCCTCGTTGCCATCGACGACGCGGCCTAAGTCCGAAAGCCGGACCGGAGCGCCGTTACGATAGAGCACGACCAGGTCCTTATACTCTTTCGCGAGAAAGAGCTGATCCGTGGAATAAATCGGCAACTGGGCGTCTTGATTGGCGAACGCCCCCTTGGGCCGGTTCGCGTTCGCGTTTTGCAGAAACGTACCGACCTGGTCGATCCCCACGTTGTACTTGGAGAGCGGCTGGGGGTTGACTTCGACACGCACCGCCGGCAAGGAACTCCCGCCTACGGTCACTTGTCCGACACCGCGGACCTGGGAAAGTTTCTGCGCAAAGATAGAGGATGCGATGTCGTACAACTGCGGCCTCGGAACAACATCCGATTCCAACGTCATAATCAGAATCGATTGTTCGGCCGGATTGATCTTGCGATATTTCGGGAGCGAAGGAAGATTCGAGGGAAGGAATCCCGCCGCCGAATTGATCGCGGCCTGTACCTCGCGAGCCGCCCCGTTGATATCGCGGCTAAGATCGAACTGGATGGTGACCGAAGCGGAGCCGACCGAACTGCGGGAAGTCATCTCCGTGATACCGGCGATGCGAGTGAATTGTTTTTCGAGCGGCGTCGCCACGGAAGCCGCCATGACCTCGGGACTGGCTCCGGGCAGAGTCGCGTTGACAAAGATCGTGGGGAAGTCGACTTCCGGGAGCGCCGAGACAGGCAGTAGGGTGTAGGCGATGGCGCCCGCGAGCGTCATCGCGATGAGCAGCAACGTCGTCGCAACCGGTCTCTGGATGAATGGCTTGGAAATGCTCATTATGCTTTAGCTCCGAGTCAATTCGGGCACGGATTCCATCTCGTCCCGTCTTTCGCTGCTGCCCACCCTGCTGACCCAGGCCGAGATCCTGCCAAAGAACAAGTAGATGACAGGCGTCGTGAACAGGGTTAACACTTGACTGACCAGCAGTCCGCCGATGATGCAAATGCCGAGAGGCCTGCGCAGTTCGGAACCGACGCCGGTACCGAAAGCGAGCGGAACCGCGCCCAGGAGCGCGGCCATCGTGGTCATCATGATCGGCCGGAAACGCAGTAAACAGGCCTGATAAATCGCCTCTTCCGGGGGCTTTCCTTCATTGCGCTCGGCCTCCAGCGCAAAGTCGATCATCATGATGGCGTTTTTCTTCACGATGCCGATCAACAGGATGATCCCGATCAGCGCGATGACGTCGAGATCCATCTTGAAGAGCACCAGCGCCAGAATCGCGCCCACGCCGGCCGAAGGCAGAGTGGAGAGAATCGTGATGGGATGAATAAAACTCTCGTACAACACGCCGAGCACGATGTACACGGTGATGATGGCGGCCAGAATCAGGATCGATTCGTTGGCGAGCGAAAGCTCAAACGCGCGGGCCGTTCCCTGGAACGCAGGCTCGATGCTGGCGGGCATTCCCAAATCCTTGGTGACTTTCGTGATGCGCTCGACGGCGTCGCCCAACGAGGCGCCCGGCGCGAGGTTAAAGGACATGGTGACGACCGGGAACTGGCTCTGGTGATTGATGGTGATAGGCGAAGGCTTCAGTTGCGCATGTACGAAGGCACGCAGCGGCGAAGGCGGAAGGGCGGCCGCGCCCGTCAACGCCGTGTTGGTTCCCGCCAAGGCCACGGTGGACGCCAGATTCGCGGAGGCCGATCCGATGGGGACATACATATCCTGCAGACCGCTCGCGTCCTGCTGATACTGCGGGGCCACTTCGAGAATCACGTGGAACTGGTTGGTCTGCGTGTAGATCGTCGAAACCTGGCGTTGACCGTAAGAATCGTAAAGCGCGTCGTCAACGTTTTGCGGCGTAATCCCCATGCGGCCGGCGGTATCGCGATCGATATTGACCAGCACGCCCAGTCCGTTGTTCTGCTGATCGCTGGCCACGTCGCGCAACTCGGGCAGCGCCTTCATTTTCTCGAGCAGCCGCGGGACCCACATGTCCAGGAGAGCCTTGTCCGGCGCGTCGAGTGTGTACTGATATTGGGTGCGGCTGATACGGTCTTCGACGGTCAAATCCTGGATGGGCTGCAGATAGAGCTCGATGCCCGCGACATTGTCGCGCAGCCGGGTATTGAGGCGGCGAATGACGTCGAGGGCCGTAACGCCGACGCGCTGCTCGAGCGGTTTCAGCGTGATCTGAATGCGGCCGCTGTTCATCGTCGTATTCACGCCGTCGGCTCCGATAAACGACGTAAGATTTTCCACCGCCGGGTCCTTCAAAATTTCCGCGACCAGCTGTTGCTGGAGCTTGGCCATGGCCGGGAAGGAAACGGTTTCCGGCGCTTGTGAAATACCCAAGACGGCTCCCGTATCCTGAATCGGGAAGAATCCTTTGGGAACGATTTGGTACAAATAAACGGTGAGACCGAGTGTGGCAACCGCCACCAGCAGCGTCAAAACCTGATGCCGCAGCACCACACGCACCATGCTGCCGTAGATTTCGATGGTCCTGACAAAGATGTTTTCCGACCAGTGGTATAGCTTGCCTTGTTCATGCTCCGGTTTGTGCTTCAAAATGCGCGCGGCCATCATGGGCGTCAGGGTCAGGGAAACGAAGGCCGAGAAGATAATGGTCACAGCGAGCGTCACGGCGAATTCACGGAACAATCGACCCACGATATCGGCCATGAACAGCAGCGGAATCAGCACGGCGATGAGCGAGACGGTTAACGATACAATCGTGAACCCGATTTCGGCCGAGCCCTTCAGCGCGGCTTCCATGGCGGAATCGCCCATTTCCAAATAGCGCGTGATGTTCTCGATCATGACGATGGCGTCGTCGACGACGAAGCCGGTGGAAATCGTGAGCGCCATGAGCGAAAGATTGTCAAGGCTATAGCCGAGCACGTACATCACGGCGAACGTGCCGACCAGCGAAAGCGGCACGGCGATGCCTGGAATAATCGTCGCCGAGGCGCTACGCAGGAACATGAAGATGACCATGACGACCAGCGCCGTGGTCAGCAGTAATTCGAATTCCACGTCCTCGACGGACGCGCGGATCGTGGTGGTGCGATCACTGATGATTCTGACGTTAATTCCCGGCGGCAGCGAGGCCACAATCTGCGGAAGCAGCGCCTGCACCGTATCCACCACGCTAATGATGTTGGTTCCCGGCTGACGCTGAATATTCAGAACCAGCGCGGGATCCTGATTCACCCAGGCGGCCTTGTGGGTGTCCTCGGCGCCGTCGATGACTTTAGCGACGTCGGAAATGCGAACCGGCGCACCGTTGCGATAGGCGATGATAATGGGTCCATACTGTGCGCCAGATTGGAGCTGATCGTTGTCGTTAATCGTCCACGCCTGATCCGGGCCGTCAAAATTGCCTTTCGCCTGGTTGACGTTGGCGCTGGCGAGCGCCGTCCGCAGGGTCTCCATGCTCAAGCCGTAGGAGGCCAGCGCCGTGGGATTCGCCTGCACGCGCACCGCTGGCCGCTGGCCGCCGCTGATGCTGACGAGTCCGACTCCCTTGAGCTGAGAGATTCTCTGCGCCATGCGCGTTTCCGCCAACTCTTCGACCTTCGGCAGGGGCACCGTGGCTGAGGTAATGGCTACCGTTAGAATCGGCGCGTCGGCAGGATTCGTCTTACTGTAAACGGGTGGAATGGGGAGATTCGTCGGGAGAAACGTGGTGGCCGCATTGATGGCGGCCTGCACTTCCTGCTCGGCGATATCGATACTGAGGTCGAGCGAAAACTGGAGCGTAATCAGCGAGCTGCCAAAAGAACTGATCGACGTCATCTGCGTCAGCCCCGGCACCTGGCCGAATTGCTTTTCGAGCGGCGCCGTGATCGAGGACGTGACCACCTCCGGGCTCGCGCCCGGATAGAACGTCTGGATCTGCATGGTCGGATAGTCGACCTGCGGCAAAGCCGAAACCGGCAACTGCCGGAACGCCACGAAACCGACGAGCACCACGCCCGCCATCATCAGCGACGTGGCTACGGGCCTCAGGATGAATAGGCGGGAGGGACTCACTGCGGCGCGCCTCCTCCATTCCCCTTATCTCCGCCGCCCTTGTTGAAGCCGCCCTTGCCTTTGCCTTTGCCTTTTCCCGCGCCGCCGTTATCGCTATCGGGATTCTCCAATTCGCCGGGCTTGCGCACGCGGACGGTGGCGCCTTCGACCAGCCGGTCCGTACCGTCGACCACGACGCGGTCGGTGTCGGAAATGCCGCCGAGGATCGACGAACTTGTCTCGTTGGTTACGCCG
>Ga0182030_10018828_pt1 | contig 13206 bp, 10 predicted proteins | sample 812S3MmetaG_FD_121299 | JGI IMG/M metagenome (GOLD analysis project Ga0182030, IMG submission 121299) | Permafrost microbial communities from Stordalen Mire, Sweden - 812S3M metaG (Illumina Assembly) | ecosystem: Environmental > Terrestrial > Soil > Wetlands > Permafrost | place: Sweden... | reverse complement strand
TCTCAGCGCCTCAGCGTCTCTGCGGTGAATATTCTCTGCTATACTCCCTTCGAGCGCCTCTGACACACAAAGCCGTCCGATAACTATCCGCCGCGGCCCGCACCCTCAGTCTACGTGTGTCTTCCAAAGGAACTCGAATGCCCAACTGGCAATCCAATTTTTTCCGCGGCGTCGCGCTCGATTTCTGGCGTCTCGCCATGACTCCCGAAATCACCGCCACCGAAGTCCAATTCCTCGAGCGCGCCCTCGCCATCGCCCCCGGCGCCCGCCTCCTCGACGTTCCCTGCGGCAACGGCCGCCACGCCATCGAGCTCGCCAAGCGTGGCTGCCGGCTCACCGGTATCGACCTCGCTGCCGAGTACATCGACGAAGCCCGCCGCGCCCCTGTCGACGCCGAATGGATCCTCGGCGACATGTGCCATCTCCCCTGGTCCGATACCTTCGACGGCGCCTACTGCATGGGCAACAGCTTCTGCTACCTTGACCCCGAGGCCGCCCCCAAATTCCTCCAGGCCATCGCCCGCGCCCTAAAGCCCGGCGCCCGATTCGCCCTCGCCACCGGCATGGCCGCCGAGTCCATCCTGCCCACGCTGCAACCCAAACGCTGGCACCGCACCGGCGACATCCTCACCCTCAGCGAGGCCCGCTACGATGCCGCCGAATCCCGTCTCGATATCGACTACACCTTCATCCGCAACGGCGAAATCGAAACCCGCCCCACTTCCAGCTACTGCTTCACCGTCGCCGAAATCCGCCGCATGCACACCGCCGCCGGCCTCGATACCGTCGAACTCAGCGCCTGGGGCGCCGAGGGCCCCTACCGCATGGGCTCTCCAGGCCTCCTCATGGTCAGCCAAAAGCCGAGCTCTTGACACCGAGCCGCGACCTTTCTTACCGAGCGGTAGCATTTCTTACCGAGCGGTAGCATTTCTTACCGAGCCGCGACCGTGAGGGAGCGGTCCCCGAGTCGTACAATATCGACTTGAACAAGAAAACCTGGCTCCTCGGCACAGGCTCGCTCGTAACCGTCGCCGCCGCGGTCAAACTCCTGCTCCACCTCTACGCCGGCCGCCACTACGGCTTCTTCGTCGACGAGCTCTATTACCTCGACTGCGCCCAGCACCTCGCCTGGGGCTACGTCGACCAGCCCCCGCTCATCGCCTTTATCGCTAGAGTCGCGCGTACCCTCTTCGATCATTCCCTCTCCGGCATCCGCCTGCCCGCAGCCCTCGCCGGCGCCACCACCGTGCTCCTCACCGGACTCCTCGCCCGCGAGCTCGGCGGCGGACGCTTCGCGCAAGCCATCGCCGCCCTCTGCTTCCTGCTCGCGCCCGGCATCCTCGCCATCGGCCATTTCCTTTCCATGAACGCCTTCGAGCCGCTCCTCTGGATGGGCTGCGCGCTCATCGTCATCCGCATCGTCCGCTCCGGCAACTCGCGCCTCTGGATCTGGTTCGGCCTGCTCGCCGGCATCGGTCTCGAAAACAAGCATTCCATGCTGATCTTTGGATTCGCGCTCATTGCCGGCTTGCTGCTCACCCGCGAGCGCCGCATCCTCGCCACGCGCTGGCTCTGGGTCGGCGGCGGCATCGCGTTCCTCATCTTCCTGCCCAATCTCGTCTGGAACATCCAGCACCACTTCCCATTTCTCGAACTGCAAGCCAACATTCGCCGCAGCGGCCGCGACGTCCCCCTTACGCCCATCGCCTTCTTCGCCCAGGAAACCCTCGCCATGCTGCCCCTCAGCCTGCCCATCTGGCTCGCCGGCCTGTGGTATCTGTTCTTCCATCGCGAAGGCAAAACCTACCGCGCTCTCGCCTGGGCCTGGACATTCTCCGCTGCCATCGTCGTCGCCCTCAGCCCGCGCATCTACTATCTTTTCCCCGCCTACCCGCTGCTGTTCGCCGCCGGCGGCGTTGCCTGGGAGCGCTGGCTCGCCGCGCCGCGATTGCAATGGATCAAGCCCGCCTACGCCGCCCTGATGATCCTGATGGCCGCCCTCCTCGCGCCAACCTTGCTGCCGCTCCTCCCGCCGGAGACTTACATTCGCTACGCCGAACGCACCCACCTCCAGCAGCCCCGCATCGAGACCGCCAAGCTCGGCCCGCTCCCCCAACTTTTCGCCGACCAGTTCGGCTGGCCCGAGATGGCCGCCACCGTCGCCGGCGCCTTCAACACCCTGCCGTCTGAAGTCCGCGCCAAGACCTGCATCTTCACGCAAAACTACGGACAGGCCGGCGCCATCGACTTCTTCGGCCCGCAGTACGGCCTCCCGCAAGCCATCAGCGGCCATCAAAGCTACTTCCTCTGGGGCCCGCGCGGCTGCACCGGCGAGAGTGTAATCGTGCTCGCCGGCCGCCGCCAGACTCTCGAAAGCGAATACGCCTCCGTGCGCATAGTCGCCCGCGTCGAGCACCCCTACTCCATGCCGTACGAACACTTCGACGTGTATTACTGCCAGGGCTTGAAGCTCCCGGTAAGTGAAGTCTGGCCCCACGTGAAGAATTGGGACTAGCGATGTGGGGCGGGCTGGCAGCCCGGTTGACCAACAGTTCGCCCGCCTCGGCAACTCTCCACACCTCCGCACCTTGCAGCGGGAGTGACTCCGCCATCCGGCAGCCGCTCTTTCCGAGTCGCGCGTATTCCGGCCGGAGCTCGGGGTCCGTCGGCAAATGCTTCGCGACCAGGGAGGAGTAACCGTAGACCAGGGTCTGGGGCCGGCTTCCGAGTGGCCAATCCGCGGGACCCGCCTAGCGGCTAGTACGAAAGGGTTCTGCGGCGGCAGGCGCGCCGCGGAGTAAGCCTTCCGTGCCCAGGTCTTCATCAATGTCCGGCCAGTGAATCCCATAGCCTGCTCCGCTTACTTTCCAGCGTGATCGCTGTTCCATGGTAGCGTTCAAAAGCCGCGGATACCACGTCAGTGGCACGATAATTGTGCGCCCGTCTGCTAGGTCCACCGCCAGTGTGTCTTCAGTGACGTGCACGTCGCGTACCCGTTCGCCGGAATTGAGATGCGAAGCGTTCATTCCATTTCTCCAACAAGAAAGTGCGATTCTCCGCCACTAGCCGGTGGACTCGCCGAAGCTCCACCGGACCGAACCCAAGATTTCTGGCCAGCGCAACCGGGGCCAGCCAGAACCTCGCCGACTGATCGTCGGGATCCACATGCACATGGGGAGGCTCGTTTGGCTCATGGCTGTAAATAGATGCGCTATGGCCCCACCATCAGTATGGTTGGCACGCCTTTCAGTATCTCACCGTACTGCGGTGGATTCCCGATGCATTGTTGTCAATTCGCTGCCGGGCGCGGCTGTGGGTGCCGGGACTAGGAAGCTTCCCACCGCACTGGGCGATCAGGGAGGTACTGTTGCTCAGTGAGCCGGTTCGGGACCAGTCGCCGGCCAAAGTGCGAGATGGCTAAGCGATCTAGAATCAAACAGATTGGCCGGTTCTTAAGTGTTTATCTAGGCCACCGTCCGCATCGTCCCCGACTCGGAGAGAGCTGCGCCATCGATATCGAAATCTTAACGCCGCTGATTCCGCTCCGGTCCGCCCGAAGCGCCCGTCGTGCGTCGGAACAAGCTGCGCCCCTTCGTGGGAATTTTCGCCGGACAAATTTCCGCGTAAGCACTATATGAGCGGGCGCAGCTCCAGATCGACCCGCAGATGCCGGTCGCCGCGCAGAATACCGACCGAGTAACGTCCTCCCGGGCGGCGTAGCATGGCCCGTATCTCAGTCAGGGTCATTTCCCCGGCCGATCGCTTGTCTATAGATTCGACGATGTCCCCGTGCTCGATTCCGGCATCCGCCGCCGGTGAATGCGGCACGGTCCGTCTGACTACGAACCGGTGAAAGTCGGGACCCTCCGCCCCAATCCTCAATCCACTCCGATCATACTCAGCGGGCTGCCCGTAGCTGGCGTTCGGTGTCAGCCGTATGCGTTTATTTGGATTGTCGAAAACCACGTCGAAGCGCTCCAGAAACTCGGCGCCTATCAGCCCGGCATAATCCTTGGCGGCCATCAGCCCTTCCACATCGTCGGCAAAAGTGATCGGGGCGTTTGTCACCGAATAGGGACCGACATCCACCCGATCGGCCCGGCCGTCTCTCGACGCGGTCCGTCCCCCCGTGCTGGTTCCCGGCTCCTCCAGCACCTTCATGTTTGCGGGCGGGACATGGTGCGCATCGCTGAACGGCTTGTAAAGGTCGGCGTAAGTGTTGGCCCCGCCATCGATGAGAAAACTGCCCGCCAGCGGCTCGATACCGGGGAGGATGATCGTGGCGTCGATGAATGGGAAGCCATGTTCATCCACGCGGACCGGAAGCGGCCTCGCGCCGGCCGGCGGTTTGTACCGGCCAGGCAGATAAATCGACACCCTGCGGCGCGCATAGTCCACCTCCACCACAAAATCGTCGAACAGGCGCGACCCAATAATGCCGTCGACCGTGTGACCTATGCTGGGTTCGATGCCTTTCAGATCGATCGCGATTAGCACGCGGTGTGTCAGGTCGAGGCCCGGCAAACCAATCTCGACATCCCTGATCACATCGGCATGTATGGCGTCCGATCCTCCGCCCCGGGCCGTAGCAGTGCCGCTATTTTGCAGCGATATCCGGCGCCCGAACTCACGATCGACCGTAAATCCCTGCGAGGCGTTGTCCAGGATGAACCAACCGGGGTGGCCGTTCACTGTTGCCTGCACCAGCACCAAGCCATCCGCGATCACCTCGACCGGAATTCCCACCGCCTCGTCAGCCGACGTAAACCGATACGAAGGCGGCGGAGACGCCGGAGCTTGGCCGAAGGCGGACGCCGCAACCATAACCACCAGTGTAACTAGGAGACCTGCTAATTGGCCAAGTACGGCCGTCCGTGCGGAAGTTCGCGCCGACATTTGAGCAGTTCCCCTTCCCTGCAGCGATAGTCGCCAAGACGAGCATAAATGCGTCACAATTCATATGTGACCCGTCATCGGACAATCCTGCTGCTCGCCTGTGCGCCGCTATTTGCACAGCAGTATACCATCGCGACCATCGCCGGAAACGGCGTCGCAGGTGCGTATTTCACTTATCCCACCAGCGTTGCCGTGGACGCGGCCGGCGATGTCTATGTCGCCGACTGGAGCGGATACATTCGTAAAATCTTTGTACGGAATGGCGCCTCTAACATAGTCGCCGGCACGGGAATCCTGGGATACGGCGGCGACGGTGGACAGGCAACCAACGCCATGATTGGCAAAGCCATCAGCCTGGCGCTCGATAGCGCCGGCAACCTCTACTTTGCCGACGGCGATAACAATCGCATTCGGCGTGTAGATGCATCCACTGGAATCATTACCACGGTGGCCGGCACGGGCGCCGCGACGGGCAACGGCGACGGAGGACCGGCCGTCAGCGCCGTAGTTTCTCAGCCCACCGGGATCACAGTGGATGCCGCGGGCGATCTTTATTTTTCCAGTTCCTGGGCCCGGGTTCGAAAAGTCAGTGCCGCCACCGGCATTATCGAGACTGTTGCCGGTCAGGTAGTCACCAGTTTCGCGGGCGACAACGGACCGGCTGTCGACGCTCTGTTCTGGGATCCCATACCCTCCGCAGTCGACCGGAGCGGGAACCTCTACATTGCCGACTACGAGAACTCCCGCGTGCGGATGGTGACAGCGGCCACGGGAATCGTGACTACCGTCGCCGGCTCGGGCAATTGCGTGACGGAAGTACCTCCCCTGAACGTATTGGTTTGCCAAAGCGGATTCAGCGGCGACGGCGGACCAGCCATGGACGCGCTCCTGAACTATCCCTCCTCAGTGGCATTGGACCCTGCCGGGAATCTTTACATCGCGGACACCATCAATCACCGCATACGGTGGGTTGACGCGGCATCGGGCTTCATCTATACGATCGCGGGAAACGGGCAAAACGGATTCAGCGGCGATGAGGGGCCCGCATTGGCCGCGGAATTCAGCTTCCCCGCGAGTATCGCTCTCGATCGATCCGGCCGAGTCTACTTCGCCGACGAGAACAACAATCGAATTCGCGTACTGACTCCGGTAGCATCGATATTCGATTTATTCAGACGCGGTCCGCGACGCTGAAATCACACTCAGGAACCAGCCCGTAACTGTCCGATAAGAGCGCTGGGTAGGGCAGGCTCAGTGGAACTCTCTTGTCGCGGTTGCCGCACTCCTGGCCGTCGCCGATCTGCCGGTATTTGAAGCGAATCGCCTGACCGTTCGAATAGAGTCCGGCACGCGGCGCGCTTCTGCCTCGCGATGGGGGTGTTCCAGCTCGCTTTGCAGCACAGCGGCGCCCGATCGAGACTCCTGCCTAGAAAGTTCCTTTGTGCGTTTCCGCCGCCGGCCCGAGACTGTACACAATCTGGCGAGCTAAATCCTCTGGGAGGCTCGGCAGAAAGGTCAAATGGCCGCTACAAGTGCCGTTCTTCCCTGGGACGCTGAACGTATACCATTTCGGGTCCGCGGGATGGGCCGATGCCTTGTCCTCATAAAAAATTCGGCTGGCACTGTTCTCGAAGCTTTTCCTTGCTTATATTGAGGATCGACTTAAGGTGCTCGGTGAGCGGAGCAAAGGCCTGCCCGGGCTGGCTGGTGACCACCACCAGCGCCGTCGACGCGTCGTGGAGAACGGCCGCACTGTGGCTCTCGCCATAGAGAGACCAATCGGGCGGAACAGCGAGTTGGCAGGCGTTCTTGGAGTCTTTGACGATTTGCCAGCGGGAGACCCACGGGTAGAGCCCGAAAAGCGACGATAGAATCGCCTGCCACGTGGTCCAGTGGAGACGCTTCCGGGGCGGACGGCGGCCGGGAAGCATGACGCACGCCGGTGTCGGCGAAGTGAAGAATTCGACTATATAATGAATGCGGGCTCTCGATGGTACTGCTTTCGTCCAACCCTCATCGGAATCCATCGGTCCGATAACGCGTGGTGTCGGCAGTAACCTGCAAGCGAGCCTGGTGGTTGGCTTGCGGAAAGGGTAACGCAAACATGGACAGAAGACGGTTCATGAAAGACTCGGCAGTCGTACTGGGCTCGCTGGTTTCCGTTGAAGGCGCCGAGAGCGCCTCTACGCAGGAGCAGGGTTTCACACCAGGTCAGGAGGCGCCGGGCAAAATTGGCCGGCCCGTGCGAGCAGTGAGCATCGGCTTTAAACCAGGACTGTCGCTCGATGACATCGCCGGCCTGGTTGACAAAGAGGGAGCGCGAGGCGCCGACATTATAGCTTTGCCGGAGACTTGCCGAGGCCAGAATGACAAGAGCGAAGAGGGCCTGGACGGTCCCACTATCTCAACTTTGGCTCGCTTGGCCGGTAAACACCGAACGTACATCGTCTGTCCCATCGATCGCAACGATGCAGGCCGCCGCCTCAATTCCGCGGTCCTCCTCGACCGGCGCGGCCAGGTAGCCGGGCTTTACGACAAGCTGTATCCCTACGCCGAGGAGTTCGCCCGCCGTCCCGGCGTCCAGCCGGGTCAGGCTGCCCCGGTCTTCACCACTGACTTCGGCCGCGTCGGCCTGGCGATCTGTTTCGACGTGAATTGGGCGCCTCTTTGGCAGCGGCTGTCGGACCTGGGGGCGGAACTGGTAATCTGGCCCAGCGCCTACTCCGCCGGCAGGTCGCTGCAAGCGCGCGCCATCGACTTCAGTTATTACGTCATGAGCGCGACCTGGACTCCCGATTGTCTGGTGTACGACATCGATGGGGAGCAGCTTGTATATCACCATAACAACGTGTCCGACGGTATTAACGTCACTCGCTTCACATTCGACTTGGACCGCTGCCTCTTTCACCAGGATTTCAACTTACCTGCGAAGCTCGCGAACCTGCTCAAGGAGCACGGAGAAGATGTGGAACGCGAAAAATGGCTTCCCATGGAAGGATGGTTCCTGCTCAAAGCCAGGCGCCCGGGAGTAAGTGCCCGCGAGTTGGCGCGCAAATACGGATTAGAGGAACGGAGACCTTATATCAATCGCAGCCGGTGCGAGATCGATAAGCTGCGAGGGTGGCAGTTCTCCTAAAGGATGGAGAGCCAATGAACCGCCGGGCGTTCCTGTCCAGTGGCCTCGCCGCAGCCATGGTGATCCCGAGGTCGCGCGCCGCCGGTGAACGCGTCAATCATCGCCTGCCCGCGAGCGACGTTCATTATCGCAGGGTGCGATCGTACATTGAGGATGTCCCCGTCCCCGAGTACCGCTGGGCATCCGACGCGGCGTACGAACGATTCCGCGATATTAAGTTCGGAGTGCGATTGCATTGGGGGCCATACTCACTTCTCGGCCAACCGCAGGAGTCATGGCCGTTCTTGAAACTGTCTTACCCGGAACGGCAGCGCTATCAGGCCATGTACCAAACGTGGAATCCGCGCGGCTTCAGCGCCGATGAGTGGATGGATTTGTTCGCTGCTTGCGGCATGAAGATGTTCGCTTTTACCACCAAGCATCACGACGGCTTCTCCATGTTCGACACCCGTACCCGCGTCCGGCAGCGTACCGACTGGGTGGCTCCGGGCGGACCGAAGATCGAGCCGTGCGATCTGGCTTACAGCATGATGGAAACTCCGTTCCGGCGGGATGTGGTGAAAGAACTCTGCCAGGCCGCCCGCCAACGCGACATAAAAATCGACCTCTATTTTTCCCACCCCGACTGGTACGACGCCGATTTCCGGCCCTATGCCTATCATCCTTTACAGGTGCCTTCGTCCGATCTTTTAACCACGGATTATCCGGATGTGAAGCAGCGCCTGGGCGCTGAAGAGGTGATTGTCCCCGATCCAAGCCCGGCTGAAGTCAGCCGCATGATGGCCCGGCACCGCGCCCAACTGACCGAACTCCTGACCAACTACGGCCCCATCGACATGCTTTGCCTGGATCAGTGGTTAGGCCCGCAGGTGTGGCCCGCGCTTCGTGAGACCATCCTGCATCTGCGAAAACTGCAACCCGGCGTCATGCTTCGCGCACGAGGGATTGGCAATTACGGCGACTACTATACTCCCGAGGGGTTTGTACCGGGCGACAAGGGTAATACCGATACGCCATGGTTCGTCATTTACCCTCTAGGGTCTTCATTCTCCTATGAGCCCATCGCCGGGAATTACAAAGGAGCCGCTTGGGTAGTGCGGAACCTGATCGATACGGTAGCCAAGGGCGGTAATTTCATGGTGGGGATCGGCCCGGACGGCGACGGCCGCTTCCACCCTACCGCGATCGGCCAACTGAAGGAGGTCGGAGATTGGCTGAAGGTCAATGGCGGGGGCATTTATTCCACTCGCGCTCGCGACGCCGACCTGTGGTCCGAGGGCGCCGATATTCGGTTCACCCAAACCAGGGACAAGAGAACCATCTATGCGTTTGTGTTGAAATGGCCAGGCGAGAAACTGCTCCTCCGTTCGGTCCGGCCGGCCGAAGGGTCGGTCATCGAGATGCTGGGAACGGGTGCGGCACTGAAATGGAGTCTGACCGGCGACGGCCTCGAAGTGCAGATCCCGCCCGGACTCCAGGATGAATCCCGGCGTCCATGTCGTTTTGCCTGGGGCTTGAGGATCCGCGCGGCGGCCATGTAATGCCCGTTCCGCCGCATTGTTGGTGGTATCCAAACCAACGCAGTGCCGGAAGGTGAACAAGCAGGGTTGCTCAGGTTCGAGATGGCCCGCCAGTCGATGGCGCAGCGGCACGCTCTCGGCGGCATCATTGCTATCGGATGCCTTCTATTTCTTCTGCCCATACGTAGCAATGTCGGCATCGCTGATTCGGTATTTTTCCATCAACTTCCCTGCTTTTTCAAATATTTGTTGCTCGGTCGCGTCCTGTAGATTCGCTTCAAAATTTGCTTTAAAATCTTTCCATTCCTGATTCCAACCTTTAAGATTTACCCCCTTCAAATGGAGGGCTTGATGTATTCCCTCCGAGAGAAATACCGTGTGTTCGTCAATCTTGATACCAGCCTTTTCAAACCAGGTCCTCAACTCCTGCGGGAAGAGGTGGTGTTGATGTTCAGAGGGGTAGGCTGTGCGTTTTTGCACGCCGTGCTGCGACAGAATGTCAGCGTCTTCGATGCTCTCTGTTCCTTTTGGCCGGGCGCTAGTTGGATCAGGCCCGAACTGCCTCCCGCCAGGTTGGCCTTTTGGCGGCTTGGCCGCTGCCGGCGTAGGCGTTACCGGGGGAGTCGGAACAGTCGGCGTTTTGGTCTGGGGCGCCGGAGAGGGGACAAGCTTTCGTACCATCTCTACGGGATGCGGATCGGCCGGATGAACCCGATCGCCAGCGACAGCCCGGCGCTGCTGGGGTGTCGCGTTGTCGTTGGCCGCGGCAGTGTGTCCGTCCACTGCCCCGCCCGAGGGCGGCGTTTTGTTCGGCGGCTGCTTTACCGGTCTCGTATTGGGGTTGCCTTGGAGGTCCAGGGATGCAAGATGGTCTTGGCGCTGGGGTGTCCTTTGGCCACCACCCTGGTTCACTCCCCGGATGGGCGGCCCCTCAGTCTTGCCCGCAGTGACCGGCTCGTGCGGAACGGGCTGCGGAGCCGATGGTTCGACTACCTGCGCCGGCGGCATCTCGATGGGAGGTTTGACCGCGGGAGGGTTGGCCGGCGCCATGTCGGCCTTAGGAGGCACGAGGCCTGGTACCACTGGCGGCGCCGTTGGTGCGGGGCTCGATTCGCCGCGGTCCCCGGTCCATTCTGATACTTCCGCCTGAGTCCCCGGACCAACTTCCAAGCCGGCCCCGCCTTCGTAGTCATTTGCGCTTGGGGCCTCTGACATGGCCACGATCGCTCCCGCGTTGTCCAGCCCGCCGCCTACAATGGCTCCAATGTCTTCCCCTTTTTCACCGTCGATAATTCGACCAACCACGCGTCCTGTTAGAGCACCAGGTCCGCTGTTCTCTACGCTTTCCGCTTTCTGGTTAAATCTTGTGAGCGCGACATATTCCCGCTGCAACTGACTGTCGCGATATGCTACAAAATTCTCGCCGCCGTACTTCTCGTCTACCCCATCTTCGCAATCGTATGTCGGGCCTTTAAAAGTATGTTTGTCCTCGCAAGCGTCATACTCTTTCTTCAAGCGCGCATCGAACTCTGCCTTGAATTCTGCCTTGGTCAGGTACTCCGGATCTCTGTTGTCAAAGTTTACGTCGTCGACCGTTGCAATATCCCCGGACGCCTTTGGCATTTTCTTGACCATGGCGTCGTCACGCTCGGCCCGGGACATCGACCGCCGTTCCTTTATTTCGATCCAAGACCACGGGTATCTAGTCTGCGGGATTTTCCCGGTTTTAGCGTAAACTTTGTGAGCATCCGCTAGTTCTTGCGTGACTTGCTGGCCGGCATGCTGCATCTTGTCGCTATAGAGAGGGCTGAAGCCCAATTCATCCCCCTTCGTCGCGACCAGGTAGTTTTCAAGTTCTCTTTTTTTTGCAGCATCTGGAGGCATCGATGCTCGCCGTTGCCATTCCGCATCCGCCCGTTGCATTGCGGACGACTGCGCCGGGCCGGCGGCCTTCGATTGCCCAGTTCCATGGCGTGCGAGAGCGGCTCGGTCCGCCCCTATTACCACCATCCACATGTCGAAAACGTCTACGTCATTCGGATTCGGATTTCCAGCCATTTCAGTGTTCCTCCTGCGTCCATAAAGCACCTTTGTACTTTGCCTGGCCGCCCTGGAGCGGTGCCTCGATTTACGGCCCGATTCGCTACCACCGGTCCGACGAGCTGCCTGCCGTCGGGGGACCGTAGCGGACGGAGGGCGGTCGCCTCCCGCAGGCGCGTAGAGCCGCGACACCGTTGCCCCGACCCAAGGTCCGCCCAGCCTACTTCGTTGACACCTGGGTGACGACCCCGTGGATCGCCTGTGGACCGAAATGTCCGGTTGCAGGTCCGGTGTACACCAGAGTCATGTTCGAAAACTCGACCGTCGACCCTCCAGTGATGCAGACCTGGAGCGTGGATGAACCCTTTGACTCAAAGGGCGCGGGACTTCCATTCCCCGTATGGTGGCCGTACTCGTCACCACGACACCAGAGCCACTGGTGGCAGGGCTGTTGGCGGGGCAGACGCTTGTGTCGTAGCTGACGGTGGCGTTCGTCATGCTGATATGGTGAGTGTGGGGGCTCCGAGTAGCGGGGTTTGTGGGATCCACCTGAGTGGCCCCGGTAATCCCATAGTCGGACGTCTCCATCGTCAGGTCCGCCGAAAAACTGGCTGTGCCGGATCTCACTACGTCCAGGGACCACGTGCCGCGAATTTCCCACGGACCGCCGGATACGGTTGAAGGCGAGTAGTCGTTGACCACGCCCTTAAAATGCACCAGCCTCAGATCTTGCGCCGTTACCAACCCGGCCGCCAGAGTGACCGCGATGCCGAAAAAAACCCGTCTATATTGAATTCTCATAGCTCCTCTTCTTGGATCTCTTTTTGCGACCCAATCAGGTTCCAACGATGCTCCTGGCGGAAAAAAAGAACAAGTCCGGACAGGTTGAAAGTGCGTTTCATACATTTGCACATCGCTGAAAACAAGATGTATACTCGGAGCCGTGCCTATCGCGCCGACAGACCCCGAGGGCGCGCGCCGGCAGTTGGAACGGGTCCTGGCGAGCCGTGGATTCTTTCGCAACGAGCGCATGAGCCGCTTCCTCAGGTTCCTGTCCGAACGGCATCTGGAAGGCAGCGATAACCAGCTCAAAGAGTCGGTAATTGCCGTCGAAGTGTTTGGCCGCAAACCGGACCACGATCCTGCGCACGATTCCATAGTACGGACTGAAGCGGGCCGGCTTCGCGCCCGCCTGGCCGAATATTACATAGGCGAAGGAAAAGACGATGCAACCGTCATCGAACTGCCGAAGGGCGGATACACACCGGTTTTTCGCTTTCGGGAGCCGGCGTCCCAACCGGCGCTACGTGGAAAGAAGATACGCCAGCGCGTCTGGCTCGTCCCTGCAGCGTTAGCCGTCGCGTTGGCGGTCGCCGCCAACGTCTGGGTTCATAAGACAGAACGCTTCTGGCGAAACCCCCTCGAGGGGGCGCGGTTTCAGAGCGTCACCGATTTCGATGGAACGGAACAGGAGGCTGCCGTCTCACGCGACGGCAAGTTCGTGGCATTTCTGTCGGGCCGGGAGGGACATACCGATGTCTGGGTCACACAACCCGGTTCCGGACATTTCAATAACCTGACCCAGGGAAGCGTCTCGGAACTCGGCAATCCCTC
>Ga0182030_10018827_pt1 | contig 13207 bp, 7 predicted proteins | sample 812S3MmetaG_FD_121299 | JGI IMG/M metagenome (GOLD analysis project Ga0182030, IMG submission 121299) | Permafrost microbial communities from Stordalen Mire, Sweden - 812S3M metaG (Illumina Assembly) | ecosystem: Environmental > Terrestrial > Soil > Wetlands > Permafrost | place: Sweden... | reverse complement strand
TCCGGCCAGCTCGACCACAACGTCAACGCCCGAACCGATCACCCCGTCCGCATCGTCGCTCCACACCACGCTGGCGGGGACCCAATCCACGCGCTTCCGCTCTACGCCGCGATTGAAAATATGTGTCAGTTCCAGCCCCTGCGGCCGCGATTCCACCAGAATCCGCGCCACCGAACTGCCCACGGTGCCGAAACCAAAGAGCGCAATGCGCAATGGCCGCTGCGCCCGCGACTCCTGCGATGCAATTTGCTGCGGAGAAATGGAGACACTCACTTCAGACACGTTCATCCCCTGATGGTTCTCTGTTTGATTGATCCTTGAGCCGTTCGTCCCTAAGTCCTTCGTTCCCCAAGTCCCGGTTCCCTGCCCCTGGCTCGGTCGGATAAACCCGATGATACCTGACAGCTCGTTGTCCATTCCGCAAATCCGCTTCGTCCTGTACTATGTCTCCAGATGCGGCGCGCTCTTTCCATTTTGCTGATCCTCGTCTTCGGCATAGGCCCCCTAACGGCCCTTATCGGAGACAGCGATGACGCGAGCGTCCCGGCTTGCTGCCGCAGGAACGGGGCACACCATTGCGCTATGGCGGCGAGCCTGGCCGCCATCGTCGCAGCTTCATTCAGCGGTCCTCTTCTCACCGCTCCTGCAACCTGCCCAGATTATCCCAACGCGCCGGCAGTCACCACATCGGCGACTCAAGCCATGATCGCAGCCCCTGTCAGCGTGCCCGTTCAATTCGCGCAGCTTAACTCAGCCTCGGCCGCCCAGGCCGCTGCCCGCATAAGCCAGATACGCGGCCGCGAAGGACGCGCCCCTCCCGCCTATTCACTCTGAACCGATCGCAATCTCGAACGGTACCGCCGTCCGCTCATACCGAGACAGAACCCGCTGCTTGAAGCGCCGCTAACGGCCAGGAAGCGAGAGGGCTCTAGGCTTTGAAGGGGCCAGGAAACGGCAGGGATCTAGCCCCCGAGGGAAGTTTTCCCGCGGTTCCATCCAGGCCGCGGAGCCGCGGAGAGGCCGACTCGAGATCGTGCGCTGGTTCTCAGGGTTCCTGCACCAGCACGATCACACGCCCTTTGTACCGTGCAAACCAAAGGACCGTCGTCTCAGCATTGAAGCCATCGCGAGGTCAATCTACGTGCTCCATTTCTCCAGAACCCTCACATTACTCATCTTTCTCACACTCCCCATCGTCGCTCACGCCACCGTGTTCGCCAACGTGCACGGTGTCGTTCATGACCCCGCGCACCGGCCCATCGTAGGTGCGGACGTGACACTGCTCGCATCCGACTCCGCCTTCACGATCACAGCAAAAACCAATGCGGATGGAGAGTTTGATTTGCGCCAGGCACCGCTCGGCGTCTACACCTTGAAGGTCTCGGCCACTGGGTTTGCTACCGCCGAGCAACCGCTCACCGTAGCCTCAGGCACAAACCCCGTTGTCCATATCCCGCTCGCCGTCGCATCCGCCACGCAAACTGTCGTCGTCACCAGCGGGGACACGTCTCTATCCGCCGCGGATACCGTAACTCCGACTACGCTCATTACTCGCCAGGACATCGACCAGACACCCGGCGCCAGCCGCACTATCGGCATGGAGATGATCACCGACTATGTGCCCGGCGCTTACATGACCCACGACATGCTCCACATGCGCGGCGGTCACCAGACGAGCTGGCTCATCGATGGAGTAGCCATCCCGAACACCAAGATCGCATCGAACGTCGGTCCGCAGATCGACCCCAAGGACATCGATTCGCTTGAGACTCAGCGCGGCAGCTACGCGTCCGACGTGGGCGACCGAACCTATGGCGTCTTCAACGTGCTTCCCCGAAACGGATTCGAGTACGACCGGGACGGCGAGTTTCTCCTTACCGGCGGCAACTTCGGCACCGGGGAGGCACAGCTTTCTGTCGGCGACCACTCCTCGGTAACCGCCTGGTATGCGAGTCTCACGGGCGGGCGGTCTGACTACGGCCTTGCCACTCCGGTCGCCTCCGTCTATCACGACGCCACGAACTCGCAAAGCGCCTTTGTGTCGCTAATCCGCAACCAGACACCCAAGGACCAACTCCGTATCAACGCGCAGTATCGGCAGGATCATTTCGACGTGGCGTTCGATCCTAGCCTTACCGACTGGCAGTCGATGAGCGGCTACTACGCCTCCTATGGCCTCCGCGACGCGCAAACCGAACGCGACTCCTTCATCATCGCCAACTGGGTGCACACAATCTCGCCCAGGGCGCTCTTCTCTGTCGCACCCTTCTACCACTTCAATCAGGCCAACTACGATTCGCTTTCTACCGACCTGCCTGCTTCCACTACCTGGCATCAGGGTTCGAACTACGCCGGAGGCCAAGCGGACGCCTATCTTAACGCCGGCCCAAACAGCTTTTCCGGAGGCATCTACTCGTTCTACCAGGCCGAGAACGATCTTTTTGGCGTCCAGGTGAACGATGGGTCCGCCGCATCGCAGCCGAACACTCCCGGCAATGCCGGCGCGGCGCTCGGCGAGTTCTACCTCTCCGATCACCTGCGGCTCGGCCGCTACGTCACCCTCTTGGGTGGTGAGCGTTTCTCCTTCTACAACGGTGGCTACCAGGGTGCGACGAGCGAGTCTGCCATCTACCCGCGTATCGGCGCAACTGTTGAAATCCCGCGTTTGCATTGGGTTCTGCGCGGCTTCTACGGCCACTTCTTCCAACCCGCTCCGTTACTCACCGTTTCAAGCTCGGTACTGAACTATGCTGGTAGCCTCGGAGGCGGTGAGAACACATTCACTCCTATTCCGTCCGAGCGCGATGAAGAGCATCAGTTCGGTATTCAGATTCCATACAAGGGCTGGTTTCTCGACATCGATACCGTCAAGAACCGCGTGAACAACTTCCTCGATCACTCCAACCTCGGCGAGTCGAACATGTACTTTCCTATCGCCGTTGATGGAGCATTGGTGCGCGCATGGGAGATGACGTTGCGCTCGCCGCAACTTGCGCACATCGGCCAGTTCCATGTCACCTATTCCAATCAGATCGCAGAACAGCGCGGCAACATCATCGGCGGATTCACGTGCACGATCTCGGGTGACCCGGCCTGTGACCTGGGCTTTGACTACACGCCCGTCGACCACGACCAGCGCGACACGCTGAACACCGGCTTCACCGCGGTGCTGCCAATGCATACCTGGTTCTCTACGAATGTCTACTACGGATCGGGCTTCTCAAACGGCCTCGCTTGCGCACCGGTCAGCAGTTGCCCTGCCAACAACGGACCCTACGCCGGACCGTATCTGCCCGTGCACACCACCTTCGACGTTTCCGCTGGTCACGCCCTTGGCGAACGCTGGAAGGTGGCCGTCAACGTCGTCAACGTCACCAATCATCGCGTGCTGCTCGACAACTCAATCACCATCGGCGGCTTCCACTACAACGATCCGAGGTTGATCTCCGGAGAACTTCGTTACCGCTTCCACTTCTGATGCATTGCTCGCAAGAACGAACTCCTGATTCTGGAAGATCCGCTTTTGGGAAGGGTTGACAGGGTGCATTGAATCCGCTTCGGAAGGTCTTGCTGCCTGGGGATCAAGGCCTTCCAATGTCTCCGCAACTCGAAGCAGAAAGTCACTTTTAAAGGAGATCAGAAAATGAACGACATCAACCGCCGCAAGGCATCGATGAAATTCGAAGCGGCATCTTTGACACACAAGCCGCTCGTAGCAAACCAATCGCAGAGGTCATCTCAATGAATCGCAGAGAACTCCTTAAGAGCTCTGCAGCCCTCGGCTTGACCGCCGCCGGCTCGTTGACACTACCAGGTGCAGCCGCCGCAACACTCGACGCAACCGTAGACCGCGCCGCACTTAGTCCGCTAGTCCCTCCCGCCAACGCGTCCATTCCGATCGCTTTCCTTATCTCCGAAGGCGCCGTCGTTATTGATTTTTGCGGCCCATGGGAAGTTTTCGAAAGAGTCAACATTCCCGGCCGGAAGTATGATGCCTTCAGTCTCTACACTGTGGCAGAGTCTGCGGCTCCCATTACTGCTGGCGGTGGATTGAAAATCACGCCGAACCATACCATTGCCAATGCCCCCGCGCCCAAGGTCATCGTTATCCCCGCGCAAAGTCCTGCCAGCGAGGCCACGAAGACTTGGATTCGCAATGCCACCAAAAGCACCGATGTTACGATGTCCGTTTGCACTGGTGCCTTTGTGCTCGCCAGCACCGGTTTGCTTTCCGGCAAGCCTGCTACCACGCATCACGGCGCTTATGTCGACCTTGCGATGCAGTATCCGGACATCCACGTTCAGCGTGGAGCACGCTTTGTTGAAGCGGGCAATTTAGCAACCGCTGGCGGCCTTACTTCTGGGATGGATCTCGCCTTGCGGGTGGTCGAGCGCTACTTCGGCCGGGATGTGGCAACGCAGACTGCCTCTCTGCTTGAATATCAAGGCCAGGGCTGGCTGAACCCGTCTTCCAACGCCGAGTACGCCAAACCCATAAGGCAGACGGCGGATCATCCCGTTTGCGCCGTCTGCGGCATGGAAATCGATCGATCTCTGTCGTCGACTTACAAGGGAAAGACCTACCATTTCTGTGTGCCAGAGCACAAACGACTCTTCGATACCTCACCAGAAAAGTTCGCAGCGTAGGAGCGCATAGAATGGTGCGGCCTGGGCCTTTTACCCGCGCTGCCTCTCGCTTAAGGGCTTCGCGCCAAATCCGCTTCCGCTTCTAACCTGCCGATCGCGGCATTGAAAGAGCAGGGATTTCAGCCGTGCCCCATTGCATCTCCGCACTCATGGGCATTCAGGCCCTGAGGGATGGTTTGCGTCCTCGCACCCCACCCTTGATCCAAAGGGACTAGAGTGTATTTGGTGCACCAATAAGTCTCTCAGGGGGAATCCATTGTCCGAATCCATCGAATGGCCGCGCCCATCCAGTTCCGGGAGCCCGCGCCGCCGCTACTTTCTTGTTGTTCTTGCCGTTCTCGTTATCCTCGTCTTCTGCAGCCGCACAGCTATCTCTTACTGGGTCGACCTGCTCTGGTTCCGGTCCCTCGGCTATGCCGACGTCTTCTGGAAGACCTTCTGGCTTGAGTGGTCAGCCTTCGCCCTGTTCGGCGTCGTCACCTTCCTCTATCTCTTCGGCGTCTTCGCGGCATTCAAGCGCGTCCATGGGGCCAATCTGCCTGAAGATCACACCATCTTCATCGCTGGCAATCCGATCAAGCTGCCCGTGGCTCCAGTCCTTCGCTGGATCGCCGCCGGCATCTCCCTGCTCATCGCCCTTGCCACGGCTGCCGCCATGCAGGCGCAATGGAATACCCTCGCTCTCTACTGGTATTCCCCGCCCGCGATCCCAGGCTCACCTGGAAGCTTTCCCGACCCGATCTTCGACAGGCCGCTTAACTTCTATCTCTTTACCCTGCCCGCGTGGCAATTGATCGCCGGCTGGCTCCTGACGATGGCCGTGCTCACGCTTGTCCTCGCCGTGCTCTTTTTTCTTATCACCGGCGGCTCGCGCGCACTCAGCGGAAGTCTCCGTAACGTCACTCCGCTTCCCTGGCGCGCCCTCTCCTTCGCTGCCGCCGGCCTGCTCCTGGTCCTGGCTCTGCGCGAGTACCTCAGCCGCTTCGAATTGCTCTTTGAGCACCACACCATCTTCGACGGGGTTACCTACACCGACGCTCATGTCTCCCTCATCGGCATGCTGTTCATCTCCGCTGCTCTGCTCATCGGAGCTCTCATCGCCGCCGCCAACGCGTTCTTCAATCCACGCGGACGCATGCTCGTCATCGCTGTAGTTCCCGCTGTCGCCTGTTATATCGTCGTAGCCCTCGTCTCCTGGTATGTCACCAGCTTCCTCGTCAAGCCCAATGAACTCGTTCGCGAAGAGCCCTACATCGCCAACAACATTCAAATGACCCGAAAGGCCTATGGCCTCGACTTGTTTGATCAGCGCGAGTTTCCCGCCGAAACCACCGTAGGCGCCACCGACCCGGCCAACAACCAGCCCACGCTCCAGAACATTCGCCTCTGGGACGTGCAGGCCCTCAAAGACACCCTCCGCCAGATCCAGGAAATCCGCACCTATTACGATTTTCCCGACATCGACATCGACCGCTATCAAATCGACGGCGCCCAGCGCGAAGTCATGCTTGGCGCTCGAGAACTCAACGTCGACAAGCTCCCTGAAAGCAGCCGCAACTGGATCAACGACAAGCTCATCTATACCCACGGCTACGGCATCACCATGAACCCGGTCAACGGCTTTACCTCCGAGGGGCTGCCGACACTGATGCTCAGTAACATGCCCGTCCAATCCACGGTGCCAACCATCAAAGTCACTCGTCCCGAAATCTACTTCGGCGAAATGACCAACACCGACGTCTATGTCAAAACTCGCCAGCAGGAGTTTAATTACCCCGAAGGACAGAGCAATAACCTCACCACTTACGAAGGAAAGGGTGGCATTGAATTAGGCGGATTCCTCCGCCGCCTCTTCATCGCCTTCGATCGCGGAGATATCGCCAAGCTACCCTTCAGCGACGACGTGAACGCCGGCAGCCGCCTGCTCATGCGTCGCAACGTCCGTGATCGCGTTGCTGCCCTCGCTCCCTTCCTCACCTTTGATCAGGATCCCTACATCGTCGTCGGCGAAGATGGGCGCCTCTCATGGGTGATGGATGCCTTCACTTCTTCTGACACTTATCCCTATTCCGCGCACCGCAGCCTCGACAATCTTTCGCTCAATTACATGCGCAACAGCGTGAAAGCGGTCGTCGACGCATACGACGGATCGACAACCTTCTATGTCTTCGACTCTGCCGATCCCATTCTCGCGGCATATCGCACAATATTCCCGAGCCTCTTCAAAGACGCCTCAACCATGCCCGGCTGGCTGCACAAGCATGTCCGCTATCCCGAGCTACTGCTCAGCCTGCAAGCCGAAGTTTACGGCCTCTATCACATGACGAATCCTGAGGTCTTTTATAACCGCGAAGACCTGTGGACAGTCGCCACCGAAACCGGAATGGCGCAGGGCGGTGATCAGACTACACAACCCATGCAACCCAACTTTGTCCTCATGAACCTTCCCGGCGAAAGCGGGCTTGAATTTGTAGAGATTCTTCCCTTCACACCCGCCAATCGCAACAACCTTATCGGCTGGATCGCCGGCCGCAGCGACGGCGCGCACTACGGCACTTCGGTCGTTTACGACTTCCCGAAAACACGCCTCGTCGACGGGCCACAACAGATTGAAGCCCGCATCGATCAGAACGCACAGCTCTCCGGCCAGCTCACGCTTTGGAATCAGCAAGGCTCACACGTGCGCCGTGGCAGCCTGCTCGTCATCCCTTGCGGCCGCGCTCTGCTCTACGCCGAACCCATCTACCTGCAGGCCGAACGCAGCCCCATGCCTGAGTTGCGCCTCGTCGTGCTTGCCTTGCAGGATAAGCTCGCCTACGCCCCGACCTTCGAGGCTGCCCTCGCGTCCCTCTTCGGTTCTGGATCTTCCTCCCTCAGCGGCGTTGAAAGCTCAAACCCCGCGCCTGCATCGGGAGCGCCCGCGCCTTCTCATCCGGCCGTCGATCTCAAATCTCTTATCGCCCAGGCTGGCCGCGATTTCTCTGACTACCAACGCCTCACTTCGGCAGGCAAACTCTCCGAAGCCGGCCAGAAACTCGACGACCTGAAACGCACCCTCGACCAACTCAATGCCCTGCCCAAATAAACTGACATCTGGGTGCCCTATCCTTCCGCGGCTTCATTGCGGAAGGGTGGGAGAGCACGAACCTAACCTCTCGGGGTGCCCTCCCTACGCGCTCCTTGCGTAAGGAGGAAAAAAATCGTCTGCAATGTTCAATCATCACAGCGCCTCACGAACGCCTGCGCTAATCTTCGCCCTTTTATTTGAAGGACCGCCATGCCATCATCGCTGTTGCCCATTCACGAAATCGCGCAAAAGCTCAAGCTCAACCCCGCTCAGTACGAAACGATCGGCGCCTACGGAGCTAAGCTCAAACTCGATCTGCTCAACAACCCCGCGTTCCCCGTGCGCGGCAAGCTCATCCTTGTCACCGCAACCACACCCACGGTCTCAGGTGAAGGTAAAACCGTCGTCTCCATTGGCCTTGCCCAGGGCCTCGAGCGCATTGGCCGCAAAAGCATCGTAACCTCCCGCGAGCCGTCACTTGGCCCTGTCTTCGGACTCAAGGGCGGCGCAGCGGGCGGCGGTTTGTCGCAGGTCGAGCCCAGCCAGAAAATCAATCTCCATTTTCACGGCGACTTTCACGCCATCACCGCCGCGCACAACTTGCTCGCCGCCATGATCGATACCCTTCTCTTTCACGGCAACTCGCTCGATCTCGATCCGGCGCAAATCTCGTGGCCCCGCGCGCTCGATGCCAATGACCGCGCACTGCGCCGTATCGTGGTTGCAGTCGGCTCCAAAGGCGAAGGCGCCAATCGTGAAACCGGCTTCGTCATCACCGCCGCTTCTGAGATCATGGCCATTCTCGGCCTCGCCACCGGCCGCGCCGATCTTCGCCGCCGCATCGACTCCATCGTCATCGGCGTTTCGCGCCAGGGTCGTCCAATCACCGCGACCGACATCGGTACAACCGGCGCCATGATGGCTCTTCTCGCCGACGCGATCTTGCCGAATCTGGTGCAAACTACCGAAGGTACGCCCGCTCTTGTGCACACTGGCCCCTTCGCCAACATCGCCCATGGCACCAGTTCCATCCTCTCGCAGCGAATGGCTCTGCGCCTCGCCAACTACGTTGTGAACGAAGCCGGCTTCGCTTCCGAACTTGGCGCAGAAAAATACTTCGACATCGTCATGCGCTCCTCCGGCATTCCTCCCTCGGTCGCTGTCCTTGTTACCAGTGTCCAGAGCCTTCGCGGCCAGGGCAATGGTTCGCTTAATCAAGGCTTTCCAAACCTCGCGCGCCACATCGCATCCCTGCGTAACTTCGGCGTTCCCGTGGTCGTGGCCATTAACTACTTCCCCGCCGACAAACCCGACGAACACGAGCAAATCGCCGCCGAATGTGCACGCCTCTCAGTCCCTTGCGCCGTTGTCGAAGCCTTCGCTAAAGGCGGCGCGGGCGCAGCCGCATTGGCCAAAACCGTCGTCGAGGTAATCGACGCGAATCCCGCGCCCGACGTGCATCCCGTCTACGCGCTCGACCAATCATTCGAAGAAAAGATCACAGCGGTCGCTACCCGCGTCTACGGCGCCGCAAGCGTTTTCTTCAGCCCTCAGGCCCGCGCCAAGCTCGATCGCTATACCGAATGGGGATTCGCCGCATTGCCGGTCTGCATCGCCAAAACACAGTACTCGCTCACTGACAATCCGAAAATCTTTGGCGCCCCCACCGGCTGGACGCTCAACATCACCGACGCATCGCTCTCCGCCGGCGCAGGCTTCATCGTCGCCGTCGCCGGCAACATGATGCTCATGCCGGGCCTCCCCAGCAAACCCCGCGCACTCTCCATCGACGTTGACGAAGACGGAACCATCGTTGGCGTCTGACACTTTATCGGTTGGAGTAAGAAGAAGCAGGGTGCCCCATCCAACGCGCTCTTTGCGTTGGGTGGGGCACCACTGACGTCAATCAGACAAGCGTTGGTCTCAGCGCAGATGGCTATAGAAACGTAATACTCCCCGGACTTCCCACCGCGGTGTACTGCCCCGTAAACACCAGCGCCCCCGTCGTCCGATGAATCCTGAAGCACGTGATCGAATCGCCCTTCCGATTGCATGCGTACAAGAAGTTCTCCGTCGGGTCGATCCGGCACTGCCCAGGATAATCACCCAGCGTAGACGTCTCGCCAGTCCACTTCAGCAGCCCGTCCGCTCCAACCGCAAACACAGCAATCGTGTCGTGCAAGCGGTTGCCGGCATACACAAACTTCCCATCCGGGCTCACTAAAATCTCCGCCGCAAAACTCGTTCCGCCAAACCCCTTCGGCAAAGCTGAGATCGTTTGCTTTGCCGAAAGAGTCCCCGTCTCCGCCGCGTAATCGAACACAACAACCGTCGACGCCTCTTCCTGAATCGCATACAACCATCGTCCATTCGGATGAAAAGCGAAATGCCGCGGCCCATCACCGCTCGGCATAGCTTCAAAGTTTGCACCGTCGGCAAGCTTCATCGTGCCCGTTTCCTGGTCAAACCGATAGGTGTAAATCCGATCCTGCCCCAGGTCTGTCGCCAGAACAAACTGTCCCTTCGGATCGGGCGCAATCATGTGCGCATGCGGCGCATCATGGCCGCTCGCCGCAAAACTTCCCGCAGGCGCATCCTTCGCAGTCGAAGCGCCCACATGCCCGCTGTCTCGATGCACATCCGAAGCGGCTCCCAGGCGTCCGTCCGCCTGAATGGGAAACACCGCCGTCGTACCGCCCCCATAATTTGCAACGAATGCGTACTTCCCCGCAGCATCGATGCTCAAGTAGCACGGCCCCGCACCTTCCGAACTAACGACATTCAGCGCCGTCAAATCGCCGCTCTCACGCTCAATCGCAAACGCGCTCACCGATCCGCTGCTGCCGTGAAAATCGCTCACTTCATTCACCGCGTACAAAAACCGCTTCGACGGATGAATCGTAATCCACGATGGATCGGTTGTCTTCGCGGCCAGCGTGCGCTGCGTCAATGCGCCCGTAGCCGCATCCATCTCGAACCGATAAATCCCCTCGCCATTGCTGCCGCTTCCCGGCTCCCCGGTATACGTCCCCACGTAGGCAAAAATCTTCTTCGATTTGACCGCCATCTGTGCCATCGCCAGCACGGTATGCGCGAAGCTCATAGCGGCCGCGCCCTTGAGAAACACACGCCGGCTCACTGCATATTCCGATTTTGAATTGTTCATTGCGTCCACCATTGATTTCAAAACTCCTCCGCCCAACCCGTCCCTTGCGGGTCGCCGTCACACCACAAACGACAAGCCCGTCGTCAGAATCAGCGCCACGACGGAGATGATCGTTTCGCAAACCGACCACGTCTTCATCGTGTCAGCCACACTCATGTTGAAGTACTCCTTCACCAGCCAGAAACCCCCATCGTTGACATGCGAAAAGATCAAAGACCCCGCCCCAGTGGCAATCGCGAGCAGTTCTGGATGAACCCCCGTTGCGTGCAGCGCAATCGGCGCCACAATGCCCGCCGCCGTCGACATGGCCACTGTCGCCGATCCCGTCGCCAGCCGCATCAGGGCCGCCAGCAACCATGCCAGCAAAAGCAGCGGCACATGGCTATGCAGCGCCACGCCGATAATGGCCTGGGACACGCCGCTGTCCATGAGGATGCGCCCAAACCCTCCGCCCGCGCCCACCAACAGCGTGATGCTCGCCGTTGGCCCCAGGCACTCGTTGCTGAATCGCAGAATCGTCGCGCGCGTAAACCCCCGCATGCGCCCCAGAGTGTAAAAGCTCAGCAACACACCGATCAGCAAAGCTATGTCGTCATTTCCGATCAGGCGCAACGTCTCATTCCAGGGGCTGCCCGGCGCCGCAATCTTATCCGCCCAACTCCCCACCAGCATCAGCACAACCGGAAACAGAATCGTGAAAAGCGTCAACGAGAAACCGGGCAGGCTGCGCTCCAGGCCTTCATCGACAAACTGCGCGGCCATCGGATTATCCGCCGCCAGCCGAATATGCGGAGCAATCAACTTGGCATACAGCGGTCCCGCGATCACTGCCGTCGGCAACCCCACCAACAGCGCGAAGAAAATAGTCTTGCCCACGTCGGCCTTGTAAATCGTCGCCGCCAGCAGCGCGGCCGGATGCGGTGGCACCAGGCCATGCACCACCGATAGCCCCGCCACCATCGGCAGACCCACAAGAATCAGCGAAGTCTTCGTCCTGCGCGCCACCGTAAACGCAATCGGAATCAGCAGCACAAAGCCGACCTCGAAAAATGCTGGCAGGCCGACGACCAGCCCGATCACCATCATTGCCCAGTGAACGCGTTTTTCTCCGAACACCCCGATGAGCGTGTGCGCAATCTGGTCCGCGCCACCCGACTCCGCCATCATCTTGCCCAGCATCGTGCCCAGCGCAACAACAATCGCAATATGCCCCAGCGTCGCGCCCACGCCCGCTTCGAACGAGTGAACGATAGTTGTGAGCGGCATGCCGGTCACAATCGCCAAAGCCAGCGATGTCAAAAGAAGCGTGATGAAGGGATTCAGCTTGGCAACAGCAATCAGCACGATCAGCAACACAACGGCGATCGCCGCCGACCAGATCAGAAACACGCCATGGGCATCAATCATATCGACTCAACAAATCCGGCTCCGTGCTTGCGAATCCTCTGTCGACTGTGCGCCCTGGCCTACTGCACCCAGTCCGTCTTGCCGCGCGCCACAAATCGTCCCGCTCGCGATCCTGTCGCGCCCGCCTCTGTGTACGCGAGTTCGCCATTCACCCACACTCTCGATATTCCTTTCGCTGTCGCTACCGGCTCGCTGAAAGTTGCCGTGTCCATAACGCGCTTCGCATCGAACAAGACAAGGTCTGCATGAAATCCCTCCCGAATGAGCCCTCGCTGTGCCAACCCAAAACGCTGCGCTGACAAACCCGTCATCTTGCGCACCGCCTCCGGCAGAGTCATCAACTTCTCGTCGCGGCAATACCGCCCCAGCACGCGCGGAAACGTACCCCACAACCGTGGATGAGGCCGCGGATCGTTCGGCAACCCGTCCGATCCAATCATCGTTGCTGGATGTGCCAGGATTCGGCGCATGTCCGATTCATCGATACTGTGATAAATTGCTCCCGCTGGTTGCAGCCGTTTCGCCGCCTCCAGTTGTGTCACGCCCCACTCCTGAGCAATCTCTGCCAGAGTTTTTCCGGCCATCTCGGAATGCGGCGTGCTCCATGTAATCGCAATTCGCACTCGCTCGTCCACCTGTCGCAAATCCAGCGTGCTCGACCCCGCCGCATACGGGTAGCAATCAAATCCGATCTGCTGCGAAACACGGGCCTCGTCGAGCGCGCCAAGCACTTCGCCGCTGCGCCCCCAATTCGCAACCCCCGCGCACTTCAGATGCGACACAATCACCGGCGCCCCTCCCGCTCGCCCAATCGCGAACGACTCCTCCATCGCTTCCCGAATCGCTTCCGTCTCGCTGCGCATGTGGGTGGTATACACCGCGCCATACTCGCCCAGCGGCCGAGCCATTGCCGCAACTTC
>Ga0182030_10018826_pt1 | contig 13207 bp, 7 predicted proteins | sample 812S3MmetaG_FD_121299 | JGI IMG/M metagenome (GOLD analysis project Ga0182030, IMG submission 121299) | Permafrost microbial communities from Stordalen Mire, Sweden - 812S3M metaG (Illumina Assembly) | ecosystem: Environmental > Terrestrial > Soil > Wetlands > Permafrost | place: Sweden... | reverse complement strand
TTTTCCATTCGCCTGGGTTCTAATTTTCATCTGTCACGACTGCTGACACACACTGCACAGTTTAACCGTTATACAGACCATCGTGCATGAAAAAGCCCCCGTCTCCTATCCGCGCATGTTGAAGGCCATTCTCCCTTAACCCTTTGGATTGCCCGACAGTCCCAAAATCCCGCAAAATTTGGGTTCAAAGCTGAGTTTCTAGCACCGAGAACATATTACGTTTTTATTAGAGAAGTTAAGTGCTAACTTAACTTTAAATAAACATCTGATAGTTTTCATCATTAATAATTGACTTTTGTAGTTTTAACTAGACAGATTTTGGCCGGCTAGTATAAGAAATTGGATATAACGTCCCTCCCTTGTAGCGAGAAACCCACTCTACCAAGAAAAATAATAGTGCGGAAATATTTTGACGAAATAGAAGATTATCCTGAAACCAATTTTCCTCCATGACCACATACCGTATCGTTCGATTCCTTTACTATTGCTGTATGATTGATTGTATTTTGGATATTTCGGCATAAAACCAGCGTCGTCAGATTGCGCAGTTGAACCCGTCCACCAGCCAGCGTTCGTAGCCTCAAGTCGATGTTTTCCAGGGCTCGGCTTGGTCCGCATAGACAAACCAAGCACGCCCAATGCCCGTTAAATGCGTTAGTTTTGACACTGAAAGAACTTCTACGGTAACTAATAGTATAGGAGCCCTCGTAATAGATGTTGTTCTCAACTTCTCTGCTGTTATACATGTCAATCGTGATGGTACCCGAGTCGGCGACATGCGTCTCGGCTGTGGCTGAGGCTGAATGCGGGGACTCGAGAGGTCGCTCAGCTAGCTCAGCTGCAGTGTTGCGCGTAACTCTTCCAGGAGTGCTCCTCGAGTCCATCTCCTTATCTCTGCTATTGCTATCATGGCGCAGGCCATCGCTACAGCTCCTCAAGAGAAAGCGTATAGCTCTGCCAGCAAGGGCAACAAGCTATGTCTTTGCTCCCTGGACGGCGGAGGTGTCCGCGGTCTCTCCTCCCTTCAGATTCTCAAGCAGCTCATGGAGCTCATTGATCCCAAGAATCCTCCCAAGCCATGCAATTACTTTGACATGATCGGAGGGACGTCTACAGGCGGTCTCATCGCGATCATGTTGGGAAGGTTGAGGCTGAGTGTTGACGAGTGTATCGAGGAGTACAAAAAGCTCTCGGATAGGGTGTTTACGAAGCTCCACCATCGCGTGACAATCAAAGGCAAGGTTCAGGGCAGGTTCGATCATGAAGCATTGGTGGCTGGTGTTCAGGAGCTCCTTGAACGTAAAGGTCTACCCAAGGACGAGCTGTTGAGAGATGATATAGAAGACGGTTGCAAAACGTAAGATCATTTACTACATTTCGTTGCAGCGAAGCAAAAAGTTCCTAACAATTGATAGGTTCGTCTGCACGACGAGCAAAGAGACTTCGGATACGGTCGTGTTACCAAGCTACTATACGCAACGCTGGGGAACAGATATGCTGAATAAAACAAAAATATGGGAGGCAGCTCGTGCAACATCTGCTGCCACCACCTTCTTCGACCCCATAACAATCGGAAGCGAGACCTTCGTCGATGGGGCTACAGGGGCAAACAATCCCATACAAGAGCTGATGATCGAAGCCTATAATTTGTGGAGCGAGAAGCGGCCATCGTGGAGGATTGAAGATAACCTTCAGTGTGTTGTCTCTATCGGCACTGGCGTGCCCTCGTTAAAGCCGTTTGGGGACAAATTGTGGGACGTTCCGCAAACGTTGTTGGAAATTGCGACGGACACCGAAAGAACAGCAGAGAAGTGGCAGAGGCGCCACGACATCCTTTTCAGGGAGAAGAGAGCCTTTCGTTTCAACGTTATCTCAGGTCTTGAGGACATTGGTTTGGAAGAGTCGAAGAGGCAGGGTGACATTTTGGCTGCAACAAAGAGATACATAGCGTTGCAGAATGTCTTGGACCAAATAGTTGACTGCGCGGAGAACTTGCAAGCTCGAAAATGTATGTCGACGATGTTTTTGTAACGACTCCCAGTCCAGGTTATGATCAGTAATGAATTGTACCTCCCCAATAACAAGTCCTTTAACTGTTGTGATGATTGCTAACATCTTGGAGGTTTGTCGCACATTCTTGGAACAGCTGATGTACAACGCATGCTTCTATCAAGAAGCAAGAATCTCAGAGACGGTCTTTGGCGAAAAGAAACCCTGGACAGCATTATGTATGCGTCGAGGTTTCAAATCTGGTGCCAAAATCCTGGGGAGATGGTATGGTGTGTTACGAAAACCCAAGATCAAATACAGGACCAAATACTTGCTGCCTACTTGGAGCAGGAGCTCTCCAGAAAGTTTTCTTGGAATAGCCTATACTATACATTTACATTCGACGCCAAAAAGATACTACGAAACGAACAGCTGAAGGAAGAATCCCGTCAGAGCAACGGACCGGAACTTGAACGCCAACCGAAGCGAGAAGGTGCTGCAGCTATTGCCCTCTTTCGGTCTCTAATAGTTCAAACCGTCATCAGGATAGTTGGAGATAAGAGCGCGATGATGCGGCTTGCAAAATTATCATCACAAGAACTGTCACTACTCAGAAATTCCACAGCCGAAGATGCCATGCTCAACGATCAGATCAATGTTCTTGGTCAACTCTTTCTTCTGGGTGGTCGTCGAAATGTGATATTTCTCGACTGCATTGATGTCTTGGATGCGGACGAAATCAAAGGCTTACTTGTACCAATTCAGCTACTCCTTGCGCGCCCATCGCTCCAAATTTCTGTTCTGATTAGCGGCTATCCTGACTCCAATATTTTCCCACAATTGTCAAGTGTACCCACCATAGACGAAATGACGGAATACTACGGCAAGTAAATTGGGCTCCTGTGACGACTCGTACCTTGCTAATTGGATAGAATGCCTGGAGACGTTGACGTTCGAAGAGCTAAATACACGGCGAAATCAAATCACTGATGCTGAACCAGGAACAAATCACTGGATATGGTCCCATCCTGCCTACCTTCGGTTTAAACGGGAGAGGAATGGGATCTTGTGGATCGAGGGCAAGCCAGGAAGTGGTAAGTCGGTTTTGGCAAAAACGATCCAGCGAGATCTCCGCGCGAAACCGAGTGACCCTAGTAGTGGTTACTACTTTCGGGTTGGAGATTGGTTCTATCACGGGCGACGCGGTGGACAGTTCATTTCGCACCAATCGTTCCTCAAGTCGATGCTCTATCAGCTTCTGAAGTGCGATCCAGAACTATTCTCCTACTTCCGAGGAATATATCGACAAAGACATGATGCCGCCTCGCCCGAGATGTCATGGAGCTACGATATTCTGCTAAAAATATTCGAGAAGATATCCAGAGACGGCGTCGAAATGATGTGTGTGCTTGATGCACTCGATGAAGCCCAAAATATAGAAATTGTGGAGCTTGTCGAAAGTCTAACAGTCAAATGTCCACTTTCCCGAACAAAATTCATAATTCTCAGCCGAAGGAACGTGGAAATTGAGAGAGTACTTCTCAAGTACCACCGCATTCTCCTCGAGGAGAACAATACAGATGACATCTCAAGGTTCATAGAGAGCGGGAAGATGTCACTCAGCAAAGCGATTCACGCCTTGGATTTCGAGTCTGAAATTGAAGTTGAGCCTTCACGCAGCGGGATTCCAAGAAACAGTAGGCCTTCACGAGCACCTCGGAGAAATTTCGGCAAGAAGATGAACGTTCAGGAGAAACAAGAGCTGGAATTTATTGGCAAATATATACAAGAAAGGGCGAACGGAACTTTCTTGTGGGTCAAGCTAGTGTTCGACCAACTTCACACAGAGGTAGAGAAGGGGATTGGGACATTTGGGGAATTGAAAAAGTGCCTCAAGGAGTATCCGGAGAAATTGACAGACTTCTATCAGCGGATTACCACATATATGCACTGTGGTGCCCCCATTCGCAACATCAAATTTGCAAGGAAAGCCTTGATGTGGGTCAGCGGTGCTAGTGAGCTAGCAGAGTTTTCTTTAGAAGAGCTGTGGGATGCCCTGGCGGTCTTTTTGGAGGAAGATGAACAGGAGCAGAACAAAGTACAAGATGCAGAGGCGAGTTGTACGGATCGAGTCGCTGAAAGGCGCATACCTATACGGTCTTTCCATGAGTTCCACCGCAAGATCCATGGCATTTGTGGGCCACTCGTTGAGGTGCTAAAACCGAGCACGTTGAACGAGCATTCCGAGTTCACTACTCATGGAGGACAATCCACCGTGCAGCTTATGCACCAAACCGTCAAAGATTTTCTATCTCTTCCAAGGGCAGCAGGAGAGCTACACTTTTACCCCGACGAAGCGATTCAAATGGTAAATCATCTTTGCTTGCGATACATAAAGCTCATTGGAGCAACAGTACCAAGGCTGCGGGTCAATTTAAGATATGATTGCGGGACAATTACGGCAGCGGAAATGGTGGAGTGGTTGGACGATAAAAAACTCCTTCGATTTGCCCTTCACACTCAGCCAAGATGGGAACATCGTGAAATCTCGGTATACCAGCAAATCTTCTGTACTGTACTTGCACCGCCCGAGCCGAACACACTTGACTGGGAACTTGTCGACGCACTCAAGGATTCTCGTTATGTTAGCACGGCAAAGTTGAGTGCACAGGCGATTGCAGCTGGGCGACTGTTTCACTTGGCTTGTAGCGAAGGGTTGGTAGTTGCTGCGTCAAACCTCATCGCTATCACGTCTTTTCTGCCAAATTGGTGGAAGACCAACTGCAGAGTTATTAAGCATGCGGTCATGCTAGCTGCATCTGAGGTCAACACATCTAGCCTGAAACTTGGACTGAAGTCGGCAACATTGCACCAAACCGTTCACGAGATTGGGGGCCTTTCCCAATCCGAGCGGATAGATTTGTCTACAAGTGGGCGTGCAGCTCGGGTCAAGTTACCCACCGAAACATTGTCCGAGAACAAGCATACATCTACTGTTCCTGGGTTGCATTTCGATCCAATAATCTGGGCAGATCCCGAAGACGTAGAGTCCTCCACAGCAGGCGCTAGGTTCTCACGTGTGTTCAATAAAGGCAAATATAGATACGTGTACGCTGATTCCGAAAGCGAGTCAGCGGATGAGTCTGGCCAGGAATCATCGACCACATCCATTGCTGCAGCCAAAGTCAACTCGGCCGTGGGTGCTTCGTTTGAAAGCGGTCGTGCGTCTCTCTCTGCTAACCCGAATATTCGCACAAGATTTCACAAGCTCGATCTGGAAGTTCCAAAAATATCAGCTCCACCTCCCTCGACATTTAGCACCAAGCTCAGCAGAGCCGTTTCCAAATCTAAGCGTACATCAAGCCCCGCCAGGGCTCATCCGGATTCAGAAGATGAGTCTGATGCGGAATCAGCAGTAGTAATTCCTTTTATACGAGCAGCCAGTAAAGGCGCAACCGCTTTGTCAACTGCTCTATCCAGGGTGCAGCAGCGTTGGGGGATACTCGTTGGCCCCAAGGGCGGGTCAGAGGATGACTTGAATCATAAGAAAAAACGTATCTCATCCTTCATTGCTGACGAGCGAGCATCTATAATGCGCATTTCCTCTGCGTCTGAAAGAATGTCTCACTCCGATCTTCCCCCAGCTGCTCCCATTGTGGTAGAAACAGATGACTCCTCCTCCTCCTCCTCCTCCTCCCCCGAAGACGAACGCAGACCTACAATCTTCGCAACCCGTCGCAAGTCATCAGAGCAACCTCCACCCAACGAGGATTCAAACCAAGAAACCTGGATCAGCTCAGGCTGGACGGTCACTTTGGTGAAGCACTCCACAACATCAAAACAGCAATTCTCCATAAGCACTAAGTTCGAGAATTGGTGCAGTTTTGTGGACAAAACATGTGGAGGCAGAGCCCAGATGCTCCGTAGCAAAAGACGGAAATTCTACCAGAATGATGAGTTGCCCTATACGGAAGATATTGAGGAGGCCATCGGTGTGGTTCTGCAGAAGTTTCGGGAGGTTGACTACGATGTCCCACAAGATGCTGATGTCGATAAATCAATGGAGCTTCTTACGCGGCCAGAGTCTTCGGTTGGATTAGGAGCAGGAATAGATCTCGAGATCACTCCAGATGTTGTAGAGACTCAGAGACTTTTGGAAACACCGTCAAAGCGTCGGAGCCAGCGAATCGTGATAAACGATGGCACAGTAGCGGCACGGCCAACAAAACCACACCGCCATTGCTGCACTGTGCTATAGATATGAAGGACAGCTATACTGGTAAGACCGGTTGCACGATCTGAACTGTGTCGGATCCTCGGTCGCTGCTATGGGAGAGGAGGCAGAAACTTATGCGAGTAGCTAGGAGGACTGGGCAACAAAGCCTTTCGCGAAGTATATTCTATGAAGTATACTGGAACCGTTGTAAGAACACAAGGTTACTACGATCCCCATTATAGTGAGGGCGTTGTTGATCAAGATACCTACGTCGTCGGCACTAAGGCCCAAGTTGAGGACGCTTTTACACAGGACGCCTATGTTGTCGACATTGTAGCTCAGGATGGAGAGGAAGGCGCTTGGGTCAACAGCAATGACTGTTTGGCAGCACATCTGCTCTATGCAATATACGAAGGCGAACGTCTCTTAGTTCGGGGGGGGGGTTATTAATTATTCCTTTTAGGATATACCTATTCCATACTCAACATTGCGAAGCCTGACCTACTAACTTGGCGAATTTCGCGATGCCTTGTCGTATCCTGATGTTCTTGTCACCATCCTCTAGAACGTGGATTTAAGATTCGGAGGAAGCAGGTTGATTAAGATTGAACTCCAGCTCTGCCAGAGACGCCTGCCAGGCCAATGCTGCTAGGGCAGGAGCATGGGTTTTCTTTGTTCATGGCTGGAGATATCTTTCACCTTTTCTCCGTTGACAATTTCCAACTTGATGCCAAAGCGTCTGCCACTGGATTGTGCGAAAAACTTCTTTATTGAATTTATTCTTGGTATTAAAAATATGAAAACAGTAATTTGTAAGGACTAGTAGATAAAAGATAATTTATAAAAGAAATTAGAAAGTTAATTAAATAATAGAATAAAATAAAAATATTCAGTTTATAACAAATATAAAGTAAAATGAAATTTATTGAGAAAAGGTATCATTTTATTTAGAAATAATTATATTTAACTAATTTATACTATAAATGAGGTATTAAATATATTTTTGTAAAGTATTTACTTTTAAATCTAGAACTTTATTTAGGCATTTTAAGTATTTTTGTTAAAACTTAATGAAAATAATATAAGGTCAGATAAAGTATGATTGGCTAAAAAACGAGAAGTCAAAATACGTAATGGTTTGATAGATTTTTCTTAGGATATTTAGGGTGCTTAGGGTGCTTAGGTGAGTTGCTCAGGTTGCTCAGGCTACTTATAAGTGGTCTCTTATTCGCTCGATTTGCGTGGTGCTTTCGGTGCGGACTCCCTAGCGTGTTAAGTCTAACTTTTCGACCCCCAACCATCCACGGATCATCGACCCATCTTCCTAGTTCGAAACCAAGAGGGATCAAAGATGCTCGACTAGCTACCTGCAAACCAAGTGTGGATAAAAGCCTTCCAAGAAGCGAGATATTATCGGACGAGGTAGACGGACGCACCGTGGAAAATCTGTACCGACTACAGCAGCTAGGAGAATCAGTAAGCGTCCAAGGAGGAAAGCTGTGCCGGCACCCTTCATCTACTCACGATATGAAGAGGAGATCGGATACTCCAGGCCGGTGGCAACCATATGATGATGCGAGGATTTGGTTCTTGCTCAGGAGCAGCCGCAGTCGATCAAGATTCCTGCAAGCATGGTTGGCGTCGAGTGAAGGTATTCAAGAAGCGTCTGGGTCCTATCCACCTGCGCGGTCAGATCGAACCATGCTGTTCGCAATGAAGCAGCCACATCCAGTACCACCAAATATGTGCATCGTGGCCTTGTATTGGTTGCCAGCAGCAGCGCATAGCATAGTCGACATGATAGCACCGTGGATGCAATGGAAGATACGTGCTGTCCCAGCTCGGGTAAATTGCCTGTGGCATGAGAGCGGGGAAACCCCCACTCGAAGCTTGAACTAGCCACCTATATATTCTGGCCTCAGCGTTAAAATAACCTTATCCCGTTTCTATTTTTATTATGCACCAACTTGTGTGCTAGAATTTGGACATAGAGATCATGAAAAGTAATGTTTTATATAGATTGGAACATTAGGGTGTTTAACGAGCGTTGAAGAACCCGCCCTCCTTTCTCGCTTGTCGAGTGGCCAAATTATTCGTCACGTAGTAGTATATTTCAACACAATCTCTCCTTTACTCTACCTTCCTAACCGCTCTAAACCCAATAACAGGAAGCCTTGTCCTTAAAATCAAACTCGAGGAGATAACGCTCAGCGAACTCAGTGCCATAGCCAAACTAGCCCACACAGGATTTAGCCTCGGGTGCCCACGAACCGGATAAATTGCTCCCCCCGCAATGGGCAGCAAAATAACATTATACACCAGCGCCCATACAAAGTTGAACTTGACTCTCTGGAACACAGCACGCGAGAGAGTGATGAGGGTGATGAGGGATTGCAGATTCGACGACACGAGCACAAACTTGGCGCTTGAGATAGCAACGTCTGAGCCCGAACCGATTGCAATTCCTGCGTCTGCAGCAGTGAGAGCTGGAGAATCGTTGATGCCGTCGCCGACCATGGCTACGATCGCTCGTCCGATCTTACCGTTGCGTTTTGAGGCTGTAGATTGTAGCCAGCGGATCTTGTCGGCCTTTTCTGCTGGGAGAACACCGGCGATGATGTTGGTGGAGGGGATGCTGAGTTGATGGCCTACTGCTGTTGCAGTTGCAGCGTTGTCGCCTGAGATCATCCAGATGCTGAGCCCCTGTTCGCGGAGAGCAGTGATGACAGAACACGCTTCAGTGCGCAGCGGGTCGGTGGTTGCGAATAGTGCGGCGAGCTTGAATGGGGCTTCGTTCTCGTCTGAGAGAGATAGAGGACGCAGGGCCAGGACGGCTATGCTTTTAGCAGCGGTTTTCCATGTCGAAGCGAGGTCAGACCAGGAAGCATCAATGGGAGTATCGAGTAAGGAGATGAAAGCTTCACTGCCAATGGCAGCCTCATACCGGTGTTCAACGGTGGAAGTATGGATAGTAAATTTGCCTCTGAGGCCTCTACCAGGAAGTTCCTCGATGGTGGAGTTGGAGAAGGCGGCTCGGTCTTGTTCTGTGCAGAGAGTGGCAATCGCTTTCGCTATCGGATGACTTGAGGATTCTTCCAATGCTTGCGCAATTGCCCAGATGATTTTCGTCTCTTCTTTGTTGGAAGTTATGATAATATGATCTGTAACTTTTGGCTTTCCACCCTCAGTGAGCGTCCCGGTCTTATCAAAGACGACGACATCAAGAGCAGAGGCTTCTTGAAATGCTTCTCCGCCCCCCTTAACCAATATTCCGTGTTGAGCTGCCAGGCCAGAACCAACAAATAATGCCGTTGGAGCTGCGAGCGCAATGCCGCAAGGACACGCGCCAACAAAAACTGCGATGGCAAACTGCATTGCCCAGAAAGCCCAGCCTCCAGTGTCAACATTTCGCCAACTTACTGGAAGTACTCCGCTTTGACCAAGTCCAAACCAGATGATAAAGGTCAATATAGCTATGAGGGTGATGATAGGAACAAAGTATCCCGTTATAGTATCAGCTATTCTCTCTACCGGAGCTCGTTTTGTCTGTCCTTCACGGACAACTCTAACAATTTGATCGAGCATAGACACACCTGAGACCCCAGTGACTCGGACGTTGATCGGCTGTCTAGTGTTGACTGTTCCCACAAAGACTTGATCATCGACCCTCTTGGTGATTGGACGAGACTCTCCGGTTAAAGAGCTCTCATCAAACGTAGAATCTCCCAGAACAACTGTGCCGTCAGCTGGTGGAGAAGCACCGTGGAGAACTCTAACAATGTCTCCGACTTCAAGAAGGTCGACGTTAATTTTCTCGACATTTGCCGTCGAAAAAGATGGTCGAGTCTCCGGTGAAGAATCATCCGAGTCTGGATTAGATCTCACAAGTAGAGCATCCGTTGGTTTGAGCTTCCCAAGCAGTGTGACAGCATCGCTCGCCTTGGACTTGCTATACGCTTCCAGATAACGTCCAGCGAGGATGAACATCGTCAGAAAAACGACAGTGTCGAAGTACGTAGATGTCTTCACGCTCTGGCCAGTCTTCCGCGCATTCAGAACAAGCACAGCGATGGAAGGAAAATACGCAATAGATGTACCGGCTGACATGAGCAAGTTCATACTGCCAAAGCGGTAGAATCGTCGAAGAATAGGGACCTTGCTATTTCGCCCCCATAATGCGCGAATCTCCTGGGCCGCTCTGACGTGGAAGATATCTGCGGCGAAGAACATGACGGGCGTCGCAAGGAAGAAGAGCGCCCATTCGACGCGGGTGTCAGCACCAACCCACATCTTTTCTTCGAAGAACATTCGTAAGTGGTTGGTATGAGGAACTAAGCTCATCCAGACTATACCGATGAGGAAGGTGGGAATAGCAACTATAAAGTTGAGAAGAAGCCGCAATAGGAGACGCTGACGCTCGTGGAGCTGCATCGCTTGGGATCGCTCTTCGATCGTTGGAGGATGGTAAATTGAAGCCTTATATTGGCTGTTAACGCTGTGAATCGTAGCTAGTATATCTCGAATAGTTATAACACCTTGTTGAGGACAATACGTTATCTTCATAATGGGGTCTTCGAGAGAGGCAGCTTTGTCGATCTTGAGCAGTCCTGGGAAGGATGACAGCAAAGCTTCAAGTACGTGTTCTGGGCAGTGATCGCAGAACATGCCGGCTAGTTTGATTATAATTGTTCTCTCGGTCTGTTCATCATCTTCTCGTCCACCAATTTCAGCAATGTCCTCGACATGGCAGTCGAATCCTCTGTCCTCGATTCTCTCGACAATCAAGTTGATGTTGTCCTTCTGGCCAGAAAAGGTAATAGTTGCACTGTGTGTAAGTAAACTGACACTGACATCCTCCAAGAATTCGAGTTGCTGTACGCCTTCATTGATAGAGAGGATACATGCAGCACAAGTCATACCGCGGATGCTGAGACTGGCTGTAAACTTTTGGGCTTCAGGGATGGCAACCACAAAATCCTTAGATGCGTCCTTTTCGTTCGAATTTTGGCAAGAAAGACAGCGCTCGATATGCTTCTTATTGAGCTGACTGTGGACACCATGTAGCAATTCTGTTGACTGGCGCGATGAGGGAGCTGACGCTCGTTGGCTGAGCGTCTGCGCAGCCTGGTCCAACCATTCTGAGTGAGCCTGCCCTTCATGCTGCTCGTAGACAATCCGGCCAAATTCATTCTCGGTGCGCACACTCCGCACCTCGAATGCTGCGTCTAAGAGAGCTCGAAAGATTTCATTTCCAGAACACTCAGGTGGGTGGATTATCGTCAGTTCGTGTAATACGTAGTTGGCAGTAATTGACACTGGAACTAGTTGCAATGCAGCGAGGATCTCCTTGATGTATGTGAGGCACGAGGCACAATGAATATTGTTGATCAGGGCAGTAGTTGTGACGGTGCCCGAGGGGGCCGGTTGTCGGGTCGCCATCGGTTTCTGGCACCTCCAAAGGCTTGGTCAGAGCAATTTGTACGATTCCTCTACCAGTTCCTGAGTGCAGGGCTGCTAGGTTTTGAGGAGCTAGTGCCTATCGTTCCTGAGGATCTCGGCAGCCAAAGTAGCCCATGTGGCTCCGAGGGACAAAATCTCGTCGAGGAGTCTCAACTCTTACTAGCAAGCGAAAAAGAAAAGAGCAAGTCTGCGCCGTTTTCTTTTTTTAGAGCGAGATGAGCGGGGTCGCAACACATAAGCCAATGATAATGATAAAAACAACAATTGTCACTTGCACCGTTCTAGGGTTTCCCCATTTGTGCTCCAATACCGAAATCTTGAAAATCGCACTTGCCCAAAGAAAGTTTCGCGCCACATACTGGTGAACAATGCAGCCTCGAGTGGGCGCGCAATGCAGGTTTGTGGACAAAAGATTTGTGGACAGCCCTAGCTTCCCGCACTAGATTCCGGATCCCGCGTGCCCCAAGTACTGGAGCACCTGGTCCTGCAAGTCCAACTTCTGGCTGCATCTGCATTAGACGGCTGTGGGACGTCGCGAGCTGGTGAGGGAGTGGAGTCGAGACGGATTGATATACCATCGTCTTGTTCGCGACCTTTGGTGACAGCGGAATCAACTCGTAACAGGCAGGGCCAAGTCATACTCGATACTCACGATGTTTCGTGGGGTTCCAGAAGATAGATCAGGAGAAACATGCCACTCTTTAGGCCCCGCAACCACAGATTGTAGTTGCTACCTTCAAATGCAACACAGCATGACATTTTCCAAGACGATTGTCACCTATCGTCGCTACCGAAAGATCGATCGCAGAGAACACAAGGGGAGCGGGTAACTGCGGCTTTCCACTGTCGTCCAATGGCCCGTTATGGAAAGCTGTCAATGGCGCTCGAAGGCGGTAATACCTTGATGCACGCAAAAGACTACTTATTGATAATTGGCAAAAGGTGATCTATTGCTACTTTCTTTTTATTGTGCCAAAAATACAATAAAGACTAACTCTAATGCATAGTAACTCGTAAGATTTGTGCCGGCCTGTCTTAAGAGATCCACTTGAACTGAACAACAGAGCAGTGATTTTCTATGTCTCTTGCAGCAATTTATTCTCTGCAATCTACGCTTAGATCACCTACACCAATAGTACCCTCTATAAATCTGGTGATTCGATCATCCTCACCAGTTCTAGCTCTGACACTGACTTTAGCTTATCTACTTCTAGCACAATAATCGTACACTTTCAACCACATTTTTCCTTACTTATTACAATCTCTTCCACAGTATACTTTATTTGCACTTTCTTAATATTCTTAAAGTTTATTAAGTTTGTCTTTTTTCGATATAACTAATTTAATTAATTAATAAACTTAGACTTTATATTGTTATATTGCAAAGTATAGTGATTGCAAATAATTGTCGCATTGAAAGAAAAACTGATAGAAATAATTATATACATAATCATTTAATCATTATGCAATATAATATACTTTTAAAATACTTTTTAAATAATTTTCACTATATAAAATAAAATAAAATAAAATAAAATAAAA
>Ga0182030_10018823_pt1 | contig 13208 bp, 14 predicted proteins | sample 812S3MmetaG_FD_121299 | JGI IMG/M metagenome (GOLD analysis project Ga0182030, IMG submission 121299) | Permafrost microbial communities from Stordalen Mire, Sweden - 812S3M metaG (Illumina Assembly) | ecosystem: Environmental > Terrestrial > Soil > Wetlands > Permafrost | place: Sweden... | reverse complement strand
ATCGAGATCCCGGCGGGCGCGACCGCCGTGCATGGCATCACGACCCGTCAGGCACGGGCCGACGGGATGGATGCGGCGCGGGCGATCGAGCAGATCACCGCAGCCCTCGCCGGCGCTCTGGCCGAGGGCACCCCCCTCGTCGCATACAACGCCCGCTTCGACCTCACGCTGCTCGACCGCGAGGCGCGCCGCCACGGCATCCGCCCGCTCCAGGACCGGGTCGGCGGACCGGATGGGATGCTGGTGCTCGACCCGCTGATAATCGACAAGCACGTCGACCGCTACCGGCGCGGGAAGCGCAACCTCGGCGTGAGCTGCGAGCACTATGGCGTCGATCTCGGCGAGGCGCACACGGCGGGGGCTGACGCGCTCGCGGCGGCCCAGCTCGCCGTGAGACTAGGCGCCCTGCATCCTGAGATCGGTGGCAGTGAAGTGAAGGCGCTTTGCCGCGCTGAGATCTCCTGGGCGGCCGAGCAGGCACAGTCGCTCGAAGCATTCTTCTCCGAGACCGGACACCCCGAGCACATCGAGCGAGCGTGGCCCCTGATTCCAGCCGCGCCCCCAAGGCCAGCGCCCACTAAGCGCCGGCGAGGATTCCTGGCGGCGTTGGGCCTGGGCAGGAGCTAGTGCCGGAGATCCTCCCCGAGCCGCTGACAACGATCGCCCGCACGTTCGGCGCGCCCGGTCTCACGCTCCGCGACCACGGCCCGCGACACTGGAAGTGCGTCGCCCTTACAGGCCTGCGGCTCGCCGAGCTGGACCCCGCGATCGACATGGGCGTCGTCTACGCCTTCGCTCAGCTGCACGACTCGCAGCGACTGAACGAGTACGGCGACCCGGAGCACGGTCCACGCGCGGCGGACGTCACCCTGGAGGCCATCGAGGGAGCGGGCCTGCCCCGCTTCGAGCCCAACAGCGAGCGAGCGGGCAGGCTGCTCTACGCGATCCGCGAGCACACGGCCGCGGGATGCAGTGAGGACCCGACGATCGGGGCGTGCTGGGACGCGGACCGGCTGAACCTCTGGCGCGTTGGCATAGAGCCGGCGATCCGTTTCATGTCGACGCGACCCGCCCGCGAGCACTTCGACGAGCTCTCCGAGTGGGCCATGGAGTTGATCGAAGGTCCGGAGCCGACGTGGGCGAACGTCGCCCGGGCCTGCCGGCCAACCGCGGGACCCGACGTAGAGCCGCTGGCGCCTTAGCGACGGTGCACGCCGAGGCGGTGTCGCGTGAGGTCACCCGCCTGAGATGCTCGCGAGCGCCTGCTCGAAGGACGACGGTCCCGATCCGCTCAGGGCACACCCCAGGACGGTGACATGGGCCGAGCGCGAGGCCCGGAGCGCCCGCTCGCCGACGGTGGGCTCCGCCAACGCCGGTGACGCGCACGGCCGTGGCCGGCGAGCTGGTCGGTGTTCACGCGATGGCTGAGAAGGATCGTGCGGCTCATGTGTCCTCCGACGGCGGCTCGACCGCCGGCTGCGCTCCATGACCACACCGATCCCCGGACTCCGGGGCCTCCTCGAGCGCGACGAGCGTCCTGGTCACCCCGTCGAGGACCGCAGGGTCGAGCGAGAGCACCAGCGAGATCTCGATCGTCAAAGGGACCTCGCCACGACCATCATCTGCGAGTCTCACCGTGACGTGTTCGATCTCGCGGACCACGTCGTCGATGAAGACCCGAACCTGGTTGATCGGTTGATCGACGAGCCGTGCCGTGAGCTCCACCGCCGGCGCGAGATCGTCGTTGACCCGGATTCCTCGGATGTCAGCGGCCCAGGCGAGCAGGCTCTCGTAGCCGCCGATGATGTGCCCCGCGAAATGCTCGATGCGCGGCACCTCGCCCGCGACCCCGGGCGGTCCGAAGCCTCGTTCCTGAGCGCTCCGATCGAACGCACGGACCATCCGGTCCACGATCCTCGACAGGTCTGAGAGTGCGCTGCGCAGGCGGGCGGCGGTGATGGTCGCGTCCGGACAGCTCGACGGGTCGCCGGGCATCGCCACCTCGTGGTCGTACCAGCGTGGGCCCAGGCGCTCGGACCCCTGAACCAGCGCTCCTGCGAAGAGGAGCAGCTCCCACCCCGGGGGCCTCTTGACCAGCAGCTGGCTCCGCTGCTCCGTCGTGAGCGGGATGTCGGACGGACGGCCAGCGCTCTCCGGGCTATGAGGGGACTCGGTCATCGGCTCTCCGCGGATCGTGGACGTGGCCGTGCTTCACTCCGCTCAACCTGCCGTCGCGGACGCCAGTCTGACACTGCACTCAGATCCCTGGCTGGGCGCCGTTGCGCTCAGTCGGCCTGCTGCCAGGCGGATGCGGTCCCGCCGGGCTTGAACGACTGCCAGATCCTCTTCCTAACCTCCTGCGGCTCCGTCGGCCCGTCGAACTCGATCACGGCCCATGCGTCGGGGTGTAGGTCCGAGCCGGGCCCCCCGGTGAGGACGCACACTCCCTCGGCCGGATACCGGCAGCCGATGATGAGGTCGTGGTAGTCCATGTGCAGGAACCGCGCCGAGATGCGCAGCAGCGGATAGGGACCCCCTTGATGCGTGAGGCTCCAGCGCCACGCGTTTCCGATGCGCTCGACGTAGACGAACTGCTCATCCTCGGTCGCGACCGAGATCGCCTCGGCCACGGTGCCCAGGGATGAGGGCTCGAAGATGCTCCGTGAGAGCTCCACCCGCTCGGGGTCGCGGTATCCATCAGCCTGCGTCATGTGCACCCTCCTGTGGTTGGTCGGCAGTAGCCCCGGCGCAGATGGCCAGGCTGCGCTCGCGCGCGTGGTCCCAGGCGGAGAAGCGGGAGGTCCCGCCGGGGGTCTCGGAGACCCACGGGTCTTCGCCGAACATCATGTATGCGGAGTACAGCCCGTCGGCTGTCATGCCCGGCCCGGCCTGCTCCTGCAGGCATTCCTCGACGATCCTCCTGCACCTGGTGACCGCGTGGTCGTATCTCCTGAAGCGGCCGGCCTCCCAGCGCTCGTCCTCGTGCCCGTAGCGGTGGTTGTCGTCGACGAGGACGCGATAACGGCCCCGGAGCAGGTCCGCTAGACGGCGCTGCACGCGAGCCCGAAGCCGGCTCAGGCCATCCCGGACCGGCTCCCGGTCGCGCTCCCAGCCGTATTGCATCCACCAGCGCCGGATCCGGGCCCGCCGGCGCAGACGCCTGCCATCAGCGAGCACCCTCCGGCTTGCCCGACGCGGGCTCAGGCGCGCGCGGTATCGATAGTCGACCGGGCGCACGCCACCGCAGTCCGCGCATGGAAGCATCCCGCCGAGGTAGAACGTGTGGGACCAGCCCGAGGTCTCCGGGTCATACCAGCCTCCGCCTGGCCGCCGGATCTTCCCCACATTGCAGTTCCGGCAGGTGAAACCGTCGCACAGGCACTGCGATGTCAGACGGCGCTGGAGGGGGTGCCGGAGGCTCTTCCATGCCCGCCCCCGGACCCCGCCGCAGTCCGGGCACACATAAAGACCCCTGGGGAGCCTGAACGCCACGGATCCAGTCGTCTGGGCGGTAGCGCCTCCGGCCGGGCCTCCTATCGAATCAATCGGTGACACATATACATGGGTCGGGCGCAGCGACGGCTTTCTGACGCCGCACGGCCGTCAGTTCCGCTGAGACCGCACGCCGTATGGCTCGCCAGGAGCGCCCCGGGCTAGAACTAGCTGTCGGTCGGCGCGTCCGGCAGCACGATGTGCAGCATTAGCGATCCCAGCGGAGCAGGTGCGTTCACGGCGCTCACGTCGACCGGGACGACCGCCAGCGGGCGACTCTCAGCGGGCCTCCCCTCATCCCACTCGGCGTCGAGGACTCGCGCAGCGGCGTCCAGGCGTGCTTGATCGAGGTCATGCAGGCAGGTGAAATGGACGCGCCTGAGGCTCATCGTGGATTTCACGTCGAGATGCCGAAGGACCTCCTGAACGACGATCACCAGATCCTGGGGCCAGCCGTAGCCGGTCGGGTGGGCCAGCTCAACATCAGAGGCAGACCACCGATCATCCATCGCAGATAGCACCGCGTAGACGGTCGCGTAGTAGAAGTCGCGCCAGACCACGTCGCGTCGTGAATGTCTCTGCCGGTAGAAGGGACCGCGGTCGGTCTGGATCAGGCCGAGCGGTCTTGGAGCGGGTGGCGAATCGATGAGGGCGACGTAGGCTCCAGAGCTGGAGTATCTGATCCAGTCCGCGAAGGGCGCGATCTTGGCGCGAGCGTCGCCAGCGAGCAACGCTCCCAGCGGGCTGTAGCCCACCTCGGAGGCACACACGAGCGGCGCACCTGCCGGTACGTCATCCGCGCCAAGTCTGATCTCGATCACGCTGTAACTCCGTTGCTCGGCGTTGAGACGGTCACGGCGGGAGGTTACCCTCCGAGCGCCTCGCGGAGCCCGTCCACGAGGTTCCTCTGCTCCCAGGTGAAGCCCGGCTCCTCGCGGCCGAAGTGACCGTAGGCGGCGGTGGGCTTATAGATCGGCCGCGCGAGCTGCAGGCGCTCGATCAGTGCCGCGGGCCGCAGGTCGACGATCCCGGTGACCGCGCGCTCGATGTCCGCGTCCGGGCATGTCCCGGTGGCGAACGTGTTGACGTACACGCTGACGGGCCGGGCTACCCCGATGGCGTAGGCGATCTGGACCTCGCAGCGTGCCGCGAGGCCAGAGGCGACGATGTTCTTGGCGATCCACCGCGCGGCGTATGCGCCGGTGCGGTCGACCTTCGTGGGGTCCTTCCCGGAGAAGGCCCCTCCCCCGTGACGGCCGGCGCCGCCATATGTGTCGACGATGATCTTGCGCCCGGTGAGCCCGCAGTCGGCCGAGGGACCGCCCTCGACGAAGCGTCCCGTCGGGTTCACCAGCAGCGCCGCATCGTCCACGGCGAGGCCGTGCCCGGCGAGCACCGGCGCCACGACGTGATCGCGCAGGGCCTCGAATACGACACCGTCGGCTCCCTGCTCGTGCTGGGTGCTCAGCAGCACGCGCTCGACCCCCACGGGTGCTCCGTCGCAGTAGCGGACCGTGACCTGAGACTTGCCGTCGGGCCTGAGCCACGGCAGCGTTCCGTCCCGGCGAACGTCGGCGAGCCGCTTCGCCATGGCGTGCGCGAGCGTGATGGGCAGTGGCATCAGGCTCTCGCTCTCATCGGTCGCGTAGCCGAACATGAGCCCCTGGTCCCCGGCACCGACCGACCTGTCGTCCACGGCGGCGTCGACTCCGCGCGCGATATCCGGCGACTGCTGGCTGACGCGGACTATCACCTCCGCGTCCTGCGCCGAGAAGCCCGTCCCACCGGCCGTGTAGCCGATCCGCTCGATCGTCGCGCGGGCGACCGTCTCGAGGTCGCCGGCGAGCCCACGCGCGTCGTCAGAGCTCCTGTGCCCGCTGGTGATCTCGCCGGCGAGGACCACCAGGTCGCGTGTCACGAGCGTCTCGCAGGCCACGCGCGAACGTGGGTCCTCCGCGAGCAGGAGGTCGAGCACCGAGTCCGAGATCTGGTCGGCGACCTTGTCGGGGTGCCCCTCGGTCACCGACTCTGACGTGAATGTGTGTTCGCCCATCTATCCGCTCCCGTGTTGGCCTCTGGACGAGAGGTCGGCCGCCGAGGGCAGAAGCTGACAGCGCGAGGGCGCTGTCAGAAACCGCGGTCCCGTGCAGACCTGCACACCGGGCGCCCTGCGGGCGGAGGCTCGCCCCGCCCGCAGCCCAGAGGGTCGCCGAGCGACCAGACCTCCTTACGAAAGGCCGATGCTAGTGCAGCTCCCAGATCTGATCAGCAGGGTCCTTCCGGGTGTCGTGCAGATCGACGTCGTCGGCGACGACGGACCGGGCAACGGCTCGGGCTTCGCCATCGAGCCGAATCCCTGCGACGCAGACGGCGGCGTGATCGTTACCAACGCCCACGTGGTCAAGGGAGCCTCGATGATCCGGGTGCGACTCCACGACGAGCGGTTTGTGCCGGCCACCTTGCGCACGAGCGACGAGGTCACCGACGTGGCGCTGCTCCGCATCAAGAGCGCGCCCCCGGTCGTGCTCGGAGCGCGCCCCCTCGACGAGGTGCGCCTCGGGGAGCCGGTGATCGCGATCGGCAGCCCCTACGGCCAGTCGGGCACCGTCACCAGCGGCATCGTCAGCGGCCTGGACCGCACCGTCTGCGGCCCGAGCGGTGTACCCGTCGACAACATGGTCGAGACCGACGCACTGATCAACCCGGGCAACTCCGGCGGCCCTCTCATCGGTATGGACGGCCGCGTGATCGGCGTGAACTCACGCATCCGCCGCAATGACGTCCAGGGCGGCTCAAGCGGGCTCGGCTTCGCCGTCCCCGTCGAGACCGTCACGTGGGTGTATCGCGAGGTGAGCGAGACCGGCACGAGCACCGTCCAGCGCTCCAGGATCGGCGCCCGTCTCAACCGCCGCCGGCTGACCGACGAGGAGTGCAGCCGCTGGGGCAGGCGGGCCGGCGCCATCCTCGTCGACACGCCTCATGAGGGCGCGCCCGCCGCGGCAGCGGGCCTGAAACGCGGCGACGTGATCGTCGCCTTCGACGCCCATCCCGTCGACGAGCCGGCGGACATCTACCGCCTGCTCGACCGCTCGCGCATTGGAGCGAGCTGCGAGGTCGCCTTCCTGCGGGACGGCGAGACGAGGACGACCACGGTTGTTCCAGCACTCCGACCCACTACCGAAGGAGACTGAGATGTCAAGCGCGCCGAGAATTCAGGAGCAGGTCCACGGAATCCTCAGCAAAGCGGGAGTCGAGTTCACCGTCAGCGCCGACGGCAGCCGGTTCCAGATTCCCTGCGGCACCACCTGCTGCGCCGTCGAGGTCCGTCAGTGGGACGAGAGCGTCGTGGCCGAAGTCAAAGCGTTCGTCCTTGAGAACATCGACGCGACCGCCGAGCGCCGCCTCAAGATCCTGGAGCGGCTCAACCAGCTCAACCGCGACGGCATGTTCGGCACCGCCTACCTCCTGGACGGCAAGGACTCGGCGGCGGTCATCCTCGAGCATCAGCTCCTCGGAGAGGCGATGGACGGATGCGAGCTCATGGACGTCCTGGCGGCTGCGCGCGCACGCGCGGAACGCCTGGACGGCGAGCTGATGGCCGAGTTCGAATCCGGTGAGCGGTGGGGCGACGTCGAGGCCAGGCGGCAGGACGAGGGCGATGTAGGGGTGACGGTCGAGGCGTGAGGAGACCGTGACCGAGTTCGGCTCAGCCGCCAAGGACGGCTCGAAGCCGCTCAACGTCCTCGGCGCCCGGCGGCCCGGCGTAACCCTGCTGCCAGCACACGACGACCCGCTGGCCTGTGCCGAGACGGTAGGTGATGACGGTACGAGACTCCACCTTGCTCCCCAGGTCTTTGCCTCCGGGCCCCCACCGGCACTCCTGCTTCAGGCCCAGCTGCTCACACATCACCGTCCATGCGGCACCGAAGGCGAAGAACAATGGGACGGCGACTTCGGCCAGCGGAGCCCACACATACTCCTCGAGCACCGCTGCCGGCGGGCGCATGGCCGCGGTCACCCTCTTGGAGTGCCACGGGTACATTTCGACGGTGAGAAGGTCAGCCGCTGAGATCTGCTCATCTCCCGTCCACCGGCGGACGAAGTTCAGCTGCGCGCGCGCGTACCGGTTGATGCCGTGGTGCCCCTCCCAGGCGGGCATCCGGTAGCGGTCGGTGGCCGCCCAGGCACTGTAGGACCCAAGCTCAGAGATCTCTCTGGCGAATATGCCATCGCGGCCCTGGAAGGCGAGGTCCGCATCGCCCGGGTTGATACCGAGCACAACCATTCTCGGTTCCTTCCACTGGCCACCGTAGGGCTCCGGCATGGCCTCCAGTGTCACAGGGCCACGGTAGCCGGCGAACCACTCAGCGAAGGGCGGCGGGAGCGCAGGCGCGGTGGGCTGCGTGAGCCAGCCTTGAATGTAGTCATCCCATCGCTCGATGACGTGGCCGCGTGCGCCCATGAGCCGCGAGTTTATTGGGCTTAGAGCGGCGGACTGAGGATTCAGGGAATCCGCGTCCGTCGTGTCACGCGGCCGCTGTGAACCCGAAGGCGTCGCCGCCGAGCTTCTCGAGCCGCGCTTCTGTGTAGGCGAACCGGTCGGCGCTGGTGATCCAGCCGTCGCCGCGAACGACCGTGAGCTCGTCGTCGAACGTGCGCAGCAGGAACTGCGCGTCGACGATGTGCTTGTAGTCGACTTGGATGCTAAGGCGAGGGTCCGCCGCAGCGGTGGGGATGGCTGTTGAGGGAGTGGACGTTGTCATTGGGCACGGAGGTCACCGTGACCACGCAGAAACTGACAGGCGATGCCTCGCGGCGCCCGCGCACTTTGGCCACCCGCTGGGATTTGCCGGTGTTGGCCACGTCCGGCCGCTGAGGCCGCCGTCTCGACTCGCATGGCTGCGATTGGGCCAGGTCCTGCTTGTGTGGGACCATCATTGAGAGGACAGGCACAATGGACGCGAACCGCTACAGAGATCTTGTCGATGCGTTGCGCGAGGCCATCGCTGATCTTGACGCCCTCTCCGAGGAGCCCCTGGTGGGCGGGCGGATCTCCCAGTTCGGGGGCTTGGACAAGCTAGAAGAAGGCCTCGCCGACGAACTGCGCGAGGTGTGCAATGTGGCCGGCGACCTACTTGACCGGGCTCGCGATTGCCCCGAGGAGAGCTGGCCGGACACGCGCGAGGAGTTGGTTGAAGAGCTGGACCGCGCGTTCGGTGGCGTTCGCGAAAGCTTCGCAATCCTGTACCACGAGCTGGCCGATTCACCAGCGCCGCCACTTGACCCGATCACGGACCGGCTTCAGGACCGGCTTCGCTCAGCAGAGAACCAGCTCTACTGGGCGAACCGCGCGGATGACCGCGCTCAGGGTGACTCGTGAGATGAGCGGCGCGGACGCTGGCCGGTCGCGTCACGCTGCCGGTACCCAGCATCCAGCGTCTCGGAAACTAGCTTAGACACCACCCACACCGAGTGCGTATGGTTCGTCGACCACCACCGAAGGAGAGCCCGATGGACGACGAGACGAGAGTCTGGGGACTGCATTGCAACGAGAACCTGGATCTGATCGGATCTGGAGTTGCAGCGATGGGATGGGATGAGCTCAGCGACCTCACGCGCCTCGACCCCACCCGGGCCTCGTTCCGCGACGCGATGTCCTCCGCCTATCCCGATGCAAAAGCGGGGACCATTTCGCAATGGGCCGGCCAGCTATTCCGCTTCGTCCACGCAGCGCAAGATGGCGATCTCGTCGTCTATCGCGAGTCGGGCGGCGGCCCGGTAAACATCGGACGCCTTGCCGGCGGATACACGCATGCCGAGGGCGAGCTGTACTCCCAGCGACGCCCAGTCGAGTGGGTGCTGACGGGCCTAGTTCCGAGTCGGTTCCCGCCCGGCGCGCTGTATGAGCTCGGTGCCTATCTGACCTGGTTTCGCCTCAAACGCTTCGCCGCGGTGTGGATAGCGACGCTCGGCGGTGAGACACAATCTCCTAAAACGTCGGCGACCACCGACGCCTCGGACGGCGATGCGGCCGGCGCAGGGGAACAGCTCGACGCAGCCGCGATCGAACAGGGCACCCGGGACTTCCTGACCCGGCGGCTGGCGACCCATTTCAAGGGGCATGCCTTCGCGCGCCTGACCGCTCATCTCCTTGAGCAGATGGGCTACGTGACCACTGTTTCACCGCCTGGTAAGGACCACGGCGTCGATATCGTCGCCCACCGCGGTCCCCTCGGGCTCGAGCCACCCTTCATCAAGGTCCAGGCCAAGAGCACCGAGGGCAGTGTCGGCAGTCCGCCCGTGGCGGAGCTGCTCGGTCGTCTAACCGCTCCCGGCGAGGCTGGGCTGTTCGTAACGCTCGGTCACTACTCTCCTGACGCTCGGAAACTCGGAGCAGAACGCGCGAATCTGACGCTCATCGACGGGTCCGCGTTCGTCGATCTACTGCTCGCGCATTACAGCGAGCTCGATGAGGAGTACCGCGCACGCTTCCCGCTAAGGCGTGTGTGGGCGCGTGACCTCGCGGCAGAGGCCGCAGAAGACGACGCGTAGGCAGCCCGTTGGCCGCGGTGGCGCTCCCTCAAATTGGTCGTTCGGACCTTTGCGGCCGATCTGCACCAGCGGGGCGCTAGCGCCCCGAATCTGCCGCGTGATGGGCGAGCAGGCACGCTACCTGCTGACAGCTCCAGACAGCGTCCGCCCACGAAGAGGCGGGCCGCGGGCGGCCAGGAGGCAGGTGCGGAGCAGTCACGCGGTACACCCATGCACACAGGCCATCTCTGCGGGATCAGCACTCGGTACGCATCGACTTATGCTGCGGGCGGCGCTCGTCGTTTCCAGTGTGCGTGCCCACATCGGCTCTGATGCTGCATCGGTGGCTGCCCTCTTGGGCGCTCTCGCTGTGCCGGTCGCCATCACAGCGTCTAGGTTGACTTGTCCAGCCACGACCTGACAGCCGCGGCAGCAACTGTGGCAAGGCTTGCGGCCGAAGCCACCTGGGCATGTTGCCCATGTGGTCCGGCTCAGGGTGCCGAGGGTCACGAGGCTGTCGAACCTTCCAACTCCTCGACTCACTCCTTCAGCCAGCGCTTGAACCCTCGGTCGCACTGCTCGAGAAGCCCCTGCGCCCACTTCTTGCCCTCAGGCGTGAGCGCGAAGCAGCCTGCGCGCTCGTATTGCGACAATCCTTCGTCCTCCAGCGGGTTGCAAAAATGCACTCGGTCTTTTCGCAGGGAGAGGTAGAACTGGTTCGGTTCGGGGAGGTCGTCTTCCTCTACCGTGAATCCAAGCCCCAGCTGAAGCCGTTTAGCGTGGAGGGCGCCCTCGGGGACTCCCCTCCTCTTCTCACCATAGTCGGGCTCCACCTTGTCGTGCATGAGGAGGAGATATACGGCCGCCTTTTCTAGATTGCGCGTTTGGTCGGCCCACTCGCTCTCGGGTCCCGCGAGCTCTCTCGCACTCTTCCTCTTTGCCTTTGCTTTCACTTTTTCGTGCGCCGTAGGCTCATGCTGGTCACGGAAACTCGTTAGCGTCCGGGTCGTTAGCGTGCGGGCGCGACCTCAGCCAAACCGGCCGGGCGCCACCAGAGACTACACCCGAGTCAATCAGACTTCCCAGCTGGCGGTCTGAGTCGAAATGCTCGACCACCCTGCGCCCGCCGTCGAGACCTCAGTGTCAGCCGGCGCCCCAAGCTGTAGTGCCTTGGTGGGTGGGGTTGTTGATGGGAACGTCAAGCCAGCCACCGACCGTGCGCCGCTTTGAGACCTCGTGACTATTGTTGAATCTGTCTAGTTAGCTGGCTGCCGGTTTTTGCGCGCTCGAAGCGGTCGAGTCGGCGGCGTCCAGGTGCGTTCCCGCGTGACACCGCAGCCCGTTGCCCACGAGCGCCCGTGCTGACGGCAGGGGCATGCTGGTCACGCGACGGCGCCTGAGTTAGCTCTCAAGCAGCAAGTCGAGTGCGCGCCCGGGATTGCTGTCGAGATCACGCTTGCCCGTGCACCCCTCTGACCAGCGTGGGCAGCGCAGCCACCATCCGCGTGCAGAGCGGTCGAGGAGCATCGGCGTCCCGCAGCTCGGGCAGGGCTCGCTGGCGCGCACGCGCTCTATCCGGCGTGCGAGCTCTGCTCCGTCGACCAGCTCGATCCCGAGCTTGGAAGCCTCTTGCGTTGCCTGCTCGGTGAAACGGGAGAGCGTCACGAAGGTGCCAGCATCGCCGGCAAGCCCCTCGCGCATGAGCGTGCCTCCGAGCTCGCGTATCTCCTCGACGCCGACGGACCAGGATTGCCAGCGCTTGCACTGGACCAGCTGCTCCCGCTTCCCACGATGGATCCGGAGATCGATGTTGCCATCGCCGGCCTCACGCCCAGTCTCGGCGACGTCCCAGCCTTCGCGTCTGAGTACCTCCCCGACGATCCACTCGAACTCCTGAGATGAGAGCAGCCGCAGATTGGTAGTCCACTCCAGCAACTGTCTGCGCCTGGATGCCTGAACAGCCGAGAGCAACCAGACAGTACTTACAAGCCATGCGAGCACCACACCGAGGAAGTTCAGGACGATGAGGAGCGAGGTATTCGCCCCGGTGGCGAGCGGGAGAGCGAGCCCAACGCCCGCGTAGATCGCTGCTGCGAGCAGGAAGGCAGGGCCCATCCCGAGCCGCCCGAGTGACCTCATGAGGACATCGTCGAGCTCGGTGGTGGTGCGCCCTGCTCGTTGCGCCTTGGCCTGGCTGCCGTCGAGAAGCATCACGTTCCATATCGACGAGAGAGTCCGCGACCTGAAGGGACCCCGGCTGAAGATGCCGGGCCTAGCGTTGGACTTGGCACTCCCCGCTGGCGCAAGCCCGCGTTGCCTTGCCGCTGTGGTCGACGCTGACCCGGCGCACGGGGTCCCCCGCCGCGTGGCGCAACCCTAAGATGGGCCTCCGTGAATGACGCCGGATCCCCATTTCTGTCGATACCGCCGACGGAGTGGATCGCCGCGAACCGTTCGGGGTTCGCCATATGGGACCGGTATCCGGTTTCCCCTGGCCACGCGCTGATCGTCAGCCGGCGCCTGATCGCGAACTGGTGGGAGGCCAACGACGAGGAGCGAGATGATCTGATGGAGCTCGTCGACGCCGTCAAGCGTCGCGTCGACGAGGACTACAGCCCTGACGCCTACAACGTCGGATTCAACGCGGGCGACGCCGCCGGGCAGACCGTCCTGCATCTCCATGTCCATGTGATCCCGCGCTATACGGGCGACGTGCCTGATCCGCGTGGCGGAGTGCGCCACGTGATTCCCGGTAAGGGCAACTACCTCGCCGACGACAGCCCTCTGCTTGATGAGGTCGACTCGATACAGCTCTTCGACGGCAGCAACCGCTATCTCGACAGGACCTTGATCGAGCTCCTGCGAGACCCCACGTTTGATCGAGTCGACCTGATCGTGAGCTTCATCATGCGATCCGGCCTAGAGGTCATCGACGGCGCACTACAGGACGCCCTCGAGCGCCACTCCATCGTTCGCATCCTCACAACGGACTACCTGGGGATCACCGAGCCGGCCGCTCTCGCGCGTCTGAAAGATGTCGCCGAGGACAACAATGGCAACCTCGCGGTGCGGGTCTTCCAGGACCCGACCGTGAGCTTTCATCCGAAGGCCTATCTCTTTTGGAACTCAAGGACGCCGAGTTCGCGGGCGATCGTCGGGAGCAGCAACCTGAGTCGCTCGGGGCT
>Ga0182030_10018822_pt1 | contig 13208 bp, 16 predicted proteins | sample 812S3MmetaG_FD_121299 | JGI IMG/M metagenome (GOLD analysis project Ga0182030, IMG submission 121299) | Permafrost microbial communities from Stordalen Mire, Sweden - 812S3M metaG (Illumina Assembly) | ecosystem: Environmental > Terrestrial > Soil > Wetlands > Permafrost | place: Sweden... | reverse complement strand
GGTCGCTCGAGGCGAGGAAGACGTGGATGCGGGCGCGGTCGGCAAACTGGAGGGCGCGCGCGGCCATCTCGATGTCTTCCTTCTTGGCGCGGGCCAGCGACGCGATGCGCGGCTTGCGGATGGCCTGGGTGATGGTGGCGATGGCCGCGAAGTCGCCTTCGGAGGCCATGGCGAAGCCGGCCTCGATGATGTCCACGCCCAGATCCTCAAGAGCATGGGCCATGGTCAGCTTTTCCTGCGTAGTCATGGAGCAGCCGGGCGATTGCTCGCCATCGCGCAGGGTGGTGTCGAAAAAGTACAGGTGATTCGGGATCATGCGTGTACCTGCCAGGGAAAGCATTAACTTGCCGACAGGGATAGTGTCTCGTATTGGAGCGATATAAGGCAAAGTTATTATTTTTTGGTTGGCGATTAGAATTGCTTATACTTGAGCGAGTCAGCGAGTCAGCAAGTCAGCACGGACAAGCTGGCTCGCTGACTTGCTGACTCGCTAAACGGGGGTGCTATGGAGCTGAACCAACTGGAAACTTTCCTGGCGGTGGCCGAGGAGAAGAGCTTTTCGCGCGCGGCGGTGCGGCTGCATCGGACGCAGCCGGCGGTGAGCCAGGTGATCCGCAAGCTGGAAGCCTCAGTGGGCGAGCAGCTGTTTGACCGCGCGGCGCGGGATGGGTCGCTGACGGCCTCGGGCGTGCTGCTGCGCGATTATGCGCTGCGGCTCTTGGCTCTGCGCCGCGAGGCGACCAGTGCCCTGGACGAGTTGAAGAGCCTGGAGCGCGGGCACCTGCAACTGGCGGCCAACGAGTACACCTGCATGTACCTGCTGCCGGCCATCGACCGCTTCCGGCGGGAGTTTCCCCACGTCAGCGTGGCAGTGCACCGCATGCTGGCTTCGCGGATTCCCGAAGAGCTGAACCTGCGCACCTTCGAGCTGGGCATGATCTCGTTCCGGCCGGCTCCGGAGCAGTTCCGCACCATTGCCGTCTATGCCGACAGCCTGGCGTTCATTGTGAGCCCGCGGCATCCGCTGGCCCGGGCGGCGCGGGTGTCCATCGCCGACCTGGGCGAAGAACTATTCGTGGCGCACAACGTGACCTCGCCGCTCAGACAAAAGGTAATTGAGACATTCCAGCGATACCGGACGCCGTTGAACATGGCCATCGAGCTGCCGACGATTGAGGCCATCAAGCGCTTTGTGGCCATGGGCAACGGAGTGGCGCTGGTGCCGCACCTGACCGTGGCCCGGGAACTGGAGCTTGGCGAACTGGTTAGGGTGCCGGTGGACGAGCTGGAGATGAAGCGGGTGCTCAGGCTGGTGCACCGGCGGCAGGCGACTTTGTCGTACGCGGCGCGGGCGTTTCTGCGCACGGTGCGGACTCTGGCTCAGGAGCAGGGAGCGCCGTTCTACTACCAGGTGGAGAGGGAGAGAGCGAGGGACTAGGGACTGAGGGACCAGGGGACCAGGGGACCGAGGGACCAAGGGACCGAGGGACTGATGCGCTGCTTCGGCGTTCGCGGCCTTCGTACCCACGGACGGCTTTTGATGCCGGGGCTGCCTGGATGTTTAGGGCGTCGACCTAGTCCCTTGGTCCCCTGGTCCCTTGGTCCCTGTTCTTCCCGAATACCGGAATCGCGGCTGATGCGTCTAAATGCCAAGATCGTTGCAGAGGAAGATGCGCGGGGGCGGTTTCTGTCGCGGACCCAGCCCGGCCAGTTACAATGCAAAGAGCGGGGCCCGGCTCAACCGGCGCGCCGGATTCGACAAGCTCGTTGCCCGCCGGATGGCGAGCGCAGTTGTGAGGTTCAGGACCGAATGAAGAAGATCGCCATCATTACATTCCTGCTGGCCGTAAGCGTGGCGGCAGGCCGCGCTCAGGAAAGCCGCCAGGATGTCAGCATTAGCGGAACCGCTCTGATTGAGCCGTTCATTGCCTCACAAACCGATGTCCAGGTCCATTCGAATTATGCGTTGGGCGTCCTGGCCAGCTACCGCTTCATGCTCACCCCGTCAAGCGCGCTGGAAGCCAACTATGGCATCACCTACCAGAACACCATCAAGTTTGTTTATCCAAGTCTTCCTCAGGGAGCCAAGGTGCTAACCCGCACCCAGGAAGTCTCGGGCGCTTATGTGCGTTCGTTCAACTATAAGAAATTCAACCCCTTTGCCGAGGCCGGGCCGGCGGTATTGATCTTCGTGCCCATCATCAACGAGAGCACCACGACCCTGAACACGAAGAATCAGACCTCGATCGGTGCGGTCTACGGCGCCGGCATTGCATACGAGATCAGCCCCAGCTTCGACATTCGTGCCGAGTATCGCGGCCTGGTGACCAAGGTGCCCACCTTCGGCCAGGCCAGCACCTTCGGAACCAACAAGTGGTACAACATCTTCAACCCGGCCATCGGCGTCGCGTATCACTTCTAGGCCTGCGGTCGAGGGTTTTCGGATATTGCATGGCAAAAAGGGGATGGGCTTCGGCCTATCCCCTTCTTGCTTGATTTCCGTTGTCAGTTCCAGGGATTAAGAATCGTGACGCCCAGGCCTTCAAAGTCTTTCACGTTGCGAGTGACAACGGTCAGACCGTGCTCCAAAGCGGTCGCAGCGATGAGGCCATCTTCCACTTTCAGGGGCCTCCCTTTCAATTTGGATTCTCCGGCCATCCAGCCCCAGCGCTCGGCGACCGGTTCATTCACCGGGAGAATTCGGCCTTGGAACCACGGCCGCAGAGTTTCATTGAGCCATTGCTGAAGCTGGCTACGGCGCTTGCTTTCTGGAAGAATCGCAATCCCTTTCAAAATCTCGCCGAGAGAGACCACGCTGAAATACAAGCGGTCGTCGTCTGCGTCTTCAAGCCATTGGGCGACACTGCGTTGCGGAAAGGGTCGAGTCATCTCGGTCGGGATGTTCGTATCCAGCAGAAAGCCGCTCACAGCGAAACGTCACGTCCGAAATCACGGTCTGCTTCAAAGTTCAGATTGAGACCTCTAAAGGGGGATTCGGCAAATTGCTGTGCCAGGCTCTTCTGGCCATTGGGCCTCTGACGGCTCGATGGGGTGATCTGACTTTGCGGGTCAGAGGCCACCGGGCGCTTGGCCTGTTCGAGCAAGCTGGCGGCGTAGGTGGGAATGTCCATGTGCTGCGAGGCTGCCTGGGCGGCGAGCCATGCTTCCGTCTCGGGGCTGATTTCCACCTGGATCGTCATCTCCAAACCCTCCTCCATCTATCATCCGACGACGGCGAATCAAAGTCGATACCGAAGGGGATGCGGTTGGGAAGAAGTGCTCTTCTGGCGGGACTCCCTGAAGAGCCCAAACCAGACCGCAGCGTTCAAAGTAAAGATTTATTTCCGGGATTCGGCAGGTTTCATGGCTTCGCGGTAGCGGCCCAGCTCCTTGACCATGGAGCAGTGGCGGCCGAGGGCCTGGAGCGCGCGCGCACCCTCGGCGGGCGCGTTGAGCTGGCAATCGACGTAGAAAATGTACTCCCAGGGCTTGCCGTGGACGGGGCGGGACTCGATCTTGGTCAGGTTGGTGCCCAGTGCGGAGAGCTCGGCGAGGGCGGCGACCAGTGAGCCGGGGCGGTTTTCGACGGAGAACGCGATGCTGATCTTGTTCGACTCGGGATCGGCCTTGGCGTCGGCGGCGCGGCGAACCAGGAAAAAACGGGTGTAGTTCTCGGCGTTGTCTTCAATGCCTGACTGGAGAATCTGCGCGCCGTAGTAGCGCGCGGCGGCCTCGCTGGCAATGGCGGCGGCGTGGCGGTCGCGCAGCTCGACGAGCTGCTTGACGCTGCCGGCGGTGTCGTAGAAGGCGCAGGCCTCCATGCGCGGATGGGCGGCGAGGAAGCGGCGGCACTGGGCCAGGGCCACGGGATGGGAGAAGACGCGGTCGATCTCGGCGGTGGCGGCGCCGGGGACGGCGATGAGGTTGTGGCGGATGCGCAGCAGCGTCTCGCGCTCGACGGTCACGTGGTGGGTGAGGAGCAGGTCGAAGTGCTCGGAGACCGAGCCGGCGAGAGAGTTTTCGATCGGAATGGCGATGGCGTCGACCTGGCCGGAGACGAGAGCGGTGAAGACGTCTGCGGAGAGCGAGACGGGGACGACTTCGGCATCGGGGACCAGCTTCAATGCGGCTTCGTGGCTGAAGGAGCCGGGCTCTCCCTGGATGGCGATCTTCATTGCGGTCCCTTCATTGCGGACCCTTGTGCGGCTGTCTCAAGGGCGGACGCGTGCGGTTTGGTCGGGGCGCTGCCATTTGAGGACTCGCCCTTTGGCACGATAGCACAGCCCGACCGGTGAACTGTGAGGCGCGGTTTCCGAGGACCTGTTGCCTCAATTCGCAGGGAGATGGCTGTTTGGAATTCGTGGTCTCCCATCCTTTCGTCCGCCGCGGCGGACGAAAGGATGGGGCACGGAGCATTTGCGGCGGGTTGAACGTGGGCAAATTCCGATTGATGGACAGGCTCTGAAGACATGGGGGTCAGATGCGGAGCCACAGGTCGGCGGCGACGAAGGCTAGAAAAACGGTGGCGATGACGCCGTTCATGGTGAAGAAGGCGGCGTTGAGGCGGCGCAGGTCGCGGGGGGAAACCAGGGAGTGCTCGTAGGCCAGCAGCAGGGCCACGGCGGCGATGCCCAGCCAGCCGATGATCCTGAAATCAAACAGAACTCCGAACCAGACCAGCAGGGCAAGCATGGCCAGATGCATGGCGCGCGCGGCCAGGAAGGCGCCGGGGATGCCGATGGCCTGAGGCAGACTGTGCAGGCCGGCAGCGCGGTCGTGCTCAAAGTCCTGGCAGGCGTAGAGGACGTCGAACCCGCCGGCCCACAGGGTGACGGCGGCGGTGAGCACCAGGATGCGCGGGTCGAGCGAGCCGCGGACGGCGATCCATGCGGCGGAAGGCGCCAGGCCGAGGGCCAGCCCCAGGCCCAGGTGCGACCAGCGGGTGATGCGCTTGAGGTAGCTGTAGCCGAGCAGAACGACCAGCACCAGGGGCGACAGATAAAGTGTGAGCGGGTTGAGCTGGGCGGAGGCCAGGACGAAGATGAGGGCGGCGACGCAGGTGAATCCGAAGACAAACTGCGGCGAGAGCAGGCCGGCGGGGATGGCGCGGGTGCTGGTGCGGGGGTTGGCTGCGTCCAGCTCGGCGTCGGCCCAGCGATTGAAGGCCATGGCGCAGGAGCGGGCGGCGACCATGGCGACCAGTATCCAAAGGACAGTGCGTCCGGCGGGAAGGCCGTGGGCGGCGAGGATGGTTGCGGTCAGCGCGAAGGGGAGCGCGAAGATGGAGTGCTCCCACTTGATCATTTCGAGAGTGGTGCGCGTCTTGGAAAGGATCCCGGGCATGGGCTGCAGGTTCTAGTTTACTTGAGGGGCGCGGGACAGCAGAGCGCGGCCCATGTCTGGCGCAAACGCCCAGGCCTGCTCAGAGCCCGGCTTCAGCTTCTTCTACGCTGGCGGCAAGGGGGATGACCCTATCGACGCGGGTCATCCTGAACAGCTCCATGACGCGGCTGTTGACGCCGGCGACGATCAGCCTGGCGCTTCTGTGCTGGCAGTGCACGTAGTGGTTGACGATGGCGCCCATGCCGGCCGAATCCATGTAGGGGACGGCTTCGAGGTTGAGGATCGAGACGCTGGGAAGGGCACCCGAGCGCAGCAGGGGCAGCAGATCGAACAGATTGCGCAGCGTCACCGGGCCGGTCAGATGGATGATGACCGTGCCGGGAGTCTTGCCGGGCTTGTGTTCAATGGCGAGTGGGGCGTCGATGTGCATGGTGGGACCATTGTATGGAACGAGAAGTCGGTTGCTGTTACAAATGTGTGAATGTCTGCGGTGGGGGACAACGCAGCTGGCGGAGTTCACAGTTTCACAGTCTCACAGTTTCACGGGAAAAAGCGGGGGGGGGTACCCCTTTTCGGGCGCGGCGGGCGGAGCGAAGTTGGAATACAGGTCGTCATAGCCGGGATCGGTGAGGGTGGTGAGGAAGTCGCGGATGAGGGCGGTGACGGTGGTATCGCGCTCGGCAGCGTAGATGCGGGCGCGGCGGAAGAGGTGGGGATCGACGGTGATGGTGATGTTTTTCATGGCTTGGGCTCCGGCGGCGGAATGAAGTGTGTCCGCAGGTGGTTTTGATTGGTATTGTGCGCCAGGGAGGCGAAATGCTCTGCAAACCGGGTCGAGTTGAGGGGCAATTGCTTGCTGGGCGGCAGGCCGGGCATGGATGATGGGGGAGTTGGCGGGCGTCTTGTGGCGCCGACATGGGGACTTTTGGCTGTGTGGGAGCGCGAGCGGATGGGTGCGGCGATTGAATTTCGGAATGTGTCTGTCGCCGTTGCCGGGGGCCGGCTGCTGCTGGACCGCGTTTCGCTGGCTGTGGAAGAGGGCACGACGACGGCGGTCCTCGGGCGCAGCGGCTCGGGCAAGACGACGCTGCTGCGCACGGTGAATCGGCTGATCGAGCTGGCCCACGGCGAAGTGCTGGTGAAGGGCAGGAACGTTGCAGATGCCAACCTGATCGAGCTGCGCCGCGGCCTGGGCTACGTGATCCAGGAGACGGGACTGTTTCCGCACTTTACCGTGCTCGGCAACGTGGGCGTGGTGCTGGAGGCGATGGGACGGCCGCGCGCAGAGCGCGCGCGCCGCAGCCGCGCGCTGCTGACGACGGTGGGACTGGATGCAGAGGTGTTTGCAGGGCGATATCCGCGCCAGCTCTCCGGTGGCCAGCGGCAGCGGGTGGGGCTGGCGCGGGCGCTGGCCGCGGAGCCGGGCATTCTGCTGATGGATGAGCCCTTCGGCGCGCTCGATCCGCTCACCCGCGGCGAGATGCAGGACATGCTGCGCGGGCTGATGGGCACGTTGAAGAAGACCGTCCTGCTGGTGACGCACGATCTGGATGAGGCTTTGTATCTGGCGGATCGGATTGTGCTGTTGGGCGAGGGACGGGTGATTGCGCATCTCGCGGCGCAGGAGTTTCTGCGCTCTGAGGAGCCCGATGTGCAGGCGTATGTGCGGGCTTTCCATCGCGGCAGCCGGGCGGAGGTGCGCGCATGAACTCCGGATTCCTGGCGCAATATGGGAGCGAGATTGCGACGCTGACGCTGGAGCACCTGTGGCTGACCGGCGCGGCGATGCTGCTGGCGACGGCGATCGCGGTGCCGTTGGGGATCTGGCTGACGAGGGCTGAGCGGTGGGCGCGGCCGGTGATTGCGGCGGCCAACATTTTGCAGACCATTCCGTCGCTGGCCATGTTCGGGTTTCTGCTGCCGCTGCCGTGGCTGGGCGACCGCGCCGCGCGCATCGCAATCGTCGCGCTGACGGCCTATGCGCTGCTGCCAATTCTGCGCAACACTTACGCGGGCATTCGCGGCATTGACCCAGCGGTGACCGAGGTGGCGCGGGCGCTGGGGCTGACCGGCTGGCAGCGGTTGATGAAAGTTGAACTGCCGCTGGCCGCCTCGTTCATTCTGGCCGGGCTGCGCACGGCGACAGTGACCTGCGTGGGGATTGCGACCATTGCTGCGGCGGTGGGCGCGGGCGGGCTGGGCGAACTGATCTTCCGCGGCGTGGCTTCAGTGGATAACCGGCTGGTGCTGGCTGGGGCGATTCCGGCGGCGCTGCTGGCGCTGGGAGCAGACGCGGTGTTGGGGCTGCTGGAGCGGCGGCTGACGGTGCCTGCGGCATGAGGCGCGGAATCCTAGTTACCGCCATGATTGCGATTGCCGCGCTGCTCACGGGGTGCGCGCCGCCCAGGCCGGATCACCCGGTGATCGGGGCCAAGAATTTTACCGAGCAGGTGGTGCTGGGCGAGCTGCTGGCGCAGGAGATCGAGGCCAAATCCAATCTGAAAGTGGAGCGGCGGTTTTATCTTGCGGGGAGTTACATCTGCCAGCAGGCGCTGGTGGCCGGACGGATCGATGCCTATGTGGAGTACACCGGCACGGCGCTGACGGCGATTCTGAAGCAGCCGGTCGAGCGCGACCCGGAGCGAGTGATGGAGACGGTGCGCGGGCTGTATGCTTCGCGCTACAACGTGGTGGTTGGGCCGCCGCTGGGGTTTGAGAACACTTTCGCCATGGTGATTCGCGGCGACGATGCGCGGGCGCTGCATTTGACCACGCTGACCCAGGCGGCGCGCTACACGCCGCAGTGGCGGCTGGGCGTGGGCTACGAGTTCGAGCAGCGGCCGGACGGGCTGGCGGGACTGAGCGCGGCGTATGGGCTGAAGTTTGCCGCGCCGCCGCGGACCATGGACCTGGGGCTGCTGTATCGCGCGCTGGGAGCGCACCAGGTGGACATCATCGCCGCGAACTCGACGGACGGGCCGATCAAAGAGTTGGGTCTGGTCGCGCTTGAGGACGACCGGCACTACTTTCCGCCGTACCAGGCGGTGCCGCTGGTGCGGGCAGAGGCGCTGCGCCGCTGGCCGCAGATGCAAACCGCTCTCGACGCGCTGGCCGGAAAGGTATCCGCCGACGACATGCGGGCCATGAACGAGGCCATCGACGGCCAGCATCGCGACCCGGCCGAGGTGGTCAAGGAGTTCAGGGTGCGGAAGGGACTCTGAGCCCGGCCGCCTGCTTCCGGCGCCGAGGGAACTGTTGCAACGGCGCTTTCGTAGATACACAATACTGGGGAGGGTTCTCAACCATGGCCGTTTATTGCAACAAGTGTGGGTCGGCGCTACCGCATACCGCGCGGTTCTGTTCCAACTGCGGCGCAACCATTGCCGCCGCGCCGCCGCAGATGGGGTCGCGGCCGTTGACCCGGCCGCAGCAGGGGAGGGTGATTGCGGGCGTGTGCATCGGGCTCTCGCAGGCCTACCAGTGGGACCTCGCGCTGGTGCGCATCTTCACCGTGCTGGGCTTTTGCTTCTCCGGGGGCCTGGTGGCCATCGCCTATCTGGCCGGCTGGATCGGGATTCCCGAGGAGCCGATCGCGTTTCCGGGGGCGTATCCTCCTAGTGTATGAACGGTTGGTATGAGTCGGACGGGGCGCGGCTGAGCTATCGCGATACGGGCTCGGGGCTGCCCGTGGTTTTTCTGCATCCCACCCCGCTGGACAGCGAGTACTGGCGTCCGCTGCTGGACGATCTGGCCGGCATGCGCGCCCTTGTTCCCGACTTGCGCGGGCATGGGCGGTCGGAGCTGGGGACGAACCTGCCGGTGGGCGGGTTTGCCCGCGTGCCCAGTGCGCCGTTGCTGACCATGGAGCAACTGGCGGCCGACGTTGTGGCTCTGCTCGATCATCTTGAAATTCCGGATGCCGTGTTTGCCGGCTGCTCCATTGGCGGCTATGTGCTGCTGGAGCTGTGGCGGCGCATTCCCCAGCGTATGCAGGCGCTGGCGTTTGTCTGCTCCAAGGCGCAGGCGGATGCGGAGGCCAACCGCGAAAAGCGCGCCGCGAATATTGCGCAGATTCAGGCGCAGGGGACGGCTGGGCTGTTTGACGGCATCGCGCAAAGCCTGGTTGGGGCGACGGCGCGCGCGCGGCGGCCGGCGATTGGGTCCGAGTTGCGCGCGCGCATGACGCTCACGGACCAGGCGGCAATTGCCGTGCAGGCGGGCCTTGCTGCCCGGCCGGATTCGGTGCCCACCGTGGCAACCATCGACGTGCCGGTGCTGGCCATCGCCGGCGGTGAAGATCCCGCCGTGACCGCAGCCGAGATGGAAGCTTTTCAGGCCGCGCCGGGCGGATGCGAGTTCCACCTGCTGCCGGATGCTGGGCACTTTGCCGCGTATGAGCAGCCGGAGAAGGTTGCGGCCTTGCTGGCGGAGTGGCTCAAACAGCCGGACGCCAGCACGTAGCATTCCCAGGGCCTGTCATCTAATTCCCAGGGGGTAGCGACGGGAGCCAATTTTCCCGAGTTCTAGGAGCGAGGAGTGCGCTGTAATCAATTACTGAAGCGACGAGCGACAATGAAATCGGGAAAATTGGCCCCGTCCCTTCGGGTTGCGGGTAAAATCGGGCCATACTTCGTTGTCGCCCTCGACCTTGGAACCACCAAAGCCTTCCGGCTCCGCCTCGTCTGGCCCGATTTTTCCCTCGCAACGCTACCCCCTCGGAATTAGATGACAGGCCCTAGGTCTCAGAAGCGAGACCTGGGCACCCGACCCCTGCGGTGTGGCAGACGCCGTTTGCGCGGCAATGAAGTTCGCGGTCTCCCACCCTTCGCACAGGACGCGAAGGATGGGGCACCCGGCAGGAAACCCGGCAGTTGGCGCTCTATCGCTCGGCAACCGCCACTGGCGCCGGCGCATTCTTCGGAGAAGACAGATACCCTGTCACGGTGTTCTTGGCGCTCACGTTGTTGACCACGATCTCAAACAACATGGGATCCTTGCCGCTGTAGAACTGGAGCGGCTCGTTCAGGCTCTTGTCTTTCTTCTCGTAGGCCTTGTCGTCGGAGTAGACGGCGATTGTGTACCTGCTCCTCTTCGAGTCGGCTTTCTTTAGTTCCAGGCTCACTGTGCCCACCTGCTGCTTCTGCCCCCGCACCAGCGTGAATGCATAGTAGTTCCGGTCGCCTTTGTGCTTCAGAATCTCCAACTCCGCGCCATTGCGCGCAATCAGGGAGCTGTGGCCGGTCAGGTCGCCCTTCATCGATGTCAACTGGGTGTTGGTGTCGGCCAGGTCGCTCTGTGTCTTGGCCACATCGGTCTTGACGCCGCCTACATCCGTCTGCACGTCGGTCACGGCGCTGGAAACAGCGGCTACCTGCCCCTCCGTCTGCTTCTGCTCGGTTGCCAGCCGTGCTGTTGTCCGCTCGCCGCGAGCCTCGCCGGCCTGGAGCGCCGCCGAACGCGCATCCAGTTGCTTCTGGGTCAGGCCAAGCGAGGTCTTCATCTCGTCGGTGGCCACATTCAGGCGCGCATCGGTATCCTGCAGCGCCGCAGCCAGCTTGGTGTTCTGCGCTGCGGCATCGGCCAAAGCCTGCTGCTGTGTAGCCAGTTTGGTGCTCAGCGTGTAGCTCCAGATAACCCCGCCCAAACCCAAAAGTATGGCCACTGCGAGCGCCGCCAGCAGTGCGCCGGAATGCGCTCTGGGAGTTCTTTCAACGATTTCATCTGTCATGTGTTTCCCTTCTTCTCTCTGGCTCACCGTACGCCGAGCCGTTCCTCCTGTATGCCCGCTATAGCTCATGCAGCGGTATTCCCCGGAGCCGCGGCGGGGTAGCCGCTGGCGGCGAGGTAAACTCCGCTTGCGCGGTAGTGAGGTTCGTGCTCTCTCCTTCGCCCAAAGACGCACAAAGGTTGAGGCACCCGGCCAAACAGTGCCCTGGCCGCCACTGCATTCCTTCGAGCGTCCGACTCCGCTTGACTGATTTCTTTATACTGTTCTAGTCTAGGTATGTTTGGGATATGCCTATGACTATTTCCAAGAAAAATGAACAACGGGACTTGTTTCGCGGGGCGCTGGAGATGATGGTGCTTCGCTCCGTGCTGCGCGAACCGATGCATGGTTACGCGCTGGTGCAGCACATCAAGCAGCGATCGAACGAGCTGTTGCAGGTTGAAGAGGGCTCGCTCTATCCGGCGCTGCAGCGGCTGCTGAAAGAGGGGCTGGTGAAGGCGGAGTGGGAGATATCTGCCTCCAATCGCAGGGTGCGCACTTACCGCATTACGCCGGCGGGCAAAAAGCATCTGGAGCGCGAGATATCAAGCTTTGAACGCATGCTGGAAGGAATCAGCCTGGTTCTTTCGCCGTCGGAATCGTAGTGTGGTTTCCCTGAGGTTCGTTGCATAAATCGAGGCCCCGAACCGCAGGTCCTTCGACTACGATTAGCGCAAAATACGCGCTAATCTCCGCTCAGGATGACAGGTCATTTTTGATAGGAACTTTTGAGACGCCGCAGTAGGGGGTGGGGTATGAAGTGGCTCAGACAGCTGGTGGGGCGGCGGAAGATCTTCAATGATCTGGCCGAGGAAATTGAACAGCACCTGGCGGAGAAGACCGAAGCCCTGATGGCCGAGGGGATGAGCCGCGAAGACGCCGAGCGCGCGGCGAAGCGGGAGTTTGGCAATGTGACCAGGATTGAAGAACGCGGGCGCGAAGCGTGGATGTGGCCGCTGGCGGAGAGCCTTTGGGCCGACGCGCGCTTTGCGGTGCGCCAGCTGGCCAAGAACCCGGGGTTCGCTCTGACTGCGATTGGGACGCTGGCGCTGGGCATCGGCGCCACCACGGCCATCTTCAGCCTGGTGAATACAGTGCTGCTGCGGCCGCTGCCGTTTCCAGAGCAGGATCGGCTGATGTGGCTAAGCCAGCAGGACCACTCGCTGCCGGGTGTGGCCGCCGAGTCGCTCAGCTATCCGGACTACTTTGACTGGCGCGCGCAGAACCACACCCTCAGCGGCATCGCATCGTATGTTGGCGGCGGGGTGATGCTGGAAGCGAATGGCGCGTCGCAACGGCTGGATGGCCAGGAAGTGTCCTCGAACTTTTTTCAGGTGCTGGGTGTGGCTCCCATGCTGGGCAGAGATTTCCGCTGGGAGGATGAGCAGGCGGAGCATCGCACGGTGATGCTGAGCTACGCGCTGTGGCAGTCGACTTTTGGTTCGGCGCGGGATATCGCCGGCAAGACCGTCCGCATGGACGGCCACAACTACACGGTTGCCGGGGTGATGCCGCAGGGATTTGAGTTTCCGCTGGAGAGCCCGGCGCCGGCTCTTTGGAAATCGAATGCAGACGCTGCCGGAGGCAACGGCTCGCGGTCGGAGCAGCGCGGCGGTGACGTGCTCGGCGTGATTGGCCGGCTCAAGCCGGGCGTTACGGCGGCGCAGGCCAAGGCCGACCTGAGCGTGGTCGCGGCCAACGTCGCGAAGGCAAATCCGGATGACAACAAGCAGTACTACTCCGCCCTGGTTGAGCCGGAGCTTGCGCACATGACCGGCGATACCCGGCCGGCACTGCGGGTCTTGTTTGGCGCAGTGACGCTGGTGCTGCTGATTGTGTGCGCCAATGTCGCGGGGCTGCTGTTGGCGCGCGGCTCGCGGCGCAGTGCGGAGTTCGCCTTGCGCGCGGCGATTGGCGCAAGCAGGGCAGCGATCATCCGGCAGTTGCTGGTGGAGTCCGTCACGCTGTCGCTCGCGGGCGGCGCGGCCGGCGTGGCGCTGGCCTACGCGCTGCTGCACGCGAGCGTACGGCTGATGCCTGTGGGTGTTCCGCGCATTGAGGACGCTCAAATCAACGGCCGCGTGTTGCTGTTTGATCT
>Ga0182030_10018821_pt1 | contig 13208 bp, 11 predicted proteins | sample 812S3MmetaG_FD_121299 | JGI IMG/M metagenome (GOLD analysis project Ga0182030, IMG submission 121299) | Permafrost microbial communities from Stordalen Mire, Sweden - 812S3M metaG (Illumina Assembly) | ecosystem: Environmental > Terrestrial > Soil > Wetlands > Permafrost | place: Sweden... | reverse complement strand
GGGAAGACGTGGCCGGGGCGGACGAAGTCGCTCGCCCCCATGTTGGGATTGGCGAGGGCGCGCACGGTGTTGCAACGCTGCTCGGCGGAAATGCCGGTCGTCATGCCGTGCTTGACGTCGACCTAAACGGTGAAGGCGGTCCCGAGCGGCGCGTCGTTCACCGCCACCATCGGCGCGAGCTGCAGGCGGCGCGCTTCGTCGCCGGTCAGCGGCGTGCAAACGATGCCGCAGCCATAGCGGATGATGAACGCCATTTTCTCGGTCGTGCACAACGCGGCGGCGACGATCATGTCGCCTTCGTTCTCGCGATCGTTGTCGTCGGTGACGACGACGATCTCGCCGCGCGCGATCGCCTCGATGGCCTGGCCGACTGGATTCGTCATGTCCGCTCCCCAATTGAACGCGCCCGCGCCGTCGAGAAAGTCGTTCGGCGTCACCGCGCCGCGCGTCTCGGTCAGGATGCGCTGCGCCGTCTCGCGCGATACCCAGGCGCCGTCGGCGCGGCAGAACTGCGTCACCGCCCCGGGCGAGACGCCGATCCGCCGCGCGAAATCGCCGCGCTTTACGCCAGAGCGCACCAGCCAGGCCGCGAGCTTCATGGCCGCAAGCTAATCGCTCAAGCTATTAAGTGCAAGTGAACTGATGTCGATAATTTAGTTATACTAAATCATTTTGACCAGCATTTTGCCGAAATTGCCGCCGTGCAGCAGATCGATGAACGCCTGCGGCGCGCTGTCCAGCCCCTGCCGCACCGTCTCCCGCCAGCGCAGCCGGCCGGCGGCGGCGTGGCCGGCGAGTTCGCCGATCGCCCGTGGCCAGGCGTCGAGATGGTCGGAGACGATGAAGCCCTCGACCTTGATGCGCCGGACGAGGAAGATGCGCATGTCGGGCAGCGGCGTCGTCGGGCCCTCGTAGGAGGCGATCAGTCCGCACACCGCGATGCGGGCGAAGTCGTTGAGCCGCCGCAGCGCTTGCAGGAACGGCTCGCCGCCGACGTTCTCGAACACGCCGTCGATTCCCTTGCCCGCCGCCGCTTTCAGCTCTTCGGCGAAGCGCGCCGATTTGTGGTCGACGCAAGCGTCGTAGCCGAGCTCCTCGGTCGCATAGATGCACTTCTCCGGGCCGCCGGCGACGCCGATCGCCCGCGCGCCGGCGAGCTTGGCGAGTTGGCCGACCACCGAACCGACCGCGCCGGTCGCCGCGGTGACCAGCACCGTCTCGCCCGCCTTGGGCGCGATGATTGTGTTGAGGCCCCACCACGCCGTGACGCCAGGCATGCCGAGCGGGCCGAGATAGGCCTGCAGGGGAATCGCTTTCACGTCGACCTTGTTGAGGCCGCGTCCGTCGCTCGAGCCGTAGAGCTGCCAGCCGCCCATGCCGACGACGAAATCGCCCGGCGCGAAGCGCGGATTCTCGGAGGCGACGACCTCACCGACCGTGCCGCCGATCATCGTCTCGCCAAGCGGCTGCGGCGCGGCGTAGGATTTCGCGTCGCTCATCCGGCCGCGCATGTAAGGGTCGAGCGACAGATAATGGTGGCGCACCACGACCTGCCCCGGCCCCGGCGCCGGAAGCGTGTCTTCGACCAGGCGGAAGTTTCCCGGCGAGACCTTGTCGATCGGGCGCGAGTCGAGCACGATTTTGCGGTTGCGGAACATCGACGGACTCCCTGCGGCGCGTTGGCGAAGCCGATCCGGCGCCGTCCGGCGCGCCCGAAGCGGATTGTCGCAGAGCGCCGGCGAAAAGCCCATTGCCGACTCTTCGCCGAACCGCGCTCAGGCGCCGCCGAACAGCTTCTCGATGAAGTTTCGATCGCGCGGCGCGCGCGGCGCGGGGGCGTCGCCGGCGTTGGGGATGGCGGCGGGCGGCAGCGGCGCGTCTTCGTCTGCGGCAGGCGCGATCGGCCGCCGCGCCGGGGCGAGCGGCGCCGGCGGCGCGTCGGCGCTCTGCGCCGGCCGGCCGATCGCCAACGGCTGGCCGACCAGGGCGGGCGGCGCCGGCGGCGGCGCGTCGGTCGCCGGCTGGTCGGCGTTGCTCCACACGCCCGAGGGCAGCTCGGCCGGCGGCACGCCGTCGAGCGCCGCCTTCATGAAGCGGCTCCAGATTTCGACCGGCAGATTGCCGCCCGAAGTCTTCTTGGTCGGCGAATCGTCGTCGTTGCCGAGCCAGACGCCGGCGACCAGGGCGCTGGTGTAACCAACGAACCACGCGTCGCGCCAATCCTGGCTGGTGCCGGTCTTGCCCGCCGCCTGCCAGCCCGGCAGCTCCGCCTTGCGCGCGGTGCCGGTCAGCAGCGTCTCCTCCATCATCGAATTCATCATCGCGACGTATTGAGGGTCGATGACGCGGCCGAAATTGGCGTTCTTGCGGGCGTAGAGCAGCTTGCCGTTGGCGGTGCGCACGCGGGCGATGACGTGCGGCTGCACGCCGATGCCGCCGTTGGCGAAAGAATCGTAGGCGGCGACCATCTCCAGCGGCGTCACCGCCGAGGTGCCGAGCGCGATCGACGCGTTGGGCTCGAGCTCGGAGGTGATGCCGAGCCGATGGGCGGTGCGCACGACCGTCTTCGGCCCGACTTCCAGCCCGAGCCTGACCGCCACCGTGTTGAGCGACATCGCCAGCGCCTTGGTCAGCGTGACCGGACCGAAATACTCGCGCGAGTAGTTCTCCGGGCTCCAGCCCTTGACCGTGATCGGCGCGTCCTCGCGCACCGTGTCGGGCCTCAGGCCCTTCTCCAGCGCCGCGAGATAGACGAACGGCTTGAACGACGAGCCGGGCTGGCGCTTGGCGGCGACGGCGCGGTTGAATTGACTGTCGGCGTAATTGCGCCCGCCGACCAACGCCTTGACGGCGCCGTCGGGGTCGAGCGCGACCAGCGCGCCCTGCTCGACGCCGTACTTGTCGCCCTTGGCGTCGAGCTCGTCGGTCAGCGCGTGCTCGGCCGCCGCCTGCATGCGCGGATCGAGCGTGGTGGTGACGACGATGTCCTCGTCGATCGCGCCAACCGTGTCGTCGAGCATGTCCATGACATAGTCGGCGGCGTAGTTGATCGAGCCGGCGCTCTTGTCGTGCACGACCTGGGCGGGCGCAGCGAGCGCCAGCTTGGCCATCGCTTCGGTGATGTGGCCCTGCTCGGCCATCGCGGTAATGACCTGCGCGGCGCGCTCGTTGGCGGCGGTCAGGTTGCGGTTGGGCGCGAGCCGGGTCGGCGACTTCATCAATCCGGCCAGCACCGCCGCCTCCGAAAGCGTCACCTGGCGCGCGCTCTTGCCGAAATATTTCTGCGCCGCCGCTTCGACGCCGAAGGCGCCGGAGCCGAAATAGACGCGATTGAGATAGAGCTCGAGGATCTGGTCCTTGGAATATTTGCGCTCGAGCCACAGCGCCAGGATCGCCTCCTGGATCTTGCGCGACAGGGTGCGCTCCTGGGTCAGAAACAGGTTCTTGGCGAGTTGCTGGGTCAGCGTCGAGCCGCCTTCCATGCCGCCGCGCCCGGTCACGTCACGAAACACCGCGCGGGCGATGCCGATCGGGTCGATGCCGAAATGCGAAAAGAAGCGTCGGTCCTCGATGGCGACGAACGCCTTGGGCAGGTAGGGCGGCAACTCGCTCAGGCGCACCGCCGCGCCGCCGGTGTCGCCGCGATTGGCGATCAGCGAGCCGTCGTCGGCGAGAATGGCGATATTGGGCGGCCGCTTCGGCACCGCGAGCTGGTCGATCGGCGGCAACTGGCTGGCGTAATAGGCGAACAGGCCGGCGATGGCGACGCCGCCCCACAGGCCGAAGACGAAGCCCCAGTAGACGAGCCGGCCGAGAAACGAGCGGCGCGGCCGGCGGGCGGCGCGCTCGCTTCGGCCGCCGCGTCCGCCGCGGCCGCGCGATCCCGGACGGTCGGCCGGATCGGCGCGCAGCTCGCCGCCGCCGCGCCGGCGCGGCGCGTCATCCAGTCGCGGTTCGATGCGCTCGCCGCCCCGCCTGCCGCCCCTGCCGAACATCGCGATCCCGCCCGGGACTCGAAAAGATGACGTCGCGCCGAGCCCGACGACGGCTTCGAAGCTAAAGGCGGCGATTTAAGGGCGCGTTAAGCCTGCCGGCGCGCCGACGCCGCTTAGGCCGATTGGCTGGGGACCGCGCGTCTCCGGCCCTTGCGCGGCGGCTGACGCCTTGGCAAAGTCCGCGCCCCGCGCGATAAGGCGGAGCGCTCAACCGCGGCGCGGCGACGCGCTGGGCGAACGCCGCCCGCCGCCGGCAAAAGGCGGCGCGACAGTCCAGGATGCTGCGATGAAGGTCACCATAGAGCGAACGGCCCTGCTCAAGGCTCTCGGCCACGTCCATCGCATCGTCGAGCGGCGCAACACCATCCCGATCCTCTCCAACGTATTGATCGAGGCGCGCGACCGCCAGTTGACGTTGAAGAGCACTGATCTCGACCTCGAGGCGACCGAATCGGCGCCGGCCGACGTCGCCCAGGCGGGCGCGACCACCGTGCCGGCGCACGTCATCTACGACATCGTGCGCAAGCTGCCGGAAGGGGCGCAAGTCGGACTCGAGATGACCGGCGAGGCGGGCCAGCTGCTGGTGCGCTCGGGACGCTCGCGCTTTTTCCTTCAGTGCCTGCCCGCCTCCGACTTCCCCGACCTCACCGCCGGCGAGTTCGCTCATCGCTTCACCCTGCCCGCCGCCGAGCTCAAGCGGCTGATCGACAATTCGCAGTTCGCGATCTCGACCGAGGAGACGCGTTACTATCTCAACGGCATCTTCTTCCACACGGTCGAATCCGGCGGCGCGACGGTGCTGCGCGCGGTGGCGACCGATGGCCACCGGCTGGCGCGGGTCGAGGCGCCGGCGCCCCAGGGCGCGGCCGGGATGCCCGGCGTGATTGCGCCGCGCAAGGCGGTCAATGAAGTGCTGAAGCTGCTCGAGGACCTGACCCAGGACGTCGCGATCGAGATCTCGACCGCCAAGGCGCGCTTCCATTTCGGCGACGTCGTGCTGACGACCAAGCTGATCGACGGCACCTTCCCCGAATACGGCCGCGTCATCCCGAGCCACAACGACAAGCGCGTGACGGTCGAGAAGGACGCGTTCGCCAAGGCGGTCGATCGCGTTTCGACCATCTCGTCGGAGCGCGGCCGGGCGATCAAGCTGGCGATCGCCGACAACAAGATGACGCTGTCGGTCAACAACCCCGACTCCGGCTCGGCGAGCGAGGAGATCGAGGTCGACTACGATTCGACGCCGATCGAGATCGGTTTCAACGCCCGCTACCTGCTCGACATCGCCGACCAGCTCGCCGGCGACACGGCGCTGATCAAGCTATCCGACCCCGGCTCGCCGACGATCATCCAGGACCGCGAAGGCTCGCCCGCGCTCTACGTGCTGATGCCGCTGAGGGTGTAGGCGCGAACTTGTAGACGCGGCCGCTGGCCGCGTCCGACCGCGCTCACCGCGCGCGGCTACAAAAGGGCGCGGCTACGGGCTCACGCCCTTCCGATTCTGAGCGTGCGCAACGCCATGGCGACGACGGTCTCGCAGCGCGCGGCGAGCGGCGCGGCGGCGGCGTCCTTGTCGAGTTTCAGCGCGATCGGGTGGATGAAGCGGTGGGCCGCGTCGAAGATCAGCGCCATCGCGCGGCGCCGGTCGGTCATGGCGAACGCGCCCGAGGCGATCCCCTCTTCGACCACGCGCTGCATCTCCGACTGCACCCGCGCGCGATGGCGGCGCGCCACCGGCCGCTCCTTCTCCAGCGCCTCGATCAGCAGGTCGAACAGGGCCGGATCGCTCTCGAGCTTCTGGCGATAGGCGCGATGCACCGTCATCAACATGCTCTCGAGCTTGTCGCCCGCCGGCGCTGGGCCGTCGGCGGCTTCGCGCAGGCGCGTCTCGATCGGCCGCAGCCACGAGGCGGAAATCTCTTCGAACAGCGTCGCCTTGGAGGGGAAGTATCGATAGACGTTGGCGTGGGTCATGCCCGCGTCGTGGGCGACGCCGACGATGGTCGCGCGCGCCGCGCCGAACTTGCGAATGTGGGCGCGCGCGACTTCGAGGATGCGCGCCTCGACCGACTCGGGGCCCGAGTTTGGCCGTACGTCCGCTCGATCCACTCGACCTCTCCGACGCCGAGTCGAATGGTCGCACGAATGCCGGCGCCGCGCTACACGATTCAGGTCTCGACGACGCCGTCGAGATCGCGCATCGATGGCGCGCCGTGCGGCTCGGCGAGATAATCGGCCGAACGCATTTCGATCAGCCGCGACGCGCAGCGCGCGAATTCGAACGCCTCCGTTCCCTCGGCCGCTCGATAGAGCTCGTCCGGTTCGGCGTCGGCCGAGGCGATCAGCTTGACTTTCAAGTCGTAGAGCGCGTCGACGAGGGTGATGAACCGGCGCGCGGCGTCGCGTTCGTCGGCCTCGAGGCGCGGGATGCGGTCGACGACGAGCGTATGGAAGTGCCGCGCGAGGGCGAGATAGTCGACGGCGGCGAGCGGGCGGCGGCAAAGCTCGTCGAAGGAGAAACGCGCGACGCCGTCGACCGCCTGCGGCACATGGAGCGCGCGGCCGAGGAGGTCGATCTCGACCGGCTCGCCGCGCGGCGCGCCAGTCAGGTCGCGGAAGGCCGCGTCGAGCGCTCGAGCGGCGCGCGCGTCGGCGGGGCAATAATAGACCGGCGCGCGGGTGAGCTTCATGAGCCGGTAGTCCATCTTGGCGTCGAGCGCGACGACGTCGTTCCTTTCGCCGAGCAGCTTGATGAACGGCAGGAACAAAGCGCGGTTGAGCCCGTCGCGATAGAGGTCGTCCGGCGCGACATTGGACGTCGCGACGACCACCACGCCGGCGGCGAGCAAAGCGGTGAACAGCCGGCCGAGGATCATCGCGTCGGCGATGTCGCGCACCGCGAATTCGTCGAAGCACAGCAGCCAGGCGTCGGCCGCCAGCGCCGCGGCGACGGGCGCGATCGGTTCGTCGCCGGACGCTTCACCGATCCGCCGCTTCTGCCGCCAGCGGTGGACCCGCATGTGGACGTCGGCCATAAACTCGTGGAAATGGACGCGACGCTTGCGCGCGACCGGCGCGGCGTCGAAGAACAAGTCCATCAGCAGCGTCTTGCCGCGCCCGACCGGCCCGTGGAGGTAGAGCCCGCGCGGCGGCGCGGGCGCCCTGGCGCCGATCAGCCGCTGCAGCGCGTTGGCGCGCCGCCCCGGGCGATAGCCGTCGAGCGCGCGCGCGAGCCGATCGAACCGCAGGGCGAGCGCCGCCTGCGCCGGGTCGGCCTCGATCCGCCCCTCGGCGACCATCGCCTCGTAACGCGCGAGCGGTCCGCGCTTCATGCGCTCGGCCTCGCGCCGCGGCGGTGGTCAAAAGCGAGGGGCGGGCGACGGCGTGCATTCATCGATCGAAGCCTGGCCGCGCGGCAGGGAATGGTTCGGCTCCGGCGGCGGACCGCCTTTTGTCTTTTCGCGCGCCGCAAGTCAAAGGGGCTGGCCGGGCTCGGGCCAAATATGAACGGCACCGCCGGGGCGGCGGTAAGCGACTTGATCTTCTGATGGAATTTATGCACACAATAGTGTACATTATGGTCGGATCGAGTTGGCCGAGGCCGAGCTTCAGTTCGAATGGGACGAGGCGAAGGCGGCCGCCAATCTCCTCAAGCACGGCGTGTCGTTTCTGACCGCCGTGGCGATCTTCGACAATGAAGTGCTCGAGCGGATCGACGATCGCGAGGACTACGGCGAGGTCAGGTTCATCGGCCTCGGCCGCGTCGAACTTGAGGTCTATCGCGTCGTCTACACGTGGCGCGCCGAGAATCTCGTCCGCATCATCAGCGCGCAGAAGGCGGGAAAACATGAGCGAGAAACCTACTATCGCGCGACATTCCCTTAGCGCCGTCCGCGCCATGCGCGCGCGCGGCGAGGATAAGACGCGCGCTGACGCGCCGGAGGCGGAATCGCTCGGCGCGGCCTTCTGGAAGAGCGCGCACGTGCGCATGCCGGCCGGCAAGACGTCGGTCCACCTGCGCGTCGACACCGACATCGTCGAGTGGTTCAAGACCCGCGGCAAAGGTCACCTGACGCGCATGAACGCCGTGCTGCGAGCTTACGTCGACGCGCACAAGTGAGGCGCGCCAACGCGCGCGACTAGGCGGCCGGCGATACCTCGGCGGCGATCTTCTCGCCCAGCTCGCGCTCCGCCAGCGCGAGTTCGTAGGCGGTCTGCAAATTGAGCCAGAAGCGCGCGCTGTTGCCGAAATAGCGAGCGAGACGCATCGCGGTTTCCGGCGAAACGCCGCGCTTGCCATTGAGAATGTCCGTGATCCGACCAGAGGGCGTGCGCAAGGCCAAAGCCAGCGCGTTGGCCGACAAGTCTCGCGCCGCCATTTCGCGCCTCAGCACGCGACCGGGGTGAACAGCCATCATCGTCGCGACTCCTCAATGGTAATCGACAATTTCGACATCCCAGGCATCGCCGTCGTGAAAACGAAAACACAAGCGCCACGGGCCGTTGATCGTCATCGCCCACTGACCCCGCCTGTCGCCAGAGAGTTTGTGGAGACCGACCGATTTCAACGGACTCAGATCGGCAAGCGTAGTGGCCGCATTCAGAGCCGCGAGCAGCTCTATCGCCGCCTCGACGTCCAGACCGGAAAACTTGTGTTTTCCGTCCTCTGCGAACCGGCGAGTGGCGCTGTTCGCCCAGCTCTTGATCACGCATATCCGTACTACGCCTAACGTAGTACGTCAATAGATGATCTTCGGGCCGCCCGATGGCCCCCGCCGCCGTCCTTGTCTACAATCGGCCGATGACCCAGCCCATTCGTCCCGTCGGCCCCGGCGACCATGTTTTTCTGGTCGACGGCTCGTCGTTCGTCTTTCGCGCCTATTTCCAGTCGATCCGCCAGGACCCGAAGTACAATTATCGCTCCGACAAGCTGCCGGTCGGCGCGGTGCGGCTGTTCGCGACCAAGGTGCTGCAGTTCCTGCGCGACGGCGCGGCGGGGATCAAGCCGACCCATCTCGCGATCATCTTCGACAAGTCGGAGAATTCGTTCCGCCGCGAGCTCTATCCCGCCTACAAGGCGCACCGGCCCGACCCGCCGCCCGATCTCGTGCCGCAGTTCCCGCTGATGCGCGCGACGGTCACCGCCTTCGGCCTGACCCCGATCGAGCAGGACCGCTACGAGGCCGACGACCTCATCGCCTCCTACGCGACCCAGGCGCAGGCGAAGGGCGCCGACGTGCTGATCATCTCGGCCGACAAGGACCTGATGCAGCTCGTGGGCCCGGGCGTCGCGATGTTCGACCCCGCTTCCGGCGACCGCGAGGAGCGGCGCATCGGTCCGGCCGAGGTGGTCGACTATTTCGGCCTCGGCGCCGACAAGGTCGTCGACATTCAGGCGCTCGCCGGCGACTCGACCGACAACGTGCCCGGCGCGCCGGGCATCGGCGTCAAGACGGCGGCGCAGTTGATCGGCGAATACGGCGACCTCGACACGCTGCTCGCCCGCGCCGGCGAGATCAAGCAGCCGAAGCGGCGCGAGACGCTGACCGACCCCGAGAACGTCAAGCTCATCCGCCTGTCGAAACAGCTGGTCAAGCTGGTCACCGACGTCGAGGTGGCCGCGCCGCTCGACGGGCTCGGAACGCCCGAACTCGACGCCGGGCCGTTGATCGCCTTCCTCAAAGCGATGGAGTTCACCGCCATCACCAAGCGCGTCGCCGACCTCGCCGGCCTCGACGCGAACGCGATCGAGCCCGACCCGCGCTTCGTCGGCCCCGGCGGCTGGCGCGGCCGCAACGGCGAGCCGGCGGCGCCGGAGGCCGCGACTTCAGCCGACGCGCCCGCCGCCGCTCCCGCATCGGCGCCGACCGCGCCCGCATCGCCCGCCGCCACGGCCCCGACGCACACGCCGCAGACGCTCGCCGCCGCGCGCGCTGCGGAGGCGCGCGCGACGCCGTTCGACGTCGCCGCTTACCAAACTGTCAGCGACGCCGCGACGCTGCAGGCGTGGATCGACCGCGCCGCCGCGGCGGGCGTCGTCGCCTTCGACACCGAGACGACCTCGCTCGATCCGCAACAGGCGGGGCTGGTCGGCGTGTCGCTCGCATTGGCGCCGGGCGAGGCCTGCTACATTCCGATCGGCCACAGCGCCGGCGAGGCCGGCCTGTTCGAGGGCGGCGGCCTGCTGCCGGGCCAGATCGCCGAGGCGGAAGCGATCGCGCTGCTGAAGCCGCTGCTGGAAGACCCCGGCGTGCTGAAGATCGGCCAGAACGTCAAATTCGACTGGCACGTCTTGGCCCGCCGCGGCGTCGAGGTCGCGCCTTACGACGATACGATGCTGATTTCCTACGCGCTCGACTCCGGGGCGACCAACGACGGCCACGGCATGGACGCCTTGTCCGAGCGCTGGCTCGGCCACAAGACGATCGCGTTTTCCGAAGTCGCGGGCTCGGGACGCAATTTCATCGGCTTCGCCCGCGTCGCGATCGACAAGGCGACCGAATACGCCGCCGAGGACGCCGACGTGACGCTGCGCCTTTGGCGCGCGCTCAAGCCCCGCCTCGCCGCCGAAAGCATGGCGACCGTCTACGAGACGCTCGAGCGGCCGCTGATCCTGCCGCTGGCGCGGATGGAAGAGCGCGGCGTGTCGATCGACCGCGACATGCTCTCGCGCCTGTCGGGCGAATTCGCCCAAGGCATGGCGCGAATCGAAGCCGAAGTGCAGAAACTGGTCGGGGCGCCGTTCAACCTCTCCTCGCCCAAGCAGCTCGGCGACATCCTGTTCGGCCAGATGGGCCTGCCGGGCGGCAAGAAGACCGCGACCGGCGCCTGGTCGACCTCCGCCGGCGTGCTCGAAGACCTCGCCGAACAGGGCCACGAGCTGCCGGCGCGCATCCTCGACTGGCGCCAGCTCGCCAAGCTGAAATCGACCTACACGGACGCGCTACCGACGTTTGTCGACCCGCGCACCAAGCGCGTCCACACCTCTTACGCGCTCGCTTCGACCACCACCGGCCGGCTGTCCTCGTCCGACCCCAATTTGCAGAACATCCCGGTGCGCAACGAGGAGGGGCGCAAGATCCGCCGCGCCTTCGTCGCCGCGGCCGGCTGCAAGCTGATCTCGGCCGACTATTCGCAGATCGAGCTGCGCCTGCTCGCCCATGTCGCCGACATCGCCGCGTTGAAGCAGGCCTTCGCCGACGGGCTCGACATCCATGCGATGACGGCGTCGGAAATGTTCGGCGTGCCGGTGAAAGACATGCCGAGCGAGGTGCGCCGCCGCGCCAAGGCGATCAACTTCGGCATCATCTACGGCATTTCGGCTTTCGGCCTCGCCAACCAGCTCGGCATCCCGCGCGAGGAGGCCGGCGCCTACATCCGGAAATATTTCGAGCGCTTCCCCGGCATCCGCGACTATATGGAAACGACGAAGAAGCAGGCGCGCGCCGACGGCTTCGTGCGCACGATCTTCGGCCGCAAGTGCCATTTCCCGCGCATCAACGCCGCCAACCCGTCCGAGCGCGCGTTCAACGAACGCGCGGCGATCAACGCGCCGCTGCAAGGCGCCGCCGCCGACATCATCCGCCGCGCGATGGTGCGCATGGACAGCGCGCTCGCCAAGGCGAAGCTCGACGCCAAGATGCTGATGCAGGTGCACGACGAACTGGTGTTCGAGGCGCCCGACGATCAGGTCGAAGCGACGATCGCGCTGGCGAAGACGATCATGATCGAAGCGCCCGAGCCCGCGGTGAAGCTCGGCGTCCCGCTGGCGGTCGAAGCGCGCGCGGCGGCGAACTGGGATGAGGCGCACTGAGGCTTTGAAACGGGGCGGTCGGCCGGTCGGTCGAGGGTTCTTCTTCACCTGCGTGCAGTCGAGCGTCTTCGCCAGTCTCGCCGGCGTGATCCTCGCGGCGCAGTGCGGACTGGCGGCCCCGACCGCTGGCCGAGCTCAATCGGGACCTCGCCAGAGCCTACGGCCTGCCGGTCGAATTCGCCGCGAAGGCGGGAGGGCTCGCCGCCGTCGCTCGCGCCCTCGGCCGCGGCGATCTCGCCTGCGCGCAGATCGCAACCCTGTTGCTGCAAATCCCCGATCCGCCGTCGCTAACGAAAGCGGATCCGGCTTCGCCGGAATTTCTCAATCTTGCGCGCAACTTACAAGCCGGCGGCCTGCTCAATCGAGATTGGGATCCAGCCAAACACCCGCGATGGCCGGCGCATAGCCCTGACAGCGTCGGCGGACGTTTCGCCCCGCGCGATGGCGACGCGGCTGCGGACGCTTCAGCGCGCGACACGTCGCCCATTCAGGCGCAGGTGACGCTTCCCCTACCCTTCGACATTCCGGCCATTGAGCCAATCCCGCTGCCTTCGGAGATCGTCCCGCCGATCGTCGTCCCTGACACGCTCCCGCGCAGCCTGCCGCAGAACCCTTATCCCAGCCGGCCCGAATGCGTGAAAGAATGGGCCGATGCTCGACGCTATTGCCAAGAGCTCAGTGATCGCGGACTTCTGGGCAAGGGTGACTATCGCGGAATGGGAAAGACGGTCGCGCAGTGCATGAGGGCGCAGGTTTCCGAGTCCTGTGGCGGCAACAGCACGAGCGCTTGACGATTTCGACAGTTGGAGTCCCCGCTGATGAAAGAGCCGACGACACCCGAAGAAGTGCTTGAGCTGCACAAGATTCTACGGAAGGACCCGCAGCGCTACCTTCAGATCGCGAATGAGTGGATTCGCGAGAATCCAAAGAGTTCCCACGCCTATTACGGCCGGCATCAGGCTTGGATGAAGATCGGCGAGCCGCATCGGGCGCTCGACGATCTGCACAAAGCGATCGAACTTGCCCCTGGTCAGGCTGCTTTTGAGGCTCGTGGAGACGTTTATCGACATCTCGGAGAATACGAACGGGCGCTCGAGGACTATCAGACGGGCGAAGAGATCGACTCCGCCATGTGGGCAGGAGGGTACGGGTTGTTGTTCCAGGCCGATTGCCATGCGCGCTTGGGCGACGAGGCGGCGGCGCTGGCGTGTTGCGCCCGTATGCCCGACGACTTCTGGACGCCCGGCATCGACGACACCCCGGCCGGCGACAAGGCCGCCGTCGCGCACAGGCTGCGCGTCATCGCGGCCGAAACACGCAGTCAAAGACGCTGACCTCCGACATGGCATAAGATGCGTCTGCGCACGGGGCGACCGAGCGCGTCCCGCCGACATCGGCGC
>Ga0182030_10018820_pt1 | contig 13209 bp, 13 predicted proteins | sample 812S3MmetaG_FD_121299 | JGI IMG/M metagenome (GOLD analysis project Ga0182030, IMG submission 121299) | Permafrost microbial communities from Stordalen Mire, Sweden - 812S3M metaG (Illumina Assembly) | ecosystem: Environmental > Terrestrial > Soil > Wetlands > Permafrost | place: Sweden... | reverse complement strand
TACCGAAAGGCTGCGGAACGATGCCGCGAGCAGGCTCTATCGCATGAGAACCCCAACGAATGGGTTCGCTTTTCGCTGACATGGGAAAGCATCGCCGCCATGTCTGAGAGACTGCAAGCAAGCGTTTCTCTCGACGCCTTGCGTCCGTCTGGATCTGTCGCGGCGACGCGATAGCCGACGCCGCTTGAAAACCTCAGGAAAATTGATGGCGACGATGCCCCTGACCGGCGCTAACGACTTCCCAGTCATTTGCGTGGGCGGGTCAGCCGGTGGGCTCGACGCCTACATCCGGCTGTTGTCGCATCTGCCGTGCGACCTTGGCGTTGCAGTCGTCATCGTCAATCATTTGCGAAAGACGGCGACGCTTCTGCACGAAATCCTTCCGCACTACACCAAGATGCCGGTCGAGTTGATCACGGAAGGCTTGGTCGTCCGCCCAAACCACGTCTTCATCATTCCACCCCAGCGCGATCTGCATGTTTTTCGGGGGCAGTTTCGTCTGAAGCCGATCTCGAAGCCCCGGGGATGGCCGGACGTGATCACGGTATTCCTGCGCTCTTTCGCCGAAAACTGGAACGGCAAACTTGTCGCCGTTATCGTTTCCGGCTTCGACGGCGATGGCGCCGACGCGCTGTGCGCGATCCGCGAGGTCGGCGGCGTTACAATCGCTCAGAAGCTTGAAACAGCAGAGCAGCCGGACATGCCAGAGAGCGCGATCGCCAGCGGGTGTGTCGACTTCGTCCTGTCGCCTGAGGGCATTGCCGTGGAAATCGCGAAGATCGCGAAGCGTGATGGTCGGGACGTCGTCCAAGCTGCGCGCGGTTAACGAGCGCCCGGCGCGGAGCGCAACGAAGACATCGGAGGATTCACTTGATCCGCCGGCAAGATCAAATTTCCGTCACGGTCCACGATCCAGACCGATTCCGCCCCATTTCCCAAGATAGCGTCGGCAGCATGGAGCGCGGACTCACCCATCGGGTAGGCGAACTCGCTCGCGGAACCTTCCCGCCTCGTTGCCGAGGTCAGGAAGTCCATCTCCGGCACTACCGCCATTCCTGGTGTCTCCAACTTGATCGGCGCTATCTGCGAACCAAGAGAACAATGATCACGATCACCAGCAAAAGACTCAGACCGCCGCCGAACAGGTGGAATGGCGCGCCCAGGTAAAACCCGCCGCCGCCGAAAAGCAGAACAAGAAGAACCAAAAGCAGGATTAGGCCCATGTTCGTCATCCCTTCGACGCAGAGTCGCGCGTGATGGACCTTGCCTGCGGTCGCGCCGGCGGAACAGCGTCGGAATATACCTACTGGCCGCGCTCATTGGCCTCGGCGACGAGCAGAAGATTGGCTTGCCGAATTGCGATCTCGGCGTGAGTGCTTTCCGAGGCTGTTGCATCCCGACGATACGACTATCGTCAACGTCAGGTTCCGCAATGGCGACCGCTCCGGTCTCCACCGCTTCGAGCCACTCGATCGAAAGGAGTTCTCGAGATGAACAAAGATCGCGTAGAAGGCGCCGCAAAGACTGTTAGCGGAAACGTCAAGGAATCCGTCGGCAAACTCACCGGCGACCAGAAGACGGTTGCTGCGGGCCACGCCGAGCAGAAGGCTGGCAAGGTCCAGAACGCCGTGGGCGGACTGAAGGACACCGTTCGCGACATCCAAAAAGGGAAGTAGCGCACGGCGCTCTTCGTCCGGCGAGACGCTTGCAGCCCGGCGAGCGCTCGCCGGGTCGCGTTTGCCGAAGGCTCAAGCGGGAATCTTTCGAACCTACTCGCTGTTGATGGGCGCCGGGACATTGTCATCGCGATAAGCAACAAATTGCCGAAGGCCTTGCGACATAACGCACCGCCGCAATCTTGAGGAGATCAGACATGGTCAGCATTGCTGACAGGATCAAAGATATTGGCCCACAGCCGCAATCGTTCGACATTGAACACGCGACGAAGGAAAACAAAGATTACCGCTCAGTCGCCTGGAGTGGTCGCTATCTACAAGTGACGCTGATGTCGATCCCCGCCGGCGGCGACATCGGCCTTGAAGCGCATCCGGAGACCGACCAGTTCCTGCGCGTCGAGGCTGGCAAGGGCCGAGCGCAGATGGGCGCCGCGAAGAATAAACTGACTTTTGAAAAGGAAGTGTCAGACGGCTGGTGCGTCCTCGTTCCGGCCGGGACCTGGCACAACATCACCAATATCGGCGCGACACCAATGCAGGTCTATGCGATCTACGCGCCCGCCCATCACACGCCCGACAAGGTGCAGGCGACGGCGGCGGCGGCCGAAGCCGACAAAGGCGACAAGCCGGCGGCCTGGTCGGTGCAGCCAAAACACGCGCCTGACAAACACGGGTGACCCGATTCACCAGCAAGAATGGGAGCGAGCGAGGGTCACGCTCCGAGACCAAACATGCGCCGCGTCCGACATAGCCGCAGCCTATTGTGACCGGAGCTTCGCTATTTCCCGGCTTTGGTACTCGCGTGCGAACCCAATTGTTGGGCAAACAATAGACCGCCGTCGTCTGGTTCAGTCCGTCGATCGTAGCCCAACGTCATCGCTTCCATGAAGCGCCGCTCGCCGTCGCAGACATCGCCGCCATCGCCTTCGTCGCGCCGCTTTTCGGCGCTAGTGATCCCTCGCGTCTGTTAAAATCGCCGCGCCAGACCAAAGCGTCAGGCTTCCTGGGAAATGCGCATTGATCGGGACCCCTTTGAGTGTCCCGCGAATTTGGTACGACGCATGTCGTACGAAGGGAGGTCGCGTATGCGCAACCTCGTCGAACCCCCTCCGTCCTTGCACTGCGAACTCTGCCACGGCGAACTACGGTTCGAACGGATTGAACCAGATAGTCTGGTCTTTGAGATAGAAGTCGAGATATTCGTTTGCGTAAAGTGCGGTCGAGCGCATTCGCGCCGGATAATTCGCGACCCGTACGCCGCACACACCGCGAGGAATATGCCGCGCGGTAAAGCGGGTCAGCCGGGGGACGCCGGCAGCGATAGATACGCTTGACGCGCGGTCACGGATTCAGGCGACTTCATTGCGGGTTCGACGCAACTGGCCCGTCGGCCGTGCTTGCCGCGTTGGGGTTCGAAGCTGCGGTCGTCGGTGCGCCGGGCGCATCCACCTTCGACGTGTCGTGATGGCGCGCCGAGTGGCGCGGAGCAACTCCGTCAATCATTTGCACTCGGGGTCGTAGTCGGCGCTGTTTGGCGACGCGAGCGTTGGTGAAGTAGAGGTTCAATCCCTCGGCAACGTTCGTCGTGAGAAGGCCGAGGGAAGACGTCGCGACCTGCCAGCCGTATGTTCTTGTCGTCCCAGCAGGACAATGCGCTGCCTCCGGGTCGCCCGAGGTGAGTAGTTTCCGAGGCTGCCGACCCGCCGGCTTCAGACCCCATACTGGGCTAGACGGGTTCGATGCGCCTTCCCTCCTGAAGACAGAGATCATCACGTCACGAACGGATTGCGTGAGCGGGGTGAGGGCTTCGGATGCGCCAGAATATGCAGATGAACGATGCCACTACTAACCGGGCGCCGAGCCGACGCTCGCTTGTTGCCGCCGCTGCGGCCGCATTCCTTTTGGCGGCAGGGTGGCGCGCGTCGGCTGAACCGGTGGAGCAGTACGACGACGTCGAGTTCATGCGGCTTTCCCGATTGCTGACCGACAGAACCAACCTTGACCCGCGGATCGGACATCGATTGAACGCGGCGCTTACCTCGGCCTATCGGGGATTCTCGACTCAGGTGGCAGCCTGCACTGCCTTTGCCAGCGCACACGGTCTGACAGCGGCAGAATCATTCGCAGCCGCTCTTCAGTCACAGCAGCCGCTACTAGCGCCCTTGCTGCACATCATCGCTGCCGCCTGGTATACGGGCGTCGCGGGCGATGGGCCGCTGGCAAGCGCCATCGCGTATCGCGAGGCACTGATGTTTGACACGGTTGGCGACGTGCTCGCCGTTCCGTCCTATTGCCGTGGTGCGCCGGGCTACTGGGCCAGCAAGCCACCCACAACCTGAGAGGACCGGACGTTGGCTGAGGCGCTCTCCGCTGACATCGTGATCATTGGCTCCGGTGTCGCCGGTTCGCTTATCGCCCACGAACTGGCGATGAGCGGCGCATCGGTGCTGATGCTAGAAGCAGGGCCAGACGTGCCCCGCTGGCGAATCGTGGAAAATTACCGGAACAATCCAGCCCGGGATGACAACATGGCGCCGTATCCGCCCAGCCGGATCGCACCGCATCCCGAGTACCCGGCCTATGCTTATTCGCGGCCGCCAGAAGCCGGGACAGAGCTGGGCCCGGGCGAATGGCCCGGGTCGGTGGTTCCATACCAGCCGGGCAACAGCTACCTGATTCTCAAGGGGCAGGATGCGGCAGCCTATGCGCAGCAATACATAAGGTGGGTCGGGGGTACTACCTGGCATTGGGCGGCGGCTACCTGGCGCTTCCTGCCAAACGACTTCCGCTTGCGGAGCCGCTATGGCGTCGGGCTTGACTGGCCGGTCAGCTATGACCAGCTGGAATCGTACTATTACCGTGCCGAGGTTGCGCTCGGTTGCGCCGGTCCGAATGACGGGACCGACCTCGGATCGCCGCGGACGCATCCCTACCCGATGGATGGGCTGCCGCTCTCGTACAACGATCAACGGTTTGCCGATGCCCTGAATTCCAACGGGTTCACGGTGGTTGCCGAGCCGGCTGCCCGGAACAGTACGCCTTATGACAGCCGTCCGACCTGCTGCGGCAACAACAACTGCATGCCGATCTGCCCGATCGGGGCGATGTACAACGGTATCGTGCATGCCGAAAAGGCACGCCAGGCGGGAGCGCGGCTGATCGCTGATGCAGTGGTGTATCGCATCGAGATCGGCAGCGACAATCGCGTCGTCGCTGTGCACTTCAAGGATGGTGACAGCGCCTCGCACCGCGTCACCGGCAAGCGCTTTGTCGTGGCGGCGAACGGGATCGAAACTCCGAGGCTGCTGCTCTTTTCGGCCGACGACCGCCGTCCGGGCGGCATCGCAAACAGCTCCGATCAGGTGGGGCGCAACATGATGGACCACCCGGGAACCGGCGTGACATTCCTGGCGGAGGAGTCGTTATGGCCGGGCCGCGGGGCGATGGAAATGAGCTCCGTGGTCAATTTCCGCGACGGGTCGTTCCGCTCGGAATATGCCGCCAAGAAGCTGCATTTGAACAATCAGTCTCAGACGCGCAAGGCGACTCTCAAGGCGCTTTCCATGGGGCTGAGCGGCGCCCGCCTGGAACATGAGGTTCGCTTCCGCGCCGCGCACACCGTGAACATCAACAGCTTTCATGAAATTCTGGCGAACCCAGATAACCGGCTCGTGCTGAGCCGGGACCACAAGGACGTGCTGGGTATTCCGCACGCCGAAATTACCTACAACGTCGGCGATTACGTCCGCCGGAGCGCGGCGCACACACATGACGCCTATGCCCGCATCGCCCAGCTCATGGGCGGAACGGAGATCGTATTCAACGACGCCTTCGCGCCGAACAACCATATCATGGGTTCGGTGATCATGGGCAATGACCCGAAGGACTCAGTCGTGGATGGCGAGTGTCGCACCCACGACCACGAAAACCTGTATCTCGCGACCAGTGGTGTGATGCCGACGGCGGGCAGCGTGAACTGCACGTTGACCCTGTCGGCGCTCAGCCTGCGGATCGCTGATGCGCTGAAGTCAGGCGGGTGAGCATGTGGTCGCGTCCTCGGTCGGGCCCGGCGGCGACGTGGTTTTGCGCCATCTTGCTACTGGCCGCTATGGGATGGTCGCCGACGGCAGGTGCGGCGGCCGCGCAGTCGCAGCTCGGGGACGCGACGGTCGAGAGTGGCCGGTACCTGGCGCTGGCTGGCGATTGCCAAGCCTGTCATACCACCGACCCGTCCAAGCAGATGGCCGGCGGTTACGCCGTGCCGACGCCGTTCGGGGCGATCTACACGCCGAACATCACGGCCGACAAGCAGACTGGCATCGGCACCTGGAGCGACGAAGACTTCGTGCGAGCGATGCATCAGGGCATCCGCAAGGATGGCGCGAACCTATATCCGGCGTTCCCCTACACATCGTTCACACTGCTGTCGCGCGGGGATGTGCTGGCCATCAAGGCCTACCTGTTCAGTCTGCCGCCGGTTCGCAACGTGGTCCCTGTCAATCATCTGGGCTTTCCGTTCAATCAGCGCTGGCTCCTCCGGGGCTGGAAGCTGTTGAATTTCCGCGACGCTCGCTTCCATGCCGACGCAGGCAAGCCGGCCGAATGGAACCGCGGCGCCTACCTGACGCAGGCGCTGGAGCATTGCGATACCTGCCACACGCCGCGCAACCTGACACTGGGTCAGGAGAATGGCGAGGCGCTCGCAGGCGGTGCGGTCGGCGCCTGGTCCGCCTTCAACATTACACCGGACAAGACCAGCGGCATCGGGGGCTGGGGCGACACGGAGGTCTTCGACTATCTCTCGACCGGCGTCGCAGCCGGCAAGGCCCGGGCGGCCGGCCCGATGGGTGAGGCGGTGGAGCACAGCCTGAGCCGGCTCAAGCCCGACGATGTTCGGGCCATCGTCACGTATTTGCGCGATCAGCCGGCGATTTCCCGTAGCGAGGAGCATGTGTCACGTTTTGCCTTCGGCACGCCAGCAACCTACGAGGCGGTTCTGCGCGGCAGCTCCGGCATAACCGGCGGCGGCGTCGCCGGTAGCGGCGCCGAGCTGTTCAGCGCCAATTGCGCGAGTTGCCACGGCGTGGCTGGCGACGGCTCCGGGGACGGCTATTATCCGCCGCTGCTGCACAACACCTCGGTGGGGGCATCCACTCCAAACAATCTCGTCATGGTCGTTCTCAATGGCGTGCAGCGGCGGACGGCGAAATCCGCCGTGTTCATGCCGGGCTTCGCCGCGCTGAGCAACGAGCAAATTGCCAGCCTCGTCAATTTCGTGGAGCGCCAGTTCGGCGATCCGACCCTCCAGGTCGCGGCAGGTGAGATCACTTCATATCGACATGATGCGGACCCTGGCCCATCCTATCTGGCGATCGGGATCGGGGCAGGAGGAAGTGCGGTCGGTATCGCCGTGGTACTGTGCGGTATTGTCTTGTTGCTGCGCCGGGCCCGGCGGCGCCGGGCGGCATAAGAGGGACATCTGCCCCGCTTTGGTGCAGCAATAAACGTGACGCCATCTGGCGAATGTCGGTCGAGAGTAGCGATGCAGCAGGCGGCCTCGGGCGTCGCATCCAATCCGCGCCTGACCGCGATGAGTCTGGCCGCGCTGGGAATCGTCTTCGGCGACATCGGCACCAGCCCGCTCTACACCCTGAAAACGGTGCTCGATCTGACCGGCGCACATCCCAATGCGCCGACGATCCTGGGATCGCTGTCGCTGATCCTGTGGACGCTGTTCATCATCACCACAGTCAAATACGTCAATTTCGCCATGCGCGTCGACAACGACGGCGAAGGCGGAATCATTGCGCTGATGACGCTGCTGGGCGTCAAGAAACGGCGACGGCCGATCCTCATCGCCGCCGGCCTGTTCGGCGCGGCGCTGATCTATGGCGACGGCGCGATCACGCCCGCTATCTCGGTGCTCTCAGCGCTCGAAGGCGTGGAGCAAATCGCGCCGTCGTTGCAAACCTTCGTGCTGCCTGCCGCCGTGGCCATCCTGCTCGCCCTGTTCGCGATCCAGCCGCAGGGCACCGCGCGCATCGGTCAAGCGTTCGGCCCGATCATGCTCATCTGGTTCGTCGCCATGGCGGCGCTCGGCGTCTACGGCGTGTTTCAGCACCCCTCTGTGCTCCTCGCGATCAATCCGCTTTACGGGCTAAGGTTTCTCGTCTCCGGCGGCCTGACGGGTTTCCTGGTGCTCGGCGGCGTGTTCCTGTGCGTCACCGGCGCGGAGGCGCTCTACGCCGACATGGGGCATTTCGGCCCCAGACCGATCCGCCTCGCCTGGAACTTCGTGGTGTTCCCCAGCCTCATCATCAACTACGCCGGACAAGCGGCGCTGGTTCTCGACGGCGCTCCGACTGACGGCAACATCTTCTACCGCCTGTGCCCTACCCCGCTGCTGACCCCCTTAATCCTGCTGGCGACGTTCGCGACGATCATCGCCAGCCAATCGATCATCACCGGCGCCTATTCGATGACGCGGCAAGCCATTCAACTCGGCTGGCTGCCGCGCCTCATCGTCAAGCAGACGTCGGCGGAGGGCTACGGTCAGATCTATGTCGGCGCCGTCAACTGGCTCTTGATGATTGTCACGCTCGGTCTGGCGATCGGCTTCGGCAAGTCGAACAACCTCGCCGCCGCCTACGGCATCGCGGTTTCGCTGACTATGCTGATGACCAGCGTGCTGCTGTTCATCGCCATGCGCGAAATCTGGGACTGGAACCTTCTCGCCGCCGGCGCGGTCGCCGGACTGTTCATGATCGTCGACGGCGGCTTCTTCGTCGCCAACATGGCGAAGGTGCTCCAAGGCGGCTATATCCCGCTGCTACTCGCTTCCGCCGTCTATAGTGTGATGTGGATCTGGCATCGCGGCGCGACGGCGGTGCATAACCAAGTCGTCGCAGAGCAGACGCCGACGGAGGTCTTCGTGGCCGAGTTGCAATTGGGCCGCATCGCCCGCGTGCCGGGCTCCGCGGTGTTCCTCGCCCGCGCCAGTGAGGACACACCCTCCGTTTTATCCTGGCACGTGCGCAAGAACCGTTCGCTGCACAAGTACGTGCTCGCCCTGACGCTCACCGTCGTCTCGACTCCGCGCGTCGAGCCCGAAGGCCGCGTGACGGTGACGCGCGAGACCGATAGATACTGGCGCGCCGAGGCGCGCTACGGCTTCATGGAGCTGCCCGACATTCCCGCTGTCATCGCCGAGTGCAAAGCTAAAGGCGCCGAGATCGACCTTGCCGACGTGACCTACTACGTCGGTCACGAAACTATCGTGCCGCGCGAGGATGGCGAAGGTCTTCCGCTCTGGATGGAAGCGCTCTATTCGGTGATGGGTCGCAATGCGGCGCGCATCAGCGATTACCTGAAGCTCCCTTGCGACAACGTCGTCGAAATCGGGCGTGAGATCGAGATCTAGCGGTCAACATGAGACAGCCAACGGTGTCCTCGACCCCGAGTCCAACAAACCAGCGAAACAGGAGATCGGTGTCGAGCCGCTCCATCAATTGCCGCTCAGATCGCACGGAATAGAAGGCTTGCAATAACATCGCCCCAAGAGTCGAACTGCTGCGATCGAGGGTCGGCCGATCCGCGAATAGAGCGTCGAGAAATCTGTCGTCAGCGCGCCAGGGCTTCGTTGGCGATCACCCGATTACCCGCAGCGGATTGTCGCTTCGAACTCGCGCTTCAAGGTCGACGTAGCTGAAAAGCGTTCCCGCCCGTTCGCCAGTAGAGCGCATTCCGGCGCTCCAGTTCTCACGCGGACAGAATCACGACCAAGCCAAATACAGAAGCCTTTTTCAGCAGCCTGCTAATGAAACAGGGCCAGCAGAATGATGATCGGGATCGGAAGGCCTATCAACCAGAGAAGGATATAGCCCATGTTCGCCTCCGTTTATCTGGTTTGCATAGTGCGCAATTTTCGCCCGCCGATGACTCCCATCCACGTCCCGTCACGGAGCTGGCCGCCCTCGATCGCCGCGAGACTGGCGCAAAATGCTCCGATCAGCAGGGAGGCGGTCAACCACATCGACAGCTTCGCAGCAGCCTTGCGCGCTTGATCCGCGGCTTCTTTTGCTTGGTTGGTCACTTCCGCGACTCTTTTGTCGGCATCCGCTTGGCTCATGCCGGTCTGCGCCGACACCATTTGCGCCACGTACGTGCGGTCGGCGGCAGAGAGATCAACGCCTTCCCTTAGAGCCGTGCTGGTGAAAATAGTGATGACCTCGCGCCGCGCGGCAGCGGGGTCTTTCGCGAATTGACTCGATGCAGAGCTTTGGCCGCCAGGGATGGGACGGAACAACATGTCAACGAAGTAACCCGCCGGCGATCCCGTCGATTGCGTGGCAGTTTGGCCGGTGCCCTGGGAAGCGCCGCCGACGATGTAAGTCGCAGCCGCTCCCAACGCGGCCGCGCCCAGGACGGCGGCGAATGCCCAAGCCAGAAATCCGTGCGCCGTATCGCGAAACAGGACCTCTTCACTGTGGAGGCCGATCCACTTTGTTCGCAGGCGGCCGGCGAGGTAGCCTCCAATCGTCGAAGACAGCATCGAAACGACAATCAAATACACACCCGTTGCGAGCTTGAACGCACCGGCGGACACCCCGGCATTCGACCAAGGAGAAACAGCGGAAAACCCCATTGCACTGCCGAATGCGAGCAGCACCAACGTCAGTGCGGCAGTGGCGACTCCGCCCGCGATAATCGCGGCCCAAGAGGTCGCGGACTGGTCCGATTCTACAATTGTGGCCGTCTCACTTCTAACCGAGTCCATCATAGCAACGCTCCGGTTGAAGCTACTCGCCGTCAACGCTCGGCTCGTGGCTGAACTGACGCGTTCGAGTTCGACGTGCAAAACTTAGCGGTCTGGGTGGTGCGGCGGTAGGTTCGGAAAATACCTACGCTCGTCAAGACTCAAATGAATGGGCGGGTTTGTGTAGCGCGCCAATCTGGATGGGAAGCGGAATCAAAGGCGACGTTGCCCGCAATCATTAACAGGGCGCATACTCGGACCATTGGGCGCAGCGCTGCATTTCCTTCGGTAGCCTACGCGTAGACGCGACTGTCGCCGCCGAGGTGATCGAAGGCGTCCAGCCGCTCAGCATCGAGGCGGCGCTGGCTGCCTTGGAAACGCGCGGGCGCGAAAACGTCACCAATCGCTGCCGCGTGGAACTGGCACTGGAGCATTCCGGTTTCGAAGCGGCGCTGGCCCGGCGGAACGCCTGACAGAGGAGCGGCGGCACTCAGAAATTTGCGCTCGGCGCCGCGCAACCGCGCAGCATGAGCCAAGCCGAACGTGACGCGTTACTGGGGCTCTGCGTGGACGTCGATGCCGCCTGACAAGCCGAAGGGGCGACCCACCGCCGCGCGCAAGCGGATCGCTCGCATGCTGTTCGACGAGGTCGTCGTGCGGGTGAAGAATGATGGACTCGATGTCGTCATCCGCTGGGCAGGCGACGATCGCGCCAATTTGCGCGTGCGCAGGAACCGAACGGGACGCGGCAGCATCGTTGGAGCGTCGAATCCGACGTCATCGACCTGGTGCGGGTGCTGGCTCGGCTGATTGCGAATCTGCGGCGGGTCCGAATGCCGATCGGCGTCCCAACCGGAGATCATGAAAGTCGGCTGGTTCAGGTGGGCTCCGCCTCACATTCCACCGCTAAGAGCCTGATCTCTGAACCGGCCGTTCGTTCAGTTGGCCTGCTCTGAAACTTCTACGCTCCATGCGGCGCTCCGAAATTGGCGGATGAATCTGAGTAGATTCCGGTTCTTCCGTCGCGGAGATATTAGCCGTATTTCGCCTGGGGCTAGGCGCCCCATTCGGTCAAGCCTTTGGCGTGAACGGTTGGATCGCTCGGCTTGCAAGGCCGCACGAAGTCTAACACTGCGTTCGAAGGGAACAGACGCGATGGCGAAAGAACTCGATGCGAACGAGAACACCGCGCAAGACCAAGACCGCCAACCACAGCGGCAGTCCGGTGACAAGCACGACCAGCAGAAGCTTCAGGGCAAGGCTTTCCAGGTGAACGAAAACAGCGCGGGTGATCAAAAGGCCGCCCGGTCGCCAACGCCGCCACGGCGAGGATCCGACGACAAGCACAACGAGCAGAAACCTCGGGGCAAAGCTTTCGAAGTGAACGAAAACAGCGTGGAAGACAAAGGGACCGCCCGCTCGCCATAGGGATCGCTTAGCTTGCGAGGCGGCATGAAGTTCAACACGGTATTCGAAGGGGACCCGCAGGGACCGACGGTGCGGTCGGCTTGCGGATTCGCTCTCGGGCCTGACCTATAACATCCCCTTGTCAGCGCCTCCAACAGTCTCGAACTCGTCCAAAGACGGAGCGGCAATCCGTAGGCTCGACACGCGCTCGCGTTCTATGGAAGGCTTGCTGCAAAGCATGAGGATCGACATGGGAGAGCACTACGACAGGGTCGCGGCGATACGCGAAGACAGGGCAGCCGCGATCGCCGCTCTCGACAATATCGAGACGGGCGCGAGCATCATCCAAGATGGCGCAAACGTGGCCGAGTAACGGCGGCGGTACTATCGAACGTTCTTGCCAAAATAGACGCTCTTGTCACGGCCTATGAGGATATTGATGGCCCCCGGGGCCTAAAGGCGTGAAGCGCCCCGCTGGCGGGCGCTCTCAGTTTCCTTGCCCGTCGCGACGCGCATGAGTTTGACGGCGTTGCCGATGACGTCGGCGGCGCGCTTCTCACGTTTCGGACCGCGGAGCGTTTTCCAAATCTTTCCGCAGCCGATCTCGATCGGCAACATGCACACGTTGGCTGTCTTCAAAGATAGATAGAAGCTCTTTGAAACGAGCGACGTTGCCTCCGATCAGTTCCGAGGCCGCGATCGCAGATCGCTGGCGAGCAAGGATGACTTTGCCTTCTGCGACATGTCTCTCCGCTTGCGCCAGTGCCCTCTCAATAAAATCGCGGTTCATGCCGCTAAGCGTACCATGGTGTGTATCGGCAACACGAATCTGACCCAGCGATGATCAATCGTCTCAATGGGTTGCAACGCCGATCGGCGTTCGGACCCCGCGCCGAGCAACACCGCGCACGATGATTGGGGCCGGCGTAGGGTGGGGAGCGGTCGTAACACCATGAGAGCGCGAATGTTCGGTTTGACACCTAAATCGCCTAAAGCCGACAGTCCGCCAACGGCCAGCTCCAGTCGATTGGGCTCAGTTGGCGGAAGGCGAGTTGCGCTGCTCGGACGTTCCAAATTTGACACGACGGCGCTCTACCTTCGGCGACGAAGACGATCCAAGCGGTGGCGTCGTTTCACCGCGATTGCAAAATCGGTGGGGCACATCGGTGCAATGTCTGCACAAAACTGTGCTACAAAATTGTGTCCCACTTCCACCTAAGTTATTGACGTAAATCAGTTTAACTACTTCTCTTGACCGCACCATTTGTCTCTAACTGGTTGGTTTAGTTGAGTTAATTTCTCCCCGCACCAGGGGGCAAAATTGAGGTGCGCAGCGTCCGCTTGACACGCGCGCAAGATTGTATTGCGCCT
>Ga0182030_10018819_pt1 | contig 13210 bp, 8 predicted proteins | sample 812S3MmetaG_FD_121299 | JGI IMG/M metagenome (GOLD analysis project Ga0182030, IMG submission 121299) | Permafrost microbial communities from Stordalen Mire, Sweden - 812S3M metaG (Illumina Assembly) | ecosystem: Environmental > Terrestrial > Soil > Wetlands > Permafrost | place: Sweden... | reverse complement strand
TTCAGTTACTCTGTTCGAGAAAATGCCCATTTCACAGGCACTTCAGCAGAAGGACTACACAAATCCACAGCTAACTAACTCCAACCAACTGATTCTCTTCGAGTTTTAACCGGACAGTAGTGAGTTGGTTAATAAAAAGAAAATCGCCTTGACACAGGAAGGGATTTCGATCAAAGTTAGTGGGATTTCCCCATCGAGTTGGAACTGTGCGCAACGTCCTGGAGTTTCTCGAAACTCTATTAGAGACATGCCCCATTCGACGGTCCGTATTTCCTCGATCTGCCCGGAATCGTTCTAACCCGCCCCCGAGGTTCTCATATGCCGCTTGACAGAACTCTGCCTGGAATTCAAGGGCTGAAGCACATCGTAGTCCTGATGATGGAAAACCGTTCCTTCGACCATATGCTTGGAGCGCTTAAGGCGCAGAACAATGCAATCGATGGTCTAACCGGCACCGAGTCGAACCTGGATAACACGGGAGCCGTCGCCAAGGTCCAACCCCTGGCGCAATATCAGAGCCAACTGGACCCGGACCCCGATCACCACTTTCCAGCCGTGAACCTGCAGATCTTCAGCGAGCCCGAACATGGGCCTCCGGCTGCAGTCACCATGGGCGGGTTCGTCTCGAGCTACTACAACCAGCAACAGAACACGGCTCACTCGGCCGAGATTCTCTATTACTTCAGCGCCGACCCGCCGAACAACCTGCCGGTACTCCATACCCTGGCTATGGAATTCGCGGTCTTCAACCGCTGGTTTGCCTCGATCCCTGGTCCGACGATCTGCAATCGGGCCTTCGCGCACTATGGCACTTCCTTCGGCCAGGTGAGCATGGATGTGTTTTACCTGGGAAAGCAGTTCAAAAGCATCTACGAGCGGATGCTCGCAGCGAACCACACATGCAAGCTCTTCTACTACGATGAAGCCAGCTCCACGATGGAGGTAGTGAACATTCTCCAGAACGAACCTGCCATCTTTGGAACGTTCCAGGACTTCCAAAACGCCTGTGATGCGAATGCGCTTCCCGACTACTGCTTTATCGAGCCCAACTACACCGACCACGATTCACCCGATGGGGACGGCGAGGTGCTGGCCTGCGATCAGCATCCGGACCACGATGTGCGGGCAGGGGAACAGTTCATCGCAACCGTCTATAACAAGATCCGCCAGAACCCCAATTTGTGGCCGAATACCGCATTGCTGATCGTCTATGACGAGCACGGCGGCATCTTTGATCATGTTCCGCCGCCTGCCTGTACGCCGGACACTCCGTTCTTCGCCCAGCCGGCGGCCACTGGTACACTCGATCCCTTTTACTTTGATCGGCTCGGCGTACGCGTGCCGGCGATCCTGGTTTCGCCGTGGGTTGCCAAGGGCAGCGTGATCAACGACGTCTTTGAGCATGCGTCGATTCCTGCAACCGTGACCGAGTTTTTCGAAGTTCCCTTCGACGCTCGCTCAGCTCGCGAGAACGCCGCCGAGACTTTTCTGGACGGCCTCTCGCTGCCCGCAATGCGCGGGGACGACGATTGCCCGAGCTTTACTTTGAGTTAGATCGCAAAGTATCTGTCCTCCGTTGATCGCACAACCGTTGTCGAAGGGAGCAAATCCATGGAACCCATCCAAGTTCCTAAACCGTCGCCCACGGCGTTCAACAAGAATCGCCCCATCTCCGACCTGATCCGCAAGCAGATCGATCACTTTCAGCACATTCAGAAGAAGCTCAAGATCGAGATCGATCCCGCAGCGGGACAGGACCTCAACACGGAAGGTGGAGCGGCAAAATACATCGCGGCAATGACGCGGGCGCTCCGAACCAAGGCTCCTGGCCGAATCGCGGCCGTTCCGTCCAGGGCACCGATCCCAATGCCGGCTCCCACACGCGCAACTCCCGGCGAAGGTCTCGCTCTTGCAGCAGCCGCGGACACGGCTACCGAGCCGGCTTCGAAAAAGAAGGCGCCTCGCGCAAAGCCGAGTAAGAAGGCGGGGATGCCATGAGGTTTGTTCGCGTCATCGGTGTCATGCTGCTCCTTCTTGGCGCCGCGGCTACCTGCGTGATTGCGCAACCCGGAAACCAGGGACGGGTTGCCAGCGATTTCATGCGTGAGAAACGCGATCTTCAGGCGTGCAAGGATATCAAGACCTTCTTCAATTGCGCTCAAGCTCTGTTTACCGATCAGCCGTTGCACATCGCTGTTGGAAGTCTGGCGCCGCAGAACGGCTTCGCCTTTGGTCTGGCCTTTGTAGAGCACAAGGACTGCCCGACCAATCCTCCGGCCGGATCCTCCGGATGCCCTCGCGAATGGCGATTCAACTGGGATGTGGATGCAGTTGCTTCCGACAACGGCTCCTGGAGGGCGGGCGCCTACATGAAGGCCTTTCGCATCTCCACGCCCACAATCGGTGTGACCTACGGAACTCCAAAGAAGCAGACGCGCCCGATCTTTCATGTTGCTCCGCTGTTCAACCTCTACGCAGAGACAACATCTCTCAACCTTCTCTATTACTACGGTCTCGGGCCAAACACGGTTCCAGCAAACCAGACGGCCTTTGGCCTCACTGAAACCATTGCGGGCGCGAGCGCCGATATCCCCACCGGGATTCCCGGCATCTCGCTCTACGCCGAGCTAAATGGGCGGATTCCCGAGCTGCGGGGAAACCACAGCCAATCAGTGCCGTCGATCGAACAGGTATACACCGACGCGTCTGCGCCGGGACTCTCCAGCCAACCTGCGTTTTTCGAGCCTGGCGAAGCCCTGCGCCTCGAGCCCACTTTGCCCGGAGGGTATCTCCGGCTGAATTACCTTCTTCAGTTTCAAAATTTCATCGGTGTTTCGGGCTCGAATTCAAACTTTCGGCGATGGACTGCCGACCTTGGCCATGAGATTCCCTTCGACCGCAAGGTTCATCTGACTGCAGTCAACGAACAGAACGGTCCTGACTCATGCAGGCCCGATCCCGAAGTCAAATGCCCGTCACCGACTCATGTTTCGACGGCCATCAATCACGAAGGGTCGATCAATTTCCGTTTGCTGATGACCGGGTCAGCTGCGGGAGCGAACAATGCGGTCCCGTTTTACTATGACCCCACCATCGGGGGAAGCGATATCAACGGCCAGGCCATTCTTCCCAGCTATCCGGACTACCGGTTTCGTGCTCCCAACCTCGTTCTTCTGCGTGAGACCGTTGAGCACGCCATTCCTAAGGTTCCTCTAGGCGCATACTTCTCGGTCGACGAAGGCAAGGTTGGATTGAACCGCGACGACATCAATTTTTCGAACCTTCGCACCAGCTATACCGTCGGACTCACGGTTCATGCAGGTGGTCTCCCGGTTGTCTACCTTCTCTTTGCCTGGGGTGGCAACGAAGGCAATCACACAACCTTCAACGTGAGCAATGTCCTGCTCGGCGGTTCGGCACGGCCATCGCTCTTTTAAGATTCGGGATCGCACGAAGACGTCCCAGGCGCTTCAAGCTCAATTGAAACCCGAGGACAGGTCCAGATGAGCCGTAGGGGAATGAATGCGTGGAGGAAAGAAATGATGCATCGAAAGGGAAGTGAATCGTCGACCGCATTGGACTCTCACATCTCACCGCGCCGTCCTTGGGGCTGGATGGGGCGCGCGGTTCCGATTCTCTCCAGAGTTTTCCTCTTGGCCAACCTGCTCGTTCTACCGGCAATGGGTTCTCAAACCGGGGCTCCTCCATCAACGCCGCAACCAGCGAAGGATCAGCATGTCCCTGCGACAACTACCGCGCCTCCGTCCCAACCGGAAAAACCCATTACCCCTGAAAGCGCGCCGCCTCCGGCCACTGTAAAAGTGGACCGCTTGATTCTCTCCGGCGCTGCCTACTGCGGCGACGATGCCGCGAAGCCAAAAGACTGCAGATTGGGCGACCCGCTCTTCATTGGGTTCACCAACCTGCGTGACTGGATCGCCTCTGGCGGGAAGACCTCCGATCTGAACCTGGTTCTCAATGACAGGGTGGTGAAAGGACTCTCGCCGGTTGGTCTCAACAACACGAACAGCGGCCTCACGTTCGACTTGAACCGTCTCGATGGAACGCAGTCCGCAGGCCCGGACAATCGGGATACGTGGAACGTCGTCGTACGTCAGCTTCGCGGAAGTCCAAATTTGCGGGTCGGTGTCGCGGCCGGCACGAATCCGCCATTCGACGGATCGGCAACGGTTCGATTTAATGTGTTTCCAAGCTACACCTGGCTCGTGATCGTGTTCCTTGTCGCGCTTCTCGTCGTTTTTCTGATTCTGGCGCGTGCAAGCGATATTCTCCGGGACAGCCCTAGCGTCAACGGTCGAAAGCAGTCCTACAGCCTTGCCCGGTGCCAGATGGCTTGGTGGTTCTTTATTGTTGCCGCCGCCTACAACTACATCTGGCTGATCCTGGGAAACCACGATTCGCTGACGCAGGGGGCGCTTATCCTCACCGGGATCAGCGCCGGTACGGGTCTTGCCGCAAGCGTCATTGACTCGAACAAACGCGAACAACGCCAGCAACTTCAGGCAGAAAAAGATCTGATCGATGCTCGCCTCGCGCAACTCCCCGCTTTAATCGCCGCGGCCCAGACTCCCGCCGATGCTGCGCCTTTCGAAGCAGAGCAGGCCACGAAGAATGCGCGGCTTACCGACGTCACGACGGCGCTATCCAATCTGCCGTCGCCGATTGGAGATTCAGAGGGTTTTCTCAAGGACATCTTGCGCGATGAGACAGGTGTTAGTTTTCATCGCTTTCAGATGGCCGCATGGACAGTGATTCTCGGTTTCGTTTTCATCGCCTCTGTATACAGCACTTTCACCATGCCCGATTTCAGCGCGACTCTGCTTGGCCTGATGGGCATCAGTTCCGGCACCTATATCGGATTCAAGGTCTCCGACTCGCCCAAGTAGTTCCGGAAAGGAACTCACATAATGGACCCTGCAATGCCCAATTCGGCTGCAGATGGGATGGGTCGGCCATCAGCACCGTCAGGCCAAGTCGGAGCGCGCGTTCGTAGGGCGAAGCTCAATCTACTCGGGAGGCGAAGATTCGAGCAACCGATTCCGAAGTGTCCGGCGCGCCATTTCGCTGGGTTAGAGCTTGGAAGACAGGGTTCGTGCGGTCTTTTCAATTCACTTGCGCAAGGGAAATTCTGCGATGAGCTACGTTGCATTTATCTCATATAAGCACAGTCTTTCCAGCCGGCCACAGGCTGAGTGCCTTGAGGCGGCGCTGAAGCAATACTCCAAGCCGTGGTGGAAGCCCCCCATCGCCATTTTTCGAGATGAGCGAGTGCTGCGTCCAGGCGATGACTTACCAGCCGGGATAAGAAAAGCACTCGAAGAATCTGACTACCTTGTCTATCTGGCGAGTAAGGAGGCCGCTGCGTCGGATTGGGTAAGGGATGAGCTAAGAATTTGGTGCGAGGATCTGAAACGCAGTCAGCGACTGCTCATTGCCCATATTGCTGACCGGATCACGACGAATCCCTCTACTGGAGACATCCTCTGGGAAGAGACGGATGCGCTGCCAGCAATGCTTCGTCCGTTCGTGACATCCATCCCTCTATGGTCTGAGTTGTCCTGGGCGAATACGCCTGAACAACGGGACCTGAACAATGTTGACTACAAAAAAAAAATCAATGCAATGATCGCGAAGTTTCGGGGGAAGACTCCCGGCGAGATGAACGACGAGCAGGTCCTTACATACCGGCGGAACATTTTGCTGCGGAACATTGGTATTGGAGTGGTTGCCGCCTGCGCACTTATCGCTATTTTGTTTGGCATCGAGGCTCTGTCCGACAGGAATGCGGCGCGCGAGAGTGCGCGGGGCGCTCTTCTCAGCCAAAAAGCAGCCGAGCAGAGCGCGCTTGAAGCCAATCGGCAGAAAATAACGGCACAAACCGCAAACGGCATCGCACAAGATCAGCGTCGGCTGGCCGATCAGCGCGCTTCGATTGCTTTATCCCGCCAGCTTGCCGCCCAGGCCGTAAGCATGCGAGCAGACCAGTTGGATACGGCTTTGTTGATAGGCGCCGCAGCCCAGCAAACTGCCCCGACCCCGGAAGCACGGGATGCACTCCTAACTGTGCTCACTGAGCGCCCCCACTTTGATCGCTATCTTCGCAGAGAAGGCGGGTTAACCAGGTTAGCTTTCGACCAGGCAGGAACGCTGGTCCTCGACGAAGGGAAAGGGAAAGTCGCTCTGCTTGATAGTCGGACATTGAGTGATAAAGAGACTCTCGTGGGAGGGACCACCGCTGCAAGAGGAGTGACGGTGTCACCGGACGGGCACTGGGTAGCGGCACTCGATGACGAAGACAACAGTCTTCAATTGTGGAGTGTCGACCGGCCCAGAAATCCTCGATCTATCAAGGTTGGCTTTGGCGGATTCTTCGGCCTGGATATGGCCCACGGTTCGGCCGGATATGCAAGTGGTCCGTGTCCAATCGCTTTTGCGGGCAACAACCACGGCATCCTCTACGTTGCGCCTAGCATGAGACTTGCTTTTCAGGCCAACGGGAGTAATGACGCCGCTGTTGAATTTCAGACGGGAAGCGATATGAGCGACGACAACAGAATTGGCGCCGTAGGCTCATCGGTTTCTGGGACGATCGTAGGCGCGATATCAAAGAGTACCGTGTTCATATGGGAACTCGCTCACCCTCAGATTCCGATAAAGGTTCTGAACGCGCCTGACTCAAAAAGGCTCAATGACTTTGTTTTCCTGCGGTCCGGAGGAGTTGCGGCCCTTGGTGATGACGGAGAGGTCTTTGTCTGGGAAAAGCTTGACGACAAATCGCCGAGACAATTTCATGCCCATGCTGTTTCCGGTGAACACATAGCCGTAAGCGCTGACGGAAAATGGCTGGCCACCGCGGGCGCGGAAAAGGGTTCTTCGATTACTGAGGAGGCTGCCACGGCTAAAATCTGGAAGTTAGGGCCGAACGGAATTGGCGTGACGCCTGCTGGCACATTTGCTCTTTCCGGGAATCACACTTTCAGTCTGTCATTCAGCGGAGACAGTCGAATACTCGCGACGACATCCGAGAACGGATTCGCCGAATTCTGGGATATCGAGCAACCTGAACCAATTGCGACCCGTCTTCTTCGTCCCGATGGTACGCCAGTGGTTGCGTCCGCGCTTACGACATACCGGGATCGTCCAGGATTGGTCGTAGCGGATTCCAGCGAGGGGATTCTCGAGGTTTACAAGGACAGCGTTACGAGAGTGGTTTTACCGATGGATCCGCGAACATCATCCGGTATCAATGGTGCAGTTTTGATCACGGATCGTTTGCTCGCGGTGCGGTCTTCGCGATCGATCTCCTTGTGGGATTTGGAGCATAAGGCGACTTCCGGCGCACTGAGTCCATCGGACGCGAATGAGTCTTTCTATGGCCCATTTGCTGCGTCGAAGGATTATTTGGTAACTGCTTCGTCGAGCGGCAAGGACGATCAGGCCCATTTTATCGGGGCAACTGAATGGCATCTGAGCAACCAGCCCATCCCACGCCGGGTTCCTGCCCCAAACGGGTGGGGATTCAATCGATTCGCGATCAGCCCCAATCGAGATCGCTTATTCACCGGTACGACCTATCGAGGAGTGGTTAGTTCCTTGGACATGGCCGAGGGGACGCCGTCGCTCAATCGCCTGTTTACTTTCGATGTCGAGGTGACCGACATTGCGGTGACTGAGGACGGACGCTACCTGTATACAGCCCATTTCAATGGAGACGTTTTGAGGACATCCTTAGAAAACGGTGGGAAGACAGAGGTTTTTCTGTCCGGGACCGCGGGAAAAGAGCCTCGCCTCGCGCTATCGTCGGACGGCAGTCTCCTCGCGATTGGAAACGAAGATGGCGATATCTCATTGTGGTCAACCTCGTCCCAGGAGCGCAATGGTCCATTCCTCCGCTACTCGGATGCTCCCAGGGATTCGCTCTCCCAGTTCGACTCTTCACAAAGCGTCGACCAACTGGCGTTCCTCGATGGTCAGAACCGCTTGATTGCCCGTTACTCGAAGGGCGTTGTTGTCGCCTGGGATTTGCGGATCGATCAATGGGTCAAGTCAGCCCTTCGTATGGCCGGGAGGCCTCTGACCGACGATGAGCGGCAAAGATTTCTGGGCGATGCAGCCGTCGAACCTCGCCAACCTTCGAAGCAACCAGTTAGCGCTGAGAATGCGAGTCATCCAAAGGATGCCCAGGAGAGTTGCTATCAGGGATTCATTGAGCAGTCTTTCGAACCGTTGGGTTGCTCCGATTCGTTGCGTTCGCTCGTGGACCGGATCATCAAGAGCCGCCCGGATGACTCCGCTGTTTGCTCGGCCTATGCCCACATTTTGACGAGTACCCCTATTCTTCTGTCGGGCCTCCAGCGAGAATGGGCCCGGGGGGAGATATCCAATAAAACGGTGCTGACGCCTGCAGCCATCTCTATCCTGGCTCTCACAGGAGAGGCGACCGAAGCCGGCTTTCTACAAAAGTCGATCGATCGGGACACCGCAACTCCAGCCGAGTTTGCCCTCTCACAGTGGGCGCAGGCCTTCCTCGAGAGGTTTGGGCGAGACACATCGTTGGACAGTATGCGTTCTATCTCAGACCCCGGCAGTATCCCCTACCAACAGTTTCTCGCGTGGCCCAAATGCGAGGGATCTCTGGTCCCGTGGCGGACGATTGATCCCATCCGGTCCGGCAGGGGCTGGCCGGACCTGAAGGTCGAGAAGCTCGATATCCATAATGCATCGGCGATTGCCTACAAGTTTCTCGCTCCAGGCAAGGAGCGCTATACGGTGCTTTCATCGATCGGCGAGGTACTTGCGGACGAGAAAGCGCCTGAGGCCAGAAGGTTCGGCGAGGCGGCGCTTCGTCTGGCGCCACGAGATCCTCAGACTCACAACGTCGCAGGTCTCATCGAACAGCGGTTAGGAAACCTGGAGGCAGCTGCAGCACACTTCACCGAGAGTGCCGCGCTTGGACGGCACGACGGTTGGTCTGTCTTCAATCTCGCTCAATTGTCAGACCGCAGAGGGGATCTGAGTACTGCCGAAAGGGAATTTCAGGAGGCGCTTACCCGGTCAAAGTTCTCTGACGGTCACAATGATCGCGCAGAATTCCTCAATGGATATGCGTGGTTTCTGTACAGCCACCGGAGCTCCGACACAGCCTCGATGCGCTCTGCACTATCGATGGCCCAGGAATCAAATAAACTCGGGGAATTCCAGGACTATGAACATCTTGACACTCTGGCCGCTATCGAATTCACCTTAGGCGATTTCGTTGATGCTGTTTCTTTTGAGCGCAGTGCGGTCCAACTCTCCAGCCGGCTGCAAGATGGATATCCTGAGATTAAGGAACGGCTTGCCAAATTCGAACAAAGGCTGCGCGTGGGCGTGGAGCTTCCACCGGATGAGCCAAACAGCGTCAATTCCGGCACAGTGGATGTGAATGCAGCCGAGCGGGCGTGCAAGGGATCGATCCGGGTTTATCAGGCAAAAGGTGATGGTACCTATAACTGGTTGTCCAGTGATGACATGGAAAATTTCTCCCACTACTACTCATCGGAACAGGATTGCGTCGCCTCATTGCCGCATGCAAAATTGAGCGCACTCGTTCGCCTCAGTTGGCAGGCTGAGAGTGCGGAGTCTGGATCGGGAAAACAGAGCGGGATCGCCTGCTCGTGCGGAACCCAATAATGTCTTGTGCTTCGGGCGTGCGGTCAAGGTAAGAGGACTGCTTGTCTTGAACTGAAAGCGTTCGAATTTGTCATCGATCACGGCTTTTGAATAACTCTGGCTGTGGCCGAGCATTGGTTAGCCTGCCCGTGTCTGCTCAGTCACCGGCTTTCTGCTTTGTTCCAGCAGGACCATCAAGTGACGTTCCAGTTCCTCGCGAGAGCGCGCAGGATAATTGATGAGATTGCGTGCGCCCGGGGGAATGATTCGTGTGTTGTCGACGCACAGAATCCACACCTTCAACTTGCCAGCTTCCTGGCGTTGCAGTGCCAAAGACAGTTCGTCAAAGCACCAATCGCTGCAGGCATATTCCTTGGACCAGATTGCAATGAACACATTTGCGGAGAAGATTGCCGCTTCGATTGCGCCAGTGATTGGTGTGCCAGGCGCGAAGTCGTTCTCATCACGGAAAACATCGTAGTGCCGGCGCCGCAGCGCGGTTTCTACGAAGTCAGCCTCGCAGGGCCTGGCGCGCGGGTAGCTGATGAAGAATTTCAGCGGGGTTGGCGAAGGGGAACTCGTCGTGCCTTCGCTGCTGGCGGTGACCAGGAGTTCGACAATTTCCGCTGAACAGTTGGGATGGTGGAGGGCCGCGACCTTCGTACCAAGGCGATCTTCGAGAAGGTACCTTCTGCGGTCAAACGCCTGAGCCGCGGCACCACCGAGGAAGGTAAGCGGCAGCAAGGGCTTCTTGCGGACATCGACCAGGCCAAGCAGTAAACTGGCGGATCGGCCCACCTTTCCGCCAAGAGCTATTGCTCCGTGGCTACGATCCATTGCGTAGGTCTGCGACAACAACCATGCGTATTCCAGCACATCATTCCCCCGTTCATCCTTGGGCGTAGGATGCTGGAACGATTTGAGGCATTCCGCAGCAGCAAAGCGACTCCTAAAGGCCTGCATCTTCCGAATAACCGCAGGTGCGTCGGGGTGATGGAACTCGATGTCCGGTCCCTGGCCGGAGCCTAAGACTTGCGTGAGCGCTCCCTGGGCGGCAGCTGCATCGGCAGAACCCTCAAATGGACTGCAGACGAGCAGATCGTGGCCCGCCTGAGCGATCGTTTTGCCGAGTTCGGCCATCGACCGGTTGAGGTCTTCCTTCTGCTTTTCGTAATTCGGATCGGAGTTCTCGACACTCACTCCGCCGATCAGGAAGATCTTCATGCAACCATACTAACGCCACCCGGTCCCAATCGAATTGAGTCGAAATGTCTGCTCAATTCAAATCAGGGCAATGCCTTCTGCAAGGCGGCAGCCAGCCTGACGCCTGCCCGGGCAACCTGAATACGCGCCACCGGTGCAGCGGCATCCTGATACGGCTGGGCGAGAGTCGCGACGTCGTTTTTCCCGTTGGCTGGAGATATGCCCTTGTAGGCCACATCTCTGGCATAGGTATACGATTGGAGGGCCCGGTCCATAGGTTGCTGTGCGGGTTCGTTCGCAGCCTGACTAATTTCCGCCGTCAGGTCACTGGCCAGCTTGGGGTAGGTCGAATCGACACGCAACTGGGGCATAATCATGGCCTCATTTTGACGGGCAAATCTCTCTCGAACACATTGCAATAACGTGAATGTCCAGTTCGATAATCCGTGCGTCGCCTTCCATAGCAAGGCGAGCGCTGGATTGAACTACTCGATTGAGTTCGATGGCCGGTCCATTGCCGCGTACAGGCCGTATTCTGCTCCCCAGAATACCCACCGCTAAGCCTCTGCACCGCTACAATGGATCAAAATCAGGCAACAAAATCGCAAGACGACCCTGGCCGACCAGCCCAAGTCCGAGGAGTGCCGGCATGAATCCGTTCATCACTCCGATCCCCACATCACCGAAACGAAAAGTCTTCATCTCCTCGTTTCACAATGACCGAGCTGAAGTGGATGCGTTCATCTGGAGGTGGTCCACGATCGAAGGGGTCTTCACAGCGAAGGCTCTTTGCACTTTCGATAATGACGATTTTATTAACAGCACGAATCCCGAGTACGTGATGAGCGAAATCCGCCGTAAATATATCGGTGACGCTTCCGTGACCATCGTTTTGATTGGCAGATGTACCCACAGCCGGCGATATGTAGACTGGGAGATCAAAGCGTCCCTTCGGCAAGGAGAATCTCTGCCAAATGGCCTTCTCGCCTATGTCTTGCCATCGGCCGTTCCACCCGCAACCGGTATCTACGGAATGCCGCTGGAGCGGACGCAACGAGCCTGGCCTGCCCTCCCGGAGAGACTCGCTGCGAATTGGAATTACAACGAGCAACCAAGCTCTTACGCCCGATACTTCGAGCTTCCTGATTTCGCCCCTGTATTGCGGCAGCAAATTGAGGATGCCTACTGGGACAGAACCAATCGAGCGCTCTTGATTAAGAGCGACTCGAATATGATGAAGAACAACGCGAAATGCCGGGTCTGCGGGGTCACTCACTGAACGAGTGCGTCGATCCTATAAGCCCCCAGACCTTCTTCTGGGGTTCTGGTTTGAGCGTCGATGACCCCGTCGAATGAAAAGCAATTCGACACTCTACGTCCTGCTTTGGTCGTCTTATGGCAAATGGCGCGGAAACCGGAGGTCGGGATCGGACGCTTTGCCGCGTGTTCCTGTGCCACAACAGCGCGGATAAGCCTCTGATCAAAGAGATTGCTGACCGGCTTGAATTGGACTTTGGGATTCTGCATTTCCTTGATGCGTTCGACATTCCCACCGGGGAAGCCTTCAGGATCTGGATCGAACGGGCTCTCAAGGAGAGTACCGGCTGCGCAATCTTTCTCGGATCGAGCGGTTGGGGGCCCACACATCGATGGGAGGCCGAGCAAGCCCTCGCACGGCGAGTGGTGGATACCGAATTCCGCCTCATCCCTGTCGCCCTTCCTGGGATCAGAGAAGAAGACATGAAAGCGCTGGGAGACGGCAGTTTCTTCCGCGACCTGAACTGGGCAGATCTCCGAAACGGCCTCGACGATCAGGATGGGCTCGACAAGCTATATGCGGCGCTTACCGGTGGACCGGTTCCAGAGGGGAGGGGACCGGCGCGTCTGACTCCGTATCAGGTTCGGCGGGACGCGGCACGCTGGAAGAAATCGCTTGAGCGTGACACAAGCATTCTTTATCGCGGCGCCCAATTCGAACAGGCCGAACGCCTGACCAAATCACTTCCTGAACTTGCAGCCAAGTCGGAAGTCGCACCTTTTCTGCTTGCAAGCGGCCGTCGTCAGCGAACTGTTTGGCGCCGCGTAGCAATCGCCGCGGTTGTAGTTTCTTTCATCGTAGCCGGCCTGGGAATCCTGGCCGAGGTGCTGCGGGAGGTTGCCGAACAGAGGCGAGTCCTGGCACTCTCTCGGGAAATTGCAATTGAATCGCAGGCCGAGCCCGCACCCGACACGTCGCTTCTTCTGGCAGCCCAGGCATACGCGGAAGTGAACACCCCGGAAACAGCCGGGAACCTGCTTGAGCGGCTTCAGGCCTGGCCGCATCTGGTAAAGATCC
>Ga0182030_10018818_pt1 | contig 13210 bp, 11 predicted proteins | sample 812S3MmetaG_FD_121299 | JGI IMG/M metagenome (GOLD analysis project Ga0182030, IMG submission 121299) | Permafrost microbial communities from Stordalen Mire, Sweden - 812S3M metaG (Illumina Assembly) | ecosystem: Environmental > Terrestrial > Soil > Wetlands > Permafrost | place: Sweden... | reverse complement strand
TTCCGATCCATAATCCAAGTTTGCTTGAACCGTACAAGTTGCCGTCATCATATCCAGTCCGTGATCGCCGCGCTTGGGCATATAATCTCTCATGATTTTATATCGGCCTTTGGGCATCCAAGGCATGTCTTCACGCTTTGTTTTGGGGTCAAGGCCTTGACTTAGCAGGCCGAGCCCTAGGACCTTAAGGTGTCCGTACAGCTGTTTGTGATAGGAATGGAGTTCTCCCAGATTTTCATGAAGGGTTTTGAGTGTGGCGCCCGATAGCTCGAATTGTCCTGCGGGCTCAAGGGTTAGGAATGCTTTGCCGTTGGTGACGCTGATGACACGGTCGTGTTCTATAATGGGCTGCCAACCATCGTTGATGAAAGCTGTGAGGAGGGCTTCTATTCCCCTTTTTCCCTCATAGGGTGCTCGGACTAGTTCTGTCATCGAGAAGATGAATTGCTCGTTTTCCGTGCCTATGCGCCAGTCGGCTTTATCCTTGCAGCCCTGTTCGAAATGGCGAACTAACTGAGCTTTATCTGTAATAAATGATTCTGTGCGCATGACAACCCTTTTCTGAGTCTCGCTTCTTTACCATCATAATGAGTATCATATTTTTAAATGGTTAACACCCCCGAAAGAAATGTTGCTCTTCTCCTCAAATTCGGGTACAAACACTTGTTAGAGTTTAGGTAACTTAGGTGTAAACATGGCAGTTCCAAAGAGAAAAACGTCGAAATCCAAGCGTAATATGCGTCGTTCGCATCACGCTTTAAAGCCAACTAGTATGGGTGAATGCTCAAACTGTGGTGAAATGAAGTTGCCCCATCATGTATGCGGCGCTTGCGGTCATTACAATGGCCGTCCACTGATCGCCCTCAAGGCGTAAAGTATAATAAGATCCAAGGGGTTTAGGTCTTGGCTGACAGGGTTGTGCGCTTGATTATAGCGGGCAGTCCTGTTTGTTTATCTACGGATAAGGATCCTTTAGGTCGAGTTATGTCATTTTAGTAACTTGGTTGCTTCGCAAAGCGAGCAGCTTGGGAGGGCTCTGGATACGGTTGAGGTTGTTAATTGTATAGGGCAAAAATGTATGAATATTAAGCTGGCAATAGATGCGATGGGCGGCGATGATGCTCCTGATATGATTATCGGGGGGGTTGGCCTTGCGCAGAAGAAATATCCGAGTGTATTTTTCCTCATTTTCGGGGACGAGGCGCAGATACGGCCTTTAATAGTTAAATACAAACTGGACCAGGCTCGTCTGCGGATCATTCACACAAATGAAGTCATTACGGGCGATATGAAGCCGAGCGCAGCTTTGCGTGGTTCTAAATCTTCCAGTATGCGTCTTGCTATCGAAGCCGTCGCTGACGGTCAGGCAGATGCTGTTGTGTCTGCCGGCAATACCGGCGCGTACATGGCCCTTTCAAAGATTATCCTTAAGCCCCTAGCGGGCATTGATCGTCCTGCTATTGCAGCTTCCATTCCCACATTGCTAGGCAAGCGCGGCGTTATGCTCGATTTGGGTGCCAATGTGGAATGCTCCGCTGAGAACCTCGTGCAATTTGCCATGATGGGGCAGGTGTTTTCTCAACAGGTTTTGGGAAATACGGTTCCTTCCGTTGGCTTGCTCAACATTGGCGCTGAAGATCTTAAAGGCAATGCGATCATTAAAGAGACCCATGCCCTTTTGAAAGAATCGCGCTGGGTGAGCAATTTCCAGGGCTTTGTCGAGGGCACAGATGTGCTGACGGGCAAAGTGGATGTGATTGTGACCGATGGCTTTACCGGCAACGTGTCTTTGAAGACCGCGGAAGGTAGCTTCACGATTTTCAAACAATTCCTCATGGCTAATTTCGGACGCAATTGGTGGACTCGTCTAACTTATTTGCTAGCACGTCCCGTGCTGAAGGCTTTTAGTGCGCAGTTCGATCCTCGCCAGAACAATGGTGCGCCCTTTTTGGGTCTGAACGGTATTTCCGTGAAGAGTCACGGTGGCACGGATGCTATTGGCTTTTCATATGCCATTGCGGTTGCCATTGATATGGTGGACCGGGACGTGAACAAGCTTATCCGGGAAGGTCTTGAACAGTGGCATGCCGATATGGGTAGCCGAGGCCAGGATGCTGTAGTTGTACCATTAAGAGCTCAGGGATAAAATGTCGATACGCTCTCAAATCATTGGTGTTGGATCCTATTTGCCCGAGCGCAAAATCAGCAATCATGAATTGTCTCAGACTGTGGATACCACCCATGAGTGGATTGTTGAGCGTACAGGTATCGAATTCCGGCATTTTGCGAGCCATGACCAGAAAGCTTCGGATCTGGCAACAGCGGCGGCGCAAGAGGCGTTGCACAATGCGGGTATCAAGCCTTCTGAAATTGATCTGATCGTTGTGGCGACATCTACTCCTGATGATAATACATTCCCATCTACGGCGGTTTCGGTGCAAGCCAAGCTTGGCTGCAATAATGCATTTGCCTTTGACGTGTCCGCCGTGTGTAGCGGCTATTTGGTAGCGCTTTCGACAGCTGACAACTATTTACGCACAGGCCAGGCTAAAACAGCCTTGGTTATTGGTGCGGAAAAGCTTTCGGGTATCCTTGACATGGAAGACCGTCGGACTTGTGTCTTGTTTGGCGACGGGGCAGGGGCGGTGATTCTGCGGGCGGAAGAAACCGATGATGAACGTGGTGTGTTGGGTGTTTATATGCATTCCGACGGCCAGTTCCGGGATATTTTGCATCTGAATGATAAGTGTGTCATTTCCATGGAAGGAAAAGAAGTCTTCCGCCATGCGGTGAATAAGCTCACGGAGTCGGCTTTAGCGATCCTTGCCAAGCACCAAATTACTTGCGAAGATATCGATTGGTTTATACCTCATCAGGCGAACGTGCGAATTATTAACGCCATCGCCCAGAAGTTAAATCTTCCCCAGGAAAAGATTATCGTCACCGTTGACCAGCATGCTAACACATCGGCTGCGTCTATTCCCCTGGCATTAACCCATGCTATCAAAACAGGCCGAGTCAAACGCGGCGACCTGATTCTGCACGAGGCTATCGGAGCAGGGCTGGTATGGGGATCCGCTCTCGTTCGTTATTAAGAGGCCCTCATGACCTATGTCGTTACAGAAAATTGCATCAAATGTAAGTACACCGATTGCGTCGAAGTATGCCCCGTGGATTGCTTTCACATCGGTGACAACATGGTGGTCATCGATCCCGAGACATGCATCGATTGCGGTGTATGCGAACCAGAATGCCCTGCGGAAGCTATCAAATCTGATAATGCGGAGGATATGGAGACGTGGGTTGAGTTTAACCAACTCTATGCCAACCAATGGCCCCAAGTAAGCCGCAAGCAGGCGCCACCAGCGGATGCTGATCAGTGGCTGAATGTGCCTAATAAGTTGGACGAGCACTTCTCGCCGGCGCCGGGTGTTGCTGAAAAAGTTTAGGTAGCTCCTATGCAAAACGGGTGGATTAGATATAATCCCGACTCCCGTCATCCTGAACGGACGACCGCGAAGCGGGTGGTAGTGAAGGATCCAGTTGTAGATGCGTCGCGCAGCGACTCTGCTTCTAAATCTATCAAGCAAATAAATGAAACAAGCAGTGGTCTATATGATGTCAAACAAGATGCATGGGACCATCTACAGCAGACTCGCTGCGCGACACATTTATAACTGGATCCTTCACTACCGCCCGCTTCGCGGTCGTCCGTTCAGGATGACGGGAGTCGGGAATCTTCGCATTGACGTTATCAATCGTGATTCTTAATGAGAGCTAATTTATTATCACTTTTAACAATATCTCCTTGACAACATGCCATATTCACCCCACATTTATACTAGTGGCATACAAATGCCATGGGTTTAACTTTTTGAGATTGAATGAATGTCCTTTAGCGACGCTTACATTTTTCAAGTTTCTCTACTCGGTGGCCTTCTCCTCCTCCGCTAAGGCGGAGCATATTCATTACCCAAATCATATCTGGAATTATACCCCTCAATAAAGAGGAATGAATTATTTTAAAGGAGAAAACTTATGTCTAAATCGAAAACTATTGCGTGGACTGTATGGATGATTGCATCCATCTTCTATGCGTATCAATACATCTTACGGGTCATGCCCAACGTTATGTTGGATGACATTATGCAGCAATTCCACATGGATGCGGCTCTGTTTGGCCAGTATGCCGGCGTTTACTACATTGGTTATGTGCTTATGCATTTGCCTATCGGCATTATGCTGGACCGTTATGGTCCGCGGAAAGTGATGTCTGGCTGTATCTTGCTGACGGTTGTCGGTATGCTGCCTATCATCATGTCCGATAACTGGGTGTTTCCGATCATCGGTCGTGTGTTGATTGGTATTGGCTCGTCGGCGGCGATCTTGGGTGTCTTCAAAATTATCCGCATGACCTTTGCGGAAGAGAGGTTTACCCGTATGTTGAGTATCTCAGTTACGATCGGCTTGATCGGAGCCATTTACGGCGGTGGGCCGGTGGATAACATGTGTACTAGCTTGGGGTATCAAGCGGTCATCAAGATATTCTCAGTCGTTGGTATCGTTCTGGCAGCTGTAACGTATATGTTGGTTCCTGAGATCGAATCGACCTCTCAAAAAAGCGTTGTGGCCGATGTCAAAACAGTCTTTACTAACAGTCGTGTCATCTTCACCTGCCTTTGTGCTGGTTTGATGGTGGGGCCTTTGGAGGGATTTGCCGACGTATGGGGAAAGTCCTTTTTAAAGCTGGTTTATGGCATGGAAGAATCTGGTGCTAGTTACTTAACCTCCATGATCTTTACGGGCATGTGTTTTGGGGCTCCTGTTTTAGGTTTGATTGCTGAAAAGACGGGACGATACTTGGGCTCCATCATAGGTGCTGGTATCTTGATGTTTGCAACCTTCGCGGCTCTTGTTGCGGGCTTCATGACCGAGGCAAGCATCTTTGTGAGCTTCGTGATTGTTGGTGTCTGCTGTGCGTACCAGATCTTGGCTATTTACAAGGCATCGACTTACGTTCCAGAACATGTGGCGGGATTAACCACAGCCGTGGCTAATATGATCATCATGAGCTTTGGCTATGCCCTGCATACCTCTATTGGCTTTGTGATTAACGCTTTCGGTGGAGCCCATGATGCACAGGCATTTGTCTATGGCGTCACCATAATACCCATAACCTTAGCCGCAGGCATCATTGGCTTTGGTGTGATAGCTTACAAAGATGCGCAATTGAAAGGAGCAAAAAATGCCGTTTGAAAACAAAATAGTAGCCGTTATCAACAAGGATATTGATACGGGTGTGGCTATGAATGCGCTGGCTCATATGACCATAGGCCTCGGGGCTCAGCTCGACAATGAGCGTTTGAGACTGAATGATTATGTGGACAAGGATGGCAATGTTTATCCGAACATCTCCCAGATCCCGTTTATTATCTTAAGGGGTAAATCCAGTGAGATCAAAAAGACGGTTATTGCTGCGCAGGAGCAGGGCATTCAAGTCGGCGTGTTCACGGACACCATGACCGGTGGTGGGTATCAAGAGCAGCTGGATAGAACCCTTCAGACACCTCAGGAACAGCTCGTCTTTTACGGGGCGGTTCTGTTTGGACCATGGGATGCGGTGAGTCAAATCACGAAGCGTTTGTCCATCTATAAGTAGGAAAGAATGCCTGCTGGAGATTTATTTTACAGCAGGCATCTTTATTTTTCTCCGCTGGGTAATTGACAATACGACCCAATCTGAGCTATGCAATAATAATATAAAATTGCAGAACAGCTGGAGTGTGTAAATGAGACGTTGGCCCTTTAAGCCCACAAAAGCCTTGTTGGCCCTTGGTCTGATTTTATCGGCATGTGAGTCCGATCCTGATTCTATCCCACACGAGACTTTGCCTTTGGCGGACTACATTCTTGTGGAAAAATCTAAGCGCACCCTGAGTCTGTTTAACAATGACCAACTGATTAAAACCTATAGAGTTGCTATTGGTAAATCGCCTGTGGGCCACAAGGAAAAAGAAGGCGATCACAGAACGCCAGAGGGGGTCTATTCTATTTCCAAGAAGAACCCTAAAAGCAAGTACCATCGCGCCTTGAAGATTTCTTATCCCAATAGAACGGACAAGGAAAAGGCTGAAAAAAAAGGTCATCATCCCGGTGGCGACATCATGATTCATGGTATGGAGCCTTCTTACTGGTGGGTTACTCCCAAACATAAGCTCCGGGACATTACGCGCGGTTGTATTGTGGTGACCAACAAAGAAATCGAAGAGATATTTGAGGCCACCCCGTTGAACACGAGGGTGGAGATAAAGCCTTGATGATAGGTTGACGGTTATTTCTTCAAGAACGTTTCATATATCTGCGTTGAGCACTCGACGCCGATTTTGTGAAAACTGGTTTTCAGCCATTTATCCGTTGCCTCATAACCCAAATCTCGCAAGTAGCACAAGAAATCCCATTCGCAGTTGAATTTGCTCGAGGCATTCAGGTTGTGCATCTCCTCGGGTTTTTGGATCATGTGCATGTGAATGTCCTTGTAGTGTTCTGGGTCTACGCGTCCTTGTTTCAATAGCTTTGAGACAAAGTCGATGGCTCGCATCTCGGCAATAAGGCTCGAGTTAAAGCTGATCTCATTCAATCGATTATTGATTTCGATGGGGGACTTGGGTGTTTCCTTGCGCCATACGGGGTTAATCTGTACGAGAAGAATGTCGGGACTGCTTGATTGATAAATTAGAGGCCAAAGGGATGGATTGCCCATATAGCCGCCATCCCAATAGGGTTCTCCATCGATTTCAACGGCCTGAAAGTATTGAGGTAGGCATGCGGATGCCATGAGTACATCGACGGTAATTTCATCACATTTAAATACGCGTGGCTGACCGTTATAAACTCTGGTTGCTGTCGTAAAGAACTGGATCAGGCTGCAAGCTTGTACATTTTCCACGGATAAAATTTCCGCCACAAGATCACGAAAGGGGTTGTAATTCAAAGGATTGAAGGTGTAGGGGGAAAAGAGGCTTGTCAAATATTCTATGGTTTTGTAGCCGATAGAATTATCCAGATTCCATCCATCCCCTAGCTTTTCCAGTGGGGTACGTCCCATAAGGTTGAAGGATTCACGAATAGAAATTTCACGCCAAAAGTGGTTGAGGGCTTTTATGGCGCCTGGTTTGCCATCTTTGGTATAGCCGTCAATAAGTACAGCACCATTAATGGCACCGACGCTGGTGCCGCTGATGGCTGAAATAACGATGCGGTCATCTTCAAGTAATCGATTCAGTGTCCCCCAAGCAAAAGCACCGTGGGAGCCTCCCCCTTGTAGGGCAACATTTATTCTTTTTATTTCCTTGGCCATGTTGATTATATCCTATACCTTACGCCCAGCTCAATCACCTGATTAGAAGGAATTTTGTAGAATTCATAAGCCGATAGCGAGTTTTTGGAAAGAAATATGTAAAGATTCTCGGCAAAGCCACTGAGCGCAGGTTGCTTGGAGGATACGGGCACGCCTTTGCTCAAGAAGTACGAGACCTCTTCATTCTCTTTAACGATTTTTTGCTCCTCGGCCCAGTTCATCACTCTTCGCAAGCTGGGCACCTCCATGAAACCAAATTTGGCTGTGATACTGAATGAGGTTTTGTTGATCTTTTCATAAGAAAATTTGGTGACCCCCTTAATCTTTGGCACATTTAATATTATGATAGATACAAACAATAGCTTCTTATGGAGAAACTTATTGTGGTCCAAGTGGATAATAAGTGAGGTGGGAACTTTGTTGGGAAATCTTGACATAAATACGGCTGTTCCCGGTATTTTGGTAGGGGTTTCCTTCTCGTAATCAGCCAAAAACGTTTTGAGGCTGCTGTGGGGTGATACTTTTTGCTCTTCTAAAGCTTTGCTGCCTTTGATCCATATAAAAATAATGTAAGAGGTAAAGGCCGTTATCATGACGGTATACCATGCACCCTCGACGATTTTGACCAGGTTGGTCATAACAAAGGTGGTGTCAATTAATACCAGGGGTACAAACAGGGACACAAGGGCGAGTTTGGACCATTGCCATTTTTTGACAGCGACTATAAACACAAGACATGTTGTGATCAGCATGCACCCGGCAACGCTCAAGCCGTAGGCGATGGCCAAATTATCAGAGGTTCGGAAAGTAAGAACAGCCATAATTGTTAATGCTGCCAAGATCTTGTTTATAGCTGGAACGTAAACCTGTCCTATCTGATGAGAGGACGTATGCATAACCGTCAGACGAGGCAGATAGTTCAACATGATTCCCTGCCAAACTAGGGAAAATACACCTGATAAGATCGATTGTGAGGCGATAATAGTCGCAATGGTTGATAGTATTACCATGGGATAGAGCAAGGCTTCGGGGACCAAATGGTAGAATGGATTCTCGATTGTTGCAGGATTATTTAGCAAAAGCGCACCTTGTCCTAAATAATTGAGTAGCAGCGCGGGGAAGACAAAAAATGTCCAGCTGAGTCTTATGGCTCCCCTGCCGAAATGTCCCATATCAGCGTAGAGTGCTTCAGCGCCTGTGACGACGAGGATGATTCCACCCATGGTGATTAAGGCAACTATCCCATTGCTCCACATAAAGTAAATGGCATAGTAGGGATTGAAGGCCATCAGAATGCGAGGGGCCTCTAGCAGGCTGTGAGCGCCTAAGATTCCAATAGTCAGAAACCAGACAATCATAATGGGGCCGAAATAGGCTCCGATGAGGCCGCTGCCACTCTTTTGGATGTAAAATAAAAGACTCAGAATTATGATGCCCAAAGGGAGGATATAATCGGTAAGATGATGAGAAATAAGCTCTAAGCCTTCCAAGGCGCTGAGTACGGATATAGCGGGGGTTATAACGCCATCGCCAAAGATCAAGGATGCACCGATAATCCCCATGACTAAAGGAACAGCTGCATATTTGCCAAGATCTAGTTTTTCAGCAATAGTGGATAAAATTAGGATGCCTCCCTCTCCTTGGTCGTCGACGCGCATGACTACGTTAATGTATTTGATAGTCACAATCAGGAATAAGGACCAGATGACAATGCTTATTAAACCCAGGACGTTAATTTCTGTTACTGGCAATTGGGCTATGGTAACGCAACTTTTCAAGGCGTAAAGAGGGCTGGTGCCGATGTCCCCATAGACTATCCCTATAGCTGCCACCATTAGGTATGCCATACTGTCTTTATTTCGTTGAGACATTCTCTAACTCGAATCGCTTTTATTCAATTATATTACCTTGACGCGACCATGCACAAGGGCTAATAAAATGTAACTCCCCAGCTAGCACGTCATCTACGTGCGAAAGCCTGCGCTCCGGTGCTCACGTACCCAAAGTACGCTCCGCTCCGGTGCTCGGCTTTCGCACGTAGCTAACGGACTATCTGAAGAGTTACCCGTAACTAATTGGCGGTTAGAATAAAATAGAAAGATAAAGGTGTTTACCAATTGTTAACTATTTTTAAACGTTTTAGTGACAATATGGCATTATAATTAAACTATGGTAAATGTGTGGTGATAAGATGAAGTACAAGGATTACGAGCAGCAGTTGATGACAGTTTTGACGGTTTATAAGGTTCCGAAAAGCAATTTGGATGTCCTGCAAGGCAGTTTTTTGACCACATTGGGTTTGTTGACGGGCGTCATGTTGGTTTCCTATTTGTTCGGCTTGATCCCCGTGGAAGAGCTTGGCGGGCTGCTCACAATGACCATCGATTTGATTCTGTTCCTGCTTGGTATTTTCTTTCTCGTTCCGTTCTCTATCAAAGTCATCAGGCTGAGTTTAGTGCTGCCAGATAATTCAGGATTTATCGATTCCATTGGCTCAGCCACAGGTTTGATGGTGTTGCGATTTTTGGGATTGTTGGTCATGTTTAGTATCATCGCCCTATTGCCTTATTTCATGGCAGGTCTTCTTGAGGAATCGGGGTCTAACAGCAATATCCTCGTGACATTTAAGTATGTTCTCTTCATTGCAGGCATGGTTGCAATATTGTTCCTGGTTGCACGCGTGATAGGCGTTATTATCGCCACGGTGGCAGGTCGGCAGGTGTCATTTGCTGAAATGTTCAGAAAATCACAGGGGCATGTGCTTTCTATTTTAATGATCATGTTTATTGCCCTGGTCCCGCTCGAGGTCATTGCTATGTTCATTATTTATAGCCTCTCGGGTCTTCTGAAGCTAAGTTCTTCGTATGGGGTGGAGCTGTTCGTCTGCCTTGTGGAATCCGTCGTACGGTCATCCATCTTTCTGCTGCAGATTTATATGCTGTGGACGGCCCTCACCCAGTATATGAAAACGAACAAACTGCTAGCCTAAACGTCTGTCTAATTTCGCCAAAAATCTATTACGGTTCATCATTCTTGCTTTCTTTCATTGACAAAATTGGATTTTCCCCCAATATGCATCTTAGAACAAACAAGTTGGTGAAAATGACTGAATTACGTAACGTTGCTATTATTGCCCATGTAGACCATGGAAAGACGACTCTTGTTGACGCACTTTTGCGCCAGAGCGGAGCATTCCGAGACAATCAGATAGTGGCTGAAAGAGCCATGGATTCAAACGATCTTGAGCGTGAGCGAGGTATTACGATCCTGGCAAAGTGCACGTCGTTGATGTGGAAAGAGACACGAATTAATATCGTGGATACCCCTGGTCACGCCGACTTTGGTGGTGAGGTTGAGCGTATCTTGGGCATGGTCGATGGTGTGGTGGTTTTGGTGGACGCGGCTGAAGGGCCTATGCCTCAAACCAAGTTCGTGACCTCTAAAGCCCTGCAGCTGGGTCTTAAGCCAATCATCGTTATTAACAAGATCGACCGTCATGATGCTCGCGCTGACGAGGTTCTGGATGAGGTCTTTGACCTTTTGGTGGCTCTGGAAGCCTCCCCTGAGCAGCTGGACTTTCCTGTGCTCTATGCATCTTCTCGTGAAGGTTGGGCCGTGGAAGATCTGACTCAGCCGAGAGAGAACTTGGCGCCATTGTATGACTTAATCGTTAAACATATACATGCGCCCATTGTTGAAAAAAATGCGCCCATGAGCATGTTGGGCACGATCCTGGAATATGATCCTTATGTAGGACGCGTACTGACAGGTAAAATTGCCAGCGGCAAGATGGAAGTGAACCAGACTGTTAAAGTTCTCGATCCAGAAGGAAACATAGTGGATCAAGGTCGTTTGACCAAGTTAATGGCTTTCCGTCACTTGAATCGCGAGCCGGTAACTTCAGCTGAGGCTGGTGATATTGTTTCCATTGCAGGACTTGAAAATGCAACGGTTTCCTACACAATATGTGCGCCTGAGGTAACACAGCCGCTCAAAGCGCAGCCGATCGATCCGCCGACCTTGGTTATGACCTTTGCTGTTAACGACTCGCCGTTGGCTGGTCGTGAGGGTGAAAAGGTCACGTCTCGTCTTATCCGTGATCGTTTAATGCGCGAACAGGAAGGCAACGTAGCTCTTTCAGTGCGTGAGTCAGACAGTAAGGATTCCTTTGAGGTTGCGGGTCGTGGTGAATTGCAGATGGCGGTCCTTATTGAGACCATGCGTCGTGAGGGTTTTGAGCTCTCTATTTCACGTCCCCGTGTTCTATATCGTCAAGATCCTGAAACAGGCAAAAGGCTTGAGCCTATTGAGGAAGTCTTCATCGACGTTGATGATGAGTTTTCAGGTATCGTGGTTGAAAAGATGGGTATCCGTAAGGGTGAAATGCTCGAAATGCGTCCATCCGGTGGTGGAAAAAATCGTCTGCGTTTCTTGGCACCGTCCCGTGGTTTGATTGGATATCACAATGAATTCCTGACGGACACGCGCGGTACAGGTGTTATGAGCCGTTTGTATCATGACTATCAACCTTTCAAGGGCGAAATTGAAGGCCGTAGAAACGGTGTGCTGGTGTCCACAGATAGTGGCACATCCGTTGCCTACGCCTTGTGGAACTTGGAAGATCGTGGAATTATGTTTATCGAGGCAGGTGTGCCTGTTTATCAGGGTATGATTATTGGTGAGAACAGTCGTAACAACGACTTGGATGTAAATCCGCTCAAGGCAAAACAGCTAACGAACATTCGTGCCTCAGGTAAGGATGAAGCGGTTAAGCTGACGACACCAAAATTGATGACCCTCGAGCAAGCGATTGCCTACATCGATGAGGATGAGCTTGTTGAGGTTACACCTAAGTCCATCCGCCTTCGTAAGCGTGTTTTGGACCCTACCATTAGAAAGCGTGCAGCTCGTCAAAAATTTGACTGAGCTCGCCTTCCATGAGGTGAATATATGGTTTTGAAGTTGTTAAATGACTGGTTTGGGGTATATCTACAGAGAAGACTTATAGTTATTGCGCTTTTAGGTTTTTCCTGCGGTATACCCTACTTCTTGACCTCCTCGACCCTTATGTTCTGGCTTACCGAGCTTGGATATGATCGTCCGACTGCCGGTTTATTCAATATGGCGACGATGCCTTATGCACTGGTGTTTTTATGGGCTCCATTCATTGATAGAATGGGACTGCCCGGACTCACGAAATACTTTGGCAGACGGCGTGCGTGGCTTTTGTTCAGCCAGATGGGTCTCATCATTAGCTTGTGTTCGGTCTATTTTATTGGGCCAGAATTTTGGCTCATGCTCGTTGTTGCCGGTTTTGCAGCTACACAAAATACTGTATTTCTAGCGTTCCAAATGGAAACCTTGCCTAAGTCTAACTATGGTCCGGGCGAAGGAATAGGTATCGTGGGAGCCCGCATGGGTATGCTGCTTGGATATTATGCAGCTCCGAAACTTTCCATTTATATGTCCTGGGAACTTGCTTATTTATCCATGGGTCTAATGGTTTTGGTTGGTGTCATCACAACCCTTCGCGTGCAGGAGCCCAAGCCTGTTATTAGTCAGGAAACCCTCCGCATAGAAAAACATGCGTCTGACTATCTTCATAGTCACCCACGGATCAGCCCAAGAATTGCCACAGGGCTTTCATGGTTATATGCATCTGTCGTATGCCCATTTGCTGACTTCATGAAACGCAGAGGCTGGTTAGCGGCTTTGGGTATTATGGTCTTCTATAAATTTGGAGACAATATTATCGGCACCATGTCAAACCGAATGTATCTGGAGTTGGGTTACACATTATCGGAAACAGCTGATGCCACGAAGCTTTTCGGTATGATCGCCAGCCTTACGGGA
>Ga0182030_10018814_pt1 | contig 13211 bp, 12 predicted proteins | sample 812S3MmetaG_FD_121299 | JGI IMG/M metagenome (GOLD analysis project Ga0182030, IMG submission 121299) | Permafrost microbial communities from Stordalen Mire, Sweden - 812S3M metaG (Illumina Assembly) | ecosystem: Environmental > Terrestrial > Soil > Wetlands > Permafrost | place: Sweden... | reverse complement strand
TAAAACGCTCGCCAAAAATCCTAAAGACCGTTATCAAACAATGGAAGAATTGGCTCAGGCGCTCGATGATGCGATGCGCGAACCAGACAAATCTTCTGTTTCCATCCCCACTTTGAAGCGCCCCGACATGAGTCCAGGACCGCTTGCAGCTGATGAAGATCTGTCCAGACACAGAGCCAGCAAAGAAATGATTGCGCCACGGCCCAAGCCTATGGATCTAGCAACGATGGCCCTTGAAGAATTGAAGACATCTGGCGCTTTCAATGAAATACCGCCCAGCCTGGCTGAAAAATATGCCGAACACAAAGCCAACAATCTAGCCGCTGAGTCAGCTGCAACAGCCTCCAACCAATCTATATCGCATAGCAATTTCCAACGCGGTCGGGTTGAAAAACAATCGATCGGCAATCAAGTGATGAATATCAATCCCAAGATCATCGTAGGCGCCTGCAGCGCGTTGATTCTTGCGGCCATCGTTGGCTTCGTCAGTTTTGGTGATATGAGCTTTTTGCACGCCGCCCAAGCTCCGTGGAAAGCTAGCACCACATCCGATGCCGATACTTTGTTCAAGCAACAGAAATACGAAGAAGCTTTGATTATCTATAAGTCCGTATTGAAACAGCAGGGCAAGCTGACTAAGCCACAACAAGAGAACTTTGCCAAAGCCATTGTTGCAGTGTCTCAGCAATATGCCGGAGAAAAACGTTATGACGACGCTTGTGGTTTGCTCAAACAGGTGCCACCAAAAACGTCGCAAGCCGATAAAGTCAAGCAATTGCTAGCGCGTTATATAGCCCAGGACAAAAAAAGTAATCAGTAATCCTTAAACGAAGAAACTTAGACCGCAGCGGTCTCAATTACAGCGCCTATTTTTCTGAACTTAGCCTGGCGATCAGCGCGAATTTCAGCGGGACTGAATTTGCTTAAATTTTCCAGTTGACCAATTAGAGCTTGTTTCAATTTAGAAGCAACGAAATCATAGTCATGATGAGCGCCGCCCAACGGCTCCTCGACAACCTGATCGATCACTCCTAGCTCCAGAATTTCGCGCGCGGTCATTTTCATAGCCTGGCAGGCCTCTGCAACCTTATCGTTGGATCGCCATAATATAGATGCGCAACCTTCTGGCGAAATCACTGAATAAACGGAGTGCTCGAGCATCAAGATGCGATTGGCGACGCCAATTGCCAGAGCACCACCTGAGCCACCTTCACCGGTGACGACAGCAATAACCGGTACAGTTACTCCGGCAAGCTCCATCAAATTGGCAGCGACGGCTTGCGCCTGATTATGTTCTTCAGCAGCCATCCCAGGATAAGCACCGGGTGTGTCGATTAAAGTGACGATGGGCAGACCAAATTTCTCGGCATGCTTAAACAGACGCATGGCTTTACGGTAACCCTCAGGTTGAGGCATACCAAAATTACACAACTGCTTATCACGAAGCACCCGGCCCTTTTGAGTGCCGATGGCAACGACTCTAAAATCACCGATGCGAACGAGACCAGTAACCATGGCAGGATCGTCGCAACCGGTGCGATCGCCATGCAATTCGATCCATTCTTCATCCCAGCGCGCCAAATAATCGCGTGTATAAGGTCTTTGTTGGTGCCTGGCGATAGCCAGGTGATCGATAGCTCGCAAATTCGTATAGAGCGAACGCTTTAATTGATTATATTGATCGTGCAAAGAAGCAATGTCTTTATCGAGCTCTGGATTATCAGCAACCTGTTTCTCGAGAGCTTCAATTTGCTGAGCCAGAAGAGCAAGCGGCTGCTCAAACTCTAAAGGGGCTGCTTTTTTCTCAGTCACGGCCATCGTCAATACCTCATAAATCAAATCTTCGCACTAAATGCACAAGCCTTCTTTGTCTCTCAGCGACTGCGTGACGAAGAGCGCGTTGTGCCCACGGCCAAATCGGTGCCATCAGAACCGGTTACAGATTTGTCGGTTGACGAATCCGCCTTCTTCTCATTGGAAGAATTTTTCGCTCCGTGAAATTCAATCAAACTGGCCAGCGTCTTGTTCAAGTCGGTGCGGTCAACAACCATGTCGACCTGACCATGCTTGAGCAAATAATCTGCCGTCTGAAAGTCTGCCGGTAGCTTTTGGCGAATAGTTTGTTCGATGACGCGGCGCCCAGCAAAGCCTATGCGAGCACCTTTTTCAGCGATAATAACGTCACCGAGCATGGCGAAGCTGGCTGTGACGCCACCATAGGTAGGCTCAGTCAAAAGACTTATATAAAGAAGGCCAGCGTCACTAAAAGAGCGTAAAACGGATGATGTCTTAGCCATTTGCATCAAGCTCAAGATGCCTTCTTGCATGCGCGCGCCACCAGAACTGGAGATGATGATCAAAGGCAGTTTATTGGCCAAAGCATGCTCTGTTACCCGAGCGACCTTTTCGCCGACGACACTGCCCATAGAGCCACCAAAGTGACCAAAATCCATCACTGCAATTGCCGCATCATGCCCATTGATTTTGCAGACACCGACGATGATTGCCTCTTTCAAGCCAGATTTGCGACTGGCTTCGATGAGACGATTAGCGTAAGCGTCAGTGTCTGTGAAAACGAGTGGGTCAGCAGACGCTAAATTAGCGTGCAGCTCAGTAAAAGTACCTTCATCGCTGAGGTATTCGATTCGCTCTAAAGCACCAACACGGAAGTGGTACTGGCACTTAGGGCAGACATGAAAATTGCTCTGCAGATCCCTTTGATAGAGAAGTTCGCGGCATTGAAAGCATTGCTTCCAGAGAGCGCAGTATTCATCTGTCGTCAAAGGTTGCTTGACCTCCAGGCTTTCGCGGCGTTTTTGCCGATTGGCGAACCATTCTTTGAGATCCATTAGATTTTTGCCATTTTAGTGAGGAGGGAACGCTTTTTTGCCTCTGTTCGTGGCACTTCGACAATCGCGCACGTACAGATGCCTAGATTTGCATACCTGAGTAGAGGAGAATTATAACACTGCATAGCATCAAGGGGACAAAGATGCAGATACCGCGCTTCTTTGTGGCGCCTGAATCGATAGATTTGCTCAATCAGCAGGCAAATTTAAGTGAACAGGCGCTCATAAACCAAATCAGTCATGTCTTACGCCTGCGAGAGGGAGACCTCATAGATGTGCTGGATAATGACGGGCAAATTTATCGATGCAGGCTCAAAGTGAAGCCAGCTGGCAAAAAAAATGCAGAAAGTAATTGGTGCGCCACCATCGAATCAAGCACAAAAGCGACCGGCGAACCCGCTCGCCCACTTGAAATCGCTCTGCCCATGTTGCGACCAAATCGCTACGAATGGGCGTTAGAAAAGCTTACAGAACTTGGTGCCACCAGCATCGTTCCGCTACTCGTTCAACATTCAGTCACTCGCGATAGCAAGCTTTCACGCTGGCAAAATATTGTCAAGGAAGCCGCGGAGCAGTGCGAGCGAGCTAAGGTGCCGAACATTTTTCCTCCTATACCTATTGAAGCTTATCTAAAAAGACTGACAACAGATGAGCCTGACTCGACCGTTTTTATATGCGCTGAGCGGGCCAAGGCGATGGCACTCCCGGCGGTGCTTTGCAACCAGAATATCTTGGCACCACATAAAATATCAGTCATAGTCGGTGCCGAGGGTGGTTTCACCGCAGATGAACTCAAAATGGCAGAAGAACTAGGTGTGGTGCCAGTTACGCTCGGTTCTCGCATTCTAAGGGCGGAAACAGCGGCTATATATGCTCTGTCCCTTATAGTCTCCCATTTGGAGCAAAACAATAAACAATCAGGCACCACTTGAGATATCAGACTGTTCCTGGAACACCGATTATCAGCTGATCTAAATTGCTGGTGATACCACTTTATAAGACGGCTCAAGTGGTTTATGATCTCCCTTGAAGAGTCCCTAGAAAAAGCCAGGGAATATTCTTACGGCGGCTTGACAAATTATTATCTTCAGGTTCTTATAGTAGATGTTTGGTGGCATCACCCATGATGCTAAAGCGAATTAGAAAGGTATGAGTGTGGCGGACAATATAGCCCGCTTTCGAGAAAGTGTAAGAGAGCAAGACGTCACGCTCATCGCTGTGACAAAGTTTGCCTCCAGCGCTCAGATCGAAGAAGCCTTTCAGGCCGGAGTCACCGAATTTGGTGAAAATCGACTGCAACACGCCCAAGCAATTCGAAAAGAATTGCCACCAGAGGTGGAGCAAGGGTCACGGTGGCATTTTATCGGTCATCTTCAGACCAATAAAGCCAAACAAGTAGTGGGAGCCTTCGAACTTATTCACTCAGTGGATTCAGTCAATCTGGCAGTCCAATTGTCCAAAGCAGCTAGCGAGCGCATGATCAATCAGGCAGTTCTGCTACAAGTCAAAATCGCCGACGATCCAAACAAATTCGGGTTCAGCCCTGACGAGCTAAAAAAAGTGTTTTCTCAATTAGTCCAACTTCCAAATTTGCAAATTCAGGGATTGATGACAATCACTCCGCTGGAGGCAGATGTTGTTGTGACTAAAACTTGCTTCAATCAATTGCGCATTCTGCGCGATGAGCTAGAGCAAGAACATAATGTGCAGTTAAAAGAGTTGTCTATGGGAATGAGCGACGACTGGCCACAAGCTGTCTCGTCGGGAGCGACCATGGTGCGTTTGGGAAGAGCAATCTTCGATAATTAGTTTTTCTTGGTTCCTATGGTAAGGATTCTGTGTGTAGCGTGTGTGTGGGCTTGTTTAACTTGGTGATGCCGGGTAAGGAGGAAAGTAGTGAGCAGCAGTATCGTACAAAAGTTCAGAAGCTTCTGGTTTGGTCCAGCGGACAACTATGAGCGGGAAGACTTTGAAGACCTTTTTGAAACATCGGATGACGTTTATGCAACCAATGGTCAGTTAGCTTTAGATGTTAAACCAGTCGAAGCGATGAAACCATTGCGTGGCACCACCATCGGTACTGGCAACAAAGTAGTAGATCATCCAAGCGCTCAAGCTGCTTCGGAAGTTTTGGTTATCGAGCCCAGACAATTTGAAGAATCAATCGAAATCGTTGACCACATCCGTTCACGTAAATCGGTTCTCTTGAATTTGCACATGCTCGATAACGAAAATTCGCAACGTGTCGTTGACTTCCTTTCTGGCGCCTGTCACGCCATTGATGGTCATCAACAACGCATTGGCGATGGTGTCTTCCTCTTTGCTCCTTCTTCCGTTGTGATCAGTTCGGAATCGACTTCCTCGAAAGCAGTTAAAGAAGCTTTCTGGAACAAGGCTCAACCAATTTAGCCTCAAGCTAGACGTGAGTCTTGGGAAACCCGGCGTCTCGGAATCTAAGATCTCTCGGAATCCAGGCATCCACGAAAACAAATCAGGCATCAGTTAAATTGGAATCTCTAAAAGAGCGGTCTTCAACAGACCGCTCTTTTTTTAGAACTGCTTTTGATACCAGTCGTTTGGATTGGCAGCTGATTGATTGACATAAAGGCTAAAATGCAAATGAGGGCCTGTCGCTCTACCGCTTGCGCCGACGTTGCCGATTTGCTCTCCCTTGCGCACGTTTTGTCCTTCTTTGACGGCAATTTTCTGCATGTGGATGTAAATCGAGACAACGCCCTGACCGTGATCCAGACAAACGCAATTGCCATGCAATTTAAAATTGCGCCCAATCAGAACAACTTTGCCGTCACTACAGGCAGTGATAGGAGACCCCAGACCACCTGCGTAATCGATACCAGAGTGGAAGTAGTCCTTCAATAACTTGCCATTTACCACTCGCTTGATACCAAAAGTCGCCGAGACTCGAGCCTTTGATGGCGCCTGAAATTTACCGGTCCACAGTCTTTGCTCGGAAACTGTAGCTTTGGCACCTTCTATAGCTTCTTTTTCACCAGCGGACATCTCAAAATTATCTTTAGACTTAGGCAAATTGATATGTTGAAGAACAAATTGCCCCGCTCTTACCGCAATAGTCTTTTCGTCAGCTACCGATTTGATGACGTACTTACCCGGATCTAAATCAGCTGGCACAGCCAGTAAACCAAGATATTTAGTCTCAGACGCATTTTCGCCATCAGATTGCCCTGTAGAGTCTCTCGGGAAGGCTTTGTAGGTTTTACCGTTAAATGTGTACTCTGAGCTATTTAGAGTTAGCTCAATGGTCTCGCCCTGGCAAGGCGCCTTATCCGAGATCAAAATCTCAGCCTTGCTCAGGGAATTGAAATTCGAAAAAACGACAACCGCGGTTGCAAAAACAAACCGGAAAGCAACCGCGTTCATGCCAGATGCCACGTTTACTCTTCTTTGCCTTTAGGAGCCAGTCGATCGAGGGCTTCGCGCAAAGCTTCCACTTTCTCAATCGGCAGTGCTATACCTTTCTTGGTTGGCTTGTCTTCTGAATCTTTATCGACATACCATTCGCGAATGTGCAGATATTTTGTCCCTTTGTATTCGCCGACATAGACGTTAATAGTCTCACCACGAGCCTTTTCATGAATAGTAATTCTTTCTTCCACCGCGATTCTCCTTGGGGTTTGCGTAAAAGACAACTCGAGGTAAATGCTCCGAATTCATCAACAAGCTATTCGACCATTACCTAAACTTAAGATAAATATATGAAATTAGAGCAGAGATCAAGAGCTAGATCGTAAAACTACTAATAACTATCATGAGATCTACGATCTCGATCAGATAAGATCTACCCTTCTACATTTTCGGCAAAACATGAGCAAATTCCTTGACCGCGCATACATAGAGGCCAGCTCCGGCGACGGTGGCAACGGCATGGTGGCCTGGCGCAGAGAAAAATATGAGCCAAACGGCGGCCCAGCCGGCGGCAACGGCGGACGCGGCGGCGATGTTTACATTCAAGCCACCCAGGACCTCAACACACTGATTGATTTTCGCTTTAGAAACAAATTTGAAGCGCCCAATGGCATTAAAGGTCAAATCAAGAGCATGCATGGCAAGGCTGCGACTGATTTAACCATTCGTGTCCCTATTGGCACAGTCGTCAAAGATGCAGATACCGGGCTTGTTGTAGGCGATCTGATCAAAGATGGTCAGCGCGTACTGGTAGCCGAAGGCGGCAAAGGCGGGCGTGGCAATTCAGTTCTGGCCACTCCGACACAACGCGCCCCTCACTGGTGCGAGCCAGGGCAGCCAGGCATTTTCCGTAAACTCAATCTGGAATTAAAAATTCTGGCTGACGTTGGCATCATTGGTCTACCAAATGCCGGCAAGTCGACTTTATTATCAGTCATATCAGCAGCCAAGCCTAAAATAGCCGACTATCCATTCTCAACGCTCGAACCAAGCCTTGGCGTGGTCAGAATGGATGAAAGTCATTCGTTTGTGGCCGCCGACATTCCCGGGTTGATCGAAGGAGCTTCGCGGGGCGTCGGTCTGGGTCATGACTTTCTCAGGCACATCGAGCGTACGCGCATTTTATTGCACATGGTTGATAGCACATCTGAAACCGTTGCCACTGACATTGAAACCATTGATGTTGAGCTATCAGCATACAGCGACAAACTAACGAATCTCCCTCGTATTCTCGTTTTAAATAAATCAGACGCACTGCTCGCTGAAGAATCCGAAGCCATCGCAAAAGAGATAAATGAAAAATTCAAAGGTCGGTTCATGGATATTCGCACTATTTCTGCAGTGGCAAAAATAGGCGTACCAGAGCTCTGTCAGCGCGTTTACGACGAATTGCTGAAAATGCCTAAAGACAATTCCGAATTTGCCCCAATGCTTCTCGAAGACGAAAAGGCCAGAGAACGCAACGATGATGCCTTCACTGTTACTTTCGCTGAAAATGCTTACTGGATAGAAGGTGACCGAATAGCAAGACTTGTGCAAGTGACAGACCTTAAAGATCCAATGTCGCTGTATCATCTGCATCATAAATTGCAGGTGATGGGAGCCATGGACGAATTAATCCGTCTAGGTGCGCAGCCAGGCGCGGAAATCAACGCAGGTGGAGTGGTCTTTTCGTTTGGCGAAGATGTTTCTTAGTAGCCGCCGGCTAAAGTTCCAGATGGTTGAAAACTAAACAACAAAACATTGACTGACGATAAACGCCAGTCGATATTCTCTATAATTCAGAACGAGTTGGGCTTAAATAGGCCTTAGACTAAGCTTTTACTTCCGCTTTGTTTGCTACTTCGTGAGCACGAACAACACGACGGTCGGCAGCTTTACGGGCTATGATAAGTTTTTTGCTTTTGCGAGCGGCAACCTTGATGGCGCGCTTAAAGCCTCTTTGTTGAGCCATAATCGATCAATCTCCACTTATACGAAACTCCGACCAATTATCAAAATCATCGGCGAGTTTCAAATGATACTACACCCAGAGATTGCCAAGATATTTGATATCGCCCGTGAAACCTGCAGATAGTGCATCCACGATGTTTTTGGCGATTGGCGGAAAAACTGTAATTCTCTCTAATTCGCTTAACGGAATAAAATCAACACCGGCAAGAACTGGCTCATTGCCCACTTTCATCACTCCACCAATAACTTTGGCTTTGATGTAAATGTTGACAATGTGGCGCGAGCGATCCGGCGCAATTGCCTCCGAAAGGAAAACAAATTTCTCCACCTCGACATCTAGCCCAGTTTCTTCTCTGAGTTCGCGCACGGCGCATTCATGAAAGGTTTCGCCATATTCAAGACGTCCTCCAGGGATAATCCAGTACTGCCGATTACCTTTGCGGTGACGAACGAGCAGCAGGCTCTTCTCGTCCTCGCTGAAAACGATGACTCCAACCCGAGTGGTCGGAATAGTTTGCTGGATCCGTTTTTTAAATCTTTGACGGGGCAAAATATTCTCCTTTCCTCGGTTTTTATTAAAGGTCGTCTTAAAGATTGTAGAGCAAGCATTCGCGGGAACCGAAAATTTATTTTCAAATCGCAACTAAGCAAGTTTGCGCTCCCCGAAGATTGGACCATTCTGATAACTTAGAGCCTGATCTAAGACCTGATCTAAGAAAGGATCTAAGAAACTTATAGAAGCAAGCGCAGGTAGTCAAAGTGGCACTCGAAGATTTAGCAAACGAACTGGCACAGGTTGAAGAAAGTGTACTGGCAGCCATTGCTAGCGCCAACAACGCCAAAGAAGTCGAAGACGTTCGATTGAATGTCCTCGGGCAAAAAGGTCGCCTGACCACCATGCTCAAGGGTCTAGGACAACTTGATGCAGCCGAACGACCGCGCATCGGGCAAATGGTCAACGATATCAAGAAGCGCGTTCAAACCAGTCTCGACGAGCGCAAAGCAGCTGTTTACCGTACCGCTCTCGATGCCAAGCTACAATCTGAGCGCATTGATGTCACCTTGCCAGGAATTGCTCCAAGACTCGGACACATCCACCCTCTCACTCAAATAACAAGTGAAATTATTGATGTTTTTTACGGGATGGGCTTTTCGGTAGCCGAAGGTCCTGAGGTCGAGACCGATCATTACAACTTCGACGCCCTCAATACGCCGGCCAATCATCCGGCTCGAGACGAGCAAGACACCTTCTACACCAATCTTGGTCCTAACGTCCTTTTGCGCAGTCAAACATCAACTGTGCAGATTCGCGTCATGGAAAACAACAAGCCGCCACTGCGAATAATTTCACCAGGACGCGTTTATCGCAACGAAGAAGTGAACGCCAGAAAATATCCCCTCTTCCATCAGCTAGAAGGTTTGCTCATCGATCGTGATGTCACATTTGGTGACCTTAAAGGCACACTCACTGAATTTATTCGTTTGCTTTTTGGTAAACCATTGAAAACCCGCTTTCGTCCAGACTTTTTTCCTTTCACTGAACCAAGTGCCGAACTCGATTCAGAGTGTCCTTTCTGCAACGGCTCTGGTTGCAAAACATGTGGACATCGAGGCTGGCTCGAGCTTTTAGGCTGCGGTATGGTTGATCCAAACGTGCTCAAGGGCGTTGGCATCGATGCCGAAGAATGGAGTGGATTTGCTTTTGGTATGGGCATAGAACGGCTGGCCATGCTCAAATACGACATCAACGATATTCGCAACTTTTACACAAACGACCTGCGTTTTTTAGAGCAATTCTAAGTTACTGGTTCACTGACTTCCCTGCTTATTTGCCGAGGTTTGGAGATGAAATTGTCCTTCGACTGGTTGTCTGACTATGTTGACTTGAGCGGCATCACGCCTTTCGATCTGGCGCAGAAACTGACCATGGGAGCCTTCGAAGTCGAAGAAGTGGTGAAAGTAGGTGGTTTAGTCGAAGGACCAATCGTCGTCGGCGAAATTTTGGAAATTTATCCACACCCCAATGCAGATAAAATTCGACTGACCAAAACCCGCATAGAAAAAGGGGCAGAGCCCTTAGAAATCGTTTGCGGAGCGCCCAATATCGAAGTTGGTCAACGCATTCCAGTGGCTCTTCCTGGAGCGTCTGTACTCGATCGAAAAGAAGGCAAGCCCTATAAACTAATTCGCAAGGAAGTTAGAGGCGTCGTTTCTAATGGCATGCTCTGCTCGCCTTCAGAACTTGGTCTGCCCAATATTGACGGTGAAGACGGCATTCTCGTCCTCAGTAAAGATGATGCCAGACACGAAATCGGCAATGACGTCCAGGCACTGTTTGAATTGCATCCAGACTATGTCTTGCATGTAGAGCCTCGCTCAAATCGAGGTGACGCACTTTCAGTGATTGGACTGGCTCGAGAAATAGCCGCACTTTTGAACAGACCACTCAAACATCCGGTCTGGGATCTTACCGAATTCAGCAAACCCGTGAGTAACAAAAAGCTTGAGGTCACAGTCGATAAAACTGAAGACTGCTCTTTTTTCAGCATTTGCACCATACAAAATGTTCAGGGCGGCAAATTACCTACTTTCATGACCAAACGTCTGGAAGCAGTCGGCATGCGCTCAGTTAGTCCTTTAGTGGATATAACCAACTATGTCATGCATGAATTAGGACAACCGCTTCATGCTTATGATCTCGACAAAATTGCAGGAAATGCAATGAGTGTTCGCCGAGCTCGACCGGGGGAATGTCTGGAGACAATCGACGGCAAGAAACGCGATTTGACTGAGGATGTTCTCGTCATTGCCGATCAGGCAAACATTCTTGGTGTGGCAGGAGTGATGGGCGGAAAAGATAGCGAAATCAGCGATACCTCAAAAAATATTGCGCTCGAAGCAGCCGCATTTGGTGCTGCTCGTGTCAGACGAAGCAGTCGCCTGCTTGGACTATCGAGCGATGCCAGCTTGCGTTTCGAACGCGGAGTCGATGCCGCTTCCTCACTAAACGCCTCTAAGCGAGCCACTTATTTGATTCTCAAATATTTAGGCGGGGACTCGCAAACCGAATTCGGACACTGCGCCACTGCTGGTAGTGACGCCTCCAAGACAGTTCACGTCGATCTGCGCCTGGCTCAATTGAAAAGGTTGCTGGCAATCGAATTCAGCGCCGATCAAGTAGTCAAATTGATCGCTCCGCTTGGATTTGTAAAAACGGCAAGCGATGATAAAAAGCTGACGTTTTCGATTCCGAGCTTCAGACAGACTGATGTTTATCGAGAAATTGATTTGCTTGAGGAAGTCTGCAGACTCTGGGGCTATGACAAACTGCCAAGCACCATGCCAGCCTCAACAGTAGCGGCCACTCCTTTTGACTCGACCGTCAGAGACATTGTGCACACTTTGACAGCCTACGGCATGGATGAAGCGTGGCTCAGTAGCCTGACGCGACCAGATTTTGGCAAGACGGAAAACACTGCCGATTCAGCCGAAATGGGCAAAGTCGGAGAAGATGAAGAAGCGGTTTACGTGCTCAATCCATTGTCAGCCGACCACCAGGTGTTACGTCGCAGCTTACTTCCAGGTCTCATTCAGGCGGCGGCTTACAATATGTCCCGCGGGCAGCAAAAAGTGCGCTTGTTCGAACTTGGTCGAATTTATGAAAAATCAGAAAAAAGCCCATATGGGACGGGCGTGATTGAACCTTTTATGGTGGGTGGCATTTTAATTGGCAATCAAAATGAACGCTCATGGCAACAAGCGTCGGATAAAAATCTGGACTTTTATCAAGTTAAAGGCATTGTCGAAAATTTGCTCCGCTCCCTCAAAATTGACATCGAAAAAATTCGTTTTCTGGTTGCTGAAAAAAGCAATCCATTGCTTCACCCCGCTCGCTCATGCCAGGTAGCTTTTGCTTCCAAAGCTGAAAAACAAAAAGATAAAAGCAATGAAAACGGTCAAAAAGGCGAGCGTGGTCCTCGAGAAAACTGGCTAACAATTGGTTGGATTGGCGAGATACATCCACGACTGGCTGATAAACAGGATTTTCGATTACCAGCATATCTATTCGAACTGAATGTGGACATCGTTAAAACACTGAAGAAAACCAACACATTCAAAGGGGTGGCAACAACTCCATCCCTGCATAGGGATTTGACAGTGGATATTGCCGAGGATGTGGACTTTTCTACGGTGCACTCTTGCCTTATGGCCGAGTCTGGCAAGATTTTGCAAGATGTTGATCTGGTAAGTATTTTCGCGCTATCAGCCGATCAGAAAAGTCTTTCCTTTAGATTGCGCTTGCAAGATAAAGAAAAAACTTTGACCAACGAAGAAGTCGATATCTTGCTGGCTAAACTAAGAAATAGTCTCGCCAAGCGTATAGGAGCGACATTCAGACTTTAAACTAAATGATCGCAGAAAGCAAAAAAGCTGCGAAAATGCTTTCAAAGAGAAAGTATTGCTGCTCTTCACGGGGTATATTGGATTTGTTCAATCAGGGGGCTTACTTCGTCGGTAGGTGGCGTACAAAACTGCATGTTTAAGCTGATAATCCGTTCCAAACCAATGATCGCCCTTGGGGTGCTGATCGCAATAGGTGCTCCGACCGGTGCATATTTCATCCTCAAAGGGATGACGGATAAGCTGATCGAACTACACATGGCTGCCGTCATCGCAGCTATCATCATTTTGCCTATCGTAGTTACTCTGATTGCCTACCAGATGACCACTGCCGCTCAGAAAGTTAAAGTTTGCTCTTTGATGATCGGTCTCGTCTTGATCATATCTTCGATTGACAACTTTATCTTTCCTCAGATGCGGTTGCTTGCTGATAGTGTTTTGCTATTTAACTGGATTGCTTTCGTTGTCAATTTAGCTGCTGGAATTGCAGCGACCTTCTGTCTGGTCACGGCTGTTCCTGATTCAGTTTATGGCGACAGTGTTGCAGGCGCAGAAAAAGAAGAC
>Ga0182030_10018813_pt1 | contig 13211 bp, 12 predicted proteins | sample 812S3MmetaG_FD_121299 | JGI IMG/M metagenome (GOLD analysis project Ga0182030, IMG submission 121299) | Permafrost microbial communities from Stordalen Mire, Sweden - 812S3M metaG (Illumina Assembly) | ecosystem: Environmental > Terrestrial > Soil > Wetlands > Permafrost | place: Sweden... | reverse complement strand
GCGCTGGTAAGGCGAGGGGACCACGGAGAGAAAAGCCACCCGGTATTTCATGGCTGGGTTATGACTCGGTGGGCGACTCGGTGGGCTCGCCGATCGAGGCAGGCTTCGGGCCGCGTCCGGCCAGCCAGCGGTAGACCGCGGCCATTTCCGCGGCGATCACCGGCCACGCAAAGCGTTCCTGGACCAGCGCGCGGCCATTGGCGCCCATGCGCTCGCGTTCCGCATCCTCCATGGCCAGCAAATTGTTGAGCCCCTGGAAAACGCTTTCCTCCTCCGGCTCGATGCGCAGCGCGGCCTCGGCTTCGAACCCCTCCGGCAGGTTGCATTGCGGGGTCATCAGGACGGGTTTGCCGCAAGCCCACGCTTCGAGCAACACCATCGGCAGACCTTCGCTGAGCGAGGGCAGGATGAAGCCCTGGCAATGCTGGAAAGCCGCTTTCTTATCCTCGCCAAAGAGCGGTCCGGGAAATGTGACCGAGGCCTCGATGCGCCGGGCCTTGGCAATGCGGTGCAACGCCGATTGATGCCCGCGCTCATCCCAGCCGGCGATGACGAGCCGCCAGCGTTTGCGATCATCAAGGTCCAGCCGACTCCAGGCGGCCAGTAGATTCGGCAGCCCCTTTTTCGGGTGCAGCCTGCCGAGGTAGAGCAGCGTCCTGGCTTCCGGATCGTTCTTCGTCCACCACGGCGTGGGGAGATTGGGTTCATCCGCCGGCGCCAGATCGATGCCGTTTGGGATCACGCACACCGGGCCGGTAAAGCCGTAATCGCGGATCGCCTCCTCCTCCGCGCCGTTGAGCGCATGCAGGCAGGCGGCGGTCCTGATGTTCTCATTTTCAAACGCGGAGGCGGCCAACCGCTTCTTCCAGCCCGAATTGTGGAGCGCCCAGGGATCGAGCATCCCGTGCGGGGAAATGAGATGCGGTTTGCCTGTCCGGCGTGTGAAGCCGAGGCTCGCCACGGATGTGTGCATCCAGAGCCCGTGCAGATGCACCAGGTCCAGGTCAGAGGCACTCAAACGCCGCAACAGGCCCGGCGCATAGGAAAAAAAGTCCGGCCCTATTGGCGTGTTCGTGCGTGGCGCCAGCGGACTCCAACCGGAGAAATCCCTTCCCGGGCGGGAGGGACCAAAGACATCCACCTCCAGTCCCGGCTCGGTTTCCAACATCCTCGCAAACTGCCGGACACTGGTAAACACACCCCCGCCCGAGCGGGAGAGATGGGCTGTGAGCAGCCCTGCCCGCACGGACTGCCATCGGGCCGGGACGGGACCGTCCATCAGGAGGCCGATGAAAACCGCCGGGGCGCAACGGGGTATTGAAAATTCACGATTTGAAAAGCTTGCGAGCGGCCTTGATGTTGATCGGACCAGCGGCTTTGCCTGCCTTGAGATTTACAACAGAGCGCTCAATCTGGAGCATCGTCTCCCGGGAGATCGGCGGATCGTCGACAAGTTTTTGCGGTGACAAGAGCAAATGACCGTCATCGAACACGCTGACCTTATACAACCTTGCCTTGGCGCCACGCAACGTGAACCGATTTTTTCCATCGAGATGGGCGACGTATTCTGTTTTGATGATGGATGGCATGGATCTTTGCTTTGTGGGATTTCCCACTTTGCCTTTCATTCATGAGAAACTCAATGGATAATTTCCGTGCTCCGGCGTCAGCGCTCCAATTTCCAGTTTTCCCGCTTGCCTTCGAGGCTGTCGAGCAGCCGAAACCGAAGTCGGTTAATGCTTCCATACTCCGACTCAATCGAGCAAATTCTCATCTCCTCCTCAAAAGTCCATTTATGACAACTTTGTTTCGACGCTGCCTTTTAGCCGTGGCTATTCTGTTGTCGCAGAATTCAGTATTTGCTGGAACTCCGGCTTTTTCGGTAACGATCGCTGGCTATCATCAGACACCCGAGTTTACCGATGAACCCCCGAAGCAAGTGAACGGTTTTCCCGCTATGACCATTCCTTCGCAACCGGGACCGGAACTTGGCTCGCCATTGGATGACGCGAGTTATGGCTCAGATCAGCCCACTGGAAATCACTTTTACGTCGTTATCAGAAATATTTCATCGGAGCCTATCACGATAGAGCGTGCCATTTCGAGTTGGTATGACTGCCTTCAGTTCGAACTGACCGGGTCGGATGGAAAGACCTTTTCGATTCATCGGCATCCCATTGATGTTATGCTTAGGAATCCAATGTATGCATGGATGTTCCAACCGGGTGGCATCCGAGTTTTTACGGTAGATTTCACTTCTGGGCCTTGGGAGGGCTTTCCGTCGGAGGCGGATTTGCCTCGGAGTAAGCCTTTTAAAATTAAAGCAACTTTCACGTACTACGTTTTGGAGGGATCGAAGGTTAAGGAAATTAAATGTGAGTCCGGCACTATCGCTGCAATAGATGCAAGGGTCCCATATTAGGCTGCCGGTGGCGAGCGCCGCGCGGGCGGTTTAGCCAATGGCGCACGGCGGCGATTCCACGCCAGGAACACGTAGCCGAGCACGAGTCCCGCCAGGGTGGGGAGAAGGGCGGTGCTGCACCAGTTCATCGAGCGCATGGTAATGACGGCCGAGAAAAATCCCGATGCGTACACGAGTATGCCAAACTCGGAATTTTTCGGCGAGGCCAGAAGATTCCATGATGCGCAACAGGCGCCAAAGAAGACCGACATCAGGAAAACCGCGAGAGATCCGTGCATGATGTATTCCTCGCCCACCACGCTGGTGGCCACCGTCCAGCCTTCCGCGCCAAAGATGTCCTCGACGCTGATGCTCATGCCCTCGGGCTTGTTCGGCCATAAGACGCGCGGGATGGGGTGGATGAGCGCCAGGTAGGGGATTTCCAGTCCGGTATAGTCGTGGTGGCGGGGAAAATACTCCGCCACGCGGGAGATGGCGTAGAGGTTATTGTCCACGGCCAGTGATTGCCCCTCCTGGGTGTGCGACGCTTCGGTGTAATGCGCTTCCTGAATGTAAGCCTTCAGGCCGACATCGCGGAAATCGAGCATCACCTTCGTCGAGACCACCAGCGCCACGACGACAAAGGACGTAATAATGACGATCTCCTTCGTCTGCCGCCGGTTGGAGGCAAAGACGTAACCGATCAGGAACGTGACCAGGTAAGAGGCAAAGAGATTCCGGGTGCCGCTGGAGAACCCGTAAAATAACGTGAACACAACTCCCAGCATCACCAGGAACACCTGCATCTTCGGATGCTTGCGCCGTCGAGCCAGCAGGATGCCGCCCAGCGGCGGGACCAGATACAGGATCATGCTCATCTCGTAGAGCATCGCCTTCCAATCCCCCAGGCGACCGCGTTGCCACGGCTGGGCAAAACGCGGCTGCATGAAGTAATCGACCAGGTCGGCAAAATTGAACTTCACGGCGATCAGCATGTTCAGGTAGCCGATGATCACGCAGGCCCAGAAGATCATGAAAAGGACGGAACTGGGCATCGGCTGCTCGAAGAGGGCATGGAACCGGTGCTTCCGCGTCGGGGGCACCAGATGGCGGCCCACGACCATGCCAGCGTAAGCGAGGATGCACGCCAGCACCGCTGTGCGCGTGGATTCCATGCCGGCCATGGTATTGAACTGGCCCTGTCGCACCAGGAACTCCGTAAGCGTCAGGAAATAGAGCGACATCAAGGCCATGAGATCCGCCCGCACCACATTGTGGACCCCGCGTCGCATATCCATCGCCACGCTGATCGCGAGGCTGCCCAGCACCCCCCACGCGGCAAAACGGGCCACATCCTCCGGCGTCCTTCCCTGCAGGAGGAGCGCGGTCGCTCCCAGGCCCGCAAGGCAGAGAATGCTCCCCAGCAGGTTCGCATGGGGCGGGATGGCAGATGCGTCCGCAGCCGGCTCGTCGCGCGCCGGTCCGCCGCGCCGGCCGGAGGCGGGCTGAGCGGCCCCTGGGCGCGGCGAATTGGGTCGGGCAACGGCTCTATTCATGGGGAAAGTATGACTGATGAAGGTTGAAGTATGAAGGCTGAAGCACGAAAGATGCGCGAGGGCTCTTCTGGCGCCCATTCATCCTTCATAATTCAACCTTCATACTTTGTTCCACGATCTCCCGGGCCGGCTTTTCCCAGCCGTGGGTCTCGTCCACCGGGTGCCAGTGGGACTCCCACCATGCCAATTCTTCGGCCAACGCGCCGGGGTCGCCGCAGGGGAAGATCGATCCATTCTCGCGGTGGCGGATCAGGTCCTTTCCGCCCACGCGGTCGCTCACGATGCATGGCAGGCCGCAATTGAGCGCCTGTGGAACGACGAGGCCGAATCCTTCCTCAAGCGACGGGAGCACCAGCACCGATGCGCGACGGAACGCATTCGCCAGCGCCCGTTGAGGCAATGACCCTTTAAAGAAGAGGCGACTCCAGTTTGAATTTGCCGGAGAAAACCACCGGCTGGCGCCGAGCGGGACATGGAAGGTCGTCGGACTTGATCCCAGATAGGACGAAAGATCGTGCTGCGCCTCCGGAGCCACCCCCCCATAAAAGTACATCTCCCAATCCGGTCGATTCAGTTGCCGCAAGGCCGCGAGCAATGTCGAAACTCCCTTCCGCAGGCCGATCTGCCCGGCGAATACAATCCGGAACCGCTCCGGCCTTATTCGGTCGCGGGAGTGGAAGATATTCGGGTCCGCTCCATACCCCACCACCCATATCTTCTCCTTCGGAATCCCACTGGCAATCAGTTGATCTCGCACCACGGTCGAGGCGGCGCAGTGGAAATCCGCCAGCGCGTACTCCAGAACTTCGCGGGCAAAGTAGGCCTCGTCATACGCGCACCAATCGGTCAGGCGCAGCCCCACCCGCCGGTACTCCGGCTCCATGATCCGCACCCATTCGCGCACCGGTCCCGTCGCGTGATTGAGCACCGTGCGCACGCCCAGCCTGCGCGCCCGCTCAAAGCCCCGGAGCGCCTGCCCCGGCATTGCATGGAGGAAGTCGCACTTCGCGAGCCGGCGCCCGACCCACGCGTCGAAACCGTGATCCTGCCACAGGAAGAGCGAGCGCGGACTGGGGCGGACTGGCGCCGGCACATACTTGAGCGCCCCATAAACGAGCGTGGTGCGGAAGGAGTGGGTGCGCACTGGCAGGCCGGGCGGCGCGGCCAGTTTCCAGGCGGGGTAGCCCGAGTAATAGCAGCCCAGCGCCTCCGCCCGCGCCAGTTCCAGCGCCAGCGGAAAGAGGTGGCAGGGATTGGTCGCGGCAATGGAGATTTTCACCGGTTCCTCCCATCTCTCCCAAATGCGGCCTGCCATTCCTCGTGCGACTCGATGGGATGCCGTATGAGCCGGAGCCATTGCCGATAAACCCGCGCCGGCACCGGGCGGCGTTTTCGCAATGCGCCGGGGAGTCCGCGCAGGGCCATGAGCCACCACCGCGGCTCGCGCACCACCCACCCCGGGCCGCGTTTCCGGGCGTAATTGAGCTGGCTCAGCGCCCGGTAGAGCGACACTGCGAGCACCGTGGGGAAGGGGCAGAGCCGCCACGCGCTCCATTGCTCATTGCGCGCGTGCCGGTGATGGGTGCGAATTTCATTCCGCTTCAAGCTCGTGAAGTGATGCCGGATCGTGAGCCGCGTATCGTAATAAACCGCGTAGCCGGCGGCGAGGCATTGCAGCGTGTAGTCGGGTTCATCGTAGGCGTGCTCAAACTCCGGCGGCCACCCTTCGAGTTCCAGATAGACGCTCCGGCGGAAGGCGGCCGCCGCGTTGACGTAATTGGCCGCGTAGCGGCTTGGCCCAAAATCCAGGATGCCCAATGTCTCCGGGAATTCATCGGTGCGCTGTGGGAATGAGGCCACGGCCACGTGGGGATATTTAGCAAACAACTCGCCCACCCGGGCGATGAAATCGGGATCGCTGGGATAACTGTCATCATCCAGGCTGATGACGATGTCACTGGTTGCGGCGTGCATCAGCTCGATGCGCGAACGAATGGACCCGTGCGGCTGCGCGTGCTCGATCAGCTTGGCTTGAGGACAGTGGTCGCGCACAACCTGCGCCGTGCCGTCATCGCAGCCGTCCGCGCATATCAGCATTTCGTCCGGCGGCGGCGTGAGCGCGGCAATAACAGCCAGCGTGCGGCGCAGCTCCGGCAACCGGTTATGAGTGGCAATACTGATGGCGCAGGTGGGTCCGGTCATAGGCGCTCGTGGATTTCGCGCATTTGCGCCGCCACGTTTTCCCAGTCGAGCATTTCCGCCCGCTTCCGCGCCCCTGCTGCCAGCGCATCGCGCCGGGCCGGGGAGCCATGCAACTCGCGCAAAGCGGCGGCGAGCGCCTCCGCGTCCCCGGGCGCGGTCAGAATCGCGCAGGTGCCGTCGACATATTCCGGAATGCCGCCGATGGTTTCCGCGACTACAGGCTGGCCGCACGCCATGGCCTCCAGGATCACATTGTTGGCCGTTGCATTCTCAACTGTCTGAATCAGGCACGAGCAACCCTGGTATGCCGCGAGCAGCGCCGCGTCATTCAACCCGCTGCGGAAGCGCGCATTCGGCAGGTCTGCGAACAGCCCGCCAAATGCCTTGGGAGCCACGACATCAAAGTGGATGGCCGGCTCGTCCTTCAAGCGAAGACAAACCTCCCGCAGCAACGGAAAATTTCGCCGATAGCCTCCAGCCGCGAGAACGGTGAATACCGGCCCTGGCGCCGCGGGCCGAAAATACGCCGTATCCACTCCATGCCGCACCACATGGATGCGCTCCGGCTTCACCCCGGCTTTCAGGAAAAACGGCTCCTGCGTCCGGCTCATCAGGATGATCGCGTCAAAGCCGCGCAACCGCCCGGGAAAGCGGATCGTGTGCACGAAAGTATCGTCGCAATTGTGGAAAGTACCTACCAGCCGATGCTTGCGCCGATCCAGCAGCAAATCGAGAAAGCCCAGGTCGTGATCCGCCCACATCGCATGAACGATCCCAGCGAACCCGTGTCGTAATTCCTTCCAGGCCCGCGCCTCCAGCGCCGCGCAGCCCCCCAGATACCAGCGGGAAAAGGCCAATCGCCGGGCCACCCGCGCCCCGAAGAGCGCCAGGCCTCCCTTCGGCTCCGCGCGAATGGTATGGAGAAAGCGGGCTTCCGGCAAATGCGCGGCCAGCGCCTGATAGCCGGACGCAGCCGCGTGGTTGCTGTGGAGCGTCGAGAGCAGCAGGAGCGGTTTCATCGCAATGCGCGTGCCAGGAGTTCCGCGGCCCGGAAGCCGAGCGCACGATAGACGAACTGGTAGGTTTGCGGCGCCGCCGGGCCGGCGAGCCGGATATGGCGCTTGTGCGCCGCGTGATATTTTGTGGCAAAGGCGAGGTCGTCGCTGGCCAGCTTGCGCGCCATCTCCAGCAAGGATTGGCCCAGCACTTCCCGGTGGCCTGCCGTCCACGCGCCCCGCTCCTGAAGCCAGTCGCGCAACGCCTCGCACAGCGCCGTCCGGCTGAAGATGACCCGCCGCTGATTGCCATGGCTGCGCGTCTGCTCCGACCAGATGCGATACACCGCGTTGGCCGTGGGGGCGAAGACAAACCGGCAGCCGGCCTTGAGCGCGCGGAAGTAACAATCGTGCTCATCGCAAAGCTGCGCCGGGTCCTCATCCCAGCCGCCGATCCCCTCCAGCGCCGCCTTTCGCCAAAGCGCCCCGCTGGTCTGCGGGAGCTGCCATCGCAGCAATTGCGTATAAATGTCCGCGTCAGCGTCAATCGGCACGGCCTCCAGCGGCAGCGGGCGGCCATCCTTCCGTTTCTCCAGGAGCACCGGGCTGTAAATGATATCCGCCTGCTCCGGCACTGCCGCTTCGGCAAACTGCCGCTCGATCTTGGCCGCCCGCAGGTAATCATCCGCGTCCACGTATTGAATCCATTCGCCGCGCGCGGCTCTCAGCAGGAGATTCCGCGCCCGGTTCGCCCCTCCGTGGGAGGCCTGCTCGACCCGGATCGCTTCGCCAAATTTTTGCAGAATTTCGAGCGTCCCGTCCGTCGATCCGTCATCGACGACAATGACTTCCCTGGCAGGCCACGACTGGTCGAGCGCGCTTTGCACCGACGCCGCGATCCATTGGGACGCGTTGTAGCAAGGGATGCCGATGGTGACGAGGGAGGGCATGGGCAAGGCGGCGCTATGTTCGCGCTTTCCGGCGCCGAAGCAAACTCTATGCTACGGTCCCGTACACCCGGGCGGTTTCCTCCGCGACGCGGCTCCAGGCGGTGGCCTCGCGCCACTCGGCCGCGGCGGCGTAGTCCGGGCGGGCCGAAAGCGCCGCCTCCAGCGCAGCCCGGAAATCGGTGTCCAGCGAATCGAACCGGAAGACGAGCGGATGCGGCTCCGCCAGGTCGACGGTATCCAGCCGGCGCGGAATCAGGATCGGAATGCCGAGGGATCGCGCAAGGCATGCCGCCCCGGAGGTGAAAATGGCCCGGTAATGGAACAGCACGCAATCCGCCGCCGCCAGCCAGCGCTTGAGCGCGTCATCCGATTGCCAGGACAGGTCGAGCCGTATTTTTCCCGAGATTCCCGCATGCGCCCGGATCGACGACGCGTATTCCTGAGTGAATGGCTTCCCCGCGACAGCCAGCCTCGCTCCCGGGACCGCCGTGCGCCACCATTCCAGCACCGGCTCCAGGCCCTTGTAAGGCTCGACGGTGCCAAAGACGAGGCACACGCGTTCCCCCTCGGCAATTTTCAGCGCGGCCCGCGCTTGCGCGCGGGAAGGCAGCGGGCCCATCGAGTCCGACAAATCCCCATGTGGAATGATATGCAGCCTTTCCGGTCCCACACCATAGTTTGCCTGAACGGCTTCCCCCGCCCTTGCCGAGTGCACGATGATCGCGCCCGCCGTATCGTATGTGCGCTGAAAATTTCCCCCGAGCAGCAGCTCCCCCGCGCGATTATGCGGACGAAAATCATGCGCGGTAAGCACGATGGGCATGCGCCGCGCCGTCAACGCCAGATCGAGCGGGTATCGGACCTTGCGCCAGAAATCGAACCCGTCGCCCCGCACCTCGAAAAACTTCTCCGGCCAATGCAAGTGCAGCAGATCCCCGTTCCATCCCTGGATGCCCCGCCAAAGCGGCAGCACGCGCCGATGGCCTCGCGGGAATGTCACCTCCACACCCAGCTCCGCCAATGCCTTCGCCAGCAGCTCCTGGTAGGCCACGCCTCTGCGGTAGTCCGGAGCAAAAAAGACCTTCATCCGAGGATCTCCTTTTTCACGCGCGCGATCCCGTCTCCGTAAAACCTCTGTCGCACCGCCCCCACGTAATGCCGCGCCACCGCGTTCGGGCTCGCATTCTTCGCCTTGGATACTTCGTACTCCGCCGGCAGCAGCCCGCCCCGGCCCTTGGCCGATGCGCAAATGGCAAAGAGCGTTTGCTCGACCAGCCAGATGTGTTTTTCCATGAGGGTCGTCTCTCGCAGCGCCCGCTCGCACAGGTCCAGGTCGATGGCGGCGCGATCGATCAGGCAGAGGCCGCTATTCACCCGATGCCAGATATCGATGCCCAGCTTTTCCCGCACCTGCGTGCGCGAGATCGGCATCGCTTCATGCACATCCCGGTTAAACCAGCACTGCCCTGCTCCCTCCGCGCACCAACGGAGGATCGCGTCCGGCTTGCGGAAGAAAAGGACATCGCTGTCCAGGATGATGAACCGGTCCGCCCGGGTAAGAATGGGCACATCGAAAATCTTGCGCGCCAGCGGATGCGCCAGCCGGTATTCCCGGCAGGCCTGGTGTCCCGCCAGCGCGTCCAGCACGGTGCGGTCCGCCTCTACCGCGCTCACGCCGCGCACGCCGGACAGCATTTTCACAAAAGCCGGGCTAGCCTCCGGCGGCAGGCGCCCGTCGTCGTGGATGACCACCCGCCAGTTCCGCTCGGTGAAATGGAACCAGCTCGCCAGCATCCAGCAGGCCAGCAGCCAATCGTCGCTCCCCGTAAGGACATGTACCGGAATCTCCTCGTGCGGTTGATTCGCGTAAGGATTGCGCCACCCCAGGATGCGCCTGCTCACAAACCGGTCGTGCCAGGTGGCCGCGAATCCCCGTTCCCAATCCCGCTTCACGTTATAAACAAGGCTTCCGGGACTCATGGCTCGGGGCGTAACGGTGGCCGCGTCGAGCCCGGCAGGCCCGGCAGTCGGACGGAGTGCAAAAGCCGCTGCCGCACCGCCGGCGAGCGCAGCCAGGAGGGATTCCGGAACAGCGCCTTGGCAAAGGAGGGCTTCGGCGTCGGGGCGAGGTGATAAAGGTCGTAATTGATCTGCGCGATGATGCGCGCCCTGGCTCTTGGTGAGATCGGGGGGCGAAGAGCGAGCGCCTTGCGAACGATATCGCGCATCTCCGAAGCGGCCTTGGCGGCGTTGCTGGACTTCTGCTGCGCATGCAGGCGAAACCGCGCCAGCGGCTTCGGCACCCGCAGCACTCGCGCCTCTGCCAGCATGCATTGCACCCAAAAAGCGTAATCGAACGCCAGATCGTATTCCGTGCTGAAAGGCCCCGCTTTTTCCCAAAGCGACCGCCGGAAAAAAACCTCCGGCTGCACCCATTGCCGCGCTCCGAACCAGATTGTGTAAATATCGAGCAGTTCCTCCAGGCTGGAAATATCCCCTTTGTGCACCCCGGTTTGATTCCCTTCGGCATCAATCCATTCCACCTCGCCGTAAACCAGATCCACCTCCGGGTGCCGCTCAAAGGTTTCCAGCACAGCCGCCGCCGCGCCCGGCGTGAGGCAATCGTCTCCATTGATAAAGCCGACGATCTCTCCGCCCATCCTCGCAAAAGCCTTGTTGAGCGCGTCCGGTTGTCCCCGGTCACTCTCGCTCACGACCGTATCGCAAGGGCGGGCGTATTTCCGCGCGATTTCGACGGTGCCATCCTTGGACGCCCCATCCTGGAGCCACCAGCGCACGGCATCCCCCTGGGCTGCGAGCGACGACAGCGTCTCCGGGAGAAAGCGGGCGCATTTGAACGTGGGAATGGCGAGAACCAGCGGGCCGGTCATGGCGAGGGCGCTTCGCCATTCACCGCCGCTGTTTCGCATGCGATCTTCCAGCGGTGCTTCATCACCGTCATCGTCCATTCGCGCTTGGGGAGCTTCCCGGTGCCGTAAAAGTCATCCACCTCCACGTCGAAGTATGCCGCGTAGGTGATCCGGTCCGCCAGTTGATAGCCGTGAATCAGGTCCAGGTTTACGTAGCAGCGCCCGGGCGTGATGCCCAGGCCGTCGGTCTCGCACACCACCGTCCCTTCGGCGGGCAGCTCATCGGGCAGCCCCCCCGTGGCCTCGCTATCCAGTTGGAACATGGATACGTGGGTCAGGTCATAAATCGTCAGCAAAAACCGAGCGAGCCATACCGGCTTCGCGCTCTTGTACCGGATGGTCACCTTGCACCGGCTCCCCGTCCGGATGATGCTGCCCCCATCCGCGTTCTCGATCGCTATCGACTCGTACCTTACCGAGCCGTCTCCCTCCCGGTCATGGCGGTCGCTCAGCGCCACCACTTCCTCCGGTTTCGAGCTTTCCAGGTACGCGTGGACGATCTCCTGCACCGGTCCCACGCGGTCCACGGTGCCATACTTTAGCATCACCGCCCGCTGGCAGAGCGAGAGGATGGACGCCATGTTGTGCGAGACCACCAGCACCGTGCGCCCCTGGCGCGCCACGTCGCCCATCTTGCCCAGGCATTTCTTCTGGAAGGCCGCATCCCCCACCGATAGCACCTCGTCCACCAGCAGAATCTCCGGCTCCAGGTGCGCCGCCACCGCAAAGGCCAGCCGCAGGTGCATCCCGCTCGAGTACCGCTTCACCGGCGTATCGATAAAATCCTCCACCTCCGCGAACGCGACTATCTCGTCAAACTTCCGGCTTATCTCCGCGTGCTTCATCCCCAGGATCGCGCCGTTGAGGTAAATATTGTCCCGCCCGCTCAGCTCCGGGTGGAAACCCGTTCCCACCTCCAGCAGCGACGCCACGCGCCCTCGCAGGACGGCCCTCCCCTTGGTCGGCTCGGTGATGCGGGAGAGGATCTTGAGCAGCGTCGATTTTCCCGCGCCATTCTGCCCGATCAGCCCGATTACCTCCCCTGGCTGCACGGTAAACGAGATATCCCTCAGCGCCCAGAAGCTGTGCGGCACCGGTCCCACCTGCTCGGGGGCGAATCGCCCCGTGAGCGGCGTCCCGTTCAGCCGCGGCTTTCGCCGGATGCCCGCCCACAGCATCTCGACAGACTCCCGCAGGCTGGTCGCCCCGATGCTGCCCAGAGTGTAAAGCTTCGAGAGGCCCTGTACCTCGATGATCGGTTTATCCATTGGGACGGATCACACTGTATCGATAAACGTCCGCTCCGTACGCTGAAAAATAAGCATCCCCGTCAACAGCACCAATACCGTCCCGGAGATCGAGATGACGAGCGACTCCACAGTCAGCGTGCCGATCCCCAGCAGGCAAATCCGGAACGATTCCAGGATCGCCGTCATCGGGTTCAACTCCGCCACCCAGCGCCATTTCAGCGGGAAGTTCGAGAGCGGATAAATCACTGGCGATGCAAACATCCACAATTGCACGAATAATTGCATCACCTGCGTGAGGTCACGGTATTTTGCGGTCAGCGAAGACATCCAGAGGCACACCCCCAGCGACAGCGCGCCCGTGTGCAAGAACAGCAGCGGCAGCAGCAGCGCCTCCGGGGTCAGGTGCAGCGCCTGGGTTCCCGGGACATGCGTCAGGACGAAGCCAAGATAAATGATAAGGAAGGACGCCAGTTGCAGCACGCAGGCGACGAGGTTCGAAAGCACCACGGAAATCGGCATCACCAGCCGCGGAAAATAGACCTTCCCGAAGAGGTTCGCATTGGTCGTGAAAATCGAGCCGCCGGTCGCGAGGTTGGTCTGGAGGTAATTCCAGCCTAGCTGGCCGCACAGGTAAAACAGCACCGGCGGAATCTTCTCCGTGGGGACCTTCGCCACATGCCCGAAGAAGATGGCGAACACCACCGACGTCATCAGCGGGTTGAGGATGAACCATGCCGGCCCGAGGACAGTTTGCTTGTATTTTGAGGCAAATTCCCGGTGCACCAGCAGCATCAGCAGGTCCCGGTATTCCCAGAGTTGCGCCCAGTTCACCCGCAGCCACGCCTGATTGGGCTCGATGATGGTTTCGTGGGTGGCGGGCGTTTCGTGGGACGCGAGCGTCCCCAGGCCCGTCGTGGCGATTTCCTC
>Ga0182030_10018812_pt1 | contig 13213 bp, 11 predicted proteins | sample 812S3MmetaG_FD_121299 | JGI IMG/M metagenome (GOLD analysis project Ga0182030, IMG submission 121299) | Permafrost microbial communities from Stordalen Mire, Sweden - 812S3M metaG (Illumina Assembly) | ecosystem: Environmental > Terrestrial > Soil > Wetlands > Permafrost | place: Sweden... | reverse complement strand
GCCGCTGCCTTTCACCGCCAGACGCGCCTCCGCCACCGGCTCGTTTGCCTGTATGGGGCTGATCACCGGCCGCTCCAGGACGTCTTCCACCCGCGAGAACGCTCCCGCCGGAGACATGCCCTCGGGTACGCCGCGCAGCGCCACGGAGTCGCGATCGAGCGTCGATCCCACGCTCAGCGGCCTGGTGGCGACTACCACCATGACCTGCTTCGCCGGGGCGGGTTTGGCGCGGCCCGCCGCCCCGCCGGCCAGCTTGTAGAAAACGCCGGCCACCACCAGAGCCCAGGCCATACTCATCGATACCACCACCAGAAATCGCCGATCGAAATTCATCATGAACCTCCACCCAGCAGACTGATCCACGCTCCCAAGACAATGGCGGGCGCGTACGCAATGGCGGGCGCGCGCGGATTGCGGAGCCACGCGCCGGCCGCCCAAACGCCGCCGATCACCGCCGCCAGCACCGCCGCCAGCAGGATTCCCGAAGGCCCCAGCAAGCTTCCGTAGGCGGCCATCAGCTTGACATCGCCGCCGCCCATGGCGCCACACCAATGGAAGGGCAGCAGAATCAGAAACCCCACTACCGTGCCGGCCGCCGCCATTCCCAAACCGTGCCAGCCGCCCCACGCCGCGCAGGCCAACCCGCCCACCACGCCGCCCGCGGTCAACCAGTTCGGCACGCGCCGCCGGCGCAGATCTTCCACCGCCGCGGCCACGCCGAGAGAGAGGGCGATGGTGACGGCGGGGGTCACGGCTGGGACCTCACGGCGGCGATCGCTTCGCCGGAATTGTCGGGCAGCCGATCCTGGCCCGCGTCGCGTGCGTAGAGCACGGCCACCGAATCCTGATACACTTTCCGCCATCCGGGTTCGGTCTCGAGCGCCGTGCTCAGCGCCCAGTCGTGCGGCAACAGCGCCAGTTCGAACCGGTAGCGGTCCAGCAATTGCCGCCAGGGACGCTCGCCGGAGAGCAGCTTGCGGTAGTCCGACCCGATCGCCGGACCGAAGAAATCGCTGCGCCCGTCGTAGAAGACGCGCTGCCGCGGATACAGGCGGAAGATCAGGTAGTCGGCCCACTGGTCGCTGGTGAGGACGCGCGGCATGGCGGCTCCGGGCGCCAGTTGGGCGAGGTTGCGCTCCACCGCCCGCACCGGAAAAAGCGAGTCCGGGAAGCCCACGCCGGGCGCGGCCATCACCACCACCACCGCCGCCAGCGGCAGCCAGACGCTGGCTCGCGGACGCCGCCCGAATTCCTGCGCCAGTTCCCAGAAGATGCGCAGCGGGGCGCCCCTGCCGGCGCGCGCCGCCAGGCGCGCCCAAAAAGCCGCGGCGGCCGATGCCACTACCGGCGCGGCACAAATCGCGAAGAACGGCACGTGGCGCGCCGAACGCAGCGCCAGAAATCCCCAGACCAGCACCAGCAGCCCCTCGAAACGGTCGGCCCGCGGCACCAGCGCCACCGCCGCCAACAACAGCAGGGCGAATACGATCATGCCCTCGGAGCGGATGTGGGGAGATTGAAACTCCTCCACGTGGTCCATGATCCACGGCGAGTTCAGGTAGCGCGCCACGTGCAGGTGCAACTGCCAGCCGTAGGGGTTCAGCAGACTCCCCAGCGCGCACAGCGCCCCGAGCGCGCCATAACGGCGCACTTGCCGCCAGTCGCGCCGCGCGGCGCAGAATATCACGAGCAGCCCGAGCGTGGCCAGCCAGGCTATAAAGCCGGCGTGCAAATTCACCCACAGCGCGGTCAAGGGCACCAGCAGCCACACCAGCGGCCCCGGCCGCGCGCGATCTTCCGACAGCAGCCACAGCCCGAGCGTATAGAAAAGGATCGAAAACGCGTGCGGCCGCGCCAGGTAGTGTATGCTCGAAGCGCTCACCGCCGCCATCGTCGCCCCCAGGCCGATCCAGAGTCCGCAGCCGGAGCGCAGCAGGCGCGCCAATAGTGCCGTGGCCGCCAGCGCCAGCAGCCCGCCGGCCAGCGCGGCGACCCCCGCCAGCCCGCGCCACCGCCAGAGCCAGGCGAACACCACGTCGGTGAGCCATTCCCAGGCGAACCACACCTCGTGCGGGCGGCTGAAAGAGAAGGGATCCGCCACCGGCGCGTGCCCCGAAGCCAGGACCAGCTCCCCCGTGCGTATGTGCCAGCCCGTGTCGCCATCGGCCAACAGCGACTGTAAACCCAGGGGATGGGCGAAGGCCGCCAGCAGCAACGCGGTAAAGAACACGTCGAGGAGCGAGGGCGCGAACAACTTATGTAGCAGGCCGTGCGGCGGCCTGGCTGGTGTGATGGCCGACATGAAACCCCGCTAATCAGATCGGCCGATGGGGCGGATTCTTGAAGCTCGCGTACTGGAACCAGTACCATTGGCGGGCGGCCCCGCTTCGGCTAAGCTGAACCCATTGGCTGAATATGGCGGTTCTCTTAGTCTTTCTGGCCCTGCAGCTCGCCGATTTCGCGACCACGCTGTGGTTTCTGCGGCACGGTGTGGGTGAAGCCAACCCGCTGGTGGCGGCTTTGATCCGCGTCTCGGGCCAACCCGCGCTGGCCATGCTGCTGGTCAAAGCGGCTGGTTGCGCCATGGCGGTATACGCCTGGAGAAGCCGGCGCACCCGCCTGTTGCGGCGCGCCAGTTTTTTCTTCGCCCTGTGCGTGGCCTGGAATCTGGTGGCGATCGCCACCGGCTGAACCCGCCGCGCCACCGGCCGAACCCGCCGCCGCCGGGGAATGGATCGCCGCGCCGCCGGGGAACGGGCCGTCACCGCCCCCCAACCCCACGGACCCCTCTATTGGGCCAGCCGAAGCAACTGCGACGCCACCTGGGTGAATGCCAGGTTGAGCTCGGTGGCATCGGCCGCATAGACGTAGCGCCCGTTGTTGCCCGCGGCCACCGGGTTGGGCGTGAGCGTCGGGTCGTTGGCTATGCGCTCCAGCAGCACACTGTCCACATTGCCGAGGCCGATGGTGTAGATGACCACTCCCGGGAGCGAGAGGTTGCCATTCAAGGGGTCCGCGGCCCCGCTGCGGATGCGCAGCGCCGCATCGTCGGCGGCATTGGTGGAAAAGTTCTCCACATTTTGCCCCTGGGTGATGTTGAGCCCCGCGCCGGACGTGGTCGTGGTCCGGTAGGCGGTGGCGGTGAGGGAGTTCCCCCAATAGTCGGTCAGGGGCGCGTAGGAAACATCCGAGGTCACCTTGGTCTGGTCGTTCTTGAAGGCGCAACCGCTATCGCTCGCGATCACCGTCAGGTCCGACGCCAGCGGCTGGGCGGGGGCGTTGGGGTTGTACAGCCCGTAGATGGTGTTGGTGACCACTCCGCTGGTGTTGTATCCCGGCGTGAGCACGCCCAGTTTGGCCGTTTTGCTGGTGCAGCCGCTGCCGTTGCCGATCGGGAAATTCTCCGTGACCGCCGTCGGGCGACCGTCGGTGAAGAAGAGGATGGCGTTGAGCGCGCCCGTCTGGGCCAATGACGCCAACTGCTGGTAAGCCTGCCACAAGGCCTGGGCGGAGCTGGTGGCGCCGGTGCACACCACGCTGTTCAGCGTGCCTTCCACCGTGGTCTTGAAGGTAGTGCTCAGAGCGGCGTCGACGCGCGAGCTGGTGGCGAATGTCACCAGCCCCACGTTGTCCCGGCCTTCGGCGAACTTGTCCACAAAACTCACCGCCGCCGCTTTCAGCGGAGTGCAGGATCCGCTGGTCGTAAGCGAACCCGAGCGGTCCATCACGATCATGATGTTGACGTCGCGCCGCGTGGCCTTGGCCGAGGCGCTCAGGTTCACGTTGTTCAGGCCCAGCGCGCCCATGAAGATGAGCGGCAGTTGCACGCTGGCGTTGGTGGTGACACTCCGCATGTAGGTCGAGTCGATGGCCGCCACGCTGCCCACCTGGAGGTTGGTGGCGCCGAAGTACCCGGAGGGAAAGTTGGAGTTGAAGAAGGTGTTGGCGGTGGTTTGCGCGTTGGCCAGCTGTGCCGGGCTGTTGGAGCCGCGGGACAGGTCCTGCGCGCCGGCCAGCGACGCCGCGTCGCACGCCACCGACAGCACCGTTTGCACCAGGTACATGATGCCCACGTCGACCGCCAGGCCCATCGTCGGAAACAGCACCAGGAGCACCATGGCGGCGGTGGTCAGCAGCACAAAACCCCGGCGCCGTTTCCCGCCGCGCCGCGCGCCCGCGTCAGAAAAGGAAACGAACATAGTATCCTCCCGCATTGGGAAAACCCAGAAAGTTGATATCGGGCATGGCGAAATATCCCTCCACCACCGTCGCCGTCTGCCCGGCGGCCAGCAGCAGCACGGAATCGAAGCCGGTAGCGGCGAGCGACGAATACTGGCAGTAGTTGACGGCCGCGATGTTCCCGCTCGTGTCGATGTAAGACGCCGGCGGGGTTCCGAAGGCGCTCGCCCGCAGCGTCGTGTTGCCCATGGCAATGCGCTGCGTAAACACCGCCAGGTTGAGGTTGGGACACGTGTGCAACCCGGCGGCCGTGCAGTCGGTCTGCTGGACTTTGTATACCGTCGAGAACAGCAGCACCGCCTCGCCCGTGCCCGACAGACTGTAGTTCCGGCTCAGCGTGCTGGCGATCGCCTGCGTGCCCGCTAGCGAGAAATCCGCTCCCATGGCGTACATATGGGCGACATCGCGGGTGAGCTCGGTAGCCTGCAGCGTGCGGCCCAGTTGGATGCCGAGCGCCCCCACGCCGAGCAACAGCGGCGCCGCCACGCTCAGCGACAGGGCAAGTTCGATGATGGCGGAGCCGCGCTGGCGGCCGGCTCTATCGTGCGGGTGCGCCGGCAAGGGGTGTCGCCTCCATGATGTCCGCCGACGAGACGGAGAAGGTGAGCGGCGCGGCGCTGCGCAACAGCGGCACCATCCACGCCCAGCTCAAACCGGTGGCCGAGACCACCACGATGTTGCCGCCGATATTGCTGCCCACGCCGGTGACCGGGAGAAGGGTTACCGGATTGTAGTACGTGATGGAAATGGTGTCCGCCCCGACGCCATCCGTGCTGAGGCTGTTGAGAAACCCCATGGTGTAGTCCTGCACCACCGTCTTGATCGAAGCGTCCTGTCCCATCCCGGTCATGGTCTGGCTGGTAATCGCATAGCGCACGCCCTGGCGCACGGCGAACTGCGCCATGTTCTGCACGAAGACGGCGACCGCCAGATCCACCACCCCGAACAGGACGGCCAACAGCGGCAGGATCGCCAGAGCGCCTTCCACCATCTCGCTGCCGCGCCGCCGCGACGATTTCGCACTCGTTCGCCCACGCATTTCTGGCTCTCATATCGACGCGCGGGCGGAAGTCTTGAAGCCGCGCCGCCCGCGGGCGGCCAAACAATGCCTCAATTCAGGCGGAGGTTTGGCTTAGTCGTTCACCGGAGAGTGCCGCAGAGGGAGGGAGTCCTTTCAACGCGGAGACGCAGAGAACGCAGAGAGAAGCGCAGAGAAGCGGCGCGCACCGGAACCGCAAGTAGAGAGCCGCGCTTCCGTTTGGCCCGGCGTAGATATCGGGATGCCGCTCGGATGGGATGCCGGATCCTTTCGACGGATGGACAGGAGTTGCAAAGCTCCCCGTCCCTACTTCTGCGCAGGCAATGTATACCCCTGGAGCACTGCGGGCTTTCTGGCTGATGGTGCCTCAGTCCTTTAGAATATGGTGGGCCTGTGCAGACTCGAACTGCAGACCTCTACCGTGTCAAGGTAGCGCTCTAACCAACTGAGCTACAGGCCCGTGGAGGGTGGCGCGAAACTTCGAGTATATCACGGCTCCACCAGCGACAGAATGGTCGATGGCGCGTTGCCTTCCAGCCGGTTGTTGACGAACAGAAACAGGAACTGCTTGTTCTCCCGCGCGCGCCCGATCAGCACCCGCATGCTCTCCCGCGCCTCCGGATTCGGGTCCTGCACTTCGCGGTAGGGCGCGAAGGCATCCACCGCCTCCTCGTACACCCGGCCGTGCCGTAACAGCGCGCGGCAGACCGCGAAATCCGCCGTCGCCGAATCGGGAATTGCCATCTGCTGGCGCAACTCCGGCATCTTCGACCACGCGTTATACACGTGCGCCACATTGTGCGCCCGCAGGCAGGCGAAATAGTCTTTGTCCAGAAAACCCGGATTGCGAATCTCCACCCCGTAACGGAATTCGCCCGGCAGTTGCGCCAGGAACGGGTCCAGGCGATCCACAAACTCGCTCGCATCGTTAAAACTGCGCCGTCCGAAGGCGCCGAACTCGAAAATCAACAGGGCCGTCTTCCGCTGGTGCGGCCCGAGCGGACGCGCGAACATCTCCCGGAAAACCTGCGCGTCCAGAAAAGCTTCGTTCTCGCGGCCCGCCTGCGCGCCATACCGCGGATGCGAGGGAAACACTTTGCAGGTAATCTGTTCCGGCACTTTGAAGGCGAAGCGGAAGTGCTCCGGAACCAGGGCAAACAGCTTGCTCCAGAATTCCTGCGTGGGGAACTGGTAGAACGCGAAATCGCCGCACACCGCCGGGAAAACCTCGCTATATTCGCGCAGGCACTCCGCCTCGAAAAGCTTCTTGGAGAAGCGCCCGCGCGACAGGTAGCGCTCGCGGCTGTAGATCTGCCCCAGCCAGCCCTCGTATTTCCAGGAACTGCCGCCAATATAGATGTTCTGCGCGGCCAACTGGCGCAGCCGCTCCGCCAGGCGTTCGCGCGGGAACGCCAACGGATCTTCGAACAGCCCTCCTACCACGCCTGCATGGCCCGGAAGTAGAACGGGTCGGCCCCCGCCTCGATCAATCCCGAAGGCCAGAAGCGGATGAACACCGGCGCCGCCCCGCTGGCGTAGCGCGTGCGCAAATCCACAATGTGCTTGCGCCGCTGCAGTTCCGCCACCACCGCCGGAGCCGTGCGATCGTCCAAAAGCAGCGTCCCCGGGCTCATGGCGTGATTGTCGAAGCTCGATACCAGGTGCTCCGTCTGGAAACGCGGAGACTCCACCGCGAATTCCGCGTTCATGCCGAAGAAAATCGAGTAGAACAGCACCTGCAACAACGATTGATCCTGGTTGTCGCCGCCCGGCGTGGAAAGCGCGATCAGCGTTTTGTCCGGTGCCGTCACCAGGGTCGGGCTGAGCGTCACCCGCGGGCGTTTGCCGGGAGCCAGCTCGTTGGGGTGCCCGGGCACCAGCAGGAAGCTCTGCGCGCGCTGCGTCAACGCAATGCCGGTGTCGCCTGCCAGGTAGGTGGGCATCCACGCCCCCGAGGGCGTCGCCGAAAACGCCATGCCGTCCTTGTCGATGGCGTCCACGCAGGTCGTGTCCTTCGCCATCAGGGCGTCGGGGATCTGGTAGCGCTGGATCTCGGCGTAAAACGGATGCCGCGGCGGGTTGGCGCCGATCTTCCCCGGCCGGAATTCCAGCGACGCTTGCTCGCCGATCAGCTTGCGCCGTTCCGCCCCATATTCCTTGCTGAGCAGCACCTCGCTCGGAATCTTGTTGAACTTGGGGTCGCCGTAGTAAGTGTCGCGGTCCGCGTACGCCAGCTTCAGCGCTTCCACCAGCGTGTGTATATAGTCCGCCGAATTGAGTTTTAGCCCCTGGATGTCGTAGCCTTCCAGAATGTTCAGGGTTTCGATCATGGCGGGTCCCTGGCTCCAGAAGCCCGGCTTGTAGACCGTGTAGCCCTTAAAAGTGGTGGACACCGCGTCCTCCGGTTCCACCCGGAAGGCCGCCATGTCTTCGTAGCGGAGCAGGCCGTTGTGGGCTTTGGAGAAAGCGTCGATGCGCCGCGCGATCTCGCCGCGGTAGAAGAAATCGCGCACCGCGTCGATGGCCTTATTGCGATTGGCGCCGCCCGCCGCCGCGCGCGTTTCGGCGTCCGCCATGGCCCGCAGGGTGCGCGCCAGGTCCGCCTGCCGCAGGATGTCGCCAGCTTGCGGGGGACGGCCGTTGGGCAGGAAGGTGCGCTTGCTGTCGGGCCACTTCTCCAGATATTTCGCGCTGTTGGCGATCGAGGTGACGCGCAATTCGTCGACCGGAAAACCGTCGGCCAGTTCGATGGCCGGCTGCACGATCTCGGCGAACGATTTCGTGCCGTACTCGCGCAGCGTCACCAGCGCCGCCTCCACCATGCCGGGCACCAGCGCGGGCAGAATACCCGCCACCGGCACCCAGTTCTTCATGCCGCCGGCTTCCGGTGGGGAAACCATCTCCTCCTCGGTCAGCTTATGCTCGCGGAAGAACTGCGCCGTGGCCAGTTGCGGCATCGTGCCCACGCCCGCGATGGCGTGCACCTTGCCGTCTTTCGTCCGCACCAGGATGGGCGCTTCGCCCCCCCATCCGAAATGTGAAAACTCCACCACCGCCGCCGCCAGCATCGTGGCCACACCCGCATCCACCGCATTGCCGCCGTGCGTGTACATGCGCATGCCGGCTTCCGTGGCGTATTCCGTGCCCCCCGCCACCGCGCCCCGCGTGCCGCGCGCCGCCAACCGCACCGGACGCTCCCGCCGTTGCGGCTGCTGTCCCAGCACCACCGCCGCCAGCACGGCCACCGAAACCGCCAGTCTGAATTTCATATGGTTTCCATTGTAGGGGATTGGACCGCTGCCGCGGCGCGCCCCGGCCACCGGCGGTATAATTTCTTCATCCGTGAGCGAAACCGAACCCCGCCAACCCGCCGCGTCACCAGGACGAACCCACGCTCTACTGCCCGGTGTGTTCCACCCGCCTAACGGAATTGCAGTGCAAGCCGATCTGCGCGCGCCGCGGCTATTCCATGAGCTGCGCGGATTACTACTGAGGTCGCCAAATCATGTCTGATATCCCCGCTTTATTGGAACGATTCCGCCGCGCTCCCGATGCGCTCGCCACCGCCCTGGCCGGCCTCTCCGGCGAAGAAGAAGATTTCGTCTCCGCTCCCGGCAAGTGGAGCATCCGCCAGATCGTCGCTCATGTGGCCGATGCCGAACTGGTGGGCGCGCACCGCTTCCGGCAGGTGATCGCCGAGGATAACCCGACCCTCATCGCCTTCGACCAGGATGCCTGGACGAAGAACCTCGACTACGCGCGCCGCAATCCCATGCGGTCGCTCGAGACCTTCCAGCGCATTCGTTTCGAAAATTACCAACTGCTCGTGGAACTCGCCGACGCCGACTGGGACCGCACCGGCAACCACTCCGAAAATGGCCCCATGACGCTGCGCCGTCTGCTGGAAGGCTACACCGGCCACGCCGAATCCCACGCCCGCCAGATCCAGGAAATCCGCGACGCCTACAAGGCGAGCGCCGCCTCTTAACCCGCCTGAGACACCAGGCCCCTGAAGGCTCATGCCGTATCATAAGAGGTATGCCTGAATTGGTGTTCGAAGTCGTCCAGGAGGCCGACGGTGGTTATTGCGCCGAGTGCCTGACCGAAAACATCTTCACTGATGGGGATACATGGGAGCAGTTGCGTGAGAACGTGATTGAAGCGACGGGCGCGTTTTTTTCCGACCGCCCCCGACCCGAGCGGATTCGCCTCCACCTTGTCCGCGACGAGATCTTGTCCGTCGCATGAGGATCCCTCGCGACGTCTCGGGCGCGCATCTCGCCGATACCCTGTGCCGGCGATAGCGTTACACCAAGGTGCATCAAATCGGCAGCCACATCGTCCTGGAAACATCGGAACCGGCACACCAGCGGATCGCCATTCCGGATCACCACCCCCTCCGGCTCGGAACGCTTATTTCAATCCTCCGCGCCGTCGCCCGGCACAAGAGTGTGACGCGTGACGCGATCGTCGCGAGTTTGTAGAGGTCGGGGGGCGATGCTTAACGTTTCTGCGCGGCCTCTTAACCCACCGGCCGCACGACGTAGTAGGGCTGATTGGCGCGGCCGGCGCCGAATCCAGGGTACATCGTCGCCTTCCCCGGCGATTCGCGCAACTCGAAATAGTATTCGATGGGGTACGCGCCGGCCGTGTACGCGCCCGGAATCGTCGCCTGCCAGCGCAATCCGGCGGCCGTCATCTCCACGCTTTCATATCGCTCGGCCTGGTTCACGTGACGGTAGTACAGGCGCACCGTGGCCAGCCTCTTCGCGGGCGCGATCGTGAGTTCCAGAGGCTCCCCCGGGCGCAAACGCAAGGGCACGGTGTGGTTGCAGGAAATGTCCTCGCGCACCGGCCGGCCCAGAGCTTCCGCGATGGCCGATCGGATCGCCGGCGTTGGCTCGCCCGGGCTGGCCTGTGCCAGGCGGCCCGCCACCAGCGCGATGTCCTTATCCATATCCGGCAGGCGGTCCAGCCAGTGGCCGCGCAACTGGCACAATTCTCCCACCGTGATATCGGCGGTGTATACGCCCTTGGCGCGGGTGGCCAGCCCGGACCAGATCTCGCGCGCCGCCCGGTAGCGTTCCAGGCAGGCTTCCAGCGCGGCGCGGCTGGCCGTCCGCTCGTGTATGCGGTAGAGCACGCCGGCGCGGAACTTGGCGCCGAAGAAGCGGCCCAGCGCCGCCTGCAGTTCGATATCGATGGCCATGCGGCGGTACTCGGGACGCTCCTTTCCCGTCGCCTTCGCCGCCCCTTCGGCAAGCCGCCGCGACGCCTCGCCGGCGTAGTCTTCAATCCACTGCGCCACCTCGATGGGCGAGTACGTCGCGCTGCGCTCTCCCTGCAAAAGCTCGTCGGCGAAATCGTCGATCCGCGCGAAGAGTTGCGGATCGAGCGGGCTCACCGTGCCGAACACCCTGGGCGAAGGGCTGTCGGTGTATGGTCCCGGATGCGCCGCGTCCACCAGCGAGTGGTTGAGGTAGACTTCGGGCCAGTACGTGTTGTTGCCCGCCGAGGGCGCGTGCGCCGTGGTGATGGTGGGCAGGATGCGGCTGGCACTCGCCAGCGCGGCTTCGAGCGCCGCGCCGCCGTCGCCGAAGTGCGCGGTCATGTAGCGGCGCCAGGTGTACGGCGGGGCGTCGGGGTTGTAGAGCAGACGGCCCCAGATGCGGTGGCCGTACTCGTATTTCTCCCAGTCCCAGCGCGGCACCAGAGACGCGTCGGCATAGGCGGTGCGATTGCCCGCGATGCCGCTTCCCCGGCGGCCCTTGAAGGAGAGCGGCTCCATGATTTCCACGCCCTCGCTCCCGCAGAACGCGAACGCCCGGGAGTAGGCGGCGGCGAAAACGGGGTCGCCCCACAACAGCAGCCGCTGCGTGCCCGGCCAGATGCGGTGCAGCACGCCCCATTTGCGGTCTTCGCGCAGCAAATCGCCGTAGCCGTAGCGCAGGAAGCTGCGCGATCCCGAACTGAGCTTCATCAGGCCGCTACCTTCGCGCCCCGGTTTGGGCCGCTCCACTTCGCGTATGTCGGCCTGGTGGTATGGCATGCCCATGTGCTCGCCCCAGTACTTGGGCGAGATTTTGATGGGCAGTCCCGTGGCCACCGCCGTGTCCATCATGGTCTGGTCCATGCCCTTGGCGTGCATGTCGATCTCGACCTTGCGCCCGCACGTGGCCACACCCTCGAAGAGCGTCTTCCAGAACTGGTAGCTGCCTTCCTCCACGCCGCTCTCGCCGTGCACCCGGAAAGTCACGCCGCCGGCCGCGGGGAGCGCCTTCAACAGCGCCCGCACGGCATCGCGGCAGTACGGCCCATGCGTCTCCGCGGTGAGTCCTTCGATGGTGTAATTGGGCCTCGGGCTGTCGATCCACTGGTAGCCGTGCATCCACAGGCCGAGTTGGAACTCCATCCCGCGCGCCACTGTCTGCTCGCTGATGAAACGGAGCATCTCCAGGTTGCGGTCGCGTTCGGCATCGGCCAGTTGGGGGACGCGCACGCGGTAGCCGGGCACGTCGAGCAGGAACGGGTAGGCGAACAGAAAATAGGCGTCGGTCACATTGCGCAGGAAGTCGTAGCCGATGCCGAAGCTCAGGTTGAAGCGGTTAAAGCGCTGCGCGGCCAGCATGCTGAGATAGCGCGGCCACATTTCGCGGTCGTTGTACCAGGGTTTGTCTTCCACCTCGCTGGTGAACAGGCGCGTGACGCTGCGGACGCGGTTAGCGGGACGCTCCGCCATGGGCGCCGCGATCGCGAGGGCGGCGGCCGGGTCGGCGGCGTACCGCACCCGGTCGGCCAGTTCCAGCAGGGCGTAAACCAGGCCGCGCGCGTCCTGGCCCGTCGCCAGCACGACGTCGCGTCCTCCGATTTTGGCGGGGCCGAGCGCCAGTGCCTCGGGGACGCGAGCCGCGCGCCCCTGTTGGTTGCCGGAGCCGACGATGCACAGGTCGCCGCCGCCGGCCTGCGCCAAGCGGTCCACGATGCGCGCCTGCACGCCCCGCGCCCCGAGTGCCTCGCTCAATTCCCCCGCGGCCCAGCGGCACGCCGCGGCGCCCGCCACGGCGTCGGCCGGATCCAGCACGATGGCGACGGGGCGCGGCACGGCGCCGGCAAGTCCCCGCGATGCCGCCGCTCCCACGGCGGTGGTTTTGAGAAACTGCCGGCGGTTGCAGCGGGAGTTATCCATACCAAAGCTCGATTCTGAGATTGCACTGTATCATGCGGCGCAACGGTGCACCTGTAACGCCACGTGTGGGCGCGCGCCCTCGCCCGCCATTGCCGCCAGGGTAGGGCGCGGCAGACCGGTTCCTGGTCCATTTCTAACCTTCCGGCGTTATGGAGGAGATGGGGGCATCCCCGACGGTGCCGTAACGAGGGCTTCCATAGGAGCGATCCCGCGCACGCTCCATTAAAGGCCATTTGGGGCCGCGATTACACATCGCCCGCGAACAAACGGGTCGCCAAGAGAATCTTCAGACCTGGGCCGACGTCTTTAGCTGCCCGAGACCGACAGCATTTTCGGCGTTTTGGCCGCAAAATTCAAGGGGCCTCCTTTATCGGAGGCCCCGAACTGTGGAAGGGATGTGGAGTGACTCAGGGACGATGTGCCTCGCGGTGAGGAGGCCGCTTCGCTAAGCGGATTAACCGCGAGGCTTATTCGCCAAGCGTCTCCGGAGCACAGGTACGGCACCAAGACCCGTCAGCAGCAGCACCATTGAAGAGGGTTCAGGAGCGGCGGTGGAGGCTGGGCCGAAGTTGTAGCCAACAGCGTCGAGGAGTGTCACCTCCGGCGAGTTCAGGGCCAGCGACGATGCTACGTCATCGGGGCCAAAGGCGTCCTGTACCTGGAGACCATCGGTATAGATCCAGTCTCCGTAATCTCCACCGTTGTTGCAGTTGTTGTATTGGTTGAGATTGGTGACGCCGCCGTTGATC